>Ga0307509_10000267_pt1 | contig 85651 bp, 55 predicted proteins | sample 10_EM_MG_FD_202245 | JGI IMG/M metagenome (GOLD analysis project Ga0307509, IMG submission 202245) | Populus trichocarpa ectomycorrhiza microbial communities from riparian zone in the Pacific Northwest, United States - 10_EM | ecosystem: Host-associated > Plants > Roots > Unclassified | place...
TTCAATCCCAAGAGCAAACAAGAAAAGTACCAAAGAAAATTTAAAGGCAGGGTTGACCATGGGAAAATCCATGCCAAGTGGCCAAGAGCGCCGCCACTCTCGCAACTCGAGAATCTCGCGACCCTCTAGGATACTGTACCTGTTGTTCTCGAACGGACTCTTTCCTTAGGGAGAGTTTGGGATGCAAAGTGCACCTTTGCGGCTGGGAATTTTTTTTATATTTATAGAGGGATGGAAGCAGCGGTTGGTGCTGGAGAAATGCAAACCAAGGGGGTTTCGCCTGTCGCTTCTAGCCATCTTGTCAATTGCCGTCTTGCCCACATTGTAATCCGATGTTTCAATTCGTGGGAGGATTTCCGGATTCTGTTTTCTTCTTTCTCCCTGCCATTCCCTGCCTCGTCCCTCCTCTCGCTAGGCGGACCGGAGCTGCTGGCTACGCTCCCCCCACGTTAGAATATGTCCATAACTATTATCCAGGGATTACTGAGACTTGCCGTTGGTTAGGAGGGGAGGTACATAAAATCCTTCAGAGTTTGGGTCTCTCTCCTCTCGAGGAAATGGGAGCAAAGGCGAGGTTGCCGCGCCTTCTGACCTTACCTTATTGATGAGCAAGAGAATTAGATTAGGAAAAGAAGGGCGTTTCAAAAAACAAATATTCTAAAGCGTTGTTCTGAGTAAGTATCTAGCTATTCTCTTGTTAGGATAGGAGACTCAGTAGCTGAGATTCTGGACCTTTTATTACCACTTTTGGGAAGCCTCAAGAAGGTTGTCGGCCTCCTCAGTGCTCTTTGGATTAGCGTGAAGTTTGCCTCAGTTGGACCCTTACGCCAAGTACTGTGATATGATGTATAAGGGGGGTATCTACATAACCTTGTCTTTCTCTTACGTTTACTCCTGCAGTGGCAAGTGCATATCATAAAGGAGGGATTGGCCCTCTCCTCCCTTGCCATGGTAGCCCAGTTCCTGCGAGTGATTTAAGCAGGTGCAAGCATCCCTAGCGCCCGATATTGAACCAACGACCGGCAGCTAGGAAACCAAGAGAAACTATAAGGCATTTGACAGATTCCCGTAGTGTGGCGTGTCCTAATCTTAATCAACACTATTCCCAGGCTTTGCATCTCAAGTGCTCGGGTGAAGGGGAAAATATTGGGACAAACAGGGGGGTTATGGAATTACTCGAATTAGTAGCTATCTCACTTTTTTGGTTCTCCGATACTCCCTCCAAGGTATGATATATGCACAGGCCCCCGCCACCCCCGTTTGTCCCAATACCTCACCCCTACCCCTAGTACCCAAGCATTAGCCCTTATTATGTGTAGACAAGAGGAGGGATGTTGGCTTCCATCCATGTGCCACGCACCACTGCAGGGCGATCTGCGCACAGCAAACCCCCTATGACAAAATACAGCTAACCTTAATTACAGGCAGTTATGGTGGGAGGGGGAATCATTTTTTTAAAAAAAAACCCCTTCAATACCCTTCACACTTCCATGCAATATTTTTAACCAAAATTTTCTTAGCCATTTTTGTATGATGTATGATACAGATGATGGAAGAGGAGTTGAGAAACTCAAGGGAGCCCCTTATGCAATCCTGTAGACCTGCGCTGACGACTTATTAGCACAATGCTGCTTGTCTCAGGCCAAAGTACCCAAAAACAGGAATTAAAAAAAAGGTAGTAAAAAATCTGTGATTCTGAGCTCCAAAGCAAAATGTACCCTTTATTTGCTTTCTGGTACTGTATTTCTGGCTTGAGACAGGTACCCATTGTGGTGTGGTGCTTTTTCCCACAGAATACCGTAAAATCTCAGGTATAACGAACTCTCCTGGACTGGCCATGCAGCGAAATCAGACCCTCCGATTGAAGGAGAGCTTGCGGATAAGGCGAGATAACATAAGCAAGCATCTTTCGACGTCCTCTTGGGCCATTCAAAGCTCCGAAAACTGCTGCACGACCAGTCCAGGCGAGTTCGTTATACCTGAGATTTTACGGTACTTAAGTTAGTTGTTTGGTTGCTTTTTTTGGTTTCTTGTGCCCCCGGGGTTTTAAGTGGGGGTGGGGTCTTTTTCGATGTTGATAAATCAGAAATCTGACAGAATGCGATGTCGAATCCGATCTCATGCAGGCACCTGTGCGGTGCAAATTCCCTCTCAGTGAGCATTTTCCTACGCCCCCTTTCTTCTCATTAATACCAGCTCCTTCTCTAGCGCTCCCAATTAGCGAGGGGTTTAAACATGTTGCAAAATATAGGGAATATTCTGAGACATCAAGGCTTGCACGCTCTTCCTCATTGAACCTTGCTTGAGTGGGGATAATGTTGTCCTGGAGATTTGGTCCAGTTGCTGTAATCCATCCTATGGGACCCGTTACTTAGGCATCTGGGCATAGGTTTTTCCTCCTTTTCTTCCATCCGGTCGAGGTTATAGCGGTTTCGTCCGATTCTACCATACCCCTGGCTTGCAACGGCCATACTTGAATAATGGGTCCAGGATTCCACAAGGCTCCCAACATTTCCAACACTTCAGAGAAGTTTCAGGAGCTACACAGTACCGGAAATGTACAGTACTCGAGTACTCGAGTACACGGTAGAGATGAGATGGCAAATGCCGATTGGACAATATTGTGCGTTATGCGCGTATGTGTGTGCGTGTGCGGGGAGTAATCTTCAAGCCTTTCGATTCACTTCCTCATATTCACTACCGTCACTCCCTCATTAGCGCAATTTTTGGCGGGTGTAACCCACCCTGCGTGAAGAAAAAAGGATATGTGGATTCAAGCATTATACCACTCAAAATTATCATCTTGGCGTCTTGGGTCATTTGAGCCCATCAGGGTCCTTTCGGGTGCTGTACATTGCTCTCTCTATCATACTGAGGGAATCAGAAACTAGGGGCGTGCCGGAAGGCCCGCTTTGCCTGTGAATCGATCAACCGCACAGATGGACCATGTTCCGATCCGGAATGTCTGTAGATTGTACGAATGGGACAAGAATCGTCTAGCTTGCCATCGGAGTCGCCGGATATGGTGAGGGTTATTTGGTTTTGTATTATGGCGATCTGTCTCTTGATACAGAGGACCTATGTCTTACTATACCTTGTCCCTCTGAATACGAGGGTGGGGCACTGTATTGTTGACGGAATTCTGCCGACTCTGACTATGAAATTCACTCCCAGAAGAGGGGGTCAGCTTCTTATCGTGGCACTGCCATCTAGAGATTTTCTATGGATCACACGAGAAAAGTGACAGTTATTCCCATGTGGCCAGAGACAGGTTTGGAAAGGGGCCGGGTGGCATTTGACGCTATCTTAATCCCAAAGGGTACTCTCACATGTGTGATCCCTTTTTCAATGCTTTTTTCTATGGAATGGCCAGCTTTTCTCGATGTGGCGTTATTTCAGACACGATTTCCGATGCAGAGCCGGAGTTGTAAATCAAGGGATGTCGTTGGCCGTGGAAGTATTGGCTTGGTTTTAAAGTGATGTGCCAGTATTCACGATGGGTGCACGTTGGCCGTTGGTTGGTTGTTCCTGGTTCTCTGCCATGACCGAAAGTCGCACTCCTCAAGCTAGGTAAACAGCTCTAACCGCAACAGGAACGTTACTACTACATAGCTATCCCTCGTGTTCCACGACTTCCTGTACCATTAACAACCCGACCGACACACGAGTATAGTTGAAATCTTGACTACCTCAGTAATACCATAATCGTTGTGCATGTCGTATCATATCGGCTTTCTGCGAAACCATGTCCCATAACTCAAGTCGTGGGGGAACCTAAACACGATACCGAATGTGACCATTCCGCTCTGCTCTCAAGAACTTTGCCCACGGGCGCCGTACACAGGATGAAGAGAACTCTAGAGGATCTTGTCCCCTACAGATAAACCCCGAAGCAGAGGGGGGGAATTTCAGGAATCGAGTATGTTGAGTATACCTCCGATAAGCGTTCCTTCTCTTCTCCATGCACATGGATAGACTGCGGTACTCGAGCACAGATAAGACCCGATAATCTTATGTCCAGGAAACGTCATATTTACGTACGTTCAGTTGCTGATAACCTCATATCATATTTCACTTATCATATTCGATCCGATCCCATTTCTATGGCCCGGGCCGTCAGTGGTCCAGCCTTAGATCTAGCTCTTTCCCGAGGCTTGCCGCATGTGGAGGGTAGCTTGACCGAAAGGCTAGGCCTGACAACGTGGCGAGGCTCCCCAAACCTTGGTGGATTTATTGAGGGAGTCCTCGGCCGGACCACCGGTTTAGAAAAGCTAAAATTAGCTTCTGCTGATCGTCACAGCTGGTCACTCGGTAAGGTCGGACTTCGATAATAGGCAGGAGATGCGTGAGGCTAAACTCGGGAGATGATAGCCAACAGGAGACCACAAACCATCCTAATACCTCAAGGGCGGAACCTGCGTGCACTATAGCCGATGAGGAAGCATAGATATTTTTTCACTACGAGCCTAAGTAATCTGATTCCGTCTTCACTCTAGGTTTCTAGGGGTTTAAAGAGGGCGAGTCACGAAGATGTACATGCAGGAATAATTCCTCACCTACCGATTATATACCCTAGAAACCTGGATGATTGGGCGTTGCCAGGTAGCCCAAAATTTCCTCCTCCACAAAATGGGTGGAAAACACTAAGGGGCTGTTTGGCACGCCGTGCTTTGAGATTGCCGTGATCTGAAATCATGATTTGAAATTATAATTTGTAAATAGCCCTATGCTAAACGTGACTGCAATTTTGAATTTTCTAAGTTATAATCTGAGGCTAATGCTATGAGTGTAAACTGACTACGGCTGGCCCTAGTGGATCTCGCTCTCACTGGAACCGTCTAGTGTTTTGAAAAATATTTTCCGTGTTTGGCTAGTTTAGCAGAAACATGAGATGTCGGATATAAAATAGACTAGCACTAGCTACCAACTATGACACTCAATTAGTATCGGGATTGTTTGAGATGCGAGACAGTGGAGGATTTCCTACATTTCCTTTGCGTCTTTCCTTTTCTGTCTCCTTGATTCTCACTGATTCTGTTTCTATAAGAGACCCTATTGTTCCTGTTTCTTTTCCGCCATCGCTCCCTCATATTATTATCTTTCTTTCACTCGTTAGATACGAATCTATTCTTTTCGCGCGCTCTGTTGCTCTCACACCAAAGTGAATGAACCGATAGCCCACTATTCGCTACCTAAAAATTGTCAATGAGAAGCCCTCAAGGCTCACTAGCATTTATCATATGATACTAACAAAATACTTAAGGGCACAAAACAAAAACATTATAACCCTAAATATCCACACACAACGAAATTTTCCCAAATCATGATTTGAAAATGTTGCCTAGCCAAACACCATGAATATTTCAAATCATGATTTGAGATTGCGAACAGCTCAAATCACAGCGTACCAAGGAACCCCTAAAAAAACTAGGATCCCTGGGGGAAAAAGAAGAAAAAAACAGACCTTACTATGATAGGAGAAGCAACCCCAGTGCCCTAGCCCGCGGCCAATTATTCGAGTTCTTTGCGGTGCGCCCTGAACCTGCTGAGAGATCGGATCGTAAAACTTTTGCCAATATTCCTTTGTGGGTGACAGAATATGATTCAATCGTGAAGGAAGTGCTTAGCTACCCCCCCGCCCAGCTAAACAAACCCCTTTCAGGTGGCTCAGACCACTATCCCACCAACGACCCCGACAGCTTCGGTTACATGGATGCCTCAGTTAAGTAGCCACCAGAAGTCGCAAGTGCGTACCCGTTCTTCATGGCAACGTTCCCTTCTACCCATGTGGGAGGGGGGAGATATTAGGTACTCGGTAACCAGGGCTATTTTAGCACTACAGAGGACACAAAAAACACCCGAAGTGTCAAGAAGCAGGGTGTAGAATGCATGATAGAGATTTACTGGCTCTGTTGGTTGCGTTTCAAACCAGCCAATAGTCTTGCCCCCCTAGGATCATCGAAGAGGGCACATGCCAGTACTGCGTTGGATAGGATAGATTTTAGCAAAGATCATCACCGTGTGGTGATAGTGGTGCGCTCTGACGACCTAAATCCCTTAGGCCGGGTAGTTACTGTTTATACTTGCGGGTAAACGGTTGCATGATGGCTCTTTATAAGGGAACTAGCTCACCTCTCTTTCCTCCCGGCTCACTGAGATCACTCTCCGGCATTTTTTCCTTCTGGACGGCGCCGGACTTGATACCCCATATGTGGATCGCCGACGGCTTCCGTATACACGATTACTGTAAGGAGGCGAGGTGGCTTAGGTGCTAAGTGCTCTTTTTCTGGGCGGGGGAAAATAGCCAAGCGGTTCCCTCGATTACAAGGATACGCCCTTCAATGACCGGAAAATAGTAGTACACTGAGGAGGCGTACGGGAAACAATCCAATATAGCCACCTAAGGACATCTCTATACTAATGGTATAATAATCGCAATAGTAGAGCGCTATATTGGGACCTCAGAGGAGCGCAAGCAACAGGAAGTGCACATGGTATAGAGGAACGCTGAAGTGTGAACGTGTGAACGTTCCAGGGCACGAACCGATGCATAGGGTCATTCAGGTAGAGCCTTAAGTGGCCTTCAGATATATAGTAACCTCCGTAGAGAATACACACCAGAGCTTCCACTCTTCTATCATCACTCCTACACGGTCGTGCCATCACGTCCATCATATACATCTCTTTGGATCACCCCTAAATGTGGTCAATCAACGGGATTATGATCTTCGGAACGTCAGAATCGTCTGGTTTTAGGAAATAGTGGCAGCGAGCTTGTCCCTTCAGCGCTACTCCTCCCGGAAGTAAAAATCTCGGTGCTATCGTTCGATAACAAATAATGTGATAGGCATGGAGATTTTAGTGGGCTCCGAGGCTAAAGAATAGAGTGTCAGTCAGAATGTTAAGGATAATAATCTAGAAACATTGTGCTGAGAACCACCTCTCGATCGTCAAGATGCTCGATAGTAAAGTATTCCGGCACGCTGGTATTCGATCCCCGCGAACAAGTTCGCAAAAAAAAAAAGGATCGATTTATTGTCCGATATACTGCTTATTCATCGGTTCGAAATTCATAAGTGAGCTCCAGCTAGGCATATGAACTCCACATAACCCACCTTTGCTATATCAAGTACGGTATACATATGCCATTCACCCTTGTTTACTTCCGCCTGCTTGTACATGGGAAGCAGTACTTAGTGCTGAGCAAAAGATAAATAAAACCCGAGAAACCCCTCCCGCTGAAATGCCATACTATACTTTTTTATTTCTACTTTCCTGTCTTTTCCTTCTTTCTTTCCCCTACAGGCTTGCAGAACCGCGCTTGAAATTCGGGTGGTTATCTTGTCCTTAAATCCGATATGAAGCTCACTAGACTGTAAGCGGGCAGAGACACGGGAGTGTCTTAGGATCCTGGCTTCGCTGAGTGAGTGAGAGCGAATCCTTGCCCTCTTTAATTAATAATATCCTACTAAATTCCACAAACACAGGAGATCCAATATACCCCAACCCTCGATGAACTAATCAACAGCTAATACAAGATGGAATACGGCCTTATTGCCGCCTGGTGAGTGTTTCCGTTTGTGAAAGTGCTGCCCAAGGGATAGTAACGTGTGCTCTCAAGAGGAGGTACTCCGGACAATTTATTAGTCATTCGCTTCTCACCTCTGATTGAACCGCCAATTTTGGATCTACAGCTACACGCCTAGTCGTCGGTGGAGTAGCCGAGACGACAGCAGGCATGTACATTAATCCTCTAAGCCTTGAGAAAGTGGCCCATCCTGAGGATAGAGGATACCTAAGACCCCCCACGTCGTTGTCCCATAAGTGATACAGAATATTAAGACAATGTGGGCACTCAACAACCCCCCCTACCCGAGCCAGGCGCACAAGGCCATAGAGCTACAAAATCGATAGACATACTTCTACAAGAGACGGGGGCTGATCATAGATTTGAGAGAGATCGTCAAACATGTTCGATATTTGACAGAGAGGGGGCTAAACCACTTCTGGGCACCAGAACTAAATCCCAATTACGAGCCCATTTATTATAGACACCCTTTCCTAATGGGTCAGCATAATGCCCCTACCTTGTCGGAGACTTACATCATCGTAGATCATTCGCATCTCAAGAAGGAACCTGCTAGCGGGCACGCGGTTTATACGGAGAGCTGCGCGAACAACGAAAGACTTGGCCCAGCCAGCTTCCCTTTTGGCTATGACAGACTCCTACTACCCCCGGAAGCACTTTATTGGCCAATGTGTCTCGGGGGACCAGTTAACATGACTCGGATCGTCACCAGGGGTAGCGTTGATCAGCACCGATTTTTCTATTTTTAGACAAAATTTGCTACTTCCTACTATGGTTTTTTTGGATCTATGCTCCCATCGCTAGTAAAGGGACCCTGGGAAATTACATTACCTTTGGCGCAAGCCAGTCGCCCGCGCTTTTCTACGAAATCGTAATCATCCAGCTCCATAACCCAAAAACATGCTTCTGCCGCTGCGGGAGACAGGGGCACACCGGAGGGAGAGGATCTGCTCTATCCCCATTAAGCCTAGAGTACCTTACACCCTCTCTCCATCTGAGCGTGCTATGCCATGTTATCCCCCAACCATAGCAGTAGAATATAGAAAGTGCATACCAGAGTAAGGTTTCTGTACAGGGGGATGTGCATCTTAAGGTGGAATTTAGTTCGCCGCCTTCCATTATCCCAAAATGCCCCCCCAATACCGAATACCAACTCGAGCGCTCAGAACAGAGATCTATATAGATTGGTAGTACAATTTCATGAAACAAAGATCTTCCTGTCTGAAAAATTGTATTGTAGTAGATCTTAAGGGTGGGTGAGCGCTCTCCAGTCGCATCATTAGGAATGTGTAAGAAGCAACGTGAAAAGGAAAAAAATCTATACTATGATTTAAGGCCTGTCACAATAAACTATGATTGACTCAAAGATTCCCATTTTTAGTATATTGGGGTCAAAGTATAAATATTTTATACTAACAATAGCTTATGGTGACAAACACTATAAATTACATCACACGAGATATTCTCTAAGTCTCTCATGGCACATTTTTGGGGAGTGATAAGAGTCCCCATTGCTGTTATCACTAATTACCGCCTCAAATCCCGAAGTTAGTGAGTTTGGGCTCTATACCCGAGTGTTAGATGTTCGAGTTGATTCTGGGAGTTTTTGCTGGAGTATTGTGAATATTTCGGATTGTTTAGTCTCAGCGGTTTATAGAGAAGGCTCTCCTGGCATATCCTTCCCCCGTTGTCACAAGAGTGCGCAGGGGAATATGGACATACCTGGATATACAGAGATAGTGTGGTGATCCACGGAAGGGCAAGGATGCTCTAATTATGCTCCATTTATGCTCATGGCTTTACAGTTAGTTTAATTTGTGAGATAACCGGGCTGTTGAATATATGTACTTCCCCTACCTTCCCACACAGTATCTAAGTTCCAAGCGAATCCTTTCACTCTACAGTTTAGCACTGCTCTATCTACCGATATTTCCCCACTCTAATATTAGGCCATGAGGTAACTACTGCATTCTTTCGACTAAGTGTTCCATGGCAACAACACGAGATATTGTGCCTTGAATTCTGAAATAATATGCTTAATAGGATAAGTGGAATGGAACTGGGGTGTTTGCCCCGGTGGAGCTACTATCCCCTGGCAAAAAATAGCTGTCACAACGGATTAGTCGCTATACCTATGGTAGGGAGACAAAGAGGACTGCCAGAGAGAATAACAATAATACTGTAGTTGTGGGGCAACAGGGTCATCACTCCTTTCCAGCCTATTTCACTATTTAAAACTCTTGAGAAAGCTCCATCTAATTTCCCTGGAGCGAAACAAGGCTTAGAATTAAAAAATCTTGAAGTCTCCCACACTGGCAACCCACCCAATCCCCTACTATACCAGACCAATTCTCCCCTAGCACCAGAGACGCTTTAATATATTAAAAGAAATCGTTTGCTTTGGCAAAAAAGAATCTATCAGTCAGTCTATAGTAATGCAAATAGTCGGCTTAAGAGCCGGGCTAACTGCACTGCGGTGTCCCGTTGATTCTTGAGCCTTTTTAATGCTACTTGCCGAGTACCTGCTTGAGGTGATCATAGAGTAAAGGAATGAGATGCCGCTACATCATCCACGACTGTACGAGTGATAGGGAATGATGCCGTGATTGGTTAACGGGGTTTTTACCCAAGGTGGCATGGGGTGAATAGGTGTAAGAAATGAAAGGGGGCGGCGGGAGAATATAATAGGTTGAATGGACAGACCGACTACACCAAGAGATAGTTTGCAATTTCTAGCTTCCCTTGAGAGAACCTTTTGCTTTAGTTTCTCCTTTGCCTAGAGGAAGAAAGAACTGATAGATTCGTAGTGTTCGTATGGATGAAGACATATTCGAGGTATGTTTGTTCCTAGTGAGAGGGGGAAGTAAAAGAAAGATATATCTAAAGCATCACATGGACATCAAGGGATGGGACATAGCGTATATGCACGCTAGCAATCTTGCTTGAGGATTGAGAGAACTGGGGAGATAGATTTCCTAGCCATGCTCCTGGGTTTTCTGAAGGGAATGTCTTATCTGAGCCTAGTCCCAGAGAACTAGAGGCTATTGGGGCTTCGGGGATTACAGACTGCGCCGACTTAGCACACAAACCTCTCCGGCTTACCCTCTAAGAACAAGAAGCGGGTTTTTAGACACATTTTCATTTCGTAATATTGTATAGAACTAGCTATATCATGCGCCGGCATTATGCGGAACACCCAAAATGAGGTGGCCATTGGCCCTCTTTTGCTATTCCCAAAGTTTTCTTTTCTAACGCGCGAACTCGTAGGGCTTTCGGCGATTGCCCGCCTCTACTCTACTTTCTTACCCTGCTATTTTGCTATCAATAGGCGTATGGTTAGTGTGTGGGTAACCTTTAAAGCTCTACCTCAATGAGTCCCCTACCTGCTCATACGGCCATTTCGGGCACTAGAACACCTCTACGTTTTTTTCGGCAGTTTTGTTGATATTCAGGGGGCAATGCTTCCTCCTAGGGGTCTTTGTACCCCCTAAGAGGCCCTCCAATATTGGTTTTCGATCTTACTATTTTGGAAGGTGTTGTAAAGGTACAGTATACAAGTCTTAACGCTTACACCCCACATTTTATCCTCTTATGGAGTCTCTTGAGATTTTACAGCTTCCCGCCCCTGCATACAACCACCCCAGATCCTTTCTTTTGCGTTTTCCATCTATGTTTTTGACCCTTGATTTTTTTCTTCTCCCAGTTTCCCCCATTCCCCCCAAAATGGTAGGAGGCATGTTTTACATGGGACGGGGAGGCTAAACCTACCTGTCTCTAGTGCACCTCCTCCCCCCGTCTTCTCTTGCGGCTGGGAGTAGACAAAAACTTCGGTCGCTAATCCTACATGAACGAGCTTTTAAACTTGGATGACCAGATACAAAGAGCGAGTGATCAAGGGTGATTCTAGACCATTTGGCAAAGGGGTTTTTGTCGTCCAGGGTTCTGACACACCATAAGACCCTCTCCTCAGCTATCGCCAAAGAGACCAATTTTTGCCCCCCCTTCCACTGGAGGGGGGTAGGCTCTAGTTCTTGTCAGTGGAGGTATGAGGCTAAAGAGAGAGCCTTGCTCCCAATCCGTTTGTGGAGCGAAAGGTCTAAATTTGTAGAAAGCTGAGGGCTGTGCTAAAGATGGCCTCTCTGAAGGCTCCCGGATCTTTGGCTTGATGGTTTGAACTTTATTGTGGGGACAATCACCCATTCGTTTTGTATCTAACCCGGAACCAGGGGAGGCTTTTGTGGCACGAAGGAGAGGCGGTGATAGAAAGTAAAGCTAGAGCCTACCTTGGACCTTGCCGTTGTTTAAATACAAAAATTACCTACAGGCTACCGTTTAAATGATTTGGCAAGGATACGGAACCCGCTTTTCTGGCAGCTAGTATAAATATGAGAGATGGGAGGTGGCGCTGGAAGAGGTGGATTGCAACTCCCAGTTGCAGAATGCTTAGCATGGCGCGCGGCCACACGTTGCATAGAATGTAGTAGAAACTATAGGCTAGGATAAAATATAAAAGCAGTAAGCTAGGTTTAGTCTTTAGGAGCTGCCCATTTTCAATAGCTCATCAGCTCCCTTCCCTCTCACCGACCAACCCCCACAATACCTACCACAACTACCATTGGCCACCACCATCACACGGCATACCGGTGGCCCAAACCTCATGGCACAAAAAACAATCTCCCCACACCTCGGGCCCCTAATAAAGAACCGCTTGATAGACGCCCATAGGTCATGCCCAGGGCCAGGCGAGGTTGGCAACCCATCTTTATTCGCATCGTGTGCATCCTAGCCTAGTTACCCCAGCCTTCCAAAATGGGTCCCTGGGGCTGGGCTGTAGTTGACCTTATGCACGCTTCGCACGCCAAATAATTTCAATTAGGTCCGAATTTGCATATTAGGGAACTGCCAAAGCCGGCTCTCGGAAGATAACCGAGAGGGGTAAAAGGGCGTAGCTCCGCTCGAGTTGCACTCCGTTATCATCTTTGCACTACATCCCTGCCATTCCCAATGGTCCCCCTATTAACCGATCGGTATCTACATTTCATCAATAGTTGGGCTTCTGGATGGCATATGGGGATTATCTTCTAACTTCCGGCCAGATTCTCCCCGCCTCCAACCGGGCCAAACCGTTGAACTCCTAGTGTAACATGGCTAGCAGACAGGTTGGCCATCTTCAGACTCCTGGAGTTTGCATGGCCAGAGGATCCGATATCAGGGGAGGTGACCTTGAGCATATGCTCATCGGGCAAGTAGCAAAATTGGCGATAGTAACAATTGCGTGCCTAGGTCCCTTCATCTTCCCCATTTCTCTTGAGAAACTAACTAATGGAGGGGGTCTTTTTTATAAAAAAAGAAAAAAGAAAGAAAAAAGGCAAGGCGGGGCAGAACATCGATGAATACAAATAAAGAAAGCCCGCCTAGTTAGGTGTGTTTCACCAAAGCCCACCATACAACCTTATTGCCATGGCTCCCCCATATCGTACCCTTCTAAGGTCTTCTGCACCCATTTTTTATAGTATCATAACTTCCGAAAATTATTGGCCATTTCACCGAAATATCGGGACCACAAGTTTCATTGTGTCCCCCCGAATTGGTGCTTCCCCGGTATAGCCCTGCGAAAATCTCATCTCCAATTCTCATTTCGTAGATACCAACATCATTAAATTTTAGAGGGTTACGTTTGCCTCTCCTCCTGCTTAAATCTTATTCTCACAACTTCCTATCTTTGATTTAGGATTCACTCTTAGGGGGAGGTATACGCTTCCTCCCCTGCGTCTACGAGGCAGATATAGCTTCCACGGCAGTTATGCGACTACTAGAGTGCACAAAGTCAACCAAATTCTTGCCTCGTCCGGCTTCCACGAGTAATTAAGGGTCCTATCAGTTTTTTTATAACAGGGTGTATCTCCGGCTCGCCAATATACAAAATTTCGGTAGTTCAACTGAATATTTGTTTTTCTAGCAGGACATCATCAATGAAGCAACGCCCAGTCTGGAATTGGGTTATATGGAATCAAGGATGTCCTCGTAAGACTCTACGGTGCCCACCCCCTCCCATGGGGGTGGCCCTGAGTGTCGGCAAGCCTTCAAGATAGATGCTCCAGTCGCAAAGTGTTCAAATAGCCAACGCTCTCTTACTTCAAGCTGTTCCCCAAGAACCTTCTCCGAAGGGCCAAAGCCAACAAACCGCCAATACTACCTCCCCCCTTTCCTCAGCAACATGTGTTTCCCTCAAGAAACTGGGCAATTCACCAACCAGAACATCCCACCGCCCTCAACACTAACGAGGGCCCTCAATGCGATCCCTCAATACCCAATAATCCGCTACCTCATAACCCACCTTCGCCGAAAAGACGTCTACAACCTCGGACTGTCCCATCCAGCCATCTACCACACATTGAACCTCCAGAGCTGTGCGTCCCGCAAGAGCATCCTGGCACGGTGCATCCGGACCTGCTCTGGTCCCCCCTGCTGGGGGGTTCCAGAAACTTTGCACTTCCCCAACACAAAACAGCACAATGCGCTAGAAGAGGACCCGAACGTGGACATGGACGTGCAAATGTGCGCGCGGGAAGGGTGTTGGCGAGATTCTTGTAAAGTAGGTTCAACATCCTACCCCCAAAAAAGCGCTGAAACTAACATAGCCCAAGTATTGCCGCCAATCTCCGCCAGCAGGGAGCGAGACCCGCCGCCGCTGGATATGCCCCACTTGCTCTCCACCCTCCACAATGCTCCCATGTACGTGTGCCTCCGCAGCAAATATATACTGCCAGGAATGCGCTATAGAATTCTCGATCCAGGACGACGCCTACTACGACTTCAACGACTTCATGAAGCACGACCTCATACGCCCGCCCGACCCAACCTGCTGTAAGAAGTCGGAATGTGCAGATTATTGCTACTCTTGCTGGAACTGTGGGGTGAGGGGGAGTCCGCCTTATGGTGGCATTTTCATGTGTAGGTGGTGTTCGGGAAGTGTGGGGTATGCGGATTTGCATCCTAGGGATATTAGGCCGCTGTCCTGGCAGAGTTGCCGTGCATCCACTGAGGTGGATGGTTGTGAGGGGTAGTAATGGAAGGGTTTTGTGGGATTTTTAGCGCTTTCCCTTAGCTTCCTTTTACCCCTTCTTTCGTCCCTTATCATGCCTATTATAGTGCTGTCGCCGTTTTTTGTGTTTATAGAGAGCGGGCGTTGTCGTACCGTTTTCTAATTACATGTTTCAGGTTATGTCCAGTTTGTTATTTGAGGAGTATCGTAATTCGTTAGACCTTCACTTTAGGAAAATTACAAAATAACATCAAACTAGGATACCAAACCATGTTCTGTGTTCCAGAGTCGTCCTCAACAGCAGTGCCTGACCACACAGCCAGGAAAGTTACAGCCGTATGTCACAGAATATCACTCGGTTAACCAGAGGACTATCTGTTCATATATGTTCGTATATGATTTTTTTCTCCTCTCAAATGCTTGGTTCAACTCCCCGTTTTGCCAAACTCGGTCCTTGTCTGGGCTGAATGTGCACTCTTTTATCGCCCCTTTTGTTCTTACCATGTGGCCTCTTCGAAAGTCTTTGATTCCTAATTCCTTGCTGAGCTCTCGGTGGTAATGGCTTGACTGAACCACGGTACTATATAGCTGTGCTGTGTCTTTCTCATTGTTAAAATAATAGTCGCAACAAGTGCTCTCAAGAGTTATCTATTACCACTTCTAGGTCCGAGTGCCGACCGCATATTGCAACACTATCCCCCAAAGTGTCTTTGAGCTGCAGTCTGATGCCACAAAGAGACTCTTGGAGTCCATTCCTATCCCCCAGTCACCACGCCAGGCGTTTTGTACGCCTCTCGCATAACATAAGCATCTGCGAAAGTTTCATACCCTTTATATAGATCTCACGCAAAATATCACTCCACAAAGTCTACCCCCTGCAAAACCAACCAAAGTTGTAGAGTCTTTCTCACACAATGTTGGCATGGTATATGTTTCACCCTGTCACCAAGATATTTACTTGGTAAAGGGGATATTCCCCTTACCCAACCAGCCATCCCCCTCACAAAGTAGACCGTTCGGCCACTAGCCTATCCTAATTCTCAAGAAAAGAACCCAGTGCATCCCAATCGCCAAGTAGGATTTTTTGTTTGCCTTTTGGTTACTGTATCCAAGCAGACCGGGCCTGAAGCTTTTATCCCCAGTGATGGATAGAAGAGGATGTGGGTGTTATAAAAATGGGCAGGGCTTATGCTCTTGGAGAATGTGCTCCAAGATTCTCTCAGCTGGGCTCGATGTCCAGATGGGCCTTATAGCACCGGCCAAGATTGATATATCGCGTACAAGTAAATATAAAATAGAGGTGATATTATGAGATTATTTTATCAGAGACTAGAGCTAGGATAAGTTATCAGTTGCCTTCCCAAGGTAAAAGAAGCATTTATTTTTATTTATTTATTTTATTTTCTATTCTTGCCTTTTTTTTTTTTTCCTTTTTTTTTCCTTTTTTTTTACTTTTACATATTTCTTTCTTTGCCAACCCCCGTCCCATTCGCTTCTACTACCCGCCGATCGCCAACCTTTAAGGTCTAGAGTCGGATTCTACCACCTCGTAGCAGGATTGTTAAACCCCACAGCCCTATTGATAAGGGCTAAGTTCTTCAATCTCCCAGTCCCCATAGGACAGGATTTTTTAATTCTCCTGCCCTACATGACGGATCGTTCAATAATAACTGATTGTCAGCATGGATTGAACTCCTGGGCTCCCGCTAATTGCGCAGGAGTGTTAACCACTGCGCCAGCTAGGTATTTCATGAAATGACAACCTGGGAACTAATATTTATCCTACTGGAAGCCCGATTTCGGGATTTTAGTGCGTCTCTTCCCGAGTTGCTGGTAGATTTCAAGAGAGGTGTTTCTTACTCCTTAGGTGCCTAATGAGAGATTCTCCGTGGTTTAAAACAGAATCAGTGCTTTGTGAGCTTGTTACTCTCGTACCATACGGCTAGAAAAGCCCCACTCGAGACCTCTATCCTCCCTACTTGCTCCCATGTTCACTATCTCACTACAGTCTTCTGCTCGTTCTCGTATTTTGTGAAGGCTTTTTTCTTTTCTGTTCTTTTTCTTTTCTGTCTTTCTTTCTTGCTTGCATTCCGCCCGGCTCTCTAGGGATGCCTCATTTCTGCCGAGCAGGGGGTTCCGCTCCCAGCAAGCAAGTAAGCATCGTGGTGGGTAGTTCAGGTTGAAAATATTTCCCATCCGCTGATCGGACCGGAGATCCCATCCACTCATCCAATCTGAGATCGAATTTTGATAACGAAGGAGAGTACATATATAGACATGATATTAGCGAGCATTGATAGAACCCTAGCTACCCATGCTAAAGCGATCCAAAACAACCATCACAGGAAGTCACTCGTGTCCTCCTAGCAGATACTTGCGACGGACTTGAAAGCCGGACGCAATTCCCCGAATGAGGGTATGCCCGGTAGTGAGGTAAATGGGAGATATCTTTGCACTTGAGTTGCCCGGTGAACAGGTGCAGGTAAAGTTTTCGAGCTAGACATGTTGAATAGACCACCTCCCTCAAAATCCTTCCATAGTATTGCCCAAGGGATTCGAAACCTCTTCAATACGGCTCCTCTTTCTGTCCTAGCCATCCCCCCGAGAGTGAGGTCTTAGATTCGGTGATGAGTACCTGGCGCTTACGTATTTGTTTCAGAGGACATATATTTGCGGAGCTGCAGTGCCTTCAGCCCCTCCCCATCCACCGGCGCCCAGCTAGTATCATACTTGGATCTTGTGAAAGTTAGACTTAGAACTCAGCTAGCGAAGTAGCGCAAGTGAAGCTCTTACATCCGTGCAACTGGGCCCACCCCTTAGACTATAGTATACACAAAGCATAAGATAAAATCCCGCTAGTGCAACAGTTGGATTAAGAGTTTTTGGTCGGAGTGCCCACTATGATCTTGGATATGATTCCATTTTTGACCTATGCCTACTACAACATACCTAGATCCCTTCCAATGTGCAATTTCTGACCAAAATGAAGAGCAATACTTTCATGCTTTATTTTTATAAATATATTTCCCCCCAGAGATCCCGCGTGTGGGGTATATATACAATCCACGCACCCTCCACTTCAGGAATTGGACCTACATCTAAAGTATTGGAGGACAAGAAGCAAAATTGGCTGCCCCTTGTCCATGGGGGGAGCTCTCATTCCCTTGCAGCGCACAGGTGGGATCACTGTTTTTGACGAGGGATGATTACTCGGTGGAGTTTCCTTTGAACGATTATTCATTTTGATGTTTGCCCTTTGGACATTTCTAGTTTATTATCATGGTTTATTCCTTAATGTGTTTGAGCTTTTCGGGGTTTTTACCTGCCACGGGAAGCTTCCCGTCCGTTGCCGTCGTGCAGTGCCTGAATGAGTGCTTAGTCACGTCTGATACTTAAAAACATACTGTACCACCGAACAAAAAAAGATGAATGAAAGCTACCAGCGCCAAAATGAGCATTGCAGCAGATGATCCGGTCGCCATACGCTTTAAAAACTACGTTTCCAAAAGTGCCATTTCCAAAGCGAGGGGCATCATGTGGTATCACTCTTCCGTGCCTCTGGTGGCGCCAGCTACCAGATCAGTTGATGGCTTGAGCACTGTGTATTGTACTATATTGTATGTGGCCTCTCCCACATATATAGGCAGACTAACTTTAACGCCTGCGTAAATTATGGATAGTAGACGTGGTATCCTTACGCCTCCAGGGAAACTGGTTATTTACTCAAGGGAACAAAAAGGAAAACCCCTACATAAACCTCCCCAAAGAAAGGTCTAAGTTAAGGTGCCACTTTTAGAACTCCGCCGCACTGTAAAGTATCACTCAAAGTTCTGCACAAGACAAAAACTCTTTTATTACCAACTCTTGTAATGCTATACCTAGGCACGTACACTGCAGAAGAAGCCCAGTAATCGGCTCAGGCAAGCGCCGCGGCGATAGCCGCGTACGCGGGCTTCACAACAAACTCCTTGTCCCAAGGAAGGGCAGCACCCTGACCGGGAAAGAACGAGGGGATCCACGAGTATTTCTAAGTCTCCATTAGTGCAACGCTAATGAGTAAAACTGTAGAGTGGAAGAAGAAGACTCACGTCGGTGTAATCCCATACCGCTACACACAATCATCAGACACAGCGCAGAAACAAACGGGGGGGTTAACTTATGGGTGAAACCTACTAATACCAACACACCTCGGCACATTAACACACGCCGTCACAACTTCCCTATAATCCTTTGCCTGCTGCGCCAACTTCGCCTCGTCCGCCGGCAATGTCATGCAAATATCCAACTCAGTTATGGCGACATCCACACCCAAGGAGGTGAACCGCGCCAAGTTAGCTTGTAGCGTACTCGTCACGCTGCCAACGGTCAAGTGGGCCTGCACGCCAATCCCGTCCACAGGTACGCCCTCGACGAGAAGCTTCTCGACGAGTTTGTACATCGCCGTGGACTTTGCTCCGGCACCGTCAATGTTGTAGTCATTGATGTATAGCTTCGCGGACGGGTCCGCGGCCCGAGCAGCGCGGAGGGCGATCCCCGGGAAGGCTTCGCCGATGGTGTTGTAGAAGACAGATGACCGCCAGGTGCCGTCCTCGTTGAAGATTTCGTTTAGCACGTCCCAGTGCAGGATCCGGCCTTTCCAGTTTGTCACTACTTTTGTAATGTGATTTTCCATTATGGAAATCAGGGTTGCGTTGTCAAAGCCACCATTGCTTACTATTGTTTTTTAGCTTTGGTTCGTTTGGAACAGAGGGGCGGAAGGAAGCGTACCCCAGCTAGGGAGTTGGGAGTGCCAGACAAGTGTGTGGCCTCGAACCTTTTGACCGTTCTTTTCGGCGAGTGCTACAATGGTTTCACCCCTTGTGAAGGTGAAGGTATCCCTTGAGCCCTCGGTGGTATCCCACTTCATGCTGTTCCCGGGAGTGATTTGTCCGAATTCTTTGGTGTTGCTCAAGAGTGCGAGGTATTGGGCATCAGTGAGTTCTACGTTATCAGTTGCACAACCGAAGTAGAACTTTCCCTTTGCCTCTGCAAGTGTGTTAAGGCCAGGACGCGCGGAAGCAGTTGGTGCTGCAGAGCTAGCTGCCGCAGCAGTTGTCGCTGTTACCGTGCCGGGAATGCATTGGGAGTAGGCTGCCACTAAGGATTAGTCTGGAACTGGATTGAAGCTGATATTATCGACCTACAATCATTTAGCTTTGTACAGACGGTTCCGGAAACACAAGTTGTTGAGCCAGTCCTGTTAACTCCACCCTATTATTAAGTTAGCCCCTCATGAAAATAGAGATGTACTTTCCTACCGGTGGCCTCACACATTGTCCCCAGACTTCTACTCGCGCATTTACTCCCACCGCTAACAATGCGATGACAGAAACCAATCGAGAAAATGGACCCGCCATATTCTCTCAGTTTAAAGATAACCAATAAGAAACAAAGGACCCAGTTCCCTTTATATAGCCACTTAGAAAAAGCCTTCCGAAATTGCGCAATACCTCCCCCCCCCCCCCCAAGCTTTAGAGAAAAACTCCCTTTCATGAAAGTATTTGCCGAGTGACTGTATGCAACACCCCCAGCCACTATACCAGCCAAACCCCTCAAGCATTATATTGTTGGGGGCCAATATTCCCATACAGCTTCACAAGCTCCTTTCCATCGATTCCCCCTGCTGTCTTTCGTCCACCAGGCTAGGAGGGTTGATGCGGGGTTAAACGCCAAATCGACTGGCAGAATCCCACCTCACAAGACCGGACTTAAAGCTTCATAGGATCGTGGAACGGTCCTCACCGTGAGACCAGGACCCAACCCCCCGCACCGTACCGCTCTACTGTCGCCACTTTCCCCAAGAGCATCGCCGGCGATGGGAATTAAAAGAACCACCTTATGTGTGGCCTCCTCGACAGGGGCCGCACCCATGAATTTAATCAACTAGAGCCCCGGCCAATGTATCACTAGTATTTCACTTCCTCCAGCTAACACATCCCCAATGGTTGACAACAAAATTTTCTTGATCCTTAAACAAGGACAAGGGTTCCCGACTATCCTCCAACTGGATCGATAGAAATTAAGGTTTTGGTTGTCCTCATTTTCCTCTTATCGGTGCCGACTGGTTGTCTCCTCCCTAGCTTTCTTATTTTTTTGGGGGGGTTGTGTGGCTGGTCCCAGGCCAGAGGGACTGGGGGGACATTGGACAGGATTGGGATGCGTTTGCTTTAGGTTTTCATATACCGGTAGCCGGAAGATATTGCAATGACTGCAAGTCCTTTCACTTTGGATACCTGCAGTGCCGTTTCGGGCAAATGACAACCACATGGTGGGGGATGGCTAAACCCTGGAATTGGCGAAATTCGTTGCACTTTAATCGAAGATAGAAACCTAGTAGAAATGAGAAGGACCCTCGAACTAAGAGGAGGATATTGCACTAGTACTCCTGAGCAAGACAAATACTCGAGTACGTGGGTGGTGGCTCGGCTATCCCAGGATCCTTAACTTGGAGATGATATTTGGTTAGACCTGCACAAGTATCGGTACCTGCATGAAGTTGCACTTGTATCAGGCTCCCAGCAAGGTAAATCATAGCATTAACCCGGATGTTGGGGAATTCAATGCTGAGAAAGCTATTTATTAAAACTCTAGATCGATGATAAAATGACCTATTCCCGATAGTCTACTCCTTGCCCCAGGCCAGAAGCTCCCGAGAGCAGTGATTGGGGAGGCAGACGGTAAAAAAACCAACCAGAACCAGGCCTCTGATACAAACTATACCCCGCTCTTGTCATTTTCAGGCACGTCTGGCCGCGACAAGCGCCGAGCCATCTATTCGCCCCCAGAGCCGATCGAGCCCCGTCCCCGAGCAAACGTCAACTTCCAAGTTGAGAATTAGCTGATAATCTTAACACCAACTCTTCATTGTCCAAATTACCGTAGGGGAGCAATGAGTGGCCAGACGCCACACCGGTAGTTCCGAACAACTGCTACCCCAAGGCAAAAAATTCCGAACCCCCATTAAACCCATGCCCATGATAGCCTCCTCCCAGGGGTGCAGACTCCTTTGTTGCCATAGAGTTAGCCAGCGATCTTGAAACCGTCCTTCAATCCTTCGGTGGGAAAGGCCATCTGGGGATGCGTTTAGAGAAACCTCCAACTAAAGTTAAACTGCGAAGAGGAAAAAATAGGTCCAGAATGTTTGCACGTTAATCATGTCGCACAAAAGCGCTATAGCCTCTGAAGAAGTGAGATTATAAAGAATGACCAGAAAACCACTAACAGGTCTCTGGGTGGAAAATCCTCTACCCCAGAAGAGCAGGCAAACAACAAAATTCGACCCGGGATGCAAGCCATGATTGATGATATAATACTTGAAAGCCTGGACCGGACCAGGCCCACCATCCAAGCTAGATGCTGTTTGGGCTCGTCAATCATACAGGCCAACCGGTAGCTAGTGAAAGCAGAGTATGGCCGTAGCTTATCGGCGAGTCCCCGTCGGTTCTTCTAGGGCATTGGCAGCAAAGTGTTTTTGGAGGACGCTCTTCTACGGGGCGCTGACAGCAAGTGTTGGAGGTCCTTTGACCACGCTACATACCTCATACAAATCGGGGTCAGCGGTGTGCCGATCGCTCGTCCGAAATATGCCACGCTCCAAGGCCTGAAGTGGCATTAGGGCAGCAGGGTTAGGGACGTCAGGCGGTGTTCGTTCAAGTACCGTACTAGTACGGTACCGGCGACGAGCTCCAGAGGGAGACTAAGATTGTCGGAGATACGAAGGGAAACTGCCAGTACGTTATCCCGCGAATACTTGTCAGATTCAAAAGTATTGGGAAATTCAGTCAGTGGCCTTGGAGCTAAGTTTGCTGAATTTCCCAATACTTTTGAATCTGGCAAGTACTAATTATGAGATCATAGTTCAGTCGGAATTATATATAGTTCCGCTGCGGCCTGGTCTCCTCCGCCGCTCGAGATTGAGGCTCGTGTGACCTGCCAGCGAGTGCCCTGTGTGAGAAGCCACACACCTCGTGAGGGCGCCCGCCAGAGTTTACGTGGATGATTCGGCGGAGGGGTTTCATGAGAGCCATCCAGCATAAGCTTAAGCTATGACCATGACCCTGAAAGTGGCTGCCAGTGGTTTAGTCTTTTCCGGAACCGTAGGCTTGCTTGGGTGGTGGACGTGGCATTCGGATTTCCACCGGAATATGCTGATAGGCACTGCATCTCGCTGTTCGAGTACTTCTCTCCCGCCCCTAAGCTACGATGGGGCATTTTTGTTGAGGGTTTCACGATTACGCGTTTACTGCAGGATATTCCCCACTGGTACGGATAATGCACGGGCGGGGTACCCGGATAGCGGTGTGCGGGATTTCGAAATGTAAGTGATATTCTATGTCTGGTGCAAGAGTCGCGCGGCAATTTGTCAGAGCGGTGAAACCAAACCAAACCGTGACAATGGGCACTTCCCGCCGACCCATTGATCTGGAAGGGCGGCGGCTTTGGAGACACGTTGGGAAACAGGGCCGTTGGGATGCCCTGGTGTTGAGACAACAGCGACAAAACACCCCTTTCCATCGCTTCTGCCTTAGGGTTAGGGTTCTATATAGCCGCGCTCCAACTCCATCCCTTGGGATGAATTGAAGCGTGTCCAGTATTGAATGCTCAGCTTGTTCGTTTCACTCTCATTTTTATTCATTTTCCCCTTTGCCCGAGTTTTTGAATCGGTTGCTCGCTCGAGACGGGAGAGGATAAAGTACCGGTGTACGAGTACTCGAGTGCTGTAATCGAGCACGGGTAATCCACCCGGGGAGGCCGTGAATTATACCGTACCGGTATGATGGTTTACTCAGTACTCGAGTAACACAGGGAACGGGTCATAGCACTCCTGTGGCATATACCGGGACTGGACGCGTAACGCCTTTCACTTCATTCTTCAAGCTAAGCCTTTCGGAAGGACGGCATCATCCGGTTTTGTCACGCTCTGGAATAAAGTGAGCTGAAATGACGCTGGTAGCCGATAGCCGGCCAGCCCTCGAGAAATCGAAGTTAAACCCGTGTGGGCAAATGTCTCTTCTGGTAATTATGCAATGCATCTCTCCCTCTCTTTTCCGCCGCCTGCCGGTAACTCAAGTATGCAGTGAGCCCCCCTCTTCCACTTCTTGTTCCGCAGCAACTTGTTTCTACGAAGGGGGGGGAATTGGCCAAGCTTTTATCCCTCCCACCCCCTTGCCTACGGTACGGTACCGGTGTCCAATTCCATTCGTCCCAACACGGTGGGAGGTGAACGCCACATTGAGGAAAGGCGGAATACAGGCACCGGCACTCGAGTATCCCTGAAATATCCTTGTTTTCCCTCCGAAATTTGCTCGGCTACTTTTCTTCTTCCTTGTTTTTAAACTTTTTCCATTTTGGGCTTTCTGTGGCTCAACTAGACTACCGTAAGCTCGTCTGCCCCGTCTTCTACTCGTACCGTACTGCATTGTGTTCTGTGCTGGTGCACGCTTTATTCCTGCCTCTCCTCCAATCTCCCCGATGGTATATTGTATGTTCGGATACTTTTCTCGCCTGGTTTCATGCTGGCGCTTGTGCAGTGCCCGTTTATAGATCTTACTTCACCACTCTGAAGGTTAAGTTTATGGGAGGGACACTTTACTCGAGTACCGTATCTCAATTTCTATATACTACCGTGCAACACCTTAGTCCACCCTGCTTTCACCTCCCTTACCATTACCTAAATGCCCCCGGGCAATAACAATGAACTGTTCTTCCAGACCAGCCAGTAGCCCTTCACTCCTGACCAACAGGTCCTCTTCCGAGGCTCTTGACTGCCTCCCCAAACGCTCCACCACCAGCTTCGAGAGGAGGAATGTTAACCAGCCCAAGGCCGATCCACGATTCTACTCAGGGAGAAACCCGGTTCCCAGAATTGGCTCTTTGTGGGAGATTTATCCGCATCGGCGCGCCAGTCCGGACAATCAACTAGAGGAGGAGAGGAGGAGAAAGATAGAAGAACATTCTACCCTGGTTTCCGATCCGATTACTGGGAGTGAGTGAGTTTGTCTGCTTCCTTGGTATGATACTTCATTTTCAGTGGGGCTGGCTTGGCTAATTTGGGTGGGTTTGATAGTATCAAGATCTGTGATGCGAGATATGCTCCTCCGCTTGAAATTCCACGGACAGCACCAGATGTCTACCCGCCAACATTATGGTCTCAATTTATGGAAGAGGTGACCCCCGTCATTCCCTTATCTCTTCACTGCGCTTTCGCTGACTTCTGCAGTTCCGGAGCTTCACGGTAAGGTATATGGCCTTCATAGCATCGACCTTTGTCCTTCTCAACGGTGTGCTTCGCTTGCCGTATTCAATATCCATCTTCATCGCTATCGGAAGTGCTGTGTCGTGGTGGCGGCGCGTAGAGGGTCTATGGGCAGACGTAGTGTTTTATGAACAATCTGATCGTGGGAGCCAGGTTTGTTATCCCCCATTGCTTTCTATGTGGTTTTTATCTGACGAAATTAACTAGAGGATGAACACTCCCGGCCCGGAGGGCAACGAATCGGTTGAATGGCTCAACGGTGCCATATCGAAATTGTGGCCTCAAATCAATGCCGACCTCTTCTCTACTGTTGTCGACCTGATTGAGGATGTCATGCAAGCGTCAATGCCTCCCGTGGTGAGCCAGGTGAAGATCACCGGCGTTGGCCAGGGGGCCACACCGATTCGAATCCTGTCCGTGAGGTGGCTCAATGAGGGCGGCGAAAAGGGTGCGAATGAGAGATTGAACGAGCAGGAGGAGGTCGGTGAATGGGTGTCCTTGGAAGTTGCTTTTGCCTACAGGGCGAGCCCAAGCGGGAGCGACGCGGCAAGCAAGGCGAAAAATGCTAGTTTGTTGATCTACCTTACCTTAGGATTAGAGGGGGTTTTGGGAACGCCGGTCCGTGAGTCTCTTCCATATCCTTACCTTCACGAATTCGGTTAACAAAATTACTCAGCCGTATGGATTGAGCTTCGTGGTTGCACTGGAACATGTGAGACTCGCCCTTAATTCCAAATCATAACCGTGATTACTTTTTCGCTCACGCTTTCTAGGTCGCCTGAAACTGCAGACGATCCCTGACCCCCCGTTCATCAAACTCGCAACCTTTACCCTTCTTGGGATGCCAAACATCGAGATAGCTGCCGTCCCGTTAAACCAACGCTTTTTCAATGTCATGAACCTTCCACTTATCAGTGACTTTGTGAATTCTTCCATCCGTACCGCCGCCAAATCATACGTTGCACCGTCGAATTACACCTTTGACATTTCCAAAATTCTTACGGGTGATGATATCAAGAAGGACACCAACGCAATCGGAGTACTCGTGGTGCATATGCACTCTGCAGAAGCTGTAAAAGCAGCCGATCTGAACGGCAAAAGCGACTGCTATGTGACATTGAGCTACTCGAAATTCGCGAAGCCGCTTTGGTCTACAAGGATAATCTTTGGCGATTTGAGTCCTGTATGGGACGAGACCGCTGTGTTATTGGTTAGCGCCGATGAGGTGAAGGCAGGTGAGAAGTTGAGTGTGGAATTATGGGATTCAGATAGGTTTACAGCGGATGACATGGTCGGTAGAACGGATGTTGATGTCACGAATTTGGTGAGGAATCGGGGAAAGGTTTACAAGAGAAGGGATAATTTGCGGGGGTATGAGAGAGGGCGAACGGTGCCCGGCCATTTAAACTGGTCTGTGGTATTTCATGGGAAAGCTGAGCTGAGCGAAAGCGCTCGCACCGATGGTGTCGATGAGAGGTTGCCGGATGATATGAAGGTGAGCCACCCCAAATCTATTCTGCCCGTTAACGGTCGGCTAACGGGAGCAAAGAACCACCCCGACCTCAAGCCACCCTCCGACAGTAAACCTATGCCTGGGGATTGTCGTGTAACCCATGTTCCTCCAGTGCCCTTTCTCCCTTCAGGCATTCTGTCTATTCAGATCCATAACATTGTCGCCCTCGAAACCCACACAGTTAGCGGCACGAAGTCGCGTTCCAACCCAAATCTTCGAAAGGAGCAGACCCAAGCGATTGAGGAAGAGGAATCCTCCAACCTTCCGTCAGCGTACTGCTCAATCATTCTCGATTATCAGAAGATTTACAAAACTCGTGTGAAACCAATGACTAGCAAGCCGTTTTTCAACGCCGGCACAGAAAGGTTTGTTCGAGACTATAGGGAAAGCACTGTGCTGGTTGTTGTTGAAGATTCAAGAAATAGGGAAAGCGATCCTATATTGGGAGCTGTGGAATTGAAATTGAATAAGGTGTTTCAGAATTCGAGTGTTATCTCGAGATACTATCCTATCCAGGGAGGCGTGGGCTATGGAAAGGTTAGAATATCATTGCTCTTCCGTTCGATTGACACCTCGTTACCGAAACAGATGCTGGGAGCAGACATTGGTTCGGTGGAAGTTGTATCACGGTTCATTTCTGCGCAAGATATCACCGACGGACAAGTTGCGGCTGCCGGATATCTTACATTTCGAACGCCGCTGAGCAAGAGAAACGCGCACCAAACTGTTGCTGTTTCTACTGCTCCCGGGTGGTCCTTGGAGAATAAGCGTTTTCGTTTATCGGTTCGACATCGATATGCTGTGCCATGTATACTTTACTTTAGAAGAGATTCTGTCGTCCGGCGCGATAAATGTCTTGCAGTCGCTATGCTCTGGTTGAAGGATATTCCGGACGACGAGGTGACTACCGTTCGATTAGGTGTTTACCAACCGGAGGACATTGACCGCTTCGTCCAGAATTACGGAGACGCAGCGGGCGCCGGGAAATGTGTTGGAAGCGTGGTATTAACTGTTCGGTTCCGAAGAGGCTTAACACCAACGCATCGGAAACTCGATGCAATGGACGATGTATGCCGTGCGGTAAAATGCATCGACCACCACCACCATCATGACGACGTATCGTCGACAAGTAGCGGTAGTTCAGGCAACAGCAGTGGAGAGGACACGGACAGCGGTGAAGAAGTGGGCGGAGGGAGGAATCCGATAGGAGACATCAAACGAAGATTAAGCCGTAAGAAGGAGTCGATCGGAGAGCTGCACAGACGGGAAAGGGGCGCCATGCAGTGGAAGGGGACGCGGACGTTGGCGTGGGTCGGGAGGGGCGTAGTCGGGAAGGGAAAAGATCTTAAGGGCAAATTCGTGATGGAGCCCAGAAGGCCAGGTGTAGAAACTGAGGCATCGTAAGGGTTTATTTGCCTTTCTACTGGTGGTCCAAGCGTGGCGCCCACTCACTATTCATTATTCGTTACATTGGTGTCCTTTCCTTTCCTGTATTTCCTTTGCTTATTTCGGGAGATTTGGGGAAAAGCCGTTCGTTGTTGTTTTTGGGTCAATGGTTGCATGGCGTTTTGGGAAACAGCCCGGGTGTCTATTGTGAGTTTTTTTTCATTCGCTTGGTTTCATATAGTGTACAGGTGATTTCTGGGTGGGCCTGTGTCGGAGGCTGGATTTGGGGTGTTCGCTTGAGCTAGGTGTGCCGGTGGGTGATGTGCGGTGTGAGTGCTCGAGCATGAGTGCTGGAGTGCGAATGGGTTTGGAGGTTGGATGATGTGCAGGACCTGTCCCTAGATCACGTTTCAACCAGCGAAGGAGAATAGACTAGAATACGGTAGAGGGCTTTTTTGAAATTTTGTATATTATCAGCTGTATAGCGTCTCCAACCACCGTCAAGTGCATATATATATATCATATTAGGCACGCTGGAGCTTGTTTGGTAATTTCCGGGAATTCTAGTTGCTGAATTTCATCCACTCATCCCTAACCCGGCGAAGGCATCTCTCTATAAAAGCACACTGGAAGTATGGGGTAAGCACGCGGATTGGTCAAGGTTATCATATCACACATGTTGTGCTCCCCACAACGCCTCCAAACAATCCACTTCCCAGCACTGTGAGTCACAAGACAAGTCAACCAGCTACTTTCCTAGCTAGCTATCTGGAAATGATTCTTGAAGCAGGAATCTTTATTGCTCTACTTGTTCACCCCGTAAGCTAGGTACGGTAATGGGCAATCAATCCCACTACGCGCGCCCCGTGTAAGTGCTCACCGATAGATAGCTGGTCAGTGGCGCTCACTACTGCCTGTGCCCTTGATAAGGATGGAGTACAACACAGTACTACCCGTTGAGTTTGAGTTTTTTCTTCTTTTCATTTTTATATTCATTTTTATCCGGGGGTTTAGTACAGTATAGCACTGTACAAGACCCAGGGGGATATTGGGATGTGGTATAATACCACCCCCGACTTTCCTTCTAGTGCTTGAGCCTACCTGCTTAGCTTTGTATGATATCCCACTGTTAGGATTTGATGGATGATGTGGCGCGAAGTGGCATAATATTCCTCCGGCTAAGACAGGTAGGTGTAGGTGCAGCCAAGAGTGGAAATGGAAAAAACATTTACCTACAGCTTTAATGGCTCGTTGCTGCTCTTCTAAGTCGAAGGAAGTAAAATAAATTCCTTCCTTCTTTTCTGCTATAATACCCGGCCGATCGCCAACCCGAAGGTCTGGAGTCGGATTCTGTCATGACGCATCGTAGTAGGACTGGTAAGCCCCATAGTCCTATTGATGAAGGCCAGGTTTTCCAATCTCCCAGTTCCCATAGGGCAGGGGATTTTTTCTTTCTTTCAATTTTCCTTATCATACCTTGCATGGCGGATCGTTCAATAATAACTCATTGTAAGCATGAATTGAACCCCTGGGCTCCTGCTAATTGCGATAGGGATTAATTGGTCCTTGACATGTTAACCACTGCGCCAGCTATGATAATATGATAGGTATTTCATGGAGCAGTACTATAGCCCCGGAACAAATACTTATCCCACTGGAAGCTGGGTTTTGGGATTTTGCTAGGGGGAATCTCTTCTCGAGTTGTTGGTATGGTGTATTTCAAACCGAAGTCTTTTTCGCTGCCTAGGCAGCTTCGGCTTGGGGTTCTTGTGCATTCTAGGTGGATAGAAGTGGTGCGTTGCGCACTCATTCCCACTATACTGTAAGACGCGAGGCCCCACGGGCCGAGCAATGCTTGTATTATCGATATAAGACTTAGATAATTCTTATAAAAACTAGGGCTTAGAAAAAGATACAGCGAGAGAGGGAAGATCCCGGAGCACAATAATTTAGCTCAATTAACTCAATATCCCAGCATAAATCTCTGATATCATACAACCTCCCGAGGTTCTTAAATCCAGCTATCGGAGGGGTACTATATGTGTTTAGAGACCAGATGAAATTGGAATTTTTTTAAAAAAAATTGTATCCGTTAGTTCTTTCGCACACAATATAGTTGCGTAATAGCTCCCAATTCCTGAACGATTTAGTTTCCCATACCTACTAGAGTGGTCAAAGTAGTTTAGGAATGCCTAGGGGTGCAGCTCCATTCACTGCGCAACAAAATAAACTGAACTTTCACCTCTTTAAGGCATTCTCTCAACCAATCTCTCGTTGGCGCATCTAGAGTTCTCCCAGTTATCGACGCTATAAAACCAGAATACCCTTCCCGCTATTTTGAAACGTTGGCTACAAGCCTGGGGGGCTCCCCTCTGCAGAGATAATGCTGTCTCCTTCCGTAATGTGAATTTACTATATCTTCGTCATAATAAATCACTCGAAAAGCATGTTTCTTCTACAGAGAAATCATTAGACAAGGTCGCCAAACTTTGCGCACAGACTCAGAGGGTCGAAGGGTCTATTAGCCAGGGTCCTCTATGCATATGCTCTGGGACGGCCCAAAGGAATTATTTTGCCAATCTTGGTTTTGAAGGCAGCCAGGCAGCCAGAACCATTCCGGGGTGGGGGTGTTTTGTGGATTCAGGGGCTCTCCTAAGGAGATAACTGCTATAACAGAGCTAGGCACCTAATCCTACTCATAGTGGTTTATATGTAAACGCAAACACCATCAATGATTGCGAGGTTTGAAAGAGTTGCATATATTTAGTATCCAGAGGCTGTAGAGGACATAAGATCCCTGAAATCCATAAAGGTCCTCCGTAAGACACCATTGGGCTTCGCTCGTTGCCACACAAATCATCTCCTGCTATGATTCCGGTCGATTGTTCTCTCTAGGGACAAGCCCCTATACATCTTAGAAAACTTGGGATGGAAGAGGGCCTAGAGGGCAATATCGATAGAGAGCGTAGCTCTCGAGTAAGGGGAGGGTACCGCACCGGGAAAACCGTTATACCGGCAGTGCAATAATAAACTCACTAATTTCGAAATGTTTATAGGATAGCCATTAAAACTTAGGGTATGATACCAATTGTTGGAGGCAAGAAAGGCCATATCCGGAGAGATTGAATCTCCAAAGCTTTTTCTTGGCATGCCTTTGAGTCCCCTAACCCCTCGCTTTTTGTGTGAGATGCATAATTTCCCGAAACATCCTTGACTGCCTGGTATCGATCAACCGACCAACTAGGATGCTATCTGGCTACGCGATGCCAAAAGTGTCCTATCATCATACGATCCTCGGTCTCTGTTTTCCCAATAATTTGTTTCGTGCGCAGCCTCTAGAAGCACAGCTGGGACCTGAGACACTCGAACGCCAATTCGGTACCCCGACCAATCGTAAACCCGTGGCAGGCCTCCAGCAATATCGAACGGGGCGCCCCGGCCATTCACGCAAGGCGCCGAGAAAAATAGAGCCAACATAACAGAAACTACCCTGGGGCACGATTGACAATCGATTTTCCCCGCGCAGTCCTCCAGTAATCCGTGTTTCCAGGATATCGCGGTCCACTACCCTACAAAGTAGCACACTGCTAGGAGCGACATTTGCGAATCCTCGAGAGGTACAGTATCGCTGATCTCTTTCCACCATCGATATGCGAACCAGTTTCTTGCCCCGCGGCGACCCGCAATGGATCAGAACCCCTATCCGAGGGGCATTCTTTGCCTTTATCTTTACTACTATACTGAACGCTATGGTATGCATCGCGGAAACAGCGAAGCTTTCGCATACAATCAGGTACTTCCTCCTCCATCGCTTGCTTCCTCTTCTCGATACTAAGTTAGCGCTCGCAAGCGTCCTGGTCCTAACCGCTTCCCTCGTAACCACAATGCATCTGGCGATAGACATGTACTACTTCTTCATCGTCGGTAGGCTCTACGGGGTATCGGTTTTCGTCTTGTTCTTTGCAGAGTTCTGCCTCTGGATGGTGGTTGACCTCTCCGAAGCGATGGACTTGGGGTTCTTGAATCAACCGAAGGGGTGGTTCAGTACGGATGGGCCTTTCCCCAAGTGTGGGTTTGGGCATAACAGGTCAAATAGTCGGCTTTGTGACTTGATGAGGGCGAGATTCTTTATTTCGTTGGTGATCTTGTAGGTTTCTTTCCGAATCCATCCTCAAACTTGGAGGGGAGAGGGGGTAGTGATCTGGAGGTGGATGGATGGTTCGGAGATTTTAATCGTTTTGTGTTATAGGGTATTTTCGTTTGCTTTCACGATGTTCAGTGCACTTGGACCAGCGCCCAGGACAAATCCGGTTTCGCGTTTGGCGAGCAGAGAGACTGAAGGTGGGGAAGATGGGGAGCATGCGCAACGTTGTTCCGATCAAGAACTTGGACAGGCCCGGCCACAGGACAAGGACATGATACAGCCGGTAGTGAAAGATGCGTAGAGTTTACACGCTCGTTGATTGGCCGTTTTGGGGCCCTAACATGGGCTTCTGCTGCAATGAAAGTGCAGAGTTTGGGTGTGCTTATGGATTTCGGGTCACCAATGGAGTAGGGGTTCTATGATACTTATATGTGTTATGATATGATATTGTTTTTGTTATTTCCTTAATCATCAAGTCATCCCCCCCATCCCAATTTGTTTAATTCGAATTAAGTTTATTCTCTCCCTCTTCCGGCTTCCTCTGTTGGTCTATAATATCATGCACTTTCTTCCCTTGAGATTCATCCCTGTCTTTCTAGTTCGTCCACTCCCCAGAGAAACTGCACCTTGTGATAGCTCTCGATTTTGTCGGGCGTGTCTCCAAACCGTCCGGGTGAATACATAGCTCGCCCCAAGGATGTGCGATATATGGGTTGATTCGACCACAAGTGCTATATCTCTATAACTGCTTCACATGCTACCTAGACACCTACCCTCACGAGAATCCCGGCCACAATCCTAGTCATATTTCCCATGCGGCATAAATAATAGCCTCTACCGAGGCTGCCTTACTTCCTTCCGGGGCTGCGATGCCCGCCGCGTCTACCGTCCACAGTCGGACGCCAAACTTCAAACCCGAAATATCAAATGGGGGAAGTAATTTTGTCTATCCACCCTTTTATCCCACTACATTTCTCGGCCGGGGGCTTGTTGAAGGTCGTTAGTCGCTGGGTTTGCTAGAGGGAGCAGTTTGTGGGAAAATGTTGCCGATGATTAAATGTGAGGTCCTCTCACCTCCTTACTTGGGCTATTGTTCGAGCGGTTCTACCGTAGCTGCTGGGCCTTTGGTCATTAGATTGCTACCTGGACATCCACTTACTTGGCGGTGGGGGCGGGAGATAGGAAACATACGGTAGGTGGATAGATTAGATATATTGGAGGACTCGTCTCACAGTTTAGGAAGAGTTTGTTGCCCAGCTACTTCCAGGAACGGTTGAAAGTCCATCTTTTGTCTCCCTACGACATGAGCTACTGACTGACTGCTGCCCGCAAAAGCCCCAAAGAGTTCATTATCAAAGTGAAAATAGGTATTAGATTACGGCGACAAAAACTAGCAAGCACCTACAGCAGCCGTTCCTTCTGTTTGATCTGCTACTCCCTCGTACAAGTATTGCCTGGCCCCGAAAGTTTACTTTGGGCCACTCGCAGCCATCGCTCTAGCTCGATATACCGTAGAAATTTGAACAATTTGCCCTCACGCTAGACGTTGGAGTTGCCTCTCCTGGTAAGGCCGGGGGTAAATTTCTTTTTGTTTGTCTCAGCGGAGGGCTGAGGGGGGATAGCTTTTTCGCTGTGTTTTTCCCCGCTTAATCCAAAGAGGGGAATTCTGGACGACTAGCGTGGGCCCAATTGTTCCAGTTTTTACGGTAGGGTGACCTAATGCAAATGGACACTGGTGTCCTATCACCACAGGTCCCTATTTCTCTGCGCAATAGAGGACCCAACCGGCCCACAGGATAGGGAGAATGAAAAGGAAAAAAAACTATGACACCCCACAGCCACCGACAACAAACAACCGCAATTAAAGATCGCTAGGTTGATGAAATTTCTATGGCCTCGATAGGAGGGGGCCTCTCGGGACGATCATATTGTTTACTGTACTCGTACAACGAGCCCAACCCAACCGAGTCCTTTTCTCCTTTTTCGCTCTAGCGGGGAAGCGCGGGGTAATGGGAGAGGCGGGTGGTGGGTACTTGTAGAGTGGGGTCGAGGTGTGTTTGTCTAGGAAGCCCCCCGAACTAGAATCTCGGTGTTTATCGTGAAGAGGCATTGTCCGTTGTCTGCTTTGGTGTCGGAGAGACCCCACGGCCAGGAAAGAATCGCTCCGTTGGTGAAGAGTGGTCTAGCATTATTACGTGCCCCAGCTGAGAGACAGACAAAGTTGATTTTTTCCCCTCGGAGCTTATCTTGGCCTTTGCCTTCGGCGTCCTACCAGCCTCCTGGTTTTGTACTGTCGGGCGCGTGGAGAGCCATGCCCTATTACAAATTACGACCAGAGGACGCCGTCTGCATATTTGAGGGGTGGAGGTCCCTGCCACTTAAGGCCTTCCCTTTCCTACAAATCTTAACAACCTCCCTCTCCCCAGCTGACACGAAAAAAGCAAAAACGAACACAATAATTTCTCAAAGATCTCTAGCCGCAACCACACTCTTAGGAAAGATATGGCTTGATAGAAGTGCCTAGGGTGCGCGCCTCTCCGGTCCCATAACTTTATTTTCTAATGTTTAATGGGAGCGATATTCGTGGGGATAGCCGACGGAGGCCAGAAACACTAAGGTCTAGAATTAGGTTCTCGCCGCTAACAGTGCGAAAACCAGCTTTATGGTGTATGTAATTGTATTCCGGGTCGGTATTTTCCCAGTACGGTACTCGCTTCAATTCCGTAGTTAGTGAGAGCTTTAGTAAACGCTGGCTCTCCCGGCTCCGTGCCCACTAAACGCAGCACTTAGGGGCGTACTGTAGACGAATTTCTACACCAAGAGATCGGCTTTATAACTTATAAGGTAGAGTAACTCTACTCCCGTGGTTCATTTGCCCCCATATAGACATACAGTATATATCGGTCGAATGGGGGTTTGCTTCATGTACTATCACTCACTTGTATTTGTTTTCAGTCCTGTTGAGTACCTCGAAGTGCGTATTAGGCAGCCAGTCTTCCTACGGGGTTGGTTCGTGGGGACCGTAATAAATCTGGGAGGTTCATGGGGACACCCTGTCGTTTTTAGTATATGTCTAGTTTAGCTAGATGATGAATAATTGCCGAAGAGTTGTGATCGCATAGTGCTCTAGGGGCAATGGCGCCTGTCTAGTGCTGATGCTCTAACGTTACTAGGAGCGGGTGAGCTAATGGACCCATGATGGACTGTGGGGGAATGCGAGTGATCAGAGGTTTCGGGGAAGGGAATAGAGGGGTCAGGGATTGAGGGGGGAACATGGGCAGAATCCATCCTCAGCCGGTGGTACACCGTGGAAAAATGGCAACTAGTGGAACTCTAGGATGGGAGGCAGACCTTTCTTGTGTTATCGCATTAAGTTTCACTATTGTATAATATTATGTTTTTTCCTTCTTTACACGCTCTTGTTCTAGTTCTTTTCTCTACCTGTCCATTCTCGAGTTATTTGTTGTAATCACAGTCCACCCCCCATCAGAGCTACTGCGGCCGATCCTAAAGTTTCTAATACTACTACAGAAATCAATGTATCCTTGAGGGAAATCAGACAGCTCCAGCTCAACAACTCATTTCAAATCAGCAGTCACAAAGAACAATCGGAACGGGGCGAGAGAAAGAACCCTCACTCCCCTTCCAACATCAGATCAGAGTAGGCTTATTCGCCTACACCGGCCAATTACCAAACTGGCGCACGATCTCCTTCAACCACCCACCCGTGTCACTAGAGTAAAACTGCCCCCCAACCTGATCATCGTTCAAGAGCCTCATGTGCGGCCCAGGCCAAATCCATACACCTAGCCCCCAACAACAGTCCAGCAAAGGCCCAGCGAGGCGGTCCCATGGTTAGTGTGGGTCCTCATCTCGAGCCACCCGGATCACCCTGGAAGCACTAGAAACCCCGGTAGTGGACTTTCGCCGCGGCTTGCACAATGCCCCAGAAGTGGGGGCTCGCGCCGGACATCTGGTATTCTGGCCACTAATTAGATTCCGTCTCATTTTGGAGCGTGCATACCCGCCCGTCTGATGAGAGTGGGTAGATAGGTAATGCCACTGCGATTATTTTGGAGTTGACAGCGGTGAATTCTGCATCAGTGGGGGTGGTAGGAGTGTCCTGAGTTGGGGCCGTGGAGGAGGTCACGGGGAATGCCACTAAGGCTAGTAGGACGAGGAGGACGAGGGGATAAACGGGGTCTTGATAGACATAGCAGTTTCCCCGTTCTTTTTGCAAAGTGTTTGGTGCTTTTCTTTAGTGCTTGGTGTTTGGTGTTGGTGGCAGAGGAGGTTGATGGGGAGGGAAAGAGCGAAGTGGTTAGAACTTTTATTTACTTGTACCCCTCCGAAAAATCTGCCAAGAATCATGAGGTGATTTGCATATGTTGCTCCGCCATTCAAAGGGTGGCTGTGGAGTGGTGGGAGTGGCCGAGTCATATCCTATGACGCAGGGAGGATCTTAGGTTAAAAACTAACTAATCGTTGACCCCATGCCCTACCCCAAAAGCCAATTGCCATGCGAGTGCACCACGGAATTCTCGCTGACCTATTACACACACAGAGCAAGGAAGAGGCCGAGAAGTACCCGGGGGGGTTATGATGATGAACCCTGTAGGGTCCACTACAAGTAAGTATTATACTCTCCATAGGCGTTCCAGACACCTCCCGCACTCGGAGAGCAATTGATCTAGATATGATATGATACCTCCAATCCCCCACCCCACAGTCCCTGCCCTCAGGGAACCAGCTGTGAGCCTACGGTCTGACTCACATCCCTGACGCCCCGGGAAGGGGGGGTGGAAGCCCGCTATCTGAGATTGTTGGAAAACACCAACATGAAAAACCCTAAGCAGAGCCAATAAAGACACTAGCAAGACGAAATGGAAAGAAAAGCGAGAAACAGAATAGATCAGGATAGAACCTCTAATTAAGCATAACGGACCCCCAGAGCGCTCCGAATGGTCGATTCCTATGCGCAACCCACCCCTCCCCCTGGCTACGGGAAACCCTTTAACAGGTCTGCTACATCGCACAAATCTACGAAGCGCACCCTACTGTTTTTCTAATGGTTGAGAGAGAGAGAGAGAGTTATCTAAGTTATCTATATACCCTATTTCATAAAGTATCTACCTGGTATAATAAACGAACTTGACTACAGCCAAGGCCAGTATAACTCAACCGAGTGATAATATAATACATGCTATACGAACTAGCTAGTAATACAAAATTTAATAACACAGGAATTGAACCAGAACAAAAGAATATCGTACACCCTCTCATTAAACAAGCCCTATAACAAAAGTAAAATGGTTCGACCTCATCTTTTTACTTTTTGGCTGGTATCAATCGCTCACTCAGATTATTAACACACCCGTGCTTAAGCTTATGCTCCCCCCATGCACTCCCCTTACACTCATTTGAACAGTACCTTACGGTCCCGCGGCAACTCCCGCCACACATCCTCCAAAGGCCCACCTTTCCGCAGTGAAAACACGTGCCCCAGGGTCCCATTACCGCGGTCCTCTCTTCATCCACTAGCTCCCCGTCTTCAACGTCGAGCTTCAACTCCCAAAGGTCATTGAACGCGCGGGAGTATCCGCGCTTGCTGGGGGCGAAGTCCGCATTCGTATATCCACCGAACAAGTAGGTCTTTCTAGATCCAGTGTCGAAGAGGAGTGTTCCTTGCGCGCGATACGTGGGAAACCCACGAGTGAGCACCTGGGCCCATTTCCTAGTCCCCGGGTGCCAGAGGTAGGTATCTGCATAATAGGCGAAACCTAAACTGGCATCCCTCCCTGGTAGATAGGTGCTTGTGGTCCCGCAGTATCCGCCGAAGGCCACCACTCTGTCCATCTTGTTGTTGTAGATCGCGGAGGATTCGGTCCGGGGAGAAGGGTAGTTCCCGCGAGGCTTCTCACGGGTCCAGGTTCGGCGGGGGATGTGGTAGGACCATATATCTTCGTATGTATAATCGCTTTCGGAGCCGTGCGGACTGGTGTGGTTGGAAACTCTCTCACCTATACGATTGGCATTGCCATACATTACGAAGAGACGATCTTCGGATGGGAGAATCCAGGTTAACGGGTGCACGCGGAGCATCGGGGAATCATGGGTTGGGGTAGGCTGGGAGGTGCCAGAAAGCCACTCCCAAGAGAGGGTTCCCAAGTCCAAGCACATGAAAACATTGCAGCCAAGTTGCCTGTGTCCATCCTGGCCGCCAAATATGTACATTTTCCCTTTGTGGATTTCCATTCCGTAGTCGATGAGGATGTCTTGGGGGTATGGCCAGTTCTTTCCCGGGATGTTGAACTTTGTTATCTTAGATACCCACTTCTCTCGTACAAGGTCGAAAGTCATAATTGTTTTGCTGCCGTGGAAGAGGTAAACCGTGTCTTTCCATGGTTTCATGTGGAGGCCGGGGGTACAGCTGCTGCGCGGGCCGCCTTTGGAGTTTGGCGGGATGTCTTCTAGTCGCCGCCACGTTTTCTCCCGTGGCCCCCCAAGAGGTAGATACCATAGATCCCGGAGATTTTCGTGAATTGCTCCTTGACCACCGGCAACGTATAGATTGCCCCTCCATATCCAGCATCCCATAGGCACCCTTGGCGATGGTGGACGAGTGCCCTCCGTATTCATGTACCGGCATCTGCCCCATTTGCCACGGACCTGAAGCTCGGGGTAATCCACCACTAACCTCCCTTCAAGTTCAACGTCCGGGTGTCGGTACTCAGCATACTTGGAGGCATTTGCCTCCTCCTCCAGTTTAACCATTCGCGCAGTTTTTGATTCCAAAATGGAAGAGCAGACACTGACCACGGCCCAGGAATGGTGCACAACGCTGGAAGTATTTTTCAGAGCCAAGAAGCTCTGAGATAATCGAAGTTGGTATTTCTGCTGGTTGAGGTAGTACTCTTCAACCAGAAGGTTTGAGTTTCTCCAAGCTAGTACCAATTACGTTCCAGTCAGCCCGTCCAAATTTACTATATGGGCACGATAAATAGAGAGAACTCACCAAACAGTGGCTCCCTAGAAAGCAGCTGGTTCAGGTAAACCACCACAACCTCCTGCAACCATTCCAACGCCTACCCTCCAATCAGCCAATTCCCCACCTCACCCGGTATTTTAATAGAAACTCACCTCCTCGATATTCCCCTCCTTGATAAAGCACTGGGCCACATTATTAAAGCAGGCAACAATGTCCATCATTTCCCGCCATTCCAGCTGCATATACTCGTTAATTTTCACACACCTCGGCGCAACCGGAAATCCAAATTCCTCGCCCAAAATTTTCTTCGCAGCTACAAGATATTTGGCCCTAGCTAGTGCGAAGTGACCTTTCTTGTACAATTCATTGCCCTCATATTTGTCAATATTGCAGAGGATGAGACGGTGGCAGATAGGTTGCGTCTGGTGCATTAAGCCCAGGAACTCCGCGAATACAGAACGGTCGCTAGCAATACAAATTGCTTCAAGGGTTGTGAGCTCTGGCCGGAAGGCGGCGGCCTTTTGGAGGACAACAGATTTCTTCTTATTCTTGCCCGGGTCTGGTGTCCGAGAGTCCGCTGTACTTTTACTAGCCGTGGGAGCCATTGTGGATGTGTGGAGAGTTGTAACCTCAGTTGAAAGTGGTGAGGGCGTAATAAATAACGAAGAGAGTGTTTGGATTTCCGTTGGTTTTATTTAAGGTTCTGATAGAGTTTGTGGGGTGCTCTACTGGAGGTGCGTGGGTGAGGCAAATTGCTGTCCTATCATAGTATGAAGCCGAGTAGGGTTAGGTTATTACTTGTATCTGGCAATCAGGGCTATTGTTACACAACCACCCGACTAGCGGGGAAAAACCTGTCTTATTTCAGATATACTTTATACTAAAGGCCGTTTGGTAGTACGGTGCTCGTACGCTAATGTCGGGGTGATGAGGGGCGATCAATGATAACAGGGCCTGCAAGCCGGACCATGGGCTGAACTGAATACCAGATTAGACTGCGAACCATGCGGCGTACCGGGTGAAATCGACTCTCATTGGACCAACTCGACAACAATTTTAAGCCATCACCATATTGATATTATACCAACTCCACTGCCTAACTGGCAATAATAATAAAAATGAATATGGAGCCTTGGGCACCTCCAGAGCCCACACAGACTCGGACAGCGCAAGTACTGCCTTCATAAATATAGCGCCAGACCTAGCAGAACCACCACCCAGGAATCCCATTGATATCTCCCAAGCACAACCCCGATTAATCCTAGCACTAGAGCCCTACTATCACATAACAAACACAACGAAACCATTGTAAGCAGAGTAGAGTATTCATAAGTTAGTCATAAAACAAAGGAACAAAGACGTGAGTCAGTAATGGTATCATACAAAAACATCAACTGGTTTGACAACCTACAAACTGCAACTAAAACGAATCTCCTACTCCCCTTACACCCCTTAACTATCCCACCCAACATCAGTAAAACAGGCACCCGGAAAATATGTTAAAAAATAAAGTAATTAAACTCCTCGCTCGGGCATATTTTTCCGATTCAACACCAGTTTTTTTCTTTTCTCCGCTCCTTCTGACCAGCAAGTTTAGAAAGCCAAGAGGCGGCTAAGCGTCTTCCGGACGCTAAATTTCTGTTTCTCTCCACCTTCTTGCTTCTCCGCCGTCTCGCTCCCTCGGCGCTTCGTCTTCTTGCTTTTAGTTTCTTTCCCCTCCTTCTCAGAGAACATCACAGCCGGGGCGTCCATAGACTGGGCTCTTCGCTTCTCCTCCTTCCTCATCCGGCGAGCTTCCTCGTCATCCGGCGTTCTCTGCTTTTTTTCGTAATGGCGATGCCTATGTTCCCGTTTACCCTCGCTGGAAAAGGAGTGACCAGAATCTTTAGGTGCCTCTCGCTCAGCTTTGCGCACGCGACGGGCGGCACGACGTGCCTCCTTTACCGCTCTGGCTTCCTCGGGGGATAGAAAAAGTGCTGGCGCTTCAGATTCCGGGAACTCTGATGCGGGGAATTCTGATGGGGGCTCAAGTTGAGAGGCTGAGGGGTCCGCGGGGTAAGGGTTGTTGAGGTCGAAACCTAACTCTGTCCTTGCTTCTGGCCCGGGCACTGCGTCAGGCTCTGGAAGAACGGTCTGGTCGTCGTGAGGTTCGATGCCGTCATTTACGACGGTGGCACCTCCATCGATCACGGTGCCCTCGCCATTAATCATCGTGCCCTCGCCATTAATCATAGTGCCCTCGCCATTAATCATAGTTCCTTCTCCGTTAATCACAGTGCCTCCCCCATTGATGATTGTAGCCCCGGTCTTTGCAGCCCTGCGGGCGGCCTTTTCGGCTTTTCTCCTCTCCCTATCCTCCTTACTTTCTTTACCCTCCTTACCACTGCCTTTCTTAAGTTGTTCCTCTACTGTTTGTTAGTCAATTATATCGCCTATCATAACTCAAGTGTGGTAATTACCAAGTTCTCTACCTTTGCGCAATGCCTTCTCTTCACGCCTTTTCCTCCTTTCTTCCCGCTCCTCGGAAGTCATGTGAGCATGGGAATGTTTTTTCTTGGACCTCTTCCCATCCTCAACATCGGTTTCCCCGCCTGATTTCTTAGAGCCGGATTTCCGCCGATGCCTCTTCTCCTTTTCCGGCTGTTCCTCCGCTAAGGTAACCTCTGGCTCACCATCCGCGCTGATACCAACCTTAGAGCGCCGGCGCCGGCGTTTCGTCTTATCTTCGACCGAAGACGGTGGTAGGTCGTACTGACCATTGACTGCTTCATCGTCGACGACGGCGATGGTTGGTGGAACAGCACCGAATTTTGCTGCCAACTTCGCAGCACGCCTCGTCTCTTTACCCGCTTTCTCTTCGGAAGTTTTATGTCGCTTTTCTTTTTCCCCCTTTTCCCTCGGCTCCTTAGGCTCCCTAACCCTATGTTCCTTTTCGCTCTTGTCACGGTGTTCTCTTTCGCCTTTGTCGCGGTGTTTTCGCTCCTTTTCTGGCTTCTCGCTCTTGTCTCTTCGCCTGTGTGACTTGCGGTGCTTAGGCTTATCAGCGCCTACATCGGGCACATCGGCGGCAGAAATGGCCATGGCAGCGGCCGTTTCGTCGTCTAATGGGCCGTTGAGGGTTGAGCGTGGCCGATCGATAAATGGGTCTTCTCCGGAAGGTAAGTTGAGCTGCGAGGAATCCTCGACGAGGGCACCCGGCATGGTAGAAAGTTGAGAAGACATCGGGCCTAAAAGGGGGGGAGGCTCGATAAGATCAGAAGCGGGGGCTGACTCAGGAGTTTCAAGCGGCGTTAGGTTAGGCCCTGTTGGGAATGTTTCCACAACCTCCTCAGCACCCTGTCCTACCGGAATCTGATCAGCTGGTGGGGAGGGATCTTCGGAATCCGGACCCTCTACTGAAGTTTCTGCCGGAAGAGGATTATTGTTATCGTTATCGATGGTTGATTCCCCCGGGTGACTTGGCTTTTCTACCGCTTCTGGTGATTCCTGGCTTTCCTCCTCTGCGGTCGCGACCTCTTTTTCTTCTCGTTGCTCGTCCTTCGACTCGGGCTCAGACTCCGTTACAACCTGGGCTAAGTCGGTATTTTCCTCGGGGACGGTAAGACTTTCTTCGACTGCAACCTCGCCTGGATCGCCTGGCGGCTCAGATGTATTTGAGGGGTCGCCTTCCTTTTCACTGTTCGCAGGCTCAAGACCGGGATCGGGATCGGTGTGTGCGGGATTTTCCTCTGGATTTGCCTTCGAGTCAGGTGATTCTTTTTCTTCTTTTTGCTCGCCTTCCTGGGCCGCTTCAACCGAATCTACGGGAGGCTGGTCTTCTGGTGGAGTATCTTGTCCGTCGCCTTCGTGTGGAGTAGAAGTGGAAGCAGGGGAAGAAGGCGGGTTATCCCCTTGAGCTTCGCCTGGGGCTGAGCCTGTGTCTGGATTCTGGTGGCCTTCTTCTGTCGAAACAACAACGGCAGTCGGGTCTTCCTGAGTCGCGGATTCGGTCGCACCTATGAGGCTCGCTTAATTTTTAGCAATTGTGTTTGTGGAACGAACGGGTTCCTTGTAAAATAAACTGCCCCTCCTTTTATCAGAAGCTATGGTGCTCGTAGATGATTGGAATAGAAAAATACATAAAAATTTTCTCGAGGTTAGAACAGAGAAAAAGAATTATTATAGTATAATTCCTTCTCCAAGTACAGGAAAAAGGACGAAGGGTGAAAAAGGGGGAATTGAATTGAACTGAGCTGAGTTGAATTGAAGAGAATGGATTGAATCTCACCTTCAGGATCACTTGTTTCTGTAACGTCTGTATTGTCAATGTTTTCTGAGGGAGTAGAAGGGGTATCATCCCCTTCTTTTCCCTCCTGGCTCCTCTCCCCCTCCCTACTTTCCCCTTCGTTCTTGTTCTCACCTTGGTCCACGGCAACACCTCCATCTTCCTCTTCCGCTGTCGCTGCGTTGTCTGCCTTCGTTCCATCCTCGTTGTCCTGCGTCTTAGATTCTTCGATCGGCGGTTGGTCTTCTCCCTTCTCCTCTAACCGCTGCTCCTCCTCATCAATCATGTTTGCAGTGAGTATCGTCGAGAAAAATTATTGATTTTTGGCTCCAGAAACGGCACACACACACTTCAGAGAGAAAAAATATAAAATATAAAAAATCTCATCTGATTTCTCTTGAGGAGAATAGTGGGTGAATAGAATGTTTTGTATAGGAAATCCACTCAGAAGGCACCACCGCCCCACTCTGTGACTTGACGTTTGATAATCAACACACAATTGGAGCCACGTCCTGATAAACCTCACTCTTTTCTCTTAATTCCGGGAATACGAGTGGTCGATTATGGCAACATAGGAAGGAAAGGAAAAGGGGGAGAGGAAAGGGGAGAAAAAGGGTGATTTGTTTGCTCGGCCCATACAGAACAGGCACGGCACACCACCACTATGGGTACGATAATGCTCCTCTTCCAGCAACTGACTATATGGCCAGCCATCCCTTACTTTTTTAAACCCTCTCGCCTTTTCCTTCTCCGCAGACAGTGCGCAAATCTGACGGGAGACTCGTCAGAATGCACCCTCGTTTGAGGCGCTTGCAGAGACGTGGCGGATGATGACCATTGGGCGGTTTGCTATCACAAGTTAACTCGGTCTGATAGGGAGAACGGGATACGTGGGGTTATTCCCTTCTATTCTCGTGGCTTCGTTTGTCGCTCTGGTACCCAACTAGAATAGACTACGAGTTTGCTGGTACAGTACAACACGGCTGGTACTGTACTTTTGGTACAGGTACTATCTTGCCACCCAATACATCTTGCCACCCAATACATAACAGTCCCGCCAGTGCTGGGGGAGATCCAGGGTACCATTCTAAGAAACACCCTGGATTCCCATTCCTGGCGTAGAGTAGTGAAAATAGTGAAAATGAAGATAACAATAAAATGAAAAGCACGATACAGTAATCTTTAAATCCCCTTACTTCCACCGCTCCTCTTTGTGTTGCCCTCCTCAGAGTTGTGATGCTCATACCCTCAGCCACTTGCTGCCGGAATCGTCCGCGAAACTATCCTTAAGTCACCAAAGACAACTCATCTCAAAACCCTAGCTATTATTCGCAGACCTCGACAGGAGGAGTTTCCCCCGAGCCAGAATTGAAAATACCCGCAGAAGCCTCAAGTACCTTCTTATCGACCTTCCATCTCTTAATCGAACAGAAAAAAATTCAATCCTCCCCGCTCCGCACCTCTCCCCTCCCTGTCCTTCCCTCACTCACCCTGCTGATCTGCCGGGGCACCGGGTATGTACTGTCCAAGTAACAGGCAAGAAGTATCCGAACATGAGACTCCAAAATACATGGCACACAGACAAATTACCGTACTCGAGTACACGTTAAATGTCTCATGTTCGGATACTTCTTGCCCGTAACCTGCACTGTACTTTCACAGCTCAAGCACGACAGAAACCTTCGCTCCATTTTTTATTTTTTTTCACTTCCACCATATTTCTTATTTAAATAAGAGTGTTTCCCGTTACCCCTCGCCGCCGCCGTAATTGTATAAACTCCAGAGATCGAAGAAGTCCGTCATGTCGAGTATGAAAATTTTTTCAGCAAATCGCATCATGGCCCGGTTCGTTAGCTCGTGGCTTCTGTTTGCTGCTTTATCACACGGGCTCTCGCCCAGGGTCCGATCTCAGCAGCATTAAACTAAGCCCAGAGTTCCATGCGCGATGTTTTTACCTTTTATTTAATATTCGCGACAGCCGTCGGGTGAATATCGTAATTGAGTGAAGGTCAAAAGGAAGAACGAAACGGTAATGGTGTGGCAATTTGGGATAATGAGGGCTTTTTCTTTGTCTGGCAACGATTGACCTTGCACAGCGGAGATCTTCGTACTCATCGTTTCTCACTCGATTAATGGTTGGAGGCTTTTAGTTGACCGGCAAGGCATTCCCGAACTCTAGTTGTCCGAGGGAAGGGGAGTTGAGTAGCGGGGGTGACACCTGTGAAACCCGCGAGGAGCACCCGAAGGTGCGGGGAAGTTAAAGGGCCAAGTGTTGACGTGTTTGGAAGGTTGATTTTTCTGCTGGCGGATGCAGCCGTCCGTATCCAATTTTTATACCATAACTTATTTATTTATTCGTAGGTGATGTTCGGGTACTCTGGGATGCTCTGCAGAGTGCCGCGGAGTCCGCCCGTGTATCGGGGGGTCGGAATACCTGACGTGGCTTGCGGTTCAGGCACTGCGACTAATAGCGCCATCTGTTCGAGGTTTGCCTGGTTTAGCTACGGTTGCATTCACCTTACTGGGAGAGCTTATCAAGGAAACATGGCAGTAACTTACATTCAGGCCAAGCTCTCCAGTCTACCGACTAATTAAATACGATGGCTGTAGGGCCGAGATTGATCTGCGTTGAGCCAGGCATAAGGGAATCTGACAGAGGAGTTAGATAGGTCATGCAAGCACTGTACTCGAGTCTGTATTGGGCTAACACCGACCGTGCTGCTGCTGAGTTCACCCTCGCCACGCCGCTAAGAAACACAAGATGTAAAACCAGGGAAAGATATATCTAAGAAGGAATGTAACTTACCTATGAGCATAATGTTTTAATTGCCTTGATAGTGGATGGCATCACTCTTGGCCCTTCATCGCCCTGGCGCATGGCACTGTTTGAACACCGGGGGTTGGTAGCTGTTGCTGAGCTGATCGGATGACCTGAGTCTGGGGGGTTTTCTCCAGATTAAGTTTGAAGTTGCTCCTCTAGGATTATTCCCCCAAGAGAGGGTTGCAAATACAACGTCAACATCCGCGGCTGCAACATTTTAACCGTGTTGGATCTTCTGAGTTCTGCGTCCTGATCGTGTTCTGGATCACTGGGGGTTTCTCGTGGTTTGGAACCGAACTCTTGACCAGCTGGTCGTTTAGTTAGGCCACGGGGCAGAAAACCGAAGCCGGGACAGAGCCTGAGCACAAAGCCTTTGTGCCGAGAGGGATTTTACAGTAGCATGCATGAATTGGTTGCGAATGCTGGTATCCGTGTGTAGGAGAGTGACTAGGCTCCTCTATCGCCCTATCCTTGATTATTACGCACTAAACGGCCACTAAGTCGTGTGTCAGAGTACAATATCAACCCGCTGAAACCAGTGGGTGGGTTTTGACATTTTTGAATGTTTGCTGATGGCTTTGGATTTCCCAGAGAGCGACAGTCCTTCCGCATCGGCTACTACGGCCCGCGGGTGTCACCATAAGCTCAGCAAATAGCAAAACTGCACCAACAAGTTTATCCGCCTAAAGCACCCAAAGGGGAAAGGGGGAACGTGAAGAGTCAACTGTGGGGGGGGGGGGGAGAAGGAGGAGCACTGCTATAAGGATTGGACTGAGCCAAGCATTCCTTCGGTGGCTGGAATAGATACAGTGGCGGTACCATACAAGGCTTGTATGAGTAACTTGCACTCGGGGGTCATTAAATACCGGAAAACATAACCCCCGCCCATAGAGAATTGTACCCTCTGATCAGCAGAAATAGTTTTCCGTTTTTTAATGACCCCCACGAGGGTAGTGGCCTCTGTAATCTTAGGGAGGTTTTTGCTAAGTCAATGCTCTATTAGGTTGCGCCTAATTTTAAGCAAACCAGGGTAGGCGGCACTGGGGTTTTTCTTGTGAGTACGAGAGAATTGAACCGCAACCAAGCCATCTTCATTGTCAGATTTGAGGAGACTGCCCTACTCCAGAGAGCAAAGGAGGCATCAGATCCCACAACTATGCCTCTCTATCCAACAACTTCAACATTCATCAATCCGCACTACGATATTGCCCACTATGGCATCACTTGTGTGAATGGATGGATGAATGTGCGGATATGAATACATTGGTGGAGGGAAGCACAGTAAATATAAAACCTCCTACTTTTATGAACAATGATGAAAACAATGTCAATTGGGGCTATTCAAACTCCCAGTATGGACTGCTCATAACGCTGTGTGGGGTTAAGCCACTTCACGCTTTACCATCGGAGGAAAGGGTACGAGTAGTGTTGTTGCGATCCCTTGGTGTCTGAAACAGTAAAATTCGCGACCAGGGACGCTAAGTCCTGAATTAGTGGCAACTGGCCGTTTGCGGCTACGAATTCGTGCTTTTCATCACTGAAGTGACTCAGCATGAGGGCAACCATTAATCGCCAACGAATCACAGCACTCGAGCGACGCCAAAAGAGGGTTAGCGTTCCTGGTCGCGAATTTTATTGTTTCTGACACTCCAAGGGATAGTGATAGGGTGGGTTTAATAGAGTAGGTAACCGACTTAGCAAAACCTCACTCTTACAACAGGTTATGTTGTTCCTATCATACTTATCATGCTGGCCTCATTTTGCGAAGACACTTGCTGGTACCTGTCGGCAGGGCTCTTACAGGGATATAGGAAAAATAAATAAATAATCCAGAGTTTAGAATGAACGCCTGAGCCTAGACTATTCCCGCAGGAAGAGGCCTTCTAATTGTCTAGATTTCGATTGCCCCGGTGGAAAGACGTTGCAGCAACTGCGATATTGCACCTACCGCTCGCCTTGAGTTTATTAGAGAGTTTGCGCAAGAGGACCTAGGTGGCTGTTAACGGAAAAGAGACCTAGGTCTCTGAATGAGTTTGCGCCCCGGGTCTAGGTGGCTTGGTAGCTGGAAGGTGGGAACTGAGTAGGGTAATATCGCATTGCCTCAAATTTGTTCCCTGCTCAAATTAGGATTCCCAGATACACATGTTGGGTACTAACCATACTGACTGCCATAGAACAGGTAATAATCTACTACTGAATGCTAATATTATTATTAGTAAAGTCTTTTAATAAAATGTAAAAAGAGTGCTGTGTTGCTGCTGATTGATATTTCTGCAGCGATCGGATTTCTTCAGGTCTGAAAAGCGCTCTTTTACCCTCATCCAGGTCTTGCCACCCACCTAGGTGTCCAAGACTTTTAGGTTAACAGAGAATAACCTGTTTTCCTGCCACCTAGGTCTCCTTGCGCAAACTCTCTATAGACTCGTAGCCTGAGGGTTTGTTAACCAATTGCCTGCAAGTTTCCAAATTCTTTATCTAGTGCGAAGGAGGGGAAGGAGGGCACTTGAGGCTAGTAAAATAGTTCAGATTTCTAATCCCTGTCGGTCTGTCCGAGCTCTGGATTAGACTACTTGTGGATGATCTGCGGCGTTAGACGTCTCCTTACATAACTTAACATGTCACCTGTATACGAGTACGAATATCTAAGGCTTGCTAAACAATGGGAGTACCACTACGCCGGTTCAGCGCGGTTCTAACGGGAGATTGGTATTTTCTGAGCGACAAACGGGGAAAATGAATTGTGCACTGTACTAAGGTAGCTTGGGAGAGGGTTTGGTGGTTCGGAGATAGCCGGCACCATGTCGCAACCACCGACGTTGAAAAGCGTTCAGGCGATGGTGCCAGGCTTTCGAAACCAATCAGAAACCAACACAATAATGATATTTAGGAAGATATGGCTTGATAGGAGTGCTCAGAACACACTTCTATGTTTTTGAATCCTATGAGTGGTCTTTTTCAAGGTTATGACATTTTAGCTGAGCCACTGCTATCTTTTGTGCGCAGTACTACTGTATGCGAGAAAAACGAATTACCCGTGGTAAATCCAATGAATTTTATCCTAACTATTACCTGTGCTGCGCTTTGGCACTCCAACTTTCAAGCCCACCCTTCTTCTTCGCGGCGTTAGTTTATGGATTCTGCTAAATTAGCAGCAAAATTAGACTACATCGTGAATCGAGGAGCTTCACCACGTGCTACGATGAACTACTCCGAACCGTGCATTAGTACACATCCTAGATCCGAACTGGAGTGGTGAGACCCCCTAATCTCCCCCCTTGGCGCATAGTTACAATATCACACAGTCTCGGAGCGGAGATTTGTGTTCCTTCGGGTTTGGCTTGGTGTCAGAAGCTTGGGATCGCCATTTCCATGGTCGACACCCTCCGCCTTGGAGTCTCGCCGGTCTATTATACGATTGGGTGAGAAAATGATAAAACACTTGCAGACTTCTGTGAGATGCCTACTTATGAAGCGTATCACAATTCTCTTTAAATGCTCTCGGGACGCTTTTTCAGCTTGCTCGCTCATGGGTTGCACTCTCCTGGAGTAAGCCTACAGTAAATATACGTCATACCATTTAACAGAAAACCCAATGCTTAATCTGTTGAGGCCCTCTCTTGTTTGCCACTATTATCCCACGTCTCTTGACTTTTTTCTACAACCTTTCAAACCCGGCCTTCCTTTTATTCCCATTTAACCAACCGGTGCTATGGATCTTGGAGGGTGCTACCCCATAGCCCCCGGGGGTGCTGAAGTAACGGAGGTCGAATCCTCATCTGGGAGGGCAAAAGTCCCTATTCCAAGGGCTAGAGCGTTGAGCGGTAGAGCTGCGGAGCGAAAGAATATGAAGAGGGCGTCTCAGGCTTGCGAACCATGCAGAAAACGGAAGACTAAGGTATGCCAAATCGCCGCGATAATGACCCGTTGTTAACAAACATTATTTTGATAGTGCGATGCGCAGAGGCAAGCCCGTTGGCCTTCAAGTTTCCCTTTGGATCTTTTTTATTTCTGTTTTTTGTGTCTCTCTCAGAGTGTGTTCTGACTAATAGCCAAAGGCCCGTATGCGGTCACTGTGCTGACTACAAAATGAATTGCCATTATGGTGAAAGCAAAAGGGAGGTGGCGAGGAAGTAAGCATTTTTCGGTTTGTGCCACTTTTGGCATGTTACCTGTATCTAGATACAAGGACTGGAAATGACCCCTTCTAGGCGGTTACAAGAGCTCGAAGCGAGAACGCAGACCTACGAGAAGCTTCTAAGAGAGCTTCTACCAGGGCTGAATAGTGTTGCACGAATAACTGTACAAGATGCCCTCACAGCAGTGAGCTTCCCTTTTTAGATTGCACGTGCGTCTCATAGTGATATTTGCTATAGCCGCGAGTAGCCTCTACGAAGGCCAGGAAATCCCCTCGTGAGCCATCTGTTCAAGAGAGTCTGCTCCCAGATCTCCCGCAGGATAGTGGGTCGGAGTCCTCGGAAGATTGGGATTCAGATGACAGCCCGGACCACCTTGCAGAGGATATCAATACGCTCTCTATCAATAAACCTATCGGGTATATGGGCAAAAGTTCTGAGGTTTTGTGGATTAATCTGTTGAAGGAGGAGATTAAAAGGCGTCCTGATAGCGTTTCGGCCGGTGGGCCGGATAACCTGGGAGGTGGAGCATGGGAACAAAGCGAAGAAATTGGTATGCATGGTCCAATAGAACCTTTGGCTCCGGGCGCTACTCCTGTCCCAATTCAGAGCTTCAGAGCTAACAGAGCAATGTTCTTAGGATGGACATACCACCTTGATGACATCGATATCTCCTTTTCCGGCAAGCATATTGATGCTTACGCTCTCCCTCCAAGAGACTTGGCAATCTCACTCGTTAACGTATACTTTGAGACGGTTCATCCATTATTCCCGATCATTTATAAGGGGCTTTTCGAGAGTCAGTTTGAAGTATTGTATCAAACCCAGGACCTTGCGAAGGTTGCTGGGAAATGGCTCGCAATAATGAACCTAATGTTCGCGATTGGGGCAAGACATTTGTCCATGGTAGGTGAGGACAAAGCAGACATCTGGCAACATGTAACCTTCTTTCTCCGTGCAAGACTCTTAGGGGCGCTGGATGGAGGACTGGTCTTTGAGATTGCTACATTGCAGAATGTCCAGGCGATGGGATTGACAGGAATGTATTTACTGGCTAGTAAACAAACAAATCGGTAGTGCTGTCCAACACTTGTCCCATCTTCAATATCAAATTATGATATGGGAAACTGATCTAAGGGCACTTGAAATGATAGTTCCTGGAATGTCGCAGGACTTGCAATCCGCCTTGCATATGGCATGGGCCTTCATCTCCGAAACGTGGCTTCGACCCTAAACGCTGGCCAAAAGGAGATGCGTGTTAGGGTCTGGTATTCTGTTTGCTACCTAGAAGCGACCCTCGCATTGATCACAGGGCGACCATCTGGACTACAGGCTCATCAAAGCAGTGCGCCATTGCCCAGATCAGGAGACTTCGACCCTGAACCTGATCCTACCCAGGACGCATATTTCGCCGCGCTTATTAAGTTATCGTCAATCGCGTCTGAGGTCCTAAGTCAATTGTACTCTGCGCGAAGTAGGCTTGTAATACAGCAGGGCTGGGATCGTGTTCAGGAGACCATGGAGAGATTTGACCGACGGTTAGAAAGGTGGAAGGGTAAGCTAATCCCGAGTTTGGCGTTCGACGACACTCACGACAGCAGCGAAGGTCCTAACTACTTTATGAACCAAGTATACTTCTTCTGTCCTTCTAGATTTTATGTCCTAAATTTGAATAGAGGATCGATCTTGCTCTCCGTTACCACAATATTAGAATCCTGATATTCCGTCCCTGCATCTGCCAATTAGAACCTGGTGCCAGAGAGATAGGCTTTAGAGAAGAGTTCAACCGCTCGGGCGCCCACACATGCGTCAGCTCTGCTAGAAATATCGTTTCTCTTGTCGCTGATATCAGTGGGGATAAGAGAGAGCAGTTGATGAAGATACCGTGGTGGTGTGTGCTGCACTACCTCGTCGTTGCTGCAGCAATCCTACTTCTTGAAACGATTCACCAGAGGGCTTCGAACGCTGATGGGGGTATTATCGATGATATGTGTCAAGTTGTTAAGTGGTTACACGAGATATCGGGAAACGACATGGCGAGTATGAGAACTCACGAGCAACTGAGTAAATTGCTGGAACGTGTATTGTTGATTGTAGGGAAAGAAGTAGGTGATTTGGGAGACCGAAAAGATAAGGGCGGGGGGTCAAGACAAGAGGACGAGAGAGGGTGGTTGGGGGATGACACCGCATTCAACATCGCAGAACAAGGGCAGATGGGCGTTGAGGATGGTATATGGGATTTTGGGAAGAACTTCGAGATGCAGTACTTTTAGTGCCTGGGCTTGAATAGTGAATTTTTTTTGGGTTTTTCCGTTGACCGCATCCGTGCCGGGCTATCAGGTGTGGCACGTCGCCTTAGAGCGATATACCTCCCGAGTGATATGCTGTGACTTCTGACTGCCAGGGGACTATGTTTTGTCGTTGATTGTGCCGCGGATTATATACAAGCTGCTAAGGGCTCTAGGGGAGTGCTTAGGGATATTCGAGGTATTATAGAAGTGGCGGAGGGCTTGTTTTGTGGGGATGTTTTTGCTCATGCCTTTCGGAACACTCGAGACTACTTGGCGAACGGCGGGGAGGAGGGTTAAGTATTACCGCTCTTGGCACTACTAGGCGCGGGTACGTGAAAGCAGGAGTGTTCGAAAACGCCTGCGGATAAGCAGAAGCAGCGTGGATTTACAGGTATCATAAGCATTCGCATCGATAGGTGAAAAGTATTGTCCCTGATAAATTTGTAGAGGTGAACTTAAGTGATTGGTACGGTAAGGCTATGAATACCAGGGACCACCGCTCAAGGCCAACCCTCGCTCCCGGAAGCCCATTTCCGGCACAGCCTTTTCTAGAAGCTCTCTAGGGCCGGTGAGCGCATTAGTTCCGCCTCGTCGGGATGCTAGACTGATGCATACTGCAATTTAGACGATGTGTGATATCTCACAGAGCAGTGCCAGGTTCCCATGCAGCCCTGAGCCAAAGTTGGCCTGCATTGTATCCCGAGCCTTTTAGGCATTCCTAGCCCCCATTTGTTGTCAACGTGATTTTCATCAGGCTAATCTTTCACAATACAAGATACAGTAGCTCCAAAGATACTAAGGCTTTGGTGATTTGCACATAAGACATTCTAGTGCATGCTTCTTGAACACAAAAATGCATTCTCTGGGGGTAGAGCTATGAGTCTTCATTTTTTGAGGGGAATTGGCCGGCCGAGTTGGCCTTTACAGAGGCTTGTTAGCGGGTGGCGTAGCATTTCATTCGGGCGTGCCAAGCAGCCTCGTTCGAATACTTTTTTCATCCATCTGTAGATTTCGGGTGCGATCTCAGATCCCAAGGACCGGCAAGGGGTTATGGAACAGCTACGGTATTTGGGGTCAGCCAAGATATCCCTGTTCACCCTGGTCAATTGGTCCTGCCCTTGTGCTCGGATAAGGGGGAAGAGTTGGGACAAGCAGGGAAAAGTGGAATTATTCGATCAAATTAGTAGCTATTTTACTTTTTTGGTTCTTTGATGCCGGTGGTACCCCTTCCAAGATATGATATATACATGTACACAAGCCTCTGTCGCTCCTGCTTGCCCTAATACTTCACCCCTACCCCGTACCATTGAGTTGGCCACTTGGCAATACCCTCTATCTCTGAAATATTGTCAATTACAATAGTCCATCCACAGATAAATTATCCTCCTCGGTCGCGGGGGTTTTTTCCACCCTGAATGCCACCTGGTGAGCAGTTGTTGTACTGCACTCAAGTACCGTACTCTACGGGCACCAAGCAAGTTAGTCGAGTCTGTAGCGGGTGAAAATAGGATATCGTAAGAACTTGGAGAGTGTGTTATGGAGCCAGAAGCGATAGGGGGGAAGTGTGTAAGCCTTGGCTGCAGAGTGGCTTGCGCACGAACATTCAGCCCATCGTGGTGTTAAACTCAAAGAGACTCTGGTTGACTCTCTTCCACTGGTTAAAAGGATCGGGGCGAAGGAGTTATACACTTCCACTCCACCGCTTCTAGCACTATAGAGCGTTTGAGTCGCCTCTCCTCGCAAGGTCTGGTGCTTGTTGTTCCCCTTTATTTGACTCGGAGACAAGTTTTTTGGTATGTTTTTCGCCGCACTCTAGAGGAAATTTTGGACGGCCTAACACATGGTCCGTTTATTTGAGTTCTTACGGTGGGATAGCTCCTGATTTCACCTGTTGGTAAAGCCCTTGGCCTTAGCCTCGACCCTCCAGCATACGGGTAGTCTCGAGCGTCCTGGCTCCAATTTCGCGCCTTCCAGAAAGCTCTACACGCGAGTGCATTTCGTTATTCTGAATAGGATTTTCATCTTCCACTGCCGGTATCGGATGTGGGATTTCTGACTTGGTGGCACTAGAGGGTTGGTCGTTGCTGCGAGTGTGAGCAATAGACGTGTCTAATGTTTGGCTCTAGCGCGTTATACCCCGATTAGCTCTCAAATCTAGTGAAACACGGTTGGGGTAATCGAAAATATGTTGTTACGGGGTCGGTCTAAAGAGGAAGGCCAGAGCAGTGCAAATGGCAGCCGGGATGCGCAAGAAGAGTAAGCTCAGTCCTTGCAAATGCCGTCGATAGGCATTGGGGCCTACGTCTACGGTAGTGCTAGTAGTCTTGAGTGCACTGGTCAGAACTAAGAATTTATTAGGTTTAGAGCTTCGTCCCGGAGGGTTTCCGGTATTATAAAAGGGCTATTCCACAGGGACAAATTAGCAGCAGCCTTGGGTATGAAGGGCCAGAAAGCGAATCGCGAAGTGATAAATCAGCTCTCGGCTCCAGCAATGGAGCCGCAGAAACTGGGTTACGGCACCGGCGACGGAGATGGTAAAGAGTTACATTCAGTTGTCGCACAGATAGAGAAGGAACTAGGCCCCGACCATCCAGATACCCTAACTACTATTAGCAACCTGGCTACGGAATTGCAGGCTCAGGGGAAGTACGATCAAGCGGAGGTGATGAATCGCCGTGCTTTGATAGGGAGGGAGAAAGTCCGAGGGGAATTTCACCCAGAAACTATGACAAGTGTCAACAATTTAGCTTCTGTTCTTTGCGTCCAAGGAAAGTATGGCGAAGCGGAAGAGTTGGATCGACGTGCGCTCGCATGGAGGGAAATAAATCTTGCACCAAACCATCAGGATACCCTTACAAGTGTCAATAACCTGGCCTTAGCACTCCAAGGCCAAGGGAAGTACCAAGAAGCCAAGGCGATGAACCAGCGTGCACTAGAGGGTCGAAGGGAGGTATTAGGACCAGCCCATCAGGATACATTAACGAGTATCAACAACCTAGCTACAGTGCTAGCCGATCAAGGAATCTACAGTGAGGCGGAGGCGATGCATCGGTTTGCGCTTGCGGGCCGGGAGCGACAATTCGGACTGGAACACCTAGGTACTATTACGAGTTTGAATAACCTAGCTCTAGTCTTAGAACATCAAGGAAAGCTTGATGAGGCAGAGGTTACAAGTCGACGTGCGCTAGCCAGCATGAGGAAAACACTACCACCGAACCATCCGTATATCCGGGCAGGTATCCAGCACCTGATTTCCGTTCTCCGAAGGCAAGGGAAATTCAGCGAAGCAGAGGATATCAGTCGACACGCCTTGGAAGATAGGGGAATGGCGATCGAGCCAGAGTCCTTCAGTAAGATTCACCGACCCATACACAGTCCTGCTACGATCTCCTTAATGCAGGCAGGGCACGACGAAGCGGAGGACTTTAGGAATCATGAAGCATTAGACAAAGGGAAAGCCCCCGAGGAACCCAGTCACCCCAATGTCCCCAAGTGCGTCCATGGGATGGATATGGGAGTGTGTTGCCGAAGGAACCGCGACGAGGAGATGAAACTCTACAGGCGCGCAGTAGCAGACCAGGAGATGAATCGAGGGCCAAATCATCCAGAGACCCTACTAAGTGTGCATAGGCTGGGCCTGGCACTAAACCATCAAAAAATGTACCACGAAGCAGAGGAAACTCTCCAACGCGCACTCGTGGGAAGAGAGAGAGTGCTCGGGCCCGATAATCCAGAAACCCTCAGGAGCACCTGCGAGCTAGGCGTAGCGTTGTGGGGTCTGAATAGGCGCGAGGAGGCCTATAAAATGTTTCAGAGATCACTAGTCGGTAGAGAGGCCTCCCTAGGACCCGATCATCCGGATACTGTGCATAGCCTCAACCAGCTAGGTGCAGCACTTTATAGTCTAAAAAGATATACCGAAGCAGAGGAGATGCTTCAACGCGCACTCGTGGGCGCAATGAAGACGCTGGGGCCCGATGATCCACTGACTCTACAAATGCTCCAGAACCTAGCCACAGTGCTGAATAATGAGCGTAGGTATGGTGAAGCTGAGGTGATGTACCGGAACGCACTAGCGGTCACCGAGAGGAGCGTCGGGCTAGACGATCTGGATGCTCTAGGGATTGCCCATAACCTAGCCGCAGCCCTGTTTGGTCTGGAAAGGTACAGCGAAGCGGAGGCGATGTACCGGCGCGTGCAAGCGGGCAGGGAAAAGGTCCTAGGACCCAACCACCTAGAGGTCTTACGGAGTGTCAATGAGCTAGGTACAGCGCTGCATAAGTTGGGTAAGTACGAGGAAGCGGAGAAGGCGTTTCAGCGCTCATTGGTCGGGATAGAGAAGGCGCTTGGACCCGATCATCCAGTTACCCTATTGAGCGCCCATCACCTAGCTATGACGCTTCAGAATCTGGGAAGGTACGATGAAGCAGTAATGATACACCAACGGACACTCGCCAGCAGAGAGAACGTGCTAGGATCAGGTCATGTAGATACTCTACGGAGTGTCCACAACCTGGGTGAAGCATTACTGTCTCAGGGAAGCTACAAAGAGGCGGAGAAAATGTTTCGGCGCGCGCTGGATGGTCAACTGGAGGCACTAGGAGCCAATCATGGGGAAACCCAACAGAGCGGCATCAGGCTAGATCAGGCGCGGGCTGGCCAGAGAAAGTAAACTAAAGTGGAGACGGTCCATAACGTTAGATATGGATCGATCGGGCTGCTTGCGGCCTGTCCTGGCGCCACCATATCCATCCCTCAACGAAATTTCGCTTGCCGCATTGCTATCGCAGAGTAGGAGAAAGGGAGGATTTTCTGTCTTGGACATAGGCTGGGGCAAAGCAGTCAGGAGCGAGAAGTCAGGAGCAGGGGGAAGTGAGAAGGGGTGTTTGAAGGCAGGCGCGGGGAGATGCCGGAGGCCTCTAGGAGGACAAATAGTGCCTGTTTTCCTTTGATGTTTCTTCCGTTCCTCCTTCTGTAGTTCGTTCTTATGTTGAAGCTATTCATATATTTGTTTTCCACACCCGCCCTCGCCCGATCCACACACTGTTGTCCGACGCTCGAATAATGCTATTTTAACATCTTTAGGTGCCCCGTTTTATGGCCTTGGTTGGAAGTTGCGGAGATTTCCTCCAAATACTTGCCAACCTAGTATGCCTACCCCCCGCCGGCTCAATACGACCATGGTCTTGCCGGAGAGGATGTGGGCTTCTGGTTATATCTATAGCATTGATTGACATGAATGCTCGTTGAAAGAAAGTTTGTAAGGGGTTTCCCTTGGAGCTAAGTGGGATTAGGTGTTTCACTAGCGTGCACTGATGCTGCCCCTACCCACGATCACCCCTAGTCCACCCCCCGGATGAAGTAGTGCCGTGCGAGCTATTGCCGAAAGTTTATTGTGTTAGGCTATTGGGGTTTGCGCCCCGGCTCGGGCGTGTTTTGTTGGCTTGTGGAGTGATGGGTTGGTGCGGGTCCTCCAAAGCCCAAGAGGGCGTCGGAGTAAGCTTCGGAGAAGACAAGAACTAAGAGGAACCAAGAAGAGGTGATAAAAAGAAGTTATCTGCGCTGTTGCCAAGGTGAAGTGAGTTTTGGGGTTTGTTGGGGACAATGGAGGTCTTTGATTATTGGTTCAAGGTCACCGTGAGGCACAGGATGTCACTCGGATATATCCTTTCGAAGAAAATCCAGATTTTGGGGGGAGAAGCTGGTGGGCATAGAACGGGGCCCTGGCAGAGAGTTTTGATTGGGTATGACTCCCGAGTAATTCCTTTCAGAATTATCATACCCCTCGCATCCAGCACCAGAATAAGATATATCAAGTAAGCACCCAGCAAGGCGAGGTATTGTTAAGTGGGCACAACAATTAGCCATAATAAAGCGATCTTGAGACTCCAAGTCCCTCGTTGGGAGTGTTGGCTCTCCTCGAGTGTCCCCTGGCCTAGGGAAGTTCGGTGTCAGAAATTATAATAGAATTCTAAACCTGTTCCTATCAGCTATACCCTGACATACTCCTTGTAAATATCATGCCAAAAATCATATCATACCTATAATATTGTTCGTTCTTGACCCTTTCAACCCATAGGGCTGAACTCCACACTTCTCCATGTGGATATATAGGCCTTTCCCTCTCCCTTACTCATAAAATCTTCTTCAATCTCAAAAGATCTGTTACCTCTCCTGGGTTAGAAACTACCCTTTATTCACAAAAGTGAGACCTATCCAAGAAAATCATTGTATTCAGGGGAGATTTATATCTCCTTAGATGAGCAGGTATCCACAGTCAGACAACTCAATTGAGAACCCAAAGTGATAGTTAGATCTAGCTCTATAGCATGTGAAATCTCTTAGTCTAAAATATTATTATACATTCCTCTAATATATCCTTCTGGCTATTGAATATAAAGACTTATCTAGTGTTTCCCATTTTCAAATAGCTCTTGGGGGTGGCCCCAGACTCCCCACACGGTCAGGAAATTTTAAATGCACTTTTGACCGCAATGGGGAAGAGTAGGTTCACTGATAATTGGGTTCCAAAAAGCAACAGAGGTGGTAGGGAATTGGAGGGATTTGATGAGATGGAGGCTTTAAAAGACATAGAGCAGATGAAATTATTTAAAGAAATTGGAAATGGTTAGGTATGGAGATAGCATTAGTTGCTTGGTGGATTCGGGCATTGGCAACTGGGATTTAGAGGTGCTCTTGTTGGGTGTATGCAGGGGGGATTGTATAATATTCTGTTAGTGGGGTGGGAACTTTGAAAGATGATTGTTTGTGAAAAAAGGTATATACCCAAGGAGTTTGTTCTAGAAAGCAGTTTCATATTTAGCAAGTGGTTGACTGGAGGTCTGTAGTGTAGACACTACCGCTAGAGCTCTTTACACTATAATAATATCATAATCACAATAATTAAATTCTACAACCAGCAGCCCAGTGTTTCCCTTTCTGGAAAGGCAGAAATAGGTTTCTAGAAGAGGATGGAAGGATGGAAGGATGACCAAGTTTTATTACTAGAGGCAGGTCTAAAAGAGATAGCCTCCATCTCATTTGCTTCACCCTCTGCAGTATCCTGCCCAAGCACCACGGTTTATAATCAGTAGGCATTACGAAGCCCTGGTCTCTCGCCCGTAATAGTATTATGTGGGTTGTGCTTTGCATGCCCTGAGAAGTCAAAGGCAAGGGCATTTTTACCTCACGAAGCTTGAATCCTCTCATTCCAGTGTCCCCAAGACAAGCCTAGGGATTCATTCCCGAGGTTCTTGTCATGTACATTCTACCCACTGAGCTTTATCTTCGTATATAATAGACTTTAGGGTTGGATAAACTTCGTTGCAGCTAGTCTACCTTGGACTCGGTTGGAATGCTACAGGTATGTGTACTATGCAGTTGAGGCTCAAACATCTCTGCCCGAGTAATGAGAAATTAGTCATCCTACTCTGAGATTCTGGTGCAATGCGGTCGGCTGCAATACCGGTGTCATACTGGTAGACCGGGTATGGATGTGATAAGGGGTCCATGCTGTGATGGCAAAACTATTAACTTGGAATATGTGCAAGCTTCAATTCATCAATATCATGCTGTACTATGCGGTGCTATGAGACTGACCCCGGATCTCCTTGCAGCCTGGGGCGCTAGCAGTCGAGTTTCGCGAATCGGGATACCGTGCGGTAGTTTTTACACCAAGAAAAACCTTATCGCGACCAGCAAATCATCTAAGAACTTCACAAAATCATAAGTCCCCAAAGAGTCCGGGAAAGAGGTCACGGGTTTTCTAGAGCCTTTAGGATAACCTAAGAAATAATAATCACCTTCATGATCCGATTATTTCGAATAAAAAAGTCTTACCCACTCAAACGCGTCGCCCCGCAACGCGTCCGCATAATTGATTTTTCAACAGGCGGAACCCTCCAAAAATGCATCCACAAACCTCGGCATCGTTCATCTGTTACCACCACGGCCACCACGACCACCACTGCCATACAACTCATGATGCAAGAGCCTCCAATGAGCAGTTCCGCTGACTCGGGCCTCGGGCAGTTCTCACTTTCCCCGTTTTCTGTTTCGGGGAGCCAGAGTTCCCCGTCGTCAGCGAAAAAACAAAAGACCTTTCACACACCGGGCTCGGCTAGACCGAAACAATCGCTTTTGAAGCCGCATCAGTCGATACTTAACGGCTCGAAGAAGTTGCAAAGCCCTTTTTCGTCTCAAAGTGCCAAAGGGAAAATAGGGAAGAATGGCTCTATATTGAATTTCTTTAAACCGGTGTCAGTGGGTGCGGAAGAAAGGGATGCTGGTGGTAGCAGTGGATTAGATGGCGGGGGGCCTGTGGAGGTTGGGGCAAAAGACGACGGCTTGTTCATTAAACATGGGGGGTACAACTTAGATGTCTCTGACCCAGAGGACGAGGGCGAGGGTGATAGTTGGTCTCAGGAACCTAGAATCACAGGTAGGCCGGAATTTATCGACGAGCCCCCGGCAGTTGAGAAGGATTTCTTTACAGGGTTGAAGGACCAGGTTGCTTTTGGAGAACAAGAATCGAGTCCGGACAGCGCAATCGAGCTTGGAGAGGGCCTGGTTTTGAAGAAAGGGACCGGCACTAAGGAATGCACACCACCTCCACCGTCATTACAAGACCAGACTCCGGTCCATGCTACCCTGTCTGAAACGCCGCCACTAGTGTCTAGTATCCCCGCGGGCATGACCTTTGATCCAGGGAGTTTGAAACTAGACCGGGGTCGCTCAATGCTATTTAGTAGAAAGGGCTCTACACCAAGCCCCTTTCGTGGACTCAGGAAACGGCCTTGGGCGGGTATTAATTGCCTAGATGCACTAGATCATGGGTCTGTTGCTGAGGGCTCTAATGATCCGGCCTGGGAATTAATGTTGGAGAAAGCCAAAAATGAGATTTTCCATGCGCCAGAGGACAAAGGGAGTCAATTTATTGGGGAGACGTCAACTGAAATTGATGGACTCCTGCCGAACAGATCACAAGGCAATAGTATATTGACCGACGATTTCGAGAATATCGAGGGCTTTGAGGAGGTGGGGTTTGAAGAGAACGAGGACAGACATCCTTTCGACCCAATCTCTAGGACAATAGAGCAGGGCTTTCAGGACCTAGATGGTCTCTCTCCCGAGGAAATCCAAATGATCATGGAGGCAGATAAGAATATAAACCGGAATATATCGCGGGCAATAATGCATTGCCCAATATGTGCCGTCGAAATTACAGATTTATCAGAGCAAGATGCAAATGCCCATGTCAATGGCTGTATAGATGGCAGGCCAGTGCCCGTTCTAGTCTCCAAGCCCAGCGGACAAGCCCCAGCAATATCTCCGTTCTTCTCTAAAGGTCCCACACATATATCGAAAATTCCAGAGACACCCTCAGCCTTCTCAAAAATAATGTCTCGGAACATCGAGTCACAAGCATGGGCATCTGCTGTGAAGTCGGAGATGGAGCCACGTGGGAAACGGGGCGCACAAAAAACATGCCCATTTTATAAGATGTTATTCGGGGGGTCAATAACTGTGGACGCGTTCAGCTATGGCAGTGTCTCCGGATGCCAGGCATACTTTCTTAGCCACTTCCACAGTGACCATTACGTCGGCTTGACCTCTAAATGGGACCACGGCCCTATATGGTGTTCCCGTGCTACAGCCAACCTTGTGCGCACGAAATTAAGAGTCAATCCTCAGTACGTGCGGGAATTCCCGTTTGAAGAGTGGACGGAGGTGGTTGATGGGATTCGGGTGAGAGGGTTGGACGCGAACCATTGCCCGGGGAGCATGTTATTCTTATTCGAGCAAGACTGGGTCGGAAGGCCAGGCAAGCAAAGAATTCTCCATTGTGGCGATTTCAGAGCTTCAGCAAAGCACCTGAATCACCCTCTGTTGGGGCCGGGGAAAGGCGGTGTTAATGGGCAAAAATTGGATTCGGTGTATCTAGACACCACCTACCTCAATCCGAAATACGCATTCCCTAGTCAGAAGAGTGTTATCAAAGCCTGCGAGGAACTTTGCGTGGGACTTAATAGTGAATCAATTGATGGCCAAAAGGGGGCATTTGCGAAGAGAGCAACCTTGATGAACGGGATGGGAGGGTTCGTACAAGGTAGCAAAGTCAGCGGGAAGGGAAAAGGGAAGCTCCTCGTTGTTGTGGGGACCTATAGCATTGGAAAAGAGAAAGTCTGTCTAGGCAAGTCATTCATTCCAGACAATAAATTGTATTGGATATTGTGGCATTAATTGTTCCCCAAAATGAACAGGAGTTGCGAAAGCTCTTGGCTCCAAAATCTTCGCACCGCCGGATAAGATCAAAATTTGCCAGTGTCTTGAAGACGAAGAGCTTAATTCGAGATTAACGAGTGACCCGAACGAAGCCCAAGTCCACATGGCGTCACTAATGAAAATCGGCCCTGAGGTTTGCTCCCCTCTTCCAGGAAATGCCCCGACCGCTGATAATGGATGCACAGACTTTGCGGGACTACCTCAATAACTTCAACTCCCATTTTACTCGCATAGTTGGCCTCCGCCCCTCCGGCTGGAGCTATAGAGTAAGTTACTCACGATATATTAATATAATAGCTAACAAAGATGGGCCCAGCCACCGTCGAAGCGCCTTACAGACTCTCCTTCTGTAAACAACGTTCTCTACTCCGCTAGCTGGAAAGGGGAGTACAAGCTCTCGGAAATGTATCCTCAGCGCGGAGGTACTAGAGAGTCAAAATGTTATTCGGTGCCGTACAGCGAGCATAGCAGTTTCCGAGAGCTGACCATGTTCTGCTGCGCGCTGAATATTGGGAAAATCATTCCTACTGTCAAGTATTTCTCCTGTTCTTCCATGCTTGCTCTTAAAGTTACTGACAAGGGGGTTGTAGCATTGGCAGTGCGGCGAGCAGAGATAGGATGAGCGGGTGGTTCGAAAAGTGGGAGGCTGAGAAGAGGAAAAACGGACTTTTTAAGACAGAAGATGGGTTTTAGCCTCTGAGTGGTGGCTCTGATATGGCGTTCCGGGAGGGTGGCTATTGTTGATGGCTTCTGTGCTGTATATTTGCTTGTTTTCGTTTAATAACGCTTATGCCTCTGTGTGAATGTTTTCTTTTTCTTTTTCTGCTCTACATATATACTCGAGTACCGATACTGTATGGTATGGCATGACCTCTATAAATGATAGATTCTGTAGGATACAGAATATAAGCAATTCCACTCTATATCCAGCAATCACGTCGGACATGGAAAGTGCCGAGTGATGTCTCGCAGTCTCCCGACACATGCACGGCATCAACACTGGTTCCTGTTCTGGTACTGTCTCACAGCACACACCGGGAAGTGGCCCGGGTCGATCCCGCCCAGACTAACCATGGATTAACCCGACAACCATCCATTTTCCGTAATTCAACTAACTCCCTATTCGCGCTCAACATCCAGCCAGAACATCGCGCGGCTGGCAAGAAGAAAGGCAGTCATATAGTCGGAACTAAGGCATGTTATAGCCCTCTAAGTCCTTTCAACTAAGTACTAACCATAGAAGAAGGAAAAAAAGCCCATAAAACCACGAGATCCAATACCTACACAGAAAAGAAAAAAAAAGGGGGGGGGGGGTGATAAATAAGAAAGACTAAGATGGGAAAAAATAGGAAGGAATGCGTGAGATGAATGGTGAATCACGCCTTCCAGAGTCTCAAAAGCACCTTCTTAGGCGCCATGGTCAATGTCAAATCCATCATCGGGCCCGTATATGTATCAGCAACCTCGATCCTTGCATATTTTTGCAAGATCCTTGTAATGGTATAAGAGGCTTCGGTCAGGGCGTATTGCTCTGTTCACACTGGGGGTTAGTAGCCGTCCTACTGCCATCACTATCACCAAAAGATGGGAAAACATACGCCCAAGACAAATCCTCGGTCCTCCGTTGAACGGCAAAAATTCCCACCCTCGCCCAGCTCCTTCTCCCCACCTCTCCGGGCGGAAAGCATCAGCATCTTCGCCGTACAGGTCCTTTCTCCTGTGCATTGCATAGCAAGTATAGTCCACCCTCTGTCCTTTGGGTATGAACACAGGCGATAACCCGTCCGCCCCGCCGCCACGCGGGAGGACCGTGTTGCGCACGGCGGTGCGTCCATTCAGTGGGACGGAGGGGTATAGGCGGAGGGCTTCGTTGAGTACGTAACGGAGGTATGTGACGTCTTTTAGGGCGGAGAAAGAAGGACGCTTTCCCTCATCACTGCGACCAGTGCCGAACGCCGAGAGGATTTCCTCGCGGAGTTTTTGGTAGACCTGGGGATGGCGGGCTAAGAGCCAAAATGTGGAGCCGAGAAGGCCAGCGGTCGTGTCTCTGTTAGCTCTCGTTAGTTGGCTACGTGGAGGGAGAGGGGAGGAGAGTGATTACCGCCCAGCAAGAAGGATGTTCAAAGTCTGATCACGAAGGTACTTCGGATCCTTGGTTTCAGTGGCAATAGCGTCCAGAAAAACATACTTCCCCTCAGGAACCTTCCTCGCACGCTTCTCGGGATGCAGCGCCATATCGACGGATCTATCTATAAGCCTATGCACAACCGCATTTGCCTCGCTAAACCTCTTCGGGTGTAATATCCAGTACAACCTCCGTAGCCTTGTGCGCTGAATCAAATACATCTGTGAAACATTAAACGCCTGGGCAAACGACATCTCCTCTTTCCCTCCGCCGGCGTCCCCGGTGGGGTTTAGCTCAGGAGAAAGCAAGGAATCCACACTCTCCCCGAGCAAAAACTCGGTCGCAGAGTCCAAGGTCAGGCAATAAAATAATGGCTGCAAGTCCGCGACTTCACCATCCCCCTCTGGCAGTCGGTTCATCAACCGCTGAACGTGCAGCTCCAACGCTTCAACATCACTGATTTGCTCCCTCGAAAACTGCGGCCTCAAATTCGCTCTGGAATGCTCCCATCCGGCGCCGTCAAGCGTGAATATCCCGTCCCCGAGCAGTGGATAGAAGCTATCGTGGCGTTGGGAACCTAGAGCAAAGTCCTTGAAACCTGTGGCGAGTATGGTTTTTATATTCTCTGGCTCGATGGTACCGATGGTTGTGTCGAAGAAGACACGGCCTTTCCATGTATTGCCGTAGGTTGAATAGCGGTTTGTGATGTGGTCGGGGACGTCACCGCGCTTGGCGGCACGCATTAGACGCACCCAATTTGGGAGACCCAGGAAGGCGGAGGGGAGGCGGCTGGGCGGAAGGCAGTTGTGGGATTTGGCAAATATGCGGTTTCGGTAGGCCACCAGGAGGTAGGCTGCTAGCTTTAGCAAGAGGTAGAAGGCGGTGGCCAGGAGGAGGAGGGGCTTGATGGCCAGCTCCATTGTGACGATAAGAGGACGGAGGGCTACTTGTGGAGCCTATGGGTATTGATGTGGAGGAAGTGAAGAGGTGCTGATTTATGGTTTATTTCATAAGGGATAGGAAGAGGAGAAGCAACTTTATTTATTCCTCACATGGAACCTCGGTGATCTAGTCCACACACACTCCCCCCAGCGCTGTCGATCCCAGGCGCAATTCTTTGTTTCCCATCATCCCTGGCCCCGCATTAGGCACTCCTCCTTTCGTACGATAGGCTACTATTCTATTCTATTACAGTGCCGGTACTAAGCCCACGATATTAAACCCTTGGTTAAATGAGGATCGCCAGAACATGCGGATTACTTCGCCCCGCCTCGCCCGCCTTTCCAGAGCCCATACACTTGGTACCGTACTTGCATCTTGTGTCAACCCTATCACCCAATTCCAACTACTAAATCCCTACAAGTGCTTATACATTCCTACCAGGATCGACAACAGCGAGCTAGGATTCAACCGTTGGTCTGGGCCAGTTTACCGTCTGGGTATTACATCGTGCGTCCACGGTTATTTAGCCTACTACTGGCAATATAATACTGTAATTAAGCCGAGGCAGAGAGAGAGGACCAGGGGCAGTCGGACAGATATCTATCCCGGAGCGGAGGAACTGTGCGGCGGAATTGGACTCCGCCGGGGCCGAACATTAGTTAGTTAGGGTACTAATCGTTGATATACGAAATCGGGTGGGTGACGGCTGGCAGTTTTCGTCATCGTGACTTGCATCAGGTTATCTCTAAGCGTGAATTATTAACCAGCCGAGGAGAGGGGGGATCATGCTAATTGCCGTGGTGGTTGATGTGATACGCTATATAAGACTTAACCTGGTAATGTATGCACCCATAAGACATTGCTCCGCTGCACAGGCGATTATCAATTTGTGCCTCGGGGGTGTGCAGTACTCGAGTGCTGCTCGGATGCCCCACTAGGCAAGTGCTTAAGGGTGTTTCCTTGCAGCATTACAGAGTGCTAGAGCAGGTTTTAGTACCCCTCGTGCTGAACCGTAGGCGGGAGTGTAGATTGTTCCTATAATAGTATTTTGAAACGGCAGTGCCATAATACTATCATACCATCCCAGCACCCCCGGAGTTGGCGATAATTCTTCAAATTCTGTGGAATCTGCACTAAGGAAGGCTGATATCTTCGGTCTCGCCGAGCCAATTATCGTGTGGAGTAAGCGAGACAGAGAAAGTCGACCTCCTCAATGGACAGCCAGCCCACCCCAAATGTGTTGGAGTAAATAGGGCCTCATAGTCTCTCACTCTAACTCCTACACAGCCAACTTTTGGAAAGCTGTTCCAATGCATGGTTCTTGTTTGCAGAAAACATAGCCACGGGAAAAAAGAAGTCTTGGTGAAACAAGCTGCAGGGTTCCCGCTTGGCTCTCCAACGGTCCCCCTCCTCACACAGACCACCAATCGCGCAATACCCCCCCCCCCCTCCTTATAATAGTATCACACCGCGATCTCCGGCAGGATGGAGCCTCGTCCTACCAGAGTTTTCATCTGGTGACCGTATTTTATTCACCATCTTGGGCCCCATCGGATTGTCCTTGGTGAAATGTCTGACTTTTCGCAATCATTCTAGCCAAGGATTGCCTGGGCCGGCAGGTGCCCTGCCGAGCCACAAACCCCTCGGGACACGATTAAGACGTTTCTCCGGTTTTCCTATAGTGCCGGCAATCAATCAATCACAAGAAATCATTCTCTGGATAACTGGAGTTCGGAAGGTACGTTTCCATATCTGCAATACGATAGGTTAGGAGGCTATAAACCTACAAGCCACTAGTAGTAGAGCTAGTAATAGCGATGAAATGGATGAAAATATCAAGAGGGCGAGAACGGGGGATAGGGGGGGGAATGAGTGGACAGGACGCTCAAAAGATAGGGGGCTAGAGAAGTATTAGGGCTGACGGCCGTGTATTTGATAACAACAAGGAAAGAACTCAGCTTTGTGCCCCGAAGTAGAGAGATGGCTAACCCACCCGGCATCAAGTCCCGGTATAAGCCATGGCTTGCCGGCACTGGGGCTTATAATTTAGCTATAACTCACCACAGTCAGATTCTTTACCATCCATTCGTGCTCCTACGCATGGTGCGCTGTCGAAGGGGGGAATGGGCTTTGTGCTACAGATCGTCACCAGCCACGGGTCCACCCCCAGAATCCCGAAAGTGAGCCCGGATCGAGATAAGAAAAAGTAATACTATCCATGGACCCCGTGGGGCCACTTACCTACATGCGCATAGCACACAAAAGGATGGAAATCCCCGAGCAACTACAAGCACAAACGCAGACAGGAAAAAGATGCTATTCAGGTTCATCCGGGGTCCACATCCCAATATGCGTTTTAAAGCTGAACTTGTGTTGGACCAAGTTTCCCTCGGTGCTCAAACCGAGAGCTAACAGGAGGACGTTCACTAATTGACCTACTTTATTTAGGGTAAGTTTTTCCTCATGCAAAGCTGATAAACTTCCCATTAAGTCTGCATATATCTGCTCCTGTCCTCGGAAAGTTAGGAATCAGCCGATCATCCGCACCGTAGAATGGCTCGAGACCTTCACTTCCACAAATAAATTTGCTATTGTGGAGCCGGGCAGAGTTATTTTTATCTCAACACGAGTAGCACTATTAGTTACTAGACTATCTTGGACAAGAATTTCCAATTTGGACCTACCTATGATACTGGAAACCTCTGAAGAGGTCCTCTCGCCCACGCCGGACACCGCCCGCGAGGTCCCCTCGAACTCGCCGGATACCCTGGCGAATTTACTCAAGCATCAGAATGGTTTGTGCCCCTTGGTTGAATGTAGGGAAGTTTCGGGTGCGGTCAGCCTCCAGCCATTGCAAATACCGAGAGGGGACCTCTGGATCACCCTGTGGTGCGTTTTGCGGTTGGGGTGGCTCATCCGTCACTGATATTGGACGTTGTATGCGGTGGTGAACGTTATCTTAAGGTATTAAAAGCCTTTCGGCGAAAGATTGACTTTGTGTGTGGTGAGATGGGGAGTGGGGCTACCGTAAAGACTCGAATAATTGAACCATTTACTAGGACGTTAGAGTTGCCCCTCCGGTAAGGTTTGGGATTTTTTTCCCTGTTTCATTTGCTTCGGAGAGCAGGCTTTTTGGTGTGTCTTTCGCCCATTTTCCGGAAGAGGAGGAAATGCTAGACTACCTCTTACGGTATTGCGAATGATCAAGGCTCCTTGACAGCAAACGTTGAGCTGACGTACGCTATGGGAAGAAATCACCGACCTATCACCTGATCTTCCTGCCTTCTGATCGATCACTTAACGGTTGGTGAGGTATTATACGTACTGTAGCATGGCTTTTATTATCCTGAGGCGATGCTTTGCTCAAGGGAGCCCCGAACATCTGAATGGGTGTCGGGCTTATAAGTGCGATTTCGAAATCAGTAGTCCCTAAGTTACTGTGAATAGATTGTAATCATCTGTGAGCCGCGATTTTGAATTCCAAGTTTGAAGCTAGAAAATTTCATAGATTGTCTTAAATTTCTGTTAACGGTATATAAAAGCAGAAATTTTCCGTTTTGTAGCCCTGATTGTACATTGTTAACGTTAGATAATAATGATAGCAATCGCTGAATTAAATCGCCCAGCAAGCCAGTGACTTCGGAGCGGTGATTCCGGCCAAGTCAGACTCGGTTAAACGACTGTCGATTTTTTCAATCATATGTAGAGAACCCGGCTTTTTGTGCCTCAAAGCAGAGAAATAGTTAATCTACCCAGCACTGAAAACTTCGGTATCAGATATCACTTCGCTGGATTAGGAGTTACAGCTGCAACAGGGCATGTCCACGTTCCCCACGACCTATCAGCAGGACTCCGCGTGAAGCACCAGGCAGGGGGGAAACGGTCCTTGTGCTACAGATCATCGCCTGCCGCACATCTTCACCCGGAATCCCCAAAGTGAGCCTGGATTGAGAAGAGGGAATAGTAGCAGGTTGTCTAGCCGCTCTGCTAGCAAGTTTTTTCAGGGCATAGCTCAATGGCGGTGTCTGATGGATGGGAGTTAGGTGTGGTACACAGTAGATGGATTCCAGTGGGAGGCAGTTACAGGAAAGATAAACCTTGAGTCCACCGACTGAAGGGTGGAAATTGAATCGGCGTCACACAAAATCACTCGCCTCTTCACTGGATAAAAGTTTTGAAATAGCACATTTTCTGATATGCGCTTTCTGAGTCTTCGAGCACAGTTGGGTAGTATCAGGAGGGAGGGAGCGGAAGAGAGCAACCGAAGTAAGCAAGTGATCTGTACTGCTGGCCGGCAACCGCTTGATGGGATTGGTCTCTCTTAGCCGCAACATCTGAGGTAGCCTGCTTAGGGCTGCGCCCAAGAATGTACAAGTAAAGTATCATCCTCTCGCAGTACCCGAGATGCCTTTAACGTCATCGCATCCGCAGATTCGGAAGAGTTCCGATGGGCAACTAAGGAGGTCTGACGGTTCAGGGCATCGCGAGCTGGACAAAATTCCACTACAATGGCTAGGATCAGGTTCCATCCAAGGATCAGGATGGTACGCCAAGGAGATGCAACCGGAAATTCTTTTGCTAGAAGCAACAGCCGGGATCTTGCCTAGGTCTGTCAGCATCACGAAAAACTTTGTGATGCTTGTGACAGGTATACTTCGGGGGGTCGGTATGAATGTCCATGATGAGGGGGTGCGGCGTTACTGCAAGGAGGTCAGGTTGTGAGTAGTATCGTTGACCAAATTCGCAGGGAGATCAATCTTCGAACACTAGTGAATAATGCCAGTCTAGGGCATTTCAGGATGACCTTGTGTTGAGGTGCTCTTAACCTGTTCGGTGGTCCCCCTGAGTAGTAACGGTGTTGCTCTCATTAGGTGCCGTACGGGTGGAACTTTCTAGATGTACTAGCACTACTGTACAGGATATGCAGAGAATCGTATTAGGTTGGCTTGCCCCATGGAGCATGGTGTCTTGGGGCTGTATACCAGCTAGGTTTTTACATTCCGTAGTTAGTAAATATATTGAATTACTTGTATGATAGGACAGTGATTATCTCTATGATATGGCCTTTCTCGTTATAGTGGGCTCCCTTTAACCTTATCTTCATTCTTCTAAACTACCCAACTAACTAAAGCTATCGCTTTGCGGTAGAATACTATTACGGTATCATAAGGTCACAGAAAGAAATCACTGCTTATCACTCGATCTCATCACTCTTTGATTAATCACATAATGACTAATAAGGGACTAGTTAGTCTGGCTCCGGACAACCAAAACCCACCCTCGCCGCCAACTTAACCCAAAATTTTAAACTAGGAATGGCCCCTTCTTGAGAAGGCAAGAGATGATGCCCTCTAGTAAAAAAATAAAATAAAATAAAAAGCAAACAAGAACCAGCTCACCGTCTCCACTTTCCCCAAAAGTCACCGAGGAACCTTCGTTGTTGGTTGGTTGGAGCCAGAACCGAGGGCACTCCACATTTCTGCCTGTACCAAATAGGCAACTGCAACATCATTCCAGTCATTAACTTTGAGCCCATCAATGAAATGAGAATCGGACAGGCAAAACTACCAGAGGAATGATCTTTTAAAGCTTTCCCCCGAACGCCGATGATTCAGCACGCCTAGACTTCCAAGAACTTTGGGTGGGAAGGCAGGTTTTGGTTGGCGGGCGCTAAAACAGCGGTGAACCCCCCAATCTTGAATTCCAGTTTGGAACTAACTTACTGCTATCAAATTTCCGGTATCACACTCGAAGTAGATGTCTCCTTAGATTCCTATTAACAACACATAAGAGTAGGAAGTTTCGGCTTTTTGTAGCGCTGATTATATAGTGCATCCAGTATTGCCGGAACAATAATAATGATTGCCGGATCGAACCGCTTGGGATGTCAATGATCTCAAAATCGTGATTTCGGTCTAGTGCGATCTAATGGTTTAATACCCTATTAATGTCAATAATCCTCTATAGCCATGCCAAGGACTCCCACCACTCCGAACGGCGCCAAGTGACTTTTGGGGCAGGTCACGCTCCTGGAGGATATCATACGATGGGGACAGTTCAATAGGTTTATTTTACAAGAAAGTGCACAATTTGATGACCAAAAAGCTTCTGAAGCTCCTGCCACCCCCTTCTATCCTCCGCCCCATTTTTCGTACGTTCGGGATTTCCTTAGTTAATACATTGGCTGGTAAGTGCTGTTGGGGGGGGGGGGGGGGGGGTTGGCTTATAGGTTTTGTTGTTAATGTCCACATCTTTGTATGTTGTCTAGTTAGCATTAGGTAGGGCTCGATTGGAAGGCGACTGTGGTGGAGGGTGTTCGAGGGCGAGGAAGTTTTCATAGGGCTGTCTTCCCCCACCTGCCTCTTAGAAATATGAGAGCAGAGAGGAAAGAAGAAGACAAAAAAACATCATCAGGCATCGACACCGATCGCGGGGTCGGCGACGACGCCCTTCTACGCGAGAAAGCTGACGGAGACGAACACGACTTAAGATACGACGGGAATTTTTACTTTTTCTTTCTTTTGTTCTTTCCTACTTGTGCGACCCTGTGTGAGCTCCTAGGACTTGTTCCTGTACGCTCCAATCAGGTATACAGTACCACTCTTCTAAAATCAACGGCTAGGCGAATTGAACTCCTATAAAAGGCATCCGCACTCTGGCCTCGCAATGATATTATCACACAATACCCCCACCTTGCCGCTCACCCCTCTGCTGAGCCTCGTGAAACTCCTCAGCCAGCGCAACAACAACCCTCCTCTTCACCTGCGTATCGAAAACCTGCGCGTGGTCCAGCCCTTCGCACCAAATCACGATCAAATCCCCCCCCTCATCAGCCCAAACTGCATCCCCACTCCCATTTTTCGCCCTCTCCCGATCTGTGAGGTACCTCCAGCACTCAGGCGCATCAACAATTAGGTCGTTCCCGCTAATTACGATGCCGACCTTCTTCCCAGCGAGCTCTTCCTTCCAGAGGATGTTGTCAGCCCAGAAGAAGTGCCGGGAGAGTAAATGCGCTACATCTGGGTCCCTAGAAGCAAAGTATTGAAGTTGCCATTCGTTCGCTGTGGTTGGAGCGCGATGGATGAAGTTGTATGCTACGGAAGGGTGGTGTAGTAAGATCGTCACCGGGTCTAAAAGTATCAGAGATGAGATTCTCGGAGATATGTGCTCAGAATGTAGTAACCAGGTCGATAACACGGTCCCATAGGAATGGGAGATCAGCATGAAGTTTTGGATATCATGCTGCGTTAGTATGGCCGTGAACTCCTCCGTAAAGGCAGATTTGGATAGCGGGGTGTGCGAGAAGCGGAAACTTATCGGCATGAGCTCTAAGACTAGAACGCCGACTGTTGGATCTGAGGCCGCGAGGTCGTGGAGAAAGGGTATGTACGGGTATAATCCTATGCCGATACCATGGAGGAAGACCATGGGGAGCTTGGTAGGGTGTGTGTGTGGGCGGTGCCAGTACGAGATGTGCCGTGCCGGCGAGCGGGAGGAGAAAGTTGTGTGTGGGCGTGGCGGGAGGAGGCGGAACCAGGCTCCTGGGACGAAGTGGTTGAAAGAGTGCAGGGAGAAGCGCATGCAAGTTGTTAGATCTACGACATAAACGATCTATCATGACCAATCCAGCCATCCACCCATCAGCAGCCGCCACCATTACTTCCCCATCCCCGCGCAATAGATAAGGGTACCAACAAAATACCAGAGCAAACTCCTGTACTCCATGACCACCCCATCAAGAGTCAACCTGACGCACTTCACCTTTTTGTCGTACCCTTTCTCGAACCCCCTTCCAAGCCTACTCTCAAGCAGACAGATATACTCCTCCAACTCTGCGAACTCTTCAGCCCCTCCATCCCGTGACCCGTTTAAAAGCACCCAGGAAAGAAACTCCCTCATGTTCTCCCGCTTAATTGTCTCCACGGCGGCACCGTGGAACCAGCCAGAAAGGTACACGCCTACATCTGGCGTCTCGTCAACGCATTTCTTGAATAGAGCCCGTCGTTCGGAGGGTGGGGAGAGCGGGGGATGTTGTGCTGGCTATTGTAATATCATTCCGCATTAGCTCCCTTCCTCCCGTCCCTTCCTTCCTTTTTCCTTCTTCCGGAGGGGGTCACTTTTTGTAAAATCAGTTTTCGAGGAAGGTAAACGGCTGTGAAGAATAGCGCTTCTGCGTACAGGTATAACTCCAGTGCTATAGGTAAACGGAAACTGGATGGTAGAATGGTGAATCGAGAGAGGGTATAGAGGGTGCTGAGCGGGGGGATGGATCGTAGGAATGCTATGCAAGCTCTTATGAAGAAGAGCTCTGGTAGGGTGCGGTTTAGCATGCTTTCGTGAAATTCGCGAGGGGGCTTTTGCGGCGGAGCTCGCAGGATCGGGATAAGAGCAGTTAGGTTGGTTAGTTGGTTGTGGTAAATAGGGAGATGGAGAGAACGAGCCCTGAGTTAATTTATCTTATATATCATAGCCTGCCTCCCGATTTAGGCCGCGTCATTGACGAGGGCACAGTCTTCACCGTGCTCCACGACGAAACTGGGCGGGCGACCAACAGGGGTATTTGGTTGCGCAAAAAAAGAAATTGCCAAGGTTAGGGTTATGAAATTACTGGTGATTTATATGATACCTGTTCGTCGCCCGCCCAGTTTCGTCGTGGGTACGGAAGACTGCATTACAGTAACTTTAAGTCCACTATTGCACTTCTTGTGTTGTTTCATTGGACTGCGTGAATGATATTAATAGAACGGGATACCTCTAAGCCAGGCAGGCGGACATTGATTCAAACCTGTGGTACTCGTACCGTAGGAGGTTAATTCTCCGAGAGCGTCCTCGTCACTCGCAATTTCCCCTGACGTTTGTAAAACGGACCGCCTTGCAGATGAGCCAAAGTGGGCCAGAGCCTCAATGATTCAATATATTTTATCCAGGCTATCAGAGCCTCAGAATTTTGGTAGCATGCACTACCGATAGCAGTCCGTTTCGCAAGGGCGGGACAATTACCGTACCGCATAAGCGTAAGTTAAGTCAATATCTTGGCAGCAGCCTCCCCCAAGGAAATGAAAAAAGCTACTCTATGATAGCTAAGATACAGTATTGTGGACATCCCCTGCTTCTACTTGTACCAAAATTTCATCCTAGTTCCAAACCCCAATACCTCCATGAAAGCTTGAGATATTCCTATCATACCCCGCTCTCTATTAATATACAGAGAGTTACCCGCTCCATCATCATATAATAAAGCCATAATTGTCATCAGAGTGGTGGTGGTGGTGGTGGTGGTTGAAAAATACTTTACTGGCCGGAGTTGGACAATATTTTCTTAGCAAAATACACCAACTACAGGCGTCCCTCGCAGCAGGGCCCAGGGTTGACATACGCAGCTCGGCCTCCAGTGACAAATTATGGTCCCGTTACTACTGTCCTAGCAGCTGGTATCGCAAACTGACTGTTGAGAACATGCCTTTCGAGTAAAGTGCGATACCAAAAGCATTAGTGCCTTCCGTCGGAGATCTTTTCTCTCTCTTTATTCAGAAACCGTTTAATCGTTGAAACCGGGGGCGGGCGGAGCGCGCCCGTGCGGCCTAGTGGGAATGTATAGTACTTGACTATTGAGCCGGAATACTTAAGGATGGCGCGGTCTGGTAGTGCGAGTCTTTAATTGGTGAGGCGATCGTGGATTTGGGTCTGCGGGTGGGAGATGCGGGGATACTTATGTTAGGGTCCTCGGTGCAGGTGGCTGATAGTTTCGCCTAGTGAGTCGGGAGTGCGGAAATCTGGTGCGAAGTCTGGGGAGCGAGTGACCGGGTGTGATGCTGCGGTGGGGTGGAGTATGATACTTAGACGAGGAGTATGGGGGAAGGGATCCTAATAATGCCCATTGCTGGGATTCTAGCCGACTGACTGCTCCACCGACCGGGTGGCTTCCTTACATCTCCACTCAATAGCATGCCGCCTTTTAGCGGCCCTTCAGGGATCACAGTAATACATAGCTCAAATCCTATGAGGTTTCCATGTTTGCTAAAGAGCCTTCCTGGGCACTGTGCAAGAGCTGCCCCAAATTGTAAAAAAAAATTCACTTGATTGCCAAGTTAGAGTTCAAGCCGACCCCCGCCTGATAAATATTCACATTTTCCCCATGTCAAGCACTCACTTCAGTATCAGAATCAACACGTGGACATGACAAATATCTTGCTGTACGGAGGGTCATATGTGGGACGGGGCAAAAGAAACTCTCTCAAGTATCTAGCAATGGATACCGGTACAGTACTCCACAATTGATTACACAGTCAGTGGCATCACATACTTCTCAACTCCAATGGGATCATCACGAATACTCTCCCTTTCAACAACTGGGTAAGGCAAGAACAGACGCTTTACCACGGATGTCCAGGGGGCCCTACTCCAGATAAGAAGAAAAAAATCACCGTATGCCCCCGAAACCTTTCCCAAAATCAAAACTACACCCAGTTTGCACCTTAACCCTTTTATAGAACTTTATTTGTTATTCTGTTGTGGAGAAATGGGTCTTCAGTCTATTCAGCCTTGGTTATTGCACACCGCCAACTACGAAGGTTGGCATCCTAGAACCCAATTATACCCGCAACGTTCTTGATCATTCATGAATATCTGTGCTTAATGTTCATTCGCTTCCGGAAAAGCGACTTCTATTTCACAGACCGTGCGAGGACGTCAGCCAGCACCCCCCTTCACCTCCGCTTCACCCCCGCTTCACCATTGCTTCCTAGAAAAAGAGCATGAAAACATGAGACCGAAAGACAAACAAACATACACCAGACCCCAAGAAAAGGAGGAGAAAACCAGAATCTCCAAGCAAAGTAATTGATACAGCTAAAGGAATGCCGTCCGTGAATAGTAAGACCTAGCAGAAGGGAGGAAATAAGGGAGGAAAAAAACATCGGGAAAGAAAGGGGTAATTCTTTAGCATGCTAAAGAAATACCTAATTTGAGGATAAGACGAGATGGAAAGAGAAAATTCAAATCTAAACAACATGCTTGGCCTTGGCCCTGCTCGTTCCAGAATGGGCGCTCTCGGTATGGCCAGAGAACTCAACAACTTCCCCATCAACAAGCTTCAGGACCTCCTTGAAGTTCTTGCCGATCTCCATCAACGCCGTTTCCTTTGGAGTGCCTCTCCCACCACCGGTACTCTTAGTCCAGAGACCGATTCTATAGAAGGCCTTGCGGACGTTGACAACGACACCCATGATCTCCTTATCCTTATCGGACTCCAGGGTCTCGCCGATGGCAGCAAGCATGACGTGAAGCCAGAGGTCATCGATCGGAACACTACGCTTATCCTTGAATTGAAATGCCCATTTACCGCCATGCTTGTTCTGGGCGTCTTCCCATTCGGGGCGGACACCGGTCTTAAAGAGGTGGTAGTCAGATTTCAAACTGAGGTCAGATGTCTTGGCTATGTTATTCTGCAAAAAGAGTTATTAGTTGGCACTGCAAACGCTAGGTAGAAGTAGGAGAAACGTGCGTATATCCCCCAGAACTCTTCAACAGAATCGAATGTGACGACCTCCTTGAGCAAATCATTCCAATTGTTCTCCCCCTAGAAAAAACAAAGTTAATCCCAGGTCCAAAAAATCCGCTAAAATTTCACGCAAGCAAGACACAGTACGGTGCTGACCTTATTGCTCGGAGGCTTAGTATACCAAAGAGTCCACTTATTCATGAGGGGGTGTTTGACATTAAAGTTATCAGCAGAGTGAAAGACGGTAAGCTGCTCCTTATTGCCAGGAAGTCCAAGGCCGTCCTCTCCGGTCTCCTCCTCAACCTCGCCATTAGGAGGGGAAATGGGAATCTGATCAAGAGGACGCTGCTCGTCGGGAACCACAACAGTTGAAGCTTCAGTTTCGGGCATGATGAAAGTAGACGTAGGTGCGATGTCTTCTCGGAAGGTAAGATGGATTGGTATGGTAGAAGTTGTTTGTAAGAAGAGGGGAGCGGTTGTTGAGGTAGTGGTAGGTCGGTTTTTATTGGGAAAAATTAAAGCCTTAGAGAGAAAAGTGTCGAAGTCTCGGGCAGTCAGTAGGGGAACAGAGCAGACCGGAGGTGGGGCTGAGGCGCCTCCAGCAGCGCCAAGGGAAGAAAAAAAAAGAGCGAAATGCGCCAAGACAATGTTTTATTCCTAGCAGCAGTATCCTAGCAAAAAGTCCCAACCCATCCCCATCTCTGCCCCGATACAGAACTTGAAAGAAGGAAAATAACTATGCCCCTCCTTCCGACCTTCTCACGGACTGTGGGATTAGCTCTCCGACCAAACTATTGTCCGCCTGTTCAGATACTTTCTAGGGCTCAGTTACAACAATGCCGATTTGCCTCTATCCTTGGAGACCTGCGGGATGTGAAGGCCTCTTTCAAGAAGCGGATTCGTAGGGGTCGTGGCCCTTCGTCGGGAAAGGGGAAGACATCAGGAAGGGGTCATAAGGGTCAGAAGCAGCATGGAAAAGTCCCCGCTGGATTCCAAGGGGGTCAAACACCATTACATATTACACATCCTGAGAAGGGTGAAGTCAATCTGTATGCTCCATTTCACTTCATCTATGGGACAGTACTAAATCGATTGGCGGACCAATAGTTTCGCTCGAGAAATGTCTCCACTGAACCTCGACAGGTTACAAAGCTGGATTGACCAAGGCCGAATAGACCCTGCCAAGCCCGTCACCCTCAAGGAACTCGCGGATACTAGATGCCTACACGGTATCAAAGATGGCGTAAAGCTGCTAGCACGGGTGCGCCATATAAACTCTCTCTAGATACTTAATCCCTAACATACGTGCTGATGTCTTGACAGGGCAAACAAGTCTTCAAAACCCCTATAGAAATCACCGTCTCCCGTGCCTCCCGCGAAGCTATAAAGGCCGTTGAAGCTGCTGGCGGTAAGGTCGTGACCCGCTTCTTCAATAAGAATGGCATCAGAGCCGTCGTGCACCCAGAACGCTACCCGCCGAACGTACGACTTGCCAACCCGATAGCACGTAAGGACATTGAGTACTACAGAGATCCGGAGCATAGGGGGTATCTGGCGCATACCCTGGATGAAGGGGAATCACCCAGTCTGTTCTGGAAGGCTCCTGGGAAGGCGAGGAATGTGCTCACTAAGGAGCAGTTACAGAAGAAGAAAGACAAGCAAGCTAATAGGTTGTTTTAGTCTGGGGTTTCTTGTTTTGTTCAAGAGAACTGTATTTATCTAGAAATGAGTTCGATGCGATGGGAGTGTATGTAGTGCCTGAATTCTGAATAGGGATTAGGTGTGAAGCGAGCGAGCGGTCAATTCTAGGTTTCAGCAAGCTGGTGTTCTGTACTAGTACTGTACTGTACTCGTACATCTACATTCTAAGTTCTGCATCCGCGAGGCACTTTTTGCTAACTTAGCGCACCCATCTTGCGCGACTGCCGAAAATTTAATATTAACTTTGTATTATAGTATTAATATTATATCCAATTCCGTTAGCTTACGCCCCAACCCATTGTCAATTCCAGACCGCTCATGAAGCACGGTACCGTAATCCAACCCGACAGCAAGTAGAAACCATGCACCGTGCGGTATGCTGAGCACTCCTCATAGAACCGCCCCCAAACGAACCTCCATCCCATTTGCCCAGCACGGCATTATCAAGCAAGATTCGCCTGCCGATAGCTCGCCGATTTGGATTCTCTTGTAATCTGGCTTGAATTCGCAACAGGACGCCTTCACTCAACACTCCACAACCAAAAACCAGGCCCATTCTGCACCCTTCCCGACTGCAACCAGATGCTTTGCTTCAGCCCCTACTGTAGCAACAGTACTTTATCCCAACGCGGCACCCAAGTACCTCCTCCGCAGGCGCCATGCAAGGCTGGCCAACAAGACCCCTACAGTTGGCTAACATACCACTCCACCACCGCACTCAACCTATCGATAAGCCCAAAGCCCAAGCGCACGGTCCTTCACTACCTACTGCAAGGAGGGGCGGCCTAAAAGCACGCCTTTGTAAAAAGCCCACGAAACCCAATTACCCCTCGTACGGTGAATGCTTATCCCGCCTGCTGAGGCTTTCCCGTTCGGGTTGCAATCTGGAGGACGGTACTCGAGTACTAGTACTGACATGATGAGCAGTACATATTCTGTGGTGTTTCGATCACTGGGACCACAGTGCAGTACTAGAGTTTTTTCTATCCCGATTATAGTAATAATAGGCTAGTGCTCCGGATTGCAAACCGGGCTGGAAAGTCTCGGCGGGTTGTGGGAGAATTCAATCTTTGGTTGTTGTACTTGTATCATATCATACGGTACCGTACTCGAGTAGGTATGGTTAGGATTAGACTGCCGGTACCCTACAATTAGTTGCAGGGGGCGTTGATGATGGTAGAAGGCCACACCCCCCACTCGGACCGCTAAACCCAAATAAGAAACTTTCAAGTGGTTTTACTTGGTTGAACTTACGGCTACCTGTGCTGATCCCCGCTCGTTTCCTCATACAGAACCCACCAATCAGCATTTGTCCAGGTGGGGGTTAAGTTATCCGTGGCCTTGGAGGCTGTCTGGCCCGGACGAATTAGAGGCTGAATTAAACCCCGCCACCGGCCACGGTGGAGAGCACTGTACCGGTAGTGTTGGTATGAGATCTGCACGTGTGGGTCCCTGATGAGAACATTGCTCGTTTCTAGCGGACCCTATGGTGGGATAGGTACTTGTACGGTATTTGGTTGTGGTCCGGGGTTTGGTAGACGGGCTACTGTACTCTAGACTATCGGTACTCGAGTACCGGTACTTGAGTAGAGTAGTTGGCCATGACACCAGAGCCTCAGTGCTGTTTGATTACCGTACACCCCCGGAATTCTCAAACCCCAAAATGACCTTAAGCTCATACGAGTAATACTACAGTAGTACATTCGCTCCTGAGGTCTAGCGCATCCCGGTGGCGGGTCGGATTTGGAGAGTCAATACGGGATTGGTGCCGCGGGTTGTACGCACTGCTCGAATAAGGAACGGGCAAGCCGCTGGCAGTACAGTTCAGTTGGCACAGGTAGTTTCTCCTCCCGCCATATCTGTTCTTTCAAGGTGTCGGTTTTGCAAGGCTTCCCTAGACTACCGGTACCTGTACCTCGCGAGGGGTTTCTAGGTTTCAGAGGCTTTTCTCTACCACAGCTATCCACTATGATTGTGGAAAGACATCGAGAAATTCGAAGATGTGGTAGTGGTGGAAAGCTGGAAGACATATAACTTAGTAGGGGGGCCAAGGTTTAAATAGCACTTCCAATCCCTTCCTTCGTATCTATTCGTCACTTTTTGGTTCCACAGGATATACCGGTGGTTTAAGTGCAGAGATTTTTTCTACTAGTCACCTCCAAGCAAGAGCTCCATGGCGGTACTACGATACAGTGCCTTTGGCAAAGATCTTAGGCTAACCCAAGGTCATTAAGCGCGCTAAAAAGCTGCAAGATCCACACATACCGTATATTAGGCACCAGTATGGTCTGTACTTTGCCTATATAAGCCAACATACGGAGTGCCTGGCACAACCTGGATCCTTTTTAGCGGCTCAACAGGGCCACCGGTACGGGAAGTGAAGGTGCCGGTACCCATTACGCTGCTCGATTCCGCTCTTTTCTGCCCGAATAGTGCGCTATAAGTTAGCAGCTATGGTTACTTGGGTGTACCCAGCTTCAAAATGCAAGCTCGACACCACTAGCTTCCGCCTACAAAAGTCTCGTTTGTCGCACCTTGCCCCACTTCACCACACGAGCGCTTATCTCGATCCTGGTCCAGGGTCCTAAGAGCTGGTCGCTGGGCCGGGTCATCTCGTCGTACAGCACGATGGGTTGCAGTATTTTGAAAGCAGTCCTGGTTGTTGTTGGACGAGAAAGCTCGGTCAAGGTATCAAGTTTATGTACTGTATTGTGCGTATCAGACCCTATCAGGTGCAACAGTTATTTGTACAGCATGTGGCAGCCCTTAATTTACCTACGGTAGCTTACCTTAATGATGGGATATGCTCAGCCCGAGGAGAATGTAGCACTCAGTACTATCCGGACATGGTGTGACCCGCTTGTATTTTAGTACTCGTACTGTATTTGAGGCACCAGTACTCAAAAGTAAGGGCTGATCCCGATCATGAGCGTCATGAGGTATGGTGTTGCATCGTGCAGCTACTCATCCAAGGCAAGAACCCCTCCCCGGTGGAAGTGGTCATAAACACCATGATTTGGGGCTGAGTGCTGGGTTGAGTCGGATGAGTGGATAATTGGTTGGTCAAGACGTCACGCAGGTTACTGTGGGATTGAAACCATAATACTTGTAATGTGCTCTCCTGTTAACCTTGTCTGGGCGGTGGTAGGAGGGTGAGTTAATAAACTGTTTTTATTCTTTTTTGTCATGATGCCGGCAGGACAGATATTCAGTCGGCCACACACACTACACCTGTATGGTACTATGTTTACATTACTCGCTCTCACCTGGAGAGACGAGGGAGGTAAATAGCTCTTGAGAGCTTCGGACCACCCACCCCCGTCAAATTCATAACCTTCCTTCCCCTCCTTCCTCTTGGTTCCTTCTTTCTATTTTCCTGGTTCTCTACAGTATTCCTCTTCTTCCCGCTCCTCCCGCCTCTCCACACCTTCGCTCCCCCCAGATTCCTACCTCCAGAACAGTCCAATTTTAAAGCCAATACCAAGACTCATCCTTTGAGCTCCCCCCATCAACAACTTTCCGCCTATCAAACCAATCATACCATAACCACTCATACAATAGTGTAATCTCGTGACGACACCTTCCAAAGTCAACGGGCCTTTGGTATTTTTGTTGGGGCGCCGTTGCAGCAAGCCTCCTCTCTCCTCTCTCGCCCCATCTTCTCATCCGGCCAGTTATTCACTCTACGTGACCTTATTGTATTATATCACACCCGCACCATATCTCCGATTCCGGTGCTCTTGCGTCCTGTCTGGTGTCTTGATTTGATGGTGTGCTAGCTGGACCAGCTGTGTTCTTTCCACTCTACCTGAATCAACCTTTCTCCCCTTTCTCACTCGCTCTCCTTTCCTTTCCCCTTTCCTCCCTCCTCCTCCTTCACTACGCCGTGCACTTGTTACGCCCTGTACTGGTATTGTACTCGTAGCTCACGGAGGAATTGGATCTCCTCTCTACGATACTCTGCGCCTACTTATCGACCAACACTGCCAGTACCAGTACCAGTACCACTCTCTAAGAGGGGTAATATAACCGGTGCTATCCGTTCCAATCAATCTGATTCCCGAGGTCTCAGGCCGAAGAAGTGAAGAAAAGGGGCTCATCGGTTCGATAACTTTACTGCACCTCATACCCAATAAGACGAACGAGAACGAGATGCATCCATCGCCTTTCCCGCAGGCGTCCGGGTCGAGCAGTTCCCGACCCGTGAATTCTGCCAGGAATCAGATAGTAGCCACGGCTGGTGGTTCCCATACGGGAGGTCCGTTATCATTTCCTTGGAATCTTTAAACCTCTTGGAGAATTTTTGGCTCGCTCAGAAAAAAATGTTTACAATATTGAAAATGCCTGGAAAAGGAGTGTTGGGGTGGAGAAAATATAGTGGCCGGTAGACACGTGCGCTAACACTTGTTAGAAGCAGATTCCTGGATCGAGGTCGCTTCTCACCCGAGTGATAGCGCGTACACATCCTCATCGGACGAACATATTATAACCGCTGGGCTTCAAGTTTCCGCCGCCCGCCGAAGACGCAAATCCGCGTTCCGCGATGTCCAAGCCCCCCATCCACCAAACGCCATGGCCCAGGAATCCGAGGATGGCGTGGAGGAGGAGGAGGGGGAGGGGGAGGGGGAGGACGAGGAGGAAGAAGAAGAAGGCGAAGACATGGGGTCTATGATCAACGAAATGCCCATGAGTTCAGACGGGTACTCTTCTGCGGATGATGACGGTGAAGATGATAGCGATGATGAAGCAAGTGCTTCGGATGATGCACCTGCTCCGAGGACAGTGTTCTCCGCCTCCTCTCAGCAGCGCCCGTTTCAAGGTAGGAATCAGATGGCACCTCGCCGTCATGGACCCGGTGGACTTAATATGTTCGCCCCAAACCATGCGACGGACCACGATGAGGCGTTGCGGGCGTCGTTGTCCACACTCTTAAGCTGTGCGGCTGCGGCAAGAGGATTGACCAAGTCCCCACCGCAATCGCAGGCTCCCGGCCAGACACAGACCGCATCCCAGCAGAGTGGAAGGGTAGCTGTGGAGGGCATTCGCGTGGTCAGAGAGGGCAATCTCCCGAGCGAAGCCAGCGGTTCGGTAAACGGAAGGAGCAGACGTGGATCCATGGTTTCCGCAGAAGACTCTGCATCCCCCCCCCCTCCATCTCCGACAAATCAACTCCCTTCCGGAAACACCGAGAAAACAAGGAAGAAAGCCCGACGCTCCGACAAGAAGTGTAAATCAAAACCCCGTTCCAGATCCTCCCGTCCGCAGGAAACGGAAAGCAGCGACATCACATCAGCCCTTGGCATCTCCTACGCTACACTGGCAATATCAGCCGGCGCTATCGTCCTCCTCAGCGCAATCACCTTCTCAGCTGGATATGCCATGGGCCGGGAAGTAGGAAAGTCGGAGGGTGGGCTATTGGGCCGCCTCACGGGCGGCGGGTCAGAAAAGGGCAGGGCAGTTGTTAGAGGCTTGGGTAGAGCTAGTGGAGGAGGATTACGTGGTGCTGCTGGGAGGGGGATTTCGATGGGTGGGATCGGGAGCGTCACTGCTTGAGTAGGGTGTGAATGACCGCTCCCCGGGGGGTTTTCAGAACACGACGAATGATACGAAATTGGTGTTTGGTTCTCTTTTTCTCTTGATTCTTTTCAATTCTTAATCGTGCGTTTCGGGATGGGATGGGCTGGTTTAGTCGGTTAGTCGGTTAGGGTAGCTTTCGTTCCTTCACTCCTGCTATTCGTGGTCGCCATTTATTTACCTTTTGCTCTTTCTCTTGCGCCTTTTGTTATCACGATTAGCACAAATATTTGTACCCCATTTCATCTAGGTGTAGCGTGCAACCCCCCTTTATGACAGCCTAGCTAGTTAAAGTGTTGTAATAACACCTTTGCGCCCCCATCATTGTTCATTCATCCATTCCTTCATCCGTCCATCCTTAACCCCCCCACCCCATCCTCAAAACTTCGCAATATTGCCTGCCCGTATCAAGCACAGACCACTCCTCCCCCTCAACCCTCTCCCCCCCGCCCTTCCCCGAAAACGTGAACCGGCCAGTCGGCCACCCGAGCCCCTCTATAAACCCGCGAATCACCCCCTCCGCGACCGCGAGCATGCTGCACGGTGCGTACTCCACCTCCACCAACACACCCTTCCACACCTCGCCCTGCAGAATGTTCGCAATGCGCACCTTGAAGTCATCCACTTCGTAGGCTGCTCCCTCCCCGCGCAGCGTTTGTCGGTGGCTCCATAACGCAGGTAGCTTCGAACGCACCAGTAGCTCGAATTCGCGGTCCAGCGTTACGATGGCTGACGGTGTCGACACGATGAGTTTCAGCGGGTGATGGGCGAGTTCAAGGTATTGCATGTAGTTTCCTCCCGCGGGGACTTGTTGGTGGGGTTGGGGAGGTTGGGAGGTTGGGTTGGACGGGTGTGAGGTGGTGGCAGTGGTGGTGGCCGTGCTGGAGGAGGATGGGATGGTTTCGCGGAGGAGCCGGTGCTCGAGGTTCCATTTTCCGAGAGAGAGAGGTTGGTGGCGCTTTCCCAGGCGGTCTACTAGTAGGGGGACCATATTCTGCGGGGGGGCGGTTAGGGGCGTGCTTATCCAGTAGATGCTGGAGGTGTGTTAGTCGAGGATT
>Ga0307509_10000268_pt1 | contig 85517 bp, 81 predicted proteins | sample 10_EM_MG_FD_202245 | JGI IMG/M metagenome (GOLD analysis project Ga0307509, IMG submission 202245) | Populus trichocarpa ectomycorrhiza microbial communities from riparian zone in the Pacific Northwest, United States - 10_EM | ecosystem: Host-associated > Plants > Roots > Unclassified | place...
TTCCTGCTTACATACGCATCATGAACAACAACAATCTTCTCCCAGCTTCATGGTCACGCCAGCCGAGCACTCGCGACGATGTCACTGTTCTTGCGGAACGCACTCGGACAAACTCTATTGAAACGGGGGTAGAGGGTGGGGACAAGGATGATGTTGTCGATCCCACCATCGCCGCTTTTCGCCAGCGATACGATATATTCGAAAAGCGCATAGCAATGATGTTCGACACCCGACGTCCTTGCTGCGCTCCCCCGGATATGGAATTCGCTGCCTTGGAGCTTAACGACGATTTCTCGGCGAATGTCGATGCTTCGGGAAATTCCGCTGCAGACAATGCTCGGCCACCCGCGCGAAAGCTCGACGACGACGACGATTATGACTTTGACGATGAAGAAGACGAAGAGGACGCAAAGCCTAAGGCTCACCTACCCTTGCCTTTCAAACCAGCTTCCTCATTGTCGCAGTCTAGCGAACCTTTGTCTGGGAATATAATTGATGCCAAGAAGAGTGCCGTGGCGACGAGGGAGAAGCTGGAAGCTGATAGGAAGGCGGCCGAAGAGGCCGTGAAGCGCGCTCTACCCTCTATGTTCTTCACCCTTGAAAACGATCGGGATGCCATGCTGGAGCAGCAGAAACTTGAGGAATCTGACAGACAGGTCAATGCCGAAGCGAATGCGGCTCAAGCGAACGCCCTTGGGAAACTCAGCAGCGCAAACCTTGGTGCTTCAAGCTTAACATTGAAGCACCTTATCGCTCGGATCGATGCCAAACGTGAAAAGGTTGTTGTTTCGGATATGGAGTTACGGAATTTGATGTCAGAGGTCCGGAAGAATCGGTCAAAATGGGCCAATGAAGACAAAATTGGCCAAGAAGATCTCTATGAAGCGGCGGAGAAAGTGGTATTAGAGCTCAGAGCGTTGACAGAGCACTCCACTGCCTTTCTCAATAAGGTCAATAAACGAGATGCACCGGATTACTTGTCCAGTAAGTTCTTCCTTGCTATATCATTCGGTGGTTTCGATTTTTAATTTCAATTCCAATTTTCAGTAATAAAACACCCAATGGATCTGGGCACAGTAATGAAGAAGTTGAAGGGCCACCAATACAAGAGTAAAAGGGATTTTGTCGACGATCTTAATTTAATATGGCAGAATTGCCTTACTTATAATGCCGAACCTTCACATTACCTTCGGAAACATGCAAAAGCAATGCAGAAAGCTACTCAAAATCTCATACCCTTGATTCCTGATATAGTAATTAGGGATAGGGCGGAGGTTGAGTTAGAGGAAGCAGGTGCCCTTGAGGTTGATGCTGAGGGGGAAAGTGATGATGGTATATCTGACCCCATTTGGTTTTTGTTCTGACCGGGGGGCGCCTCGTTGTTCGTATATGCTTATCTTGTGCCCACAGAGCCTATAATGTCTTCCCGGGGTAGAAAGGCACCTGGGACTAAGAAGACTAGGAAAGGTGCTCGATTGGAAGGGACTCCTGAAGTTAAAGCCCCGGTAGTAAATCTTTTGCGAGCGGATTCCAACCCTCCAGGCAATGATAGTCAGGTTTCCGTCGGCATCAATGGATTTCCAACGCCATCTGGCAGTACTCCTATCCCCAATGGTCTTGCACACTCGATATCGCAGATGGATATTGATCATGACAGGGTCGACGATGATACACATGATGTAGAGTATCAAACGTGGAAAACTTTGACAAAGAAGGCGAGGGCGAAGGTGGCAGTGGGTTTCCTCTTAGACTGGCTTATGACATTGAACGTTTTCTAATGGCTTTATCCAGAGCGAGAGGCACAAGCTATTTCGTGGCAATCGTTTGAACCCAGAGGAACCAGCTTTATTACGATCACGGGATGACATGGGGCGGTTTTTAAGGAACGAAGAGAAGCACGCCAGGTCAGCCCAGGATGCTGACGATAACAGCATGGAACAAGGAAGTGGTAATACGAAATTGGTTGATACGGAACAAACGGACGTTCAGGAGCTGCTTCCGGATTACTACGACCCTTTGGCCGCGGTCCCAGAGCTTCCTTCAGGCGTCTCATGGTACGGCGAAGGCGATGAAGTGGATCTGCAGGATGACGATCTTCGTCTTGCGCCGAGAGGGATATTTACACAGCCAAAGTCTGAGCTCAGCAAGCGGATGGATGCGAATATCAAACAGATGCAGGAGACCAGGAAGTTATGCTCGAAAATTGGTGTAATCAAGCAGATGCAAGTACAAACACAGGTATGAGTTGTCTTGGGTCTAATGGTCCCTGGATGCTAACTTCTTCAGATGTACTCCAATCAATTTACAAAATACGATCCGAAGGAGTTTGTCGAAGTTGATGTCGAAGACTTTGTGGTTTCTGAGGGAGGTCCCATCATGTGCGCAACTGTAGCGCGAGCTGCATTGCAGAAATCTGTCGGCAAGATATTTTATCATGCCGGCTTTGAGGAGTTCCAGCCGACAGCAATTGATGCTGTGACTGATATTGCTGTTGATTATTTTCAGAAGTTGTCAAAGACTTTGACGGTGTATCAAGAAGCTCCGCAACATGAGAGGAAGTTTGAGCCAGAGGTAGGAACTTAGAAAATAGAGTCTTTGAAGATTCTAACCTGGTTATAGGAAATGCTACTTCATGCTTTATACGAAAATGGGGCAGATGTCGAGTCTTTGGACACCTATATCAAGGACGATATTGAGAGGCTAGGCTCCAAGCTGAATGGTATTCACCAACGGATGAAGACGCATCTAACAGAACTTCTAGTACGTTTCCCCTCAACTATACTGTATCTGATGCAGGTACTAATTGGGTGTATAGCGTCCTGCCTTACAGGATGTCGGTGGTGATGGCTCGAGGATGTTTAATGATGGGAGTGACCAGTTTGTTGGCGGTGATTTCGCTGAGGACATTGGTGATGATTTCTTTGGGTTTAAGGAGTTGGGCTTGGATAAGGAGTTTGGACTTTCTTCGCTTTCCGTACCATTGCATCTGCTCCAGGGGAGGATGCATAGTACATATCAAACGCAAAACACCAGGTATGATATTGCATCGCTCTTTTATACGCAAGAAGTTACTAAGCGCGTCTCAAATTCTACAGTGCTGTGACATTAGCAGACGGCTACAAGCCGCCACCTCCTTTTGAACCGGTCACTCATGAGCTTCTCGAGCGGGAAATCCTCCTGGTCAAAAGCTTCTTTTTGGAGAGGCTTCACGCAAGCAACGGAGAGCCTCTTGTCGAAGATGAAGACCTCCCAGTCAAACAGCGTCTACCAAAACCAAGATTACCTCCAAGCGGGAAGATTTCGGCCCCGAGAAAACGCCCGATGCACGGCCAAGGGGGGAATTCCAAGAAGAAGAAAAAGCCGAACCCACCGGCACCACCACCCCCAAAGGCTGCACCGCTACCTTCCAAGGGTGCGGCCATGGATCGTTCGTTATCAAAGATATCGGAAGCAGACGGCGATGGGAATGGTGGTATGATGTCGCCAGAGTCGTTGGTTGGTGGGGGCGGATAAATTCACCACAAGGAAACGATGAAATGTAAAGACTATTATTATTATTTTTTTACGGAGGGGAGCTGATTTACTATCTTCTCAGCTTAACCCTTTTCGTTAACCAGGAATGCCATCGGTTCTTTTGTTCGTCTTTTTAGTATTCTTTTGCCTCGTTTTTTTTTTGCTAGCTCCCTTATGTCTCCTTGTGGCTATCTCCTCCACCCCAGCTCTTCCTACCGTCTTTTTCACTTGCAGTACCCTTTCTCTCTAGCCCACTTCAGCTCGCTCAAGTTCATCTCATTTCAGTTCATCAAACCGGGCGTTCAGGTTTGGTTTGGCTCACTTCGGTTTGATCTAGTTTGTTTGTCCTTTATTATTTCGGTTTAGTACAAAAATTGTCTGGTTTGTATATTTTTTCTCTGCTTTAGTAACATTCGTACAGTGTAATTTATTTATTCTCTTTCACTCGCTTTTTTATTCTTTTTCTGTTCTCTTGTCGGTTTAGGGTGTATGACAAACGGGTTCTTTATTTTCCTCCTCTTACTGCTACTGCTACTGCTACCGTTGTTTTATGGTCTGGGTTCGCGTTGTGTAGATTTTGGGATGTTTTCATGTCATTTGGTGCGTGGGATGGGGGCGGAGGTTGGTGTTGGTGTTGGGCGGGAGACATGGGAGAAGAATGGGAGTTGCGGTCGGGAGGAGGGATGGAAAGGCAAGACAGACAGGAAAGGAAAGAAAGGGTAGATATATAATGAATGATACCGTCTTTGAGTTTAGTTTTCTTTTATTATTACTTTTTGTCGGGGGGCTGGATACGGGTGGTACTTTGTTTTTGTAGCTTATTGTACTCTTGGATGGTCTGTATGATGTGGGATTTTTCTTCTCTTTCCATTGCTTTCTACTACCGTTTGCTTACTCGTTTGTACTTGCTTGCTCGATGTATTGATAAAAGGCGATTTTTGCATATTTTACGTCCTGTGCTACTGCACGTGCCCGCTTAGCCCCTTGGTCAGTCCATGCGGGATACTTAAAATACCACTTTATATGTTACAAGGCCACGGAGGTTGGTATTGCGTCCAGGTGTAGAAAGTGTCCTCCTGGGTTGGTAGAAGGATAATTAGGGGCAGCTACAAGTAGCTCAAGGATAGACTACTTTTGTAACCAACCTCTGGCTCACCAAACATCACTCGCCGGAGAGTCGGCGGGGAACTACCTCTTCTTTCGCACGTGGTGTCACCCACGGCGACTCGAGTGGGCGTTCCAAGAGGGTCCCTGATATCCCTTCATAAGTATGTGTGTGTATGTGAGGCGCCGTTGCCGTGTTCAAACATTTGCACAGTGGATGAAAATGTTTGCTTTCCGCGAAAAGCATGCTTGTATGGCTGGGGTTGCGGGAAGAATTAATTAATTTGTCAATGGTGGTGGTGGTGGGGGGGGGGGTAGTATCCTATTGTGCGGACTTGGAAAGTTCTGGATGGGTGAGTGGAATGAAGAGAAAGGGGGAAGTGGTCTTGTGAGTTTCTGGTCCGCGAGCTTGTGTTTTATACATGTTGGGGCTTCCTAGTAGCTTTTATATATATCGTACGACGATATTTTCTCTTTTCGGCTGTCTTCTAAGGCCTCAAAGATGGTTAATTTACGGTCAATGAAACACTTGCTGGTCTATTCTCAGGATGAGTCTGGTTGTCTAGGGCGAAGGAAGGGGTCTTCTCACTTGAGTTGGCGGGCATACTCGAGTGTGCTCTAGGCAGCGATAATGTGAATTTTTATGGTTAGATTCGAGGGAGACGGGTGCGCTGGCTTGATGGATGGAAGCATGGCGGGCAGTCTCAGTTGCAAGCAGGAATCCTATGTGGCGGCTTCATATTTCCCAGATATGGGGCAGCAAGTGGGTTAAGGTGTGAGAAGAGCGCTGGTAGGGTTGGAAGAGCTTAGCGCTTTTAGAGGTCTTATTGATACGCATTTGGAGCGGTACAGCCACCCGAGTGATTAGATGTGATGTTTGTTCGCATGGTCAAGTACCAGGACTTACCAGCTCTTAGGAGTTGGGGGGGGGGGGGGCAGAGAAATGGCAGCGGTGGCCGATACATTAGGTTCGCCTTGGACCGATTAAGCGGCCTGGAGCACTATGATACTAGAGAGTCCATATAGCATTCGGAATTCGCAGCGACTCTTTTCCCCCAAGTCAATAGAAGCAAAAAAGCAACTTGTCTTTTTATTTAAAAGAAAGGATAAAATAAAAAAAGAAATTCTTCATCTTTTTTCTGCTACCCCGCCGATCGCGAACCTCACTCACCCTTAGTGGTGAGGCCTAGAGTCGGATTCTACCACCTCGCAGCAGGTCTGATTTGCTCTACAGCCTTATTTGAAGAAGGCTTAAGGTCTTCAGTCTCCCAGTTCCTGTAGGGCAGGGCTGCCCGCATCCCCTACGTGACGGATCGCTCGATAATAACTCATTTTGAGAGGAATCGAACTCCTGGGCTCCTGCTAATTTGCACAGGAGGTTAATTGTTTCTTTCTTGACATGTTAACCACTGCGCCAGCTAGGTATTTTCACATCATATAGCTACAGGAACGAATACTTATCCTTGCTGTCTTTAGCCTTTTTTTCGCTTGAGGATAGGGATAAGGATCCTATCATACAGTATTAATTTTATTAAACATTTAAGACGCTGTAGAAATAGACCCGAGGAAAGGAAATTATGAACATTAATCGATAATAGCCAACGGTGTTCCCATTCGATCAACAGAAACCTTCAATCAAGCATCCCATTTCGTACTGTAATTGTACTCGTACGGACTAACTTCACCCTCAACACATCAGCTCTCTCACCATCTGAGGCATTTTTCTTCACTTTCTTGCCACTCCAAAGCGGGGCACCACGTACCCCTCCTTATCCCCTTGCGGGATCGCTACCTAGTAGCTATATTCGGGCTCCCCCTTCATAGCGGACCTAGCGATAGATGCAAAAGGCAGGACTCTGCTTAGCCCAGAAGAGCACAGTTTCGGCTACCAGCAGCGCCGGCTGCTTTCGGAACACAGCAGTGTTGGAATATCTTCACTTCACTATTCTCCATTACTTGCAGATTCTCTCTTCCTTATTATTCCTCCCACCTCCACGACTTTGCGATATAATAGCTAGAGGGCGCGACTAAACGAGTGACTCCTCATGTCCCTCCCTCCCGCCATCCAACCATCCATCAGTCTAGCGACAAGCAGGAGCCCGCATACCATATCATACATCCATCCAACTTCAACCACTCCCGCATCATATCATATCATATCCACGGAACGCTACTTTCGCTTTTCTACGAGTAGTTTCCGTTCGGGGAGGTGCAGGTAGCCGGTGTGCTGCGCAGGAGTTCACGTCCCGTATACAAAATACCCGTCCCTGCGGGGTGACACAGCTCTAGAACGCAAACCCCCAAAGTGAGAAGAATCACATTTCAAGCAATATATTGAAATATTAGGTGTTTTCATGCAGATTGGGTTGTGTAGGGACACCTGAAAATTGGCTGCTCCCCAATCAAGGATGATAGAGTACCTTTTTTCGCTTTTTCTCTTCTCCATGAGTAGACTACTCAGATATTACAATCCAAGTGATTACCCAGAAATTTAGAGCCCCGCACTGAATCGCCTACGCTAGAAAACCCCCTGCTTAATTGTCAGGGTGAGGGCTAGGATTTAAATCCTAGGATCCTTAGCTATCATACTTTTAGGCATCTACCCGTCCATAATCGTTTAGGAGGGGTGTTGACACGTGAAAAAAGTGTAAATTTTGGAATCGCCCTTGTTTTTCTTCAGCGTTTTGATATTGTTTTTCTGGCGCTACAGGTGATAGGCACCAGAGTGTAACGGTGCCGACGGTGAGCTATACCCGAGAGCTATACCAGTTAAGTCAAAGTGTATATAAAAGTAAAGATATAGCATGCAGCACCAGGTATTTGTCGTTCCAGCTCATATAATATCATATCAGGTCATAGCGGTGCCCTCCATGCCAAATTACCGTACAGCAGAGTACCCAGCATACCGGTAATCGCAACGGAGAGTGGTGAGTAACGCCTTGTAGGTTAAAAAAATGAAAAAAGAGATGCCACCTCCTAGCAGCGGGCCCGGAATCCTCGGGGATGAAAGGGGGATGAAAGGGAGGCAAGAAAAGCGTGACACCTTCGGGTCACTAAATAGAGGGACCGCGTTCTCCGGTCAATTTCGTTTTCCGAACAATGGGATTCCCAGAATCCGGGCACTTGCTCTTCACTTGTCTCTCCCACAAGGTTGGCAGAAGCAAAATCAACAGGTGTGGCATCCATATCGCCCCCTTCCTTTATCTGTCCAGCTACATAACAAGAGAGTTACTAATTCTAAGACAATAACGATGCCGTAATGATAACAAGGAAAACAAAAGACAGCGACCCAACGAGTGCCCTTCGCTAATTCCCCCACCCTGTACGTTATGAGAACCAACGCCTGGCCGCGTTATGGCGTTCGACTGGTATGGAAGCTAAAACCTGAGCTGCTGAACCGCCGACCATAGCCAGAAGGTTCTTAGTAGCGGCAACAACTCTTTCCGCAGTTTGACCTTGGATGGTCTCCGCATCAAGAGCTCTAACAACGTAGTCGAAAATGTGAGGAACGTTGCCGAGAACGGCAGCATTTTTTCTAGATGCGGCGTTAGCAGGGTATTCAAACAAATTCTTACTAAACAACATACCCTTCAATCAATTGCACTAGGAACGAGTAGGCATATGGCGCAGCCTCATCATCGTTAACAATGGGCAAGGTTCCAACCCAGGCCTGAACGACAGCTTGTACGTCTCCTACTTTGCTCGAATTAAAGTGAAGAACTTTGGCAATTGAAGCGCAGGCGTTCTCGGTCGCAAAAACGTGATCAAGCTCTCTACCCTGGGGGTGTCGAGTGACCTCGAAAAGCTTTGGAATTGTGGCCGCAACAAACTCGGAGAACATTGGGCCTCCATTCTTGGCGGCTATGCCGACACCATAGGCTGCAGCTTGTCGGTTGGCAGCAATCGGGTCAGACAAGCCGTTTATGAGTGGCTGAACAAAGTGGTTTTGATATTTCCAGGATTCGGGTCCGCAAAACTCCAGAACATCGTCCATAATACAGAGCGCCCATTGCCGCTGTGTAGGATCTGGGTTGTTGATGAAGGCGTCGTAAAATTGAAGCAATCGCTCCCAATGTGGTAGGAATGAAACACCTTGATGTTTGAAAATGGTGTGAAAGGACTTGTTCATGTCTGACAGCAGGGTTTGATCGTCCTCAATGGCATATAAAGCGTCCTCATTATCCTCTCTTTCCTCCTCGGGCTTTTGATCTTCTTCGAGGCGAACCCGCACTCTTTGTTGGTACTCTCGGAGAGCACCCTCTGCGGCATTGATGAAGGTAGACATAGCCTCCGCAGGCAAACAGCCCTGTCCAATCACCTCAACCGACTCATAGAAACACTGGTAAAGCTCGGCTAATGTGTCGACTGCTGGCTCGGTGGCTAGGACATCGAGTATTTTTCCGAGAGTTGGTTGCCAAATTTCCGCTAACTGGGCAGAACCTGGGCCGTGGGCCTTCTTGATAGAGTTGAGGAGTTGAGGAACAAGTCGAGCGGAAGCAACCCGAACCGCATCGTTGAAGAAGAAGCTTAACCCTGGGATAGCAATATCCCTCATAACTGACTGGACGTATGGCTCAAACACAGCCTCAAGTTGTTGAGCGTAGATCACCAAAAGCTCAATTGCCATATATTTGTCATCCAAGGCCGATGTCTTTATTCCAATGTATTTTCCGCGAACAGGAACAAGCTCCCATCCTTCCTCCTGCTCAATTTGTGCCACGTGTTCGTCATCTACCATGAAGCGAATTAGCAAGTCAACCGTGAATGAAGTGGAATAATTACCATCAAGAAGTTGGACGTCTGCCTTAGCACTCGCGAGCTCTAGGAGTGGAGGCATGACAGCAGGGAGGTACGAAAGGAAATCGTTGCCCATGACACGGCACATACGACCCCAGCAATGGAGGAGGTATGACCCTTGTGGATCGTCAGGGTCGGTGACATTCTCTGAAAAAGCTTAGCATCTAAAACGTAGAGAAAGGAGAAATTACGAACGCTGAATGCGTCCAAGAACCTGGACTAGTTGAACCGCATCATTACCAAGTCTCTCGCGCCCTACTGCAAGTGCAATTAAGGTAGCACATTCCATAGCTTTTGCGTTAAGCAGACGAAGATCCTTCGACTCAGGGTCCTGAGGGCGATTCAAGACGTTGAACAACAAGGGCATCAAGGTATCATAGTACCTAGAAAATGCGACTTCCGCAGAATCGGCGATGGTAGCAATGGTAGAAAGTGCCTGCTCCTGGACGTAACGTTTCTGGTCATTATGCAATAGGTCCAACAAACGTCGGAGCAAGTCATCAAGATAGGGCTCAAGAACTTCCTTCTCAGCTTCCTCGCAGAAATTTACCAGAGCGGCGGCCGCATGCGATTGAACCCTGCCAACAAGTAAATTAGTACTCAGAAGTGCCCCCGGTGAATTTTTGTCCCACCTTGGCTCCGGAGACTCAAGTACCGGTATTATATGGGTAAGAACGATGCTATGATATCTCTCTTGCATAATACCGGCAAAATCCGTGCTCATCTGGCCCAAAGCATTGCACCCAGCCCATCTCACTCGTGGGTGAGAATCTCTCAAGGCGGGAACAACCAGATCCAAGATCTTATCTAACTCGGCTTCCATCATATCCCTGCAGCCTTCTGAGATAGCCGAGATAGCCATGAGGGCAGCATGTCGATCACGCCATGCAGAGGAAGTCATCATTCTTGGAAGCCATTGGAAGGTGGGTGCAAGAAGAACAGATCCACCCAATTTGTTGGCAAGACGGTCCATACATTGCTCCCCAGCGACATGGTTAAGGTCACTTTCGTCCATGTCAAGCTAGGGAAAGGATCACCAAGTCAGCCACCTTGCACACAAACGGATACCCAGCGTAAGACACCTACATCGTCAGACTCGTTCCATTCCGAAGCGTCATCATCGTCATTTCCTATATCTGTCATCAAGCTCAAACACTGCGTAACCATCTCGGAAGTGTAGATCGGATCTTTTTTGCACATGTTAGGCGCATTATCCGCAAATGTAGCTAGCAATTCCAATGCGTTCTGCCTTGCAGAATCCGTTAAATCCTTATCTTGCACCACCGAAATTCCAAACTTGACAACATTGTTGAACAAGGGCTTGAACATTAGCGGGGCGACTTCGGCAAGGTCTATAAGGGCCATGAGTGCTCTCGATAGATTATCCGAGTCCTGCGAATCCTTCATTGGCACTAAGATGTTGAGGATATGGGTAAGAAGTGGGTAAAACGTTTTTTGCGCCGCCTTTTTAATCGATCTGAAGAAGGCTGAAAATGCTTCCATCGCAGCAATCCTAACTCCCAAATCATCATCCCCGAACCCCCCCACAAATACCCCCTGGATAGCTTCACTATGCTGCTTCTCGATGATCCCGGGCGTAGTAGCAAATATCCTGAAGGCTGACTCTCGATGGCCAGGGTCCGGTTGCTTGCTGGCAACGAAAAGAGCGAGCAAAAGGTCCGGCCATGACTCGTCTACAGTGGTAAATGGATTGTCAGAATAAAGGGCGTTGAGGGGAAAAATTGAAACAGGTGAAAAAATTGACTCTGAATGGCCAACGAGCCGAGGCTCTGGTAATAATGGGCAGGGGAGAACTCATACCCGCATCACTCAGCTGTCTAGCCACCTCAGCTACGGCGTCGCCAGTCTTGTTTCTGGTGGCCTTGTCAGTTTCCTCCGAGAAGCAACTAAGCAAAACACCCCTAATGTAGATTTTAATATCGGGGGCCAATGATAGGAACAATTCACTAGGCTGATTATCCTTTGTCGATGTTTTACTAGCCATCCGCCGGAACAAGACGGCTGCAAAGGAACGTTTCTATGCACCGCTCCCAACCAAACGGGGGGGGGAAAATTAGCCCAACCACGAGGCAAAAAAATAACAATTATAACTAAACAAGTCGAGAGAGATAAGAAAAACAAAAAAGCCGTCGACACGACCACATATTGTAATGTTTATGCTTCGACTCGATGCAAGAAGGAAGGAAGGAAGGGAAAGAAAAAACGAACCCAGCTTCGGGGATCAAGCGGGGGAGGGGGGGGGCGATTAGAAGAAGAGGGAGGGAGATGATAAACTTACAGCAGGACTATCTGCCGCCCGCACTTGCTCCGCAAGACCAGAAAGTAGGAAATCAGGCCTTGCCAGAATCCAATCGTTGTTCAGGCTCTTCTCGGCCTCACTCCGAATGCTATTATCGCTGGACTCCAAGCCCAAGAGGAGCTGCTGGAGACTCTCCACAACGCCGGGGGGCAGCTGGGACATGGTTGACGTAGAAGTGGAACAACGTACCAGGAAAAAGGGAAAAAATAAATAAAAAAAAGGAAGATCAGAGAGGAACCGAGTGGTCTATATCCTGAAAGTTTAATGAAACTGGATGCGCGAGGAGACCCGCTAGCAGGAAGAGTGGTAGTCGCTGTGGGGATGGTGAGAGAACGACGAAGGAGAAGGTAGGTGAAGGACGAGAGATGCGAAAGGTGTGTTTCAGCGAGCGCACTCCACTTTGACAGTGGGATCTTGGGGGGGGAAGAGAGGGAAAGAGAGAGAGAGGGCGAGATTAACACAACCCTCTCTTGCCCTTCACTTTCTTAAGGTTACGTGGGAAAATTGTTGAAGAATGCGCGATGAGTAACGAGGGTGCAAATAAGGCGGGGGAGAAAATGAAAAATAAAATAAAAAAAGGTTACCCAAACAACTCGCTATGGTGCCTTGAGAACCGCCGGTACAGTACCGGTACCGGTATGTTGTTGTGGTCAAGTTTTGCTCGTTTAGAGTAGTTTACCTACAGTACCTGTGCTCCATCATACAGTACCACACCGTTCGTCTATTATTATTTTTTCTTTCATTCCAGCCTTTCAGCCGCTGGCATTATTTGTATGTGTCTTGGCGTTACTTGTGCTGCCCCACCACCGACAATCTCATGTATCACCCATAACCTAGAAATCTAGTGAGAGCACCGGTACTGTAGCAGTGTTGTAGTCTACTTAGATTTTAAACAAATTCTAACACAGAGAATTCGTATCGTTCGTTATAGGGTCGGAATCCGGAAGAGAAAGTAAGAGAGGAGAGGAAATATATAGAGAATGTGAAATGCTAGGCGACTGTTGTGTTGATGCCCAAGAGAAAAAGGAGGAAGAAAAAGTAAACTAAAAAGAGGGGCAATAAGAGAAGGCAAAACACAGGCTATGTAGGTAAGGAAAACAAACAAAGGAGAACGAATTACAAACGTATTGTTGACACGACATCCGGCTACAAAATAAATTCGGGGAGGTAAACCACCGTAAAAGCTAAAGAGCATGATAGGACAATGTCGCCGACAGGATAATGTCGCATATGGCAAATCTGGTTGCAACAACAAAGAGTAAATCCTGTTTACTTACTAATACCCTTAGAGATGCGACATTATCCTGTCGGCGACATTGTCCTGTCATGCTCTTTACTTTGCAAAAAGCCCCGGATAACCGCTCGTATGTGTCGGTCTTTATCAAGCTCAATTGGCCGTGTACAGATGAAACACGACCCACTGAGAATGAAAAGAAGAAGGAATAGAAAAAGAGAAAGGTAAGAAGAATACATATCTACGCAACCTTAAGGTATTGGACAATCTCGACGTTTGTGATATTCCCGCAAAACGAAACCTATCCCGCCCATCTGCTTTAAGAAAAAAGAGAAAAAAGAGCCTCAGTAATACACTAGTTTATAGAGGCACGACTAAACCCATTCCCCCATCTTTCAGAGCGGGGATTCTCTCATACCACCTACTTTCTAGACATGGCAAAAACACCGACAATTACCACAGCCAAGGTGACAAGAGCTCCGGGCAAGAGCAGTTCGTTCGGAACACCAGGGATAACCTCCGGCGGAACGGGGGCTGTGGTTGGGAAACGGGATACCGCATTCTTCTTTGCTTTTCTATGCGCCACTGTCTCCTCTTCTTCCTCACTTGATTCCTCGGCATCTTCCTCCTCATGTCTGCGTCTTCGTCTATGAGCGATAGATTCAGTAGGAGTATCAACAGCTGACTTTGGATCGGCAGTAGCAATGACAGGCGGAGAGTCCGGATCATGAACATATAGGTCAACCTTATCCCTCCCTCCGCTCCTAGCCATCTCAATCGCATCAATCAAATCCCTGTCAGAAGTAATTGAAACAATGTCGCCCTCGTTATCCACGTAGCTCATGGCAAACCCTTGTTTCTCGAGTTTGCCGTCCGGACCAAATTCCGGCTCTCCACCAACATTTTGAACTTCGCTTCCAAGTTTCTGGACAACAGCTGCAAGAAGCTCTATCAGACCACCACTCGCAGCGACCTGGCAGCGATGCATACGACCGCTAGGAGCCTTAAATTTGAAGGGGAATGGGGCATCAAGGGGGTTGGAGTGTTGTTGGTACATGACTACAGAAGCAGGCGGGGAATCGCCATGGTGAGATGCAGAGTCAGTAGGGAGAATAGCGCTACTGTCATGGCGGTCCGTGGACATTCCGGATGCATGCCTGGAGCCTCTGACAGGCGAGTCGGGCTGATGAGGGCGAATGGGGGGGCCAGTATGTCTAGTACCGTCCGAAACAGCGGATTCAGTATCATTGTCAAGAGACATCCAGAATTTGTTCCACGCAGGGCCCTCGCTATCAGTTGTACCCATGGAATTGATCTGTGCACCCATATCAGCCACAAGGTCGCAATCACACAAATCACATTCTATGCACCTGCTCTAGAGTGGCATAGGTCAATTTCAACACATCAACCATGCCAACAATTTCCGCTGCTTCGTTCATGACTGGAAGGTTCAAATAATGGCCATCTACCCGAATATCTATCAGCTCCTTTGAACCTCAATAAGGGCTGGATGTTGCTTCCACTCACCGTGCATTTTTCTCAAGGCAGCCTGGATACTCATATCCATGGGAGCGAAGTCGGGATGAGGAGTCATGACTCTAACCACACTGCAATTTGCAGGATCCAATCCTGCGGCGATCACCCTCAAGACCACATCTTTACTCGTAAAGATACCAGTGATGCTGCCGTTATCCTGAACCAAAACAGCAGTTGTGTGATTTTCCTTCATCATAGCTGCTGCATCCTTCACAGTTGTTCTTACACTAACGACGGTAGGTGGATTTCCGTCCAAAACAGACTGCAAATCTGGACCGGACATCTTCTGCCGCAATGCTTCAACGTAATGGATAATCTGCTGTGGTTGAGAAGAACCCAATTCTGATTGCACGCCCTCCAAGGCATCATAGAGCTTCCTAGACGACGCGTAAGCTCTCTCCAGTTTTTCCATAGCCTCATAGAAACACTTTGTGATATCTAGAATTCCGGAAATATCTTGGTTCTCATCCATAACAGGCAAATGACGAAACCCCTTGCGAACCATCAAGTCCAAGGCGTCGGTGGCAGAAGTATCGGTACGAGCGCAAAGAGGATTCTTGGTCATGATGTGGGCAATAGTCACATCCCTTGCATCAACTCCAGCGCCAACAACGCGGAAGGCAAGATCCTTTGCGGTAAAGATGCCAGAGATACGATCTTCATCATCGGTAACAAGAACACAGTCCTCGCGCTTGGCAGCCATGATTTGAGCCGCCTCAGCGACAGTTGTGTTGGGCTTTATCTGCAGAGCCTGGGATGGGCGAAGGGCCATAACTGTTCCCGGGGCAACCTTACGAGTCTGACGAGCGCGTGAGACCGTGTGCTTCTTTTTGTTGAGATCATTTTCGATTTTGCGGCGGATAGCCTATACGTGTGTAAATATCAAGTTGTTAGTGTATCGTGTGAATGATCGAGTGGAGATAGTGGGGGGGGCGCCTGAAAGTGAAAATAGCGATATTGACGAGATAACGACAGGGGGGTAAAGCATAGTCCGACTAAATACCTCGTCTCTCTTGCTCTGTCTCTTCCTGCTATCACTAACACTAGAACCCGCTTCAGAGTGGGAGGGGCCACCAGGACTGGGAGCAGGCACAGGGATCCCTGAACCAGACGGTGTTGGAGGAAAGCTAGGCGTCGCCCCTCTGCCCGGCGGACCAGTTCTCGGATTCCCTCTGTAATTCCCCCCGGTGGTTGACATTATGAAGGCCTGTGTTTGCAATAAGAGTGATCAACGGAGCGGGAGATGAGTACTTGTAAGTGTTTAGGGGATGGACAAACAACGGGGAGAGTATTTGAAGAATGCGAAGAGTGCGATAGATGTGTGCAAGGCGGGTGTGTGATAGTGGAGTAGGGCTCGGGATCAGTCGGGGGAAGGGAGATTTTGGTTGATGTTGCACAACCCTTTCTTTTCCGTGGTAAGGACGTGCTTTGGTTGTCATCTTCCATTCCTTCCTACTCCCCTCTTCCTCATACCACATCATCCCTGAATTCTTGGCGTGCACTCAGCGTTCCTCTTTACTGCCCGCCCACGGTACTATGCCTTCCTTCTTAAACCATTGAGGGGTAACTTCTCCTGCCAGTAGACCTTCTACTGGCACTCGAGTATTAGGCAATATCCTGCCCAATGTGTTTGATATTATATTATTCCACCATTTCAAATACAATACCGTATCTTAAAGGTGTTGTATTCCCCTCTAGCTCAACATTTGAAAAGCATTGCACTCATTGCAGCCATCTTGACCAAAGTCACCCAGTAGAAAAGCCAGACTTGAGAAGAGGCAGGAGTGGGTTCTACGGTGCCTATTCGCCGCTTTCTTCTCCGACCACTTACATTTGTCGTTCCAGCAGCCATCGTGATTCACCACCGTCATGCATCCCATCTCTCCAACATGTCCCGCACATCTCCTAATGCCGCGGGTATGCACCAGTAGTAGACGATAAATAACCCCACTTCGTGATATGCAGCCCCACTGATCCATTGCAAAGGCACCGGTAGAATAATGTACAGATGGAAATTTTATTTTCGAATTGCTAATAGAATATAAAAAAGAAAAACCGCTTAGCGCTGGAACACCTCATAACCCCAAATCTATCATCTTTTTTAATTTTTTCGCCAATTTCAAAACACAAGAAAAATAACTTCTCCGAAAGACACAGGAGCGATGCCATATCCCCCCCCGGCACAGATAAGAGAATTGGTACGATATGTTTAGTCAAGTTAAAACCAAATAAACTGACCGCCCATAGAACCACTAGGACGAATATTGGGAATAGCATTATTTCGGTATGATGCAGAAATGGAAGCGCTATCCGTACGATAACAAACAAGTCAGTCGTCAACTCCTTATCTTATTTGAGGAAGAATTTGATTGCGGCTTACCATTGTATCCCAGGAAGGTTACAACACAATAGAATGAGAATCCAATCAAGTATAAGGAGTTCCCTAGGAATACCGATATCCTATTCACTATATTAGGAGACTGCCGCCCAGGGTGTGGGAGAGATGAGACGCACCAATAGTCCTTTACCAATACGGTATTAGCATCATTAAGAATTGTATAACGTACCTAGACCAAATGGCAATTAGCAAAGCCGTCCTATGCCCGGGTTATCAAGTACTATCATTACGGTCAGAGAGCTTACAAGAAAACCCAACTGGGAAGAAGGCTCTAAAGCCTATCTCAAGGCAATACATGAACTCCATCTCTCCTTCGCCGGCCACAACACCAACTCTTCCAAGGCCACCTGTTCCCGGCACCTTCAGAAATTTCCCACACATTATGCAACCCGCCAATTCGGATACCACAGAGGTGAGTAAAAAGTGCAGAAATACGAGTGAAAGCATCAATCTTATGGCCGAAGGGAATTCCGGAGTATATGCAAGTCCCCAGGCAAGGGAATTGAATGTTAGGAAAAATGCGAGGAGGACGATGAAAGACGGGTCATCACGAGACCATGTATTTTTCGGTTCTGGGAGAAAGTAGATACGTTGGATCAATCGCAGGATTGATTCCAGTCAGGGAGGTGAGATGTACGTTTCTAAGAAATCCGTCAGCCAGTGACTTACTCTCGAACACGCCGAACTAGGGTTCCCTACATGATAGTATATTGTCCGGATGATTTTTTTGGGAGCTATTATCAGGTATGTCGTTTCCCATACTGTATCGCCATCTTCAAGGCCACCGCGTCCGTCAGCCACTACCACTACCCCCAGGAACACCGGAAACATGAAAGCAGCAATCCTCAAAGTCCATCCGAGGGGATTTGATCATTCTTCGGAAAAATAATGGTAGTCGGGAGTCCGAGCCGGAATCTGAGCGACTGCCATGTCGAGGGTCAATTGCGTGGGCGGCGGCGAAGTACGGGGTGCGTACATTTTCGTCCCGGCCTTTAGGTTGCTAAGATATGAGAGCGATATGATACCGAATGTTGAAGATGGTAATGACGTTGTGCAGTGATGTTCTCGATGCGTCGTGGTGTTGAGCCCGCTGTTGAGCTTCCCGACAGTTAGATTAGTGCTGAGAAGGCAGTCCAGTGCCTTAAGAGGCTACGGAAACGACAGGCACCGGCTGCTTCCATACCGGCACGGCACTAAAACACTCAAGTACGGTACGATACATACTGACAACAGTACGATATCATACTATAAAGTTACTACCAGCACAGCGCTCGTACTTGTACAGTACAGTACCGTACTCGAGTATAGCCCGACTGCTGGGACGATCTTACCCAACACGAAAAACTCAACTCACGACTGAAAAATGGTGTTTCGGGCATGCCGACAGCCCCCAAAAACCAGTCCGCTAACAAAGGATTTGTGGCGTGCCTGGTTTCCAAGGCTAGATGGAGCAGAATCTAGCCCCTATCTCTATGCGCATTTACCGTGCCGTTTCTAAAGCATTTTAAACCGCTAATACCCTGCTCAGTATGTATATCGGAAAACTCTCAGAATGACCCCATGCTCCGTTTCCTCTGCACCACTGGTGATTGAAATCTATTCCCATTCGACAATAAGCATTGTGAAAGCGCCACAGCTTTTCCCTGCCGAAAGCCACCTGTGCAGGGTAACCTGGGGGTATGCTGCAGTGCTGGATTGTTTGGTCAATGGGCTGCTTGACAACAGTGAGAGGGTTTACCGGTAGATTACTAGACACCACTGTGCCATCTAGCGTGAAGTCGAGCATTGATGGACCAAGGAATGTCTGACCCGCTTTAGTTGGTTGGTCGTGTGCTATTGTTTGGCAAGAGTACTACGGTACTGCCCGAGTACCGGTACTCGAGTACAGCACACTTGAGGTCTGCTGGATATGAAGTACGGTAGACACATGCACAACAGATGCTTCGTTGTGGGGTAATCAAGTACTCGAGTACTGTATAGGCACTAATAGCAGTTACCGTAGTACAAACTATGGCACCATGATGAGAGCGCTCTTGCCGATGGAAGCTCCCGCCTTGAGTGGGTCAATTCTCTCTTGGTGCAGCCTGATTTTGCTTTTGAAGGGGTTTCCGCTTTACGTGAACAACCCCTCGGATTATGGATTGTAGTTGCACGGTAAGTGATAATCGAAGTGGAAGGTGGAAGTTGATGATTACCGTACTCGAGTAGATACCGGTATGTAATTGGATTAGCAGTTAGGGGGTCAGTTACGATAAAAAATGATCTACTGTACGAGTACCAGTATCACACAAGCATCAGGGGAGTTCGGCTCCAACCGTTTGATCCACCTTTTTTGGCCGATAATTTCCCTTTGGCTCAGGCCCCCATGGACCAATGGGTAGGTAATATTGTCTTACTTAACTGGAGTTTTAGGGCCACTTCCCCTTTTGTGAACCGCATGCTTTCACCAAGCGTGATTTAACGGCGAGGCCAAAAATCTTTATTACCAGTAGGTTTCTTGGGCGGGTGGAATATTACCGGTATCGGGAAGTTGCTTTACTTGTATTCTTTTATTTCTTTGGTTTGTTTGCCTCCTGACATGGAGGCCTCGAAAGAAGCAAAGGGAAGGAAGGAAGGATCAAGCTCAGTTGCGAGTAAATGGTGGCTCCCACGTGGTTTTTGCGACTTGGGGGAAACCCCTCTTTCCACTCATATATTTTTTTCCCCTGCTGTGACACAGCAGTCAGGAACCGGCACATTTCTCGGCAAGGTTTGGATTCAAGTGAACCCCTGTCGAATGGAGGGGATGCTCTTTACTCGTACAGGTACTGTACTCGAGTACGCACAAACTCTCAACACGTTAGATTTTTGGCATCTGTGAAGACAGAACGGGGAAAAAGCGGTCATTTCTCTTTGTGAGGTTTACCCCTGGAATTCCGTGGAGAGAGGACGATTTCGTGGGGGGCAAGCCTGTATTGTGCCAACCCTATCGGTACAGGTACGGTATGATACCGCAAAAACTCGAGAGATCCACTATCGGAGATCTTAACATGAGTCACTTTCTAAATACCGGTAGGTTTAGTAGAGTACAGCACCGGTAGGTTAACAAAATTGCGAATATCATATAAGTTAATGACATTCTGCAAGCTCGGTCCCCCCCAACCTACCGGTATACCCTGTCTGGAAAACACTACCGTATTATTTCTCGGGGTGTTTTGTCTCTAATCGGAGTGATCCGAGGCTGATGGGCCATAATGGAACTACTAGTACCATACTCGAGTATCGAGTTTTTGCGGTATGGCCATCTTCTTCTATGGCAGTCAACACTCATTCACGGGCGGGCTTGCCCTACTCGAGTACTGTAATCGCTGCGGGGAAACTGTGGAAACTGAAAACTGAAAAAAAAGGCGGTTCGCAAGTTGCATTTTGGGTTTTTGTATGGATGTGGTGTGGAGAGACTAGCGAGTTGCCCAGAAACTAGTAAATTTAATACCGTTGTGGGAGTATCACGTGACCTTCCCTTAGTTGGATGGTGTGTTGCGCATGCCGTATCCCTCTCCTGTGGTGAGGTCGTAACCTCTGAATATATTGGACAATAGACTGATGTGGAACCGACTTAGTCTACTTGTGGATGTGTTGTGTGTGTGTTCATTATCCTAAGTAAATACATGAGAGAAAGCCTTTTATAGGATGCACTATCCTTGCCAAGCCTCCTTAACTGGGCGGCCAAAAACAGAAGCTCAACCCTTTCAAACAACCCTAGTACCAGACTGTGCCCACACCGTAACATACGGTAGTTAGTATGATATCAGTTGGTTGAAACTTCGGGGTTGACCTATCAGGATTCACGATTTTAGGGCATGTATCAATAGTATCGTGCTGGTATTGTATGCGCGGTATGATACCGGTGAGAAAAGCCGGGCCAAAAATACGGTATTAATTTTTATACAAGTATCATAGTATCATAATAATGATAATATTATTATTATACGTATATCTGAAAGCCCTATCTATCGCAGTATGATGTTTTCCGTCTAAGACACCCGGATGAACGAGGGAACGAACCGAGACTTCTATTCGTGAGCCTCACTTTCGTCGTCACCTACTTCTTCCTCAACGACACTGCCGTTATCGCCTTCCCCAGAGCTGTCGTTGTCTCCTCTTCCCCTTCAAGTCCCTCTATAGGTTCCCATTTATTGTAGCAGCGTTGGATCCATCGTTTGCTCTGCTTTAGGTTGTATGGGTCAAATGGGAAATAACTATCCAGTTCCCCTTGGCCGCTCAACCCTTTGCGTTTGTTCTGGCCGATGATGGTAAAAGAATAGACCGGCTGAAAGAGGGATGCAATCTTCGCGAACGTCTCGACGACGGCTGGTGAACAAACCTTTATATTTAAAACCCAAACCGTTAGCACGCGAAAATGCCACAAGCAAAGTTACATGTATGAAGCATACCCTTAAGGGGTTAAATTTGGAAGTGATGGCCTTGTTAAGATACCGGTACTGGAGAAATCCCATCCACCGCTCTCCGATAACACCAAACTCATCTTCCTCAACCTCTCTGAGATCCTTCCATCTGAAACAGAAGATATACATGACAGCCTGACAGACACTGTAAAACCCACTCCATTTTGAGATGTCAGGACACTCACATTCTGCAGACCGCTGATCTACAAAGGCCTCAAGCCATCGGCACATAATCTTCGTGGAAATTTGGACATATTGCCCAGGTACTAGTCTAGCCCTAGGAATGAATGAAGCGACATAAACCGCTACTGCTTGCCTGGCACCAGGTTGAAGCGTATTATCCAATACCTTGGTAATAGCAGTAACGCAGAAGCTATCGGAGAAGTGTGGAGCTTTTTGTGCGGCCCAGAATACAAGAAATTGTGTGTAGCGAGAGCGGTATGTGGGCAGGATGATGCCACTGGGGGGCTTCATGATAAGCCCAAAGCTTTCAATGGACTCTTGGGTAGGGCTTTCAACACTCTTGTTTGGAAAACTCTTTGAATAATAGGAGAACAATATGTCAAGCATAACGTCGAGCTTATCCACAGTGTCCTTGATATTTGCCATACTCCTCGCCTGAGTCGTTGCCCTCCGTCTCCTCCTCTTCCTCCTCTATCTCCTCTTCAGTTCCAGTCATGGCCCTACCCTCGTTTCTCTCCATTTCGGCCCCCACAATCTCAGCTTCCAACTCCTCACCTTGCTCATCTTCTAAGTCGTCGAGGTCTGTTTGAATTTCGGTGTCGATTTTAACGACCCGGTCGGTAATGAAGGTCAACAGCTTATTTCGAAGTGAAGGAGCATACTTGATAACTCGTAATAAATTTGTGACATAGGTAAGGTGGGCCCTCTTGCTCTCGCTCTTGTGAGGAAACTCGGATATATATCAATGCTGGGAAAAGGGTGGAGAACGCTGCGGTCGGGACTAGGTCAAGAACAAACTGCAGCGCATAGTGAACATGCTCATAAATGACACTTCTCTTGACTAGCGAATGGTTGGGTAGTTTGCTTGCTGAGCTATGCACTATCTGAAAAGTCAAACCTAGAACACACAGGAAGTAAATCAAGGGAATATTTGACTTACACTAGACCAAATGTTGAACGAGCATGTTGACAATCAAATCCATATAATTTGAATGTGCGCTGACTAAATTACCCAATAGTCTCACATATGATCCCACAAAACCACTCTCCCTTGCCACCCATTGGCAGTTGATAATGTCTTTTGCTAGTTGGGAACACGATCTGTTTAACCTCGAGACAGTATTTATAAGAGCTGAGATGGTATTCTGCAGCTCAAGAGAGGATGGCGCATCTTCATCGCCGGGGTCGGCAGAGAACTTCCGCCGGAGAAGCTCAAATTTGGCATTGCTCCCCTGTGGACCAACTCAGTATCAGGTGCGGTGATCTCGGCAGCGGCTACGATAAGATCAGGAGGCTTACAGCAGCTCGTTCATCAAGGGCATTGTTCACAAATTTTCGGAACAGGGAGTTGGTTGAATTTGTTACATCTTGATCTTCTTGCTGGAAGGACCCTTATCCTCAGCACCGGACCCGGAAGTTGGCTGCCCACGCTTCACACCAGCTATGGATTCCGCTTCGTACCCCTTCGAGTGAGGCTGGCGGCCCACCGCAGACGATTCTAACATGACCAGTACAGTGGAACCTCCGATAATTCTAGCACGTTGGGAGTAGCGTGAAGCTAGAAATGAGGGGAAAAGGGTGAGAGAGAGGGGGGGGGGTCTTGGCACATGGGGCTTCCGGACAACACTGGTGAAAGCAAGAACGGCAACTGTGCCAAGGTTACCTGGTCCAGTACCGGTAGAGGTGTTGCAATAGGGGGTCTGGCGCCCACAAACGTAACCGGAAATGGGGGAACATTTTAGCGGTTTACCGTGAGTTAGGAGGTTATGTTCAAGCACTGCACTACCGTAGTGGTCGAGTACTAGTACTTCCAGTAAAGACTTCCATCTTTCATAGATTAGGAATAGGACTAGTTGCAAAAGGTCCAACGGCATACCCAAAATAGGCCGCCTATTGCGCCGGTACAAGGACTGCACCTTTCATTCGTCCCACTTTCTGAGAGACCTAAAGGAGCAAACAGGTCAGGGTGAGTAGAAATTTTCATCGTGAGCCATAGTCTTTTCCTTTTAATCTGCTACCGCCATTCGGGAATCAGCCATTAGAAGGAGTCGATTTATAAGAATCCGTGGAAGGGATAGTCCCAATTTGTGTCCGAATTACCGGCACTATGCCAACAAGTTTCTATCCAAGGTTCCCCGTGCTGCCGTGCATTTGTATTGTCGCTATCGGCAGGAATTCACCACATCCCCTCCGGTGCTACAACTCACATTTTAACGACCTCCCCACCATTTTCATCAAGCTGACTTGGTACTGAACCTGCCCGAGTGACGAGAAGCTCAATCAATCTGTGCCAGCAGCCAGCAACGTGTCTCGGGCGGTTGGTGCTGCAACTTATTCCCTTCGGCTGTTTTTCCCTGTGCAGCGAACTGGAGAATCCTGTTCTATTCCCCCGTGTCTTGGAGATTGAGAGGCGCCAGACCCATTAAAACAACCGAAAAAGCCGACTGTGGGGGAGTGCGAGGGGACGAGAAGCTTATGAAACGAGCTGAAGGAAAAGGAAGCAAGAAAGTAACAGTCGGATAAAAAAGAAAGGGGGTATATGAAGAGTCCCAAACTACTACTCCTCCTCTCCTACCTATTTATTGCTTGCATCGTACTTGTACTGGTAAGTGTTTGTTTGATTGGTCTGCATTTTTTTCCTTTTTCTACAAAGGGTTCCCCCTGAGTGCTGTTTGCAGTTCGATGCTGTAAGACTGAGCCCACCGAGAGGACTCCGACCTCGCTTCAAACCCAGCCGGGTGAAACCCGTGAAGAAAAAAGAAGAGACACTGGCAATACCGTACTGGTACAATATTCCACAAACAGGCTCAAAAAGCAAAGAGAAACGATCACTTAACAACCAATTGCGTACCAATGATCCTCTAGATGTGAGAGAGATCCAAGAAAAGAAGGACAGCAGAGACAGGTGTAAAAAAGCAATTGCGCAGCATAGAGGGTTCTGATTCGTTGCTTGCCTATTCCTATTACTGATTCCCCAGCATATTCGCCCGCTCACTCGTCTCCCGCTTGACCAGACGTTCACCAAAGAGAGAAAGAAACTCTCCTTCCTCCGGGTTGGATTCGTTTTCGATCTGCATCCCCGGGCGAGGTTTCAACGCTAGACCGGCGCAGAAACATCCCCAGGCAACAAACAGCCCAGAAGGTTGCTGCACCGTTAAGACCTAACCCGTGCACTGGACAAGAAACAGAGCCCTCCACAATTATGATCCCCCCCGAGCCAGGTCTCACTGCTCACAAACTACACTCGGAGAACCCCCGGAGGTTCAGACCTGCTGGCAGACCTCCCAATCCCTCGCAGTTCGCCCATACACCTTCTTTCTCAGCTGATTCCCCCTCGTCTATGGCAATTTACGGCGTGAGGAAATCTAGCAGAGGATCCGTTTCCGGGTTGGCCACCTCTGCTCCTCCAAACGACGCTAGCAATAACAGAGACTCGCACGATCTACAACTCTCAATGGGTGCCGGTAGAGAGTCACTGGTTGACAACCTTCTTTTGTCGTTCGACAGGTTCGGTGATGGGTCTTTAGGGGCCTTTGATACCTCCCCTTACTTCTCAACTGTTGATGAACTAGGTGACGAAGACAGCTTGTCAAATTACTCACCAACAAATCCTGTATCGCGTGGCAGACGTTCAAACAGTACCAGCAACTATCATTCGCATGATGGCAACTTTTCCAGCCCAAGTAACTCCGGGCACACGAATAGGCGAGTCGGCTCATTTGACAACGGAGCTGGCAGCTTCGGCGCCGGATACGACCTTGGAAGAGAGTTACGCTCTCGAGGCTGCGGACTGGGCTCATCACATGGCTATACAAACGCTCCATCTTACGATACTTATGATGCGGCGCCTCCTCCTTCCATAAGGAGTGGGCCCAGGAATCGGTCACCTTCTCCACCAAGATCTCCCCGTCTTGTGCGACGCCCATCGAACAAGTCTGCAAAGAGTTTAAGGAGAGACCAGCAGCATCAGTTTAATCCGCAATCCGACAACCCCGTTGCTCTTCCTCCCTTACCAGCCTTCGTGACCCCGACTTCGATTACTACACCCATGAGTCCTTCCAACAGCAAGAGCAGTGGACGTCCTGGATTTTTTAGGCGTGTGTTTGGTGTTGGAGGAGGAAGTGGGAATAATGGCAATTCGAGCAGCAAATCAAACGTTGCCAGCTTGGTCGCGCGAGAGACAGCAAATACGAGTGCCAATTCACAGTCTTCGAATTCCCCGCAGTCAACCATCAACAAAAAACCATCGTTCTTTAGACGCCGGAAGAAATCTGTCTCGGATGCAACATCGCATCCTGTAGCTCCTCTGCCATTGCATCCTACAGAACCGCTTTCAGTTGAAAACTCTCATCCGAGCCCGGCAACCTCACTGAGCACCGCAATGAACCCCTATCTTCGGTCACCTGTAAAGTCACCCGGCTTCGACCTGGTCGATGAGAATAATGAATCGGCATATCTCCAGAGAGGTGCTACTATCCGCACAGTGGCTTCGTCAGACCCTATATCGCCCAAGCGCCCGACTTTCTTTGGGGAAAGCATGCGGCACAGGGATAGCGGCAGCCATTTCAACGACGATTATAGCGGCACAGGAAGTGTGTACAGGAAGGAAACAAGGTATGCAAGGGGGAACGGGAATGTTGATTATAGCCTTAGTACGAGGGATGACTGGGACAGGCCTCAGACCAGTCCTTATTCCCCAAATAAACAGACCTTTTTGCAGGATAACGAAGAAAAGGAAATGCGGTGGCCCCCATTGGCAACAAAGTCGATTTTGTCAACTAGACGGAGTGTTGGTAATGTCGCACTCGAGAGAGAGCGCCAGGCATCGAACGCATCGGGTTCCGATAAGCCTAGACAAGGATCTGTGGTGGCCAAAGAACAGCCCATAGCTACGGTGCAGGAAATCGAGGCCCATCATGCAAGGCTTGATAGGCAACAGAAAGAAGCACGTGTAGGGAAGGCGCTTGAAGTCAAGACGAAAAATTTAGAAATTAGGGAGAGGAAGGAAGTTGAAACATCATGGCCCGGTACCCCCACACCCGCTACCATAGGAACACCCACAGTCATGCTTCAGAGGGACGGTCCGGGCGAAAAGGCCGAACCATTGCGAGAAGATGGGCCAGACAGCGAAGAACCATCGGAGGTGGAACGCGAAACGGCCAGGAAGGTGTTCGAAGGTGATGAGGAAATAATTGCCAAGGTCAGGGTCACAGGCTGGCTCGGCGAAGCGTGGGTACTCTCGGTTTATGCTTTCTGGGGGGTTACTGCTAACTAGTCTATCATTGTAGTGGAGCGGCTGGGGTGAGGATCCGTAGGGCTTATATGGGGTTGTTCGATTGGTCAGGGATTAATATACTGTCCTCTTTGCGAATCTTCTGTGGGCGCCTTGTTTTTAAAGGCGAGACACAGCAGGTTGACAGGATAATGGACGCAATCGCGAAACGATGGTGTGAATGCAATCCTCGTCATGGGTTCAAGCTGATAGGTATATCACACTACTTATGATACTGAATTAAACATAAATTCTAATTCCGTCCTAGATGTTGTTTTCACAATTCTTTATTCCCTACTCTTACTCAACACAGATCTACATATGGCCGATATTCCCCAGTCTCAGAAGATGACCAGGAGCCAATTCATCAAAAACACCATGAGTAGTATCCGGAGGATTGTTGCTGAGGCTCCAGTGGAATCGAAACCTGCTCACTGCAATACATTCCCTCCAAGATCACAGACACCTTTTCGCCCAAGTGATGACGATGATAGCCCCGGAATGAGCGCGGCGCCTTCCGCGACATTCCCTTTAGCCGCCCGAGAGAGGAAAATGAGTGAACCCCGCACCTCTTTAGACTTTGTCAAGGGTACAAAGAACTCTAGCAAAGCAAGTGGGATTGGAAATTTGAGTCCTAAGGGAGTAGATGATCCAGGTGAGAAGATGGATTACGATATGGATGGCGGACTTGCTTTAGTCAAGGCCCCACTTGGAGGTGGTGGTGGAATCCGAGCCTGGGAAACCCAGATTGAGACCGTGCTGAAAGACTTTTACGCATCAGTCAAGGCATCTGCGCTTCCCCTTCATGGTGCGCCCCAGGAAAAGGTTATTGAGACACCTCATCACAGTTCACTTTCAGTTTTTGGCTCCAACGTTTTGCGGCGATCGCCGAGCACTATCAGCAGGGCACCCTCAGAGCTTAGTGTCTCTACTCGCAATAATCGCGACAGCAAACTAGGCGCAAAGTGGACGGCTAAGAATCGGTCTCGGCCTAGGCTTTACAATGGCTCATATGCAGGTTCTAGTCGGACTAGTCTCGAGGATCGATCGATGTGGAGCCCCTCCGCATCCAGCACCTGGAGCAAATACTCCCTTGACAAGACCCAGACCTCTATGTCTGTTGATTCACTGGGTTCAGCATTTACGCACACCGACTATGCGCAATCCATAGGATTCGCTAACGCTTTGAGTCATGCTATCATCAGGGAGGAGGCAGCAAGTGGGACTTCAGTCGATGACAGAGAATCTACCTTGCTCGACTATGATGAATTGGAACTTGCTGGAGCACCTTGGGCGAAAGAAGGAATGCTGAAGCACAAACACCATCTCGAAAGCATGGACAAAAAGGCTAAGAATAGGGGTTGGACGGCATGCTTTGCAGTGATTGAGAGGGGGTGGATGAGGCTTTTTCAGTTCAATCAGTCCGGGAAGAACAAGGATGCCGTGGTTGGAGTTGTTGGGGGCGGCAATTGGACTGAGAGCGCGGATGCCATCGGTTCTTTCCTTTTGCGGCAGACTATCGCATCGGCACTTCCTCCACCTGGCTATTCGAAGGCGAGGCCTAATGTCTGGGCCTTGTCACTTCCCTCTGGTGCCGTCCATTTCTTCGAGGTTGGCACGGCGGAGATTGTCAAGGAATTTGTTTCCACAGCCAACTATTGGGCAGCCAGACTTTCAAAAGAGCCTTTGATAGGTGGTGTCAGTAACGTGGAATATGGCTGGAGCGACAACGTTCTTGGCGAGATAGGCCCTGGTCTAACTTCAAGTGTCTCCAATACCAATGAATCAAGGCCCAGCTTGCAAATTTCCATTAGGAGCAGCCTTGACCACGGGACAATGGTCAGGCCAAGATTGCCGGGTGACCGAGTGAACATCACGGATTGGGCACCACCAAGCCAAAGCATGGTCGCCAGCTCATTAGGCGAGGCCGATCAGCTAAGGGCTTTGGAAACCTATGTCGCCAATATTGAGGCAGAACTTGCGAGACACAATGACCTGAGGCCTACAATGGTCCTAACTGTAAATTTTGGCTCCGCCCTCTTAAAAGGGTTTCAATGCTAACAATCACTAGTTCTCCCCACGGCACCCAAATTCCTCAAAGGCGATGAGTAATTGGGAAAAAAAGTCCAGCTATCTACTGAGGGAAATCATTAAGTTCAGGACATACATTGAATGCTTGTCATCTGCTACTCAGCTGCGCGAGAAGCTTCGAGCAGGCGAAAATAAGGCAGAGGTCAGTAACGATAACGAGAGCAGGCGTCCAATATCCACATAAACAGCATGACCTTAAAGATCCGAGCTTGGGTTTTTTTTCCTTTTCTTTTTTGGTACATACTTATGCCTCCAATCCCACCCCCCCGGATTCGCTTGCGTTGTTTTCTTTATTGCAATACCAGGTATGGGTGGCGTGAGCTAGTGGATAGCTCTTTTTGCGAGGACTATTATTATTTCCTTCTGTGCCCCCCCGCGTTTCTGTCCCATGGGCTTCACCAAACTCCATCCACTCATTTTCTCACGATTTCGATGCCCATTATGAATGGCTGTTTTGAGCGTTCCCGGTATACTATCCCTTGGGTGTTTTTTCTTTTTCCTTGCGTTTTTCCTGCTACGATAGCTACGTTCATACCTCATTTTTATCACAACCTTGGGGCATGGAGTGGTGAGCTACTTATAATTCCTAGCCCAAACGGTTGGCCGTTTAATACAAAGAATTGGGGGGCTTAGTTTCCTTTCTTCCTTTCTCTTCCCCCCTTTCCGTTGATACATGCATATATACATTTATTTAATGCGCCGTGTTTTATGAGGGTCTCTGTTCTTTCTTTCTTTCTTTCCCGTGCCCTCCCCCTTCTTCGGTAGGGTGAGAAATATACTGCTGCGATGGATTTCTGTCATTTTTATGTGAGGGGTGAGGGCGAGAGGTCCCGGCAGATAATCACAAAGTTCCTTTCCAGTCGATATGGTATAAACTTGGCGGGGCTTATTAGGCCAACGTCGTAGAGTGAGGATGCCTCAGCTATCATAGAGAGATAAAAATAAAAAGCATTGATAACTTAGACAGTTGACGGCACCACTTAGCAACTTTAGTCATTCGCTCACGCGCTCTCACTCGCTTAGCTTGGTTCATGCATCGCTGTAGCTTAGCCATGCCACAACAATTTCCCGTTGCTTTGTCTCGCGCCCAACAAGAAGAATATTGTAGGGACTTTCTTTCTTATCATCCCACATACCTCCAAAATGTCATCCTAATAGTGGTATCATACAGGAACCCAACTCGAAGCAGATGGGGTAAATTAGAGTGGAGTAAATTACTACAGTAAGGCGCCCGGTTAACCCTACCCCTATTCACCGCAGCACGAAACCTTTTCTCTCTCCAGTATGACACCTATGATATCGTATCATGCTTGTACATATTCACCCGAGCAAACCCGGGAAGTGCGGTATTATGTAACTGCGCATAGGAAATACTAGGAAAAGCCCAAGTTCAATCCACTGGCACCACCGGAGCGAGTGCCGTTCTGTGAACTCTGCGAAATACGGTGGTCTATAGGCAGTCATGCAGTGGACACACGTATAGAGAAAGTTAGACTCGATAGCGGTTCAACATAATCTATTACCGCCGACGGAGAGAGCTTGGTTGGAATGGCTCGCTACCGGTAATCGGTTACACTACAAAGGAACCCCTGACGAGATTTGGACTTGTTCTAGACGGGGTTTGATCTACGCTGGCGGGTGAGGCTGAACATCGGGGTCCTTAGCTTGTTTGAGCAGGAGGAGAGTGCGGTGCCTGAGCCCAACCAGTGGGCCATATCGGTGCTTCAGGATTATCTGATTACATATCTATACCTATCGGCACTGTACTCTGTTCTGAGCAGTCAGGGCAAGCCAGAGCAAAGCATTGCCACACCATCCATCCATTCACCCATCGATAAACTCACCGACACACCATCAATCAATAAACTATGGAACCTACCACCACCACCACCACAAGCGGGACCACACAACGAACCCCACCACCCTCCCCCCCCGCGGGTGGGGATACGGATACGAAAATGGCGATATATACAAGTACAATTACCCCATCCACGTTATTCTCTCCACTGAAGCGCAAACGAGAGGGTCTTCCACTACCTCCACCTCCGGCCGCATGGCAAGAAGAGGAAGGAGAAGGGGGAGGAGTGGAGTCCGAAGGCTCCCTGCATTCTGGACGACTTGCTCTGCAGCTTGAAGGGTTGTCTCTTGGTCAGGTGGAGTACCCACTTGATGCTGGGATGGCTTGTGGGGATGGGGTGGTTGTTGATGGAGATGATCGGGATAAAGGAGGGGAGGAAGAAGATGGGGATGGACGAGTGGTTGGAAAACGTACAAGATTGGTATCACCGCCGTTAGCGTTCGAGAGAGGGGGCGGGTGTGGGAGTAGTGGTGATGAGGAGGCTGGAGATGCTCCTGTCCCACATCCGATGCATAGGAACCAGGAGGGAGCAGCTGCAGCAGAAGAAGAAGAAGAGGGGGAGGAGGATAGTGATTGGGGATTGAGTGGAGTCGGAGTTAAGCCCTCTGCTAGACAGAGTTACATTAGGGCTCAAAAGAAATTACAACAGGTATTCCATTCTGCCCATGTTCGGGAGTTGAAGGAGTGGCTTGAAGCTAACTATCGAGTGGAAGATTCGAGAATATAAATCCCGAGTGTCAAAGGAAGCACGGGAGAAACGGAGTTGGGAGAGGAGGAGGAGGAAGAGCTTTACGAATGGTAATACTACGGCTGCGGCGGCGGTGACGAAGGGGCTTATGCACAGATCTGAAGGGGAGGAGGACGAAGGGGATTTTCGAGGGCGGAGGAAGAGGGTGCATTTCGATGTTTAGTCTTGCTACTACTGAAAAGCCTGATATGGGAGTTTTGTCTGTCTGCCTGTCCGTGAGATCTCACTAGCTTTCGCGGGGATTGTATATGCAGTATAGGTGGTTGGATGGCGTATGTCTGGTTCCGGGTTTTTTCTCTTTCTTTGGCTTTGTCGCTAGTGGGATTGGGGTATGATATATGTTCATATTTCGGATTGCTGGAGTGGGGCTGTATATTTCGGGACTGACATGGGGATTGTGATGGGTTTGAGGTTTCTTTATTTTATTTGTTAGTTTTCTCGGGTGTAAGACTACGGTAATGGGTGTTTTAGAGTTTGGGGGTGTGTGGGGTGTTATGTTTTACGATTTGGCTTAACATGTATCTGTTTTATTGTTTTTGATACAGTGCTTCTTCAGGTATTGCTTTTCATCATGATACTATACCCGCCTAAGTTAGTTTTACATCGCATAATCACCTGTGGCTTATCGCAGAGGCCGAGAGTCAAGTCAAGTTTAGCAAAATCAATGACGCCAAATTCAATATTTACACTTAATGTACAATTATCTTCCCCCCTACCATCCGGTCCCATTTTGTTTCTAAAAAATCTTCTTATACCACGGCTTCAAACTCTCCAACCTTTCTGCCTCCTTCTTTGCAGCCCTCTCCTCAGCAGCCCTCCTACTTGCCTCCCTACTTTTCTCTAGGGCCTTTTCTCTCTCGGCCTTCCTCCGATCAATAATCTCCACAGCCCTCTGCATACCCGCCTTCTCCTTCTGCCTCCGGTACTGACAAACCTCGTACGTAACCGCACTACCTCCCACAAACGTTCCGGCAGCCCAATTTGCTGCATTAAGTACTGGTGCTGCAAAGTAAATCAGTAAATTTCTGCCTTCTTCCTTCCTTTTCGAGGAAATGAGAGGGAAGAGAGACAAGCCTCGAAGGACAATCTTCAGCCCCCCAAACGCAAACCCGGCGGCGATCCCGTAGAGAAAAGCATTCCGAACGCAGGGCTGTAAGTGCACCCTCTTGAAATCTTCCGCGTGGATAGTTTTGACAGCTTCCGAGAGGGTAGCTTGCTGGGCTGCGGTGTAGTTGTTTGGCGTGACCTTTGGCTTCGTGGGGTTTGCTGGGTCGGGAGGGGTGTTGGGGGTTTCGGTGGTTTCGGTGGTTTTGGTGGTTGCGATTGGGTTTGTGTTGGAGTCTGTGGAACGATCTCGGGCGTCTTCTGCCATTTCCACTGGTTTTGGTTACCTGCTTGAGGGGTTGAGTGTCGGATTGGGATTGGGATTGGGATGGGTTTATCGGCTGTGATATCATTCTTGCCTAGGGATTTAAGGTTACCGATATGATACAAGTACCATACTCGAGTACTGGGTTGGGCCATCATTGGTTACATAAGCAAACTAACCGAATTGAGTTTCCCTAAGTGTGCTTAGAATTAAATTAAATTTCCGACGCGTTGGGTGCGCGTTGTCCTGTGTTGTTGACCTTATCTAGCCCATGATCAAGGGGGAAAAAAAAACTCTTGTCTTTTTGACGAAGGATAAAAATCTTCCTTCTGACAACCTCGAGTACCTTCGGATTTCTCCATTCTGGCAATCGTACTTAATCTAGTTCTATTATACATACTTTTTTATTGTTTTTCCCTTCGTTCTCTCTCCTTTGGCGGGGCACTATACCATACAAGGCCGTACACTCTTTAATACCCACCCACAGCATCATACAGTATCGGTTTCAACTATGTACTCCCGAGGCGGCGGCAGCGCACGCTTTAAACGCGGAGGCTACCGCAGAGGCGGCAACAGTGGTGGTGGACGGTTCCAGAAGACCAAGACTATTGCCGCAAACTCATTACTGGCCACCGACGGCACCTCCGGGGAGGAGAAGTTCGAGTCCTTGAGACTTGCGAATGACATTGATGAGCGGATGGGGTTCCCTAGGTTTGAGGCTGGGCCTAAGAAAGTTGGTTGGCTGGTTAACATGAAGTCTGTGAGTTTATAAAAGAATATACTCTGTGGGATCAATTGGGGGTGAAGGAGATGGGGAGTGGTTTGCTGATGTGGGTTTGTTGGTTTGGGGGGATTCGTAGACTGTTCTGGAAGACGACCAAGTTACCGGTGGGAAAGCGGGCGTGAACTTTTACTTCCTAGACGATTATGGGGGGTCGTTCAAAGCGACGCTCTTGTATGATCCCTATTTTTTGATCGCTACTAAGGTCTGGGAGAGCCCCGTGTAGCATTGCATGTGATGTGAATGCTGATGAGTGCGGTGATGGTAGCGTGGTAATGAACCGGAGGTAGAGGAGTGGTTGAGAAGAAAGTTTGAGGGTATAATCAAGAAGACTACAAGGTTAACAAAGGAAGATTTACGCATGGTAGGTGGTGGTGATACCCTTGGGGGAAGGATGGTCAGAGCTGACAATATGGATGACAGCCGAATCACTTACTAGGCTACCGGAGGACTTTCATTAAGCTTGAGTTTGTAAACGTCACGGATTTACTGGCGGCGCGGAAAGTGCTTATGCCGATTGCAGAGAAGAATAGGAAGAATGTTAATGCTATGGATGCTTATGCCGAAGTCGCCAGGTATATATGATACATTGAGGGCTTTTTCCGGAGGTAATAGAGCTGATTTTGGGATAGTGCCAGCGCCGGGTTTGACTTCATTGATGAAGGTAATGATGTACGAAGGTCTACGAACATGGCTGAAGCTTGCGATTTCATAATTGATATACGAGAGTATGATGTGCCGTATCATGTGCGGGTAGCTATCGATCGAGGTAATGATGCCATAGAGATATGTTTGTAGCACTTGATTGCTGATAAGTAGCATACAGATATACGTATTGGAAAGTGGTATACTGTTGAGGCCAAGCACGGCATTGTATCGTTTACTTGCATTGAGGATCGACTGAAACAGGCCGAGCCGGTGGTGCTAGCGTGGGATATTGAAACTACAAAGCTGCCATTAAAGTTTCCTGACGCTTCAATTGATCAGATTATGATGATATCGTATATGATTGAAGGATCTGTGAGTTTGCCAATGCTGAGAATTGAGGAACGGGATGCAGAAGCTAAGTGCGCGCTTATAGGGGTTTCTCATCACAAACAGAGAGATCGTTTCCCAAGACATTGAGGATTTCGAATACACTCCTCGACCAGAGTATGAAGGGCATTTCATGGTCTTCAACGAACCAGACGAGAAAGCCGTGCTCGAGCGATTCTTCGACCACATCAAAGAGGCAAAACCCACAGTAATGGTAACGTACAACGGTGATTTCTTCGATTGGCCATTTGTAGAAGCCAGAGCCTCCCAATTGGGCATAGACATGTACCGTGAGATTGGCTTCCGGAAAAACTCCGAAGACATATATTATAGCAATTATTCCGCCCACATGGATGCCTTCGCCTGGGTTAAGCGTGACAGTTACCTACCCCAGGGGAGTCAAGGTTTGAAGGCAGTCACTACTGCGAAGCTCGGATACGATCCCGATGAATTGGACCCCGAGCTCATGACAAAGTTTGTTTACTTCCCCCATCCTCTTCTTGTCCTGAAGTTACTGATTCTGTGTTTCAAGATATGCCATGGAGAAACCACAAGTCCTGGCAGAGTACTCAGTTTCCGACGCCGTGGCTACGTACTATTTATATATGAAATACGTGCATCCCTTCGTTTTCGCCTTGTGCACTATTATCCCACTAGGCCCGGATGATGTGCTACGAAAGGGAACAGGAACTCTTTGTGAAATGCTGCTCATGGTACAATAGATGTTTCGCGCGGTCACAAAGTATCACTCGCTAACCTGAACAGGTTCAAGCGTATCGGAAGGAGATTGTCTTGCCGAATAAGCATAAGCAGGTTGAAGAAGCATTCTTCGATGGTCACTTGCTAGGGTCGGAGACCTATGTCGGTGGTCATGTCGAGTCTATCGAGGCGGGAGTATTCCGAAGTGATATTCCGGCAAATTTTGTCATCGATACGAAGGCCATTGACAAGGTAAGTGGCTTCTTAAGTCTATTTTTGTCTCTGGACGGTTGCCTGACTTGACGACAGCTCATTGAGGACCTTGATTCTGCCCTACAATTCAGTATTGTCGTTGAAGGGGGTAAGAAGATGGAGGATGTGACGAATTATGATGAGGTTTGTATGCTTGCCTCAAATGGTTGTAAAATCTGCTTATGGAGCGGATAGGTCAAAGAGCAAATTAGGTCGAAACTCCAGCAGTTAAAAGACGTTCCTACACGAAATGAGCGACCATCGATATACCATTTGGACGTTGCTTCTATGTACCCGAACATTATGACCACAAATCGTCTTCAGCCAGATTCCATGATATCGGAATCGGACTGTGCTGCCTGTGACTTCAACAGGCCTGGAAAAACCTGTGACCGGCGGTTGCCATGGTCCTGGAGAGGAGAGTATCTTCCTGCTAAAAGGGACGAATACAATATGATCAGGCGTGCATTGGAAAACGAGAAATTCCCTCCTAAGCATCCGAAATCGCCCCCGAGAACATGGGATGATCTGGCAAGCGAGGAACAAGCCTCAGCAACCAGGAAGCGTCTCACAGAATACAGCAAAAAGGTCTATCACAAGATTCATGAAACCAAAACGATTGAGAAAGAGGCTATCATCTGTCAGCGTGAGAATCCGTTCTACGTCGATACTGTCAAGAACTTCCGTGATCGCCGTTATGACTTCAAGGGGAAGCAAAAAGTATGGAAGCGTAAAGCGGACGACCTTAAGGCCTCCGGCGCCACCGCCGCAGAAATCGATGAAGCGAATAAGATGACTGTCTTGTTCGACTCTATGCAGCTTGCTCACAAAGTCATTCTCAATTCCTTCTACGGATACGTCATGAGGAAAGGATCTCGCTGGTATTCCATGGAGATGGCTGGTGTCACTTGTCTTACTGGTGCTCATATTATTCAAATGGCTAAAGAAATTGTCGAGCAAATCGGGAGACCATTGGAGCTAGATACCGACGGTATTTGGTGTATTCTCCCAGGGACGTTTCCGGAGAACTTCGCGTTCACGCTTGAGGGTGGGAAGAAGCTGCCAATATCTTACCCTTGCGTGATGTTGAACCATTTGGTTCATGCGAAGTTTACCAATAACCAGTATTCGGAACTTGTGGATCCGGTCACCCACAGATATAAGACTCATAGCGAAAACACCATCTTCTTTGAGGTTGATGGGCCTTATAAGGCTATGATCCTGCCTACATCTAAAGAGGAGGATAAGAATTTGAAAAAACGCTACGCTGTGTTCAATCATGACGGGAGTTTAGCGGAATTGAAGGGGTTTGAAGTCAAGCGCCGTGGCGAGCTAAAATTAATCAAGATCTTCCAGTCTCAAATTTTTAAATTCTTCTTAGAAGGAACAACTCTGGAGGAGTGTTATGGTGCTGTGGCGAAGACTGCCAATCGCTGGCTTGATGTTTTGTATTCACATGGTCGCACACTCGCTGATAAGGAGCTCATCGACTTGATTTGTGAAAACAGAAGTATGTCAAAGACATTGGCGGAGTATGGTTCTCAGAAGTCGACGTCTATTACCACTGCAAAGCGGTTGGCAGAGTTCTTGGGCGAGCAGATGGTTAAGGACAAAGGTCTCAACTGCAAGTATATTATATCCGCAAAACCTCGAGGCGCACCTGTTACCGAGAGAGCACTTCCAGTTGCTATATTTTCTGCAGAGGAATCAGTCAAACGCCACTTCTTGCGAAAATGGCTGCGTGAGGAACCGAGTGATTTCGATCCCCGAGTCATCATCGATTGGAACTACTACCTTGAGCGCCTGGGATCTGTCATTCAGAAGCTTATCACCATCCCCGCCGCCCTCCAGAAAGTGCGGAACCCGGTGCCTAGGGTGTCGCACCCAGACTGGCTACAGAAACGTATCAATACCAAGGATGATAGGTTCAAGCAGAAGAAGATGACAGATATGTTTCAGAAACGGACCGAGTTGGAAACCGTCCCTCCCGGAGTGTCTACGCATCTGGACGATATGGAGGACTTTGGCGGCACTACTACGATACCTATAAACCGGCCTATACTTGGAACTGTGAGGCGTCTCGGGAAGAGGAAGGCGCCTGATACCCCTGGTCCGGTTGGCGGTGACCCATTTGCTAGTCTTCCCGCTGTGATGCCGTCGATGACAGAGGATTATAAAGCGTGGTTACAGTACCAGAAGAAAAAGTGGAAGATTCAAAAGCACGCTCGGACTAGGCGGAGGCAATTGTTTGGAGACAGGAGCTCTCTTCAGACGGATTCCATCGGTGGCTTTTTCAGGAATCAGACGGAGTTGATGCTTTCGAACACCTGGGAGATTTTGCAACTTCGACCGACGGATATGCCTGGTGAAGTGAGGGCTTTTGTATTGGTTGGTAGGAAGATCATCACCTTAAAGATTAAGGTTCCGCGTCAAATATTTATCAATTTTAAGAATGAGGAACTTCCGGACGTTACTGTTAAGGGGTGTATAGTAGAGAGGGTTAATCATACTCTTCCAAATGGCCATCCCTCGGGGAATCTCTTCAAGTTGGTGGTGCCTGAGGATACCTACATATCTGAGCAGAAGGCTTTCTCGATTATCTTCTCGCATGCTAGCGTCGAAGGGGTGTACGAGACTCAAGTCCCTACGAGTGTTCGCGTTCTTCTCGAACTAGGTAATAGTTGCACCTTCGACGAGTCCCAACGAGGTGTGCTCGGAAAGGGTCTTGATCAAGGCTTCGACTTGTCTTCTTTGAAATCGAAAGAGACGAAAAGCCCTTACCTTCACATCGGGAGCATGGACTACTTGTTTTTGTATCATGTAGTTGCAGGTGACCGCCAGGTCTTTGGTCTCTTCCCACCCGGGGGAGAGGCATATGTTGTAGTTTATAATACGACACGGGAAGCCCAAGGCCTCCCGAACATGGACAAGATATACGCCGAGCAATTCGCACGAAAGATGGAAGCGGCCAACGGCCCCGGAGATAGCATGATCGAGTACCCAGCCACACTACACTTTCAGACAACTTATGCCAATACGAAAAAGAAGCTAGAGAAGGAGTTGACTGGCTTATTAAAGAAGATTCGGAACGAGGAGTCGAAGCCAACTACACTTGTTATTCAATCCCCACAACACAGGACTCTGGCGGATACTGTGCCTATCTTGAACGAGTTCCCTATCCTCACCCTGCGTTCGGACTCCTCAGACAGTAACCTGCCTCCGCTCGGTTGGCAAACATTCGTGGCTAAGAGAGTTGTGACGCATTACCTGACTTTGGGGGCATGGATACTGCATTTGGTGGAGCTAGCGCGCTATGGGAGGGTCCCACTATGTAACCTGGAGAAGGATGATCCAACTTTCCTGATTGACATTGACTATGCACGGCGGCTACAGTGTAATAACGTTGTGCTGTGGTGGTCACCTTCACCTAAGCCAGACCATGGAGGACATGAGAAGGACGATATCTTGGGATCTATGGAAACGGTCGATCTGCCTGTTATCAATAACCCTGGGTCGTACTCGTCTGTATGCATCGAGATTGAGGTCCGAAATTTAGCTATCAACACTATTCTTACATCCTCTTTAATAAACGAGCTGGAGGGGAGTGATTCCGTCGCTATGAACCCGGCAGCACCTCAAGGTGACGACCCAGCTGATGGGACCAATATTATCTTCGCAAACAATGCGTTCGCCACAGCTGGAGTGGCAGTTTTACGGGAGATGGTCAAGGCCTGGTCTGCTCTAGCTACTCGAGGGCAACCGGTAGCGGAAATTATGGTTGAACATTTGGTCCGCTGGGTTGAGAGCCCGGATTCATTCCTTTACGACCGGGCATTACACTACTACGTCCAAACCATGTCCAAGAAGGCTTTCTTGCAGCTTCTGACTGATTTCCGGAGAGTTGGGTCACACGTTGTGTTTGCGAATGCCAACAAGCTTCTTATTCAGACTACTAAGGTAGATGTTGGGAATGCTTATGCTTATAGCGAGTATATTACCAAAGCTATCCGGGCAAAGCCGTTGTTCAACTTTCTCGATTTGAAGATCAATGAGTATTGGGACTATCTTGTCTGGTATGATGAGATGAATCATGGGGGAAAGGCTTGTGAGAAGGTGGTCGAAGCAGAGAGTCAGGAATTGAAGATCATCATGCATTGGCAATTCGCAAAGTTCCTTCCACAGACTTTACAGACGATCTTCCATGATTGGGTAGTCGAGTTTGTAGAGATCATGCACACTCAGAAGAACCCGCCTGCGTTAGAGTCCGATATCTCAACACCAAGGCCCACCCAAATTTTCTTCAAAATGTCTGAGGATCCCGGCGACAAGATCATTCTTGGGGACGAATTTAAGAAGCCCCTCCGCAAACAAATCGGCCAACTCATCCGCCGCCAGCAAGAATCCATGATCCACCCGGAAATCAACGTCGACTTTGAATTTCCCTCCCTACCAGGCGCCTACCGGGAGATGAGGAACCCCGTCCTGCAACTGGTCCGTTCCCTAACAGCGGTCTTCGGCCTCGCCAAAGAGATCAACATAGAAGCGCGCACTCTCCGCAAGGAACTCCTAGCAATGCTCGACATCAAAGAGTTTAGCAAAGAGGGTACGTTTGAGAACCCCAGCGAAACGCTTAAATTCTCCCAAGTAATCTGCAAGAACTGTGCCCTCCCGCGCGATATGGACTTGTGCAAGGATGAGGACCTAATGCCGGAAGTCACGGCCGACGGCCAACTCCGCGAGCGTGCCTGGAAGTGCAAGTTTGACTTTTGCGGCAGCGAGTTCGATCGCTTGGCGTTTGAGGAGAAGATGATATCTCAGTTGCACCAGTTTATCGCAGCGCACAATGTCCAAGACCTCAAGTGTGGGAAATGTCAGACTTTGAAGGTCAATGAATTTATGGAGCACTGCTCGTGTTCAGGCCCCTGGGTGCTTACGGTTGAGAGGGAAGCTCTTATCAAGAGATTGCATGTGTACAAGAGTGTTGCGGAGCATTATTCTTTTAGGATGCTGGAGGGGGTTGTTGGGGATATCATGGGGTCTGTTTGAGAGTGGTACTTTTCACTTTATTTTATGTGTTTGCTAGATGGGTGTTTGAGGCCTTTGGGTTAGAGTTTTATACACCTATACCTTTGTAGTTTTCAGCGCTTTTCGTGATGTAGAAATTAAGGTTGGAACACCAAATTTTTGGATCCTTCAGCGCGAGTAGTTGATTTTACTGTGAAGATGCCAATACGAACATTTCCTGGAAAGCGCTGCCCACAGATGTTATGAGTAGTGAAATATATAAAACCCACAGTTACAGTAGCTCGTGCCTTCGCTATGCATCCAATAAAAATGCCCTATCTGGCGAGAGCTCACGTTGAAATGATTTCCTGCATACAACTTTCCCAGCAACCACGCTAATCCCAAAACAACTCAAAGTGCCAATCAACCAAAACGCGTCTCCCTTCACCTCGCCTCGCGCGCCTCCCAATCATCAAATCCATCCACCGCATCACAGAAAGAAAATTCCCCTGGCCTCAATCCCAACAACCTCCAATTCTCTCTCTCCGCTCTAATCCTCCCCCCACGAAGGAACCATCACAGTTATGAGCGGAGAATCATCCAAGGCTGCGCTGAGCGGAATTGCCGCGACGGTTGCTACAAATACCTCCGGAACGCCAGCTTATGAGTTACCATGGTTTGTGGGCCTCTCTATTCTCTGATGGTTGGACGGATGGACAGACAGATAGCTAATCGGTCAATTGTTCATACACCCAGGGTCGAAAAGTACCGCCCGGTCTTCCTAGAAGACATAGTCGGCAACAGCGAGACGGTGGAGCGATTGAAGATCATTGGGAAGGACGGGAATATGCCACATTTGATCATTTCTGGGATGCCGGGAATTGGGTACTACCATTCACTTTTCCACAACATAACGCTCTAGTTAGGTGGGAATGAAAAAACTAATTTCTGATCGATTCTCTTTCGCACAGTAAAACCACCTCAGTCCTATGCCTTGCCAGAGCCCTCCTAGGAGATGCGTACAAAGAAGCAGTACTGGAGCTCAACGCCTCAGACGAGCGCGGAATCGACGTGGTCCGGAACCGCATCAAGGGATTTGCACAGAAGAAGGTCACGCTCCCACCGGGAAGACAGAAGATTGTGATTCTCGACGAAGCGGACAGCATGACGGCGGGGGCCCAGCAGGCCCTCCGCCGCACGATGGAAATATACTCCTCCACGACCCGCTTTGCATTCGCTTGCAACCAGAGCAACAAGATTATCGAGCCGCTACAATCCCGCTGTGCTATCCTGCGCTACTCTCGCCTTACGGACGCGCAGGTCCTCCGCCGCCTGCTCGAGATCTGCATTGCGGAGAAAGTAGAGCACTCAGAGGAGGGCCTCGCCGCTCTGATTTTCTCCGCCGAGGGGGATATGCGTCAGGCCATCAACAACCTACAGAGCACGGTCGCTGGCTTCGGCTTCGTCAGTGCGGACAATGTCTTCAAAGTTGTTGACTCGCCACACCCGATTGCAGTGCAGGCCATGATCAAAGCTTGTTACACCGGCAAGATAGACGCAGCGCTCGAGAAGTTAGAGGAGCTTTGGGGGAAGGGTTACTCCGCCGTCGATATCATCAGTACTATGTTCAGAGTTACGAAGACAATAGATACTCTCAGTGAACATTCGAAGCTAGAGTTCATCAAAGTATGCATTTACCCTCAACCACCATCAACTGCCCCTTCCCCCCATCAAGAGCTAATTAATGATGGGTGATAAATGAATAGGTGATCGGCTTCACACACATGCGCATCCTAGAAGGCGTAGGCACACTCCTGCAATTAAGAGGCTGCGTCGCGAAATTGACAAAGATCAATATGCCGCCCGAGCTATTTGTGCCGAAGGAGAAATGAGCAGATGAATCACATGACACGAATGCTACTCTGGTAGTTAAGTCTTGCTTTGTCACACAAATAGATGGCTGTAATATTTCCCCCCATCCAAAAAAAAACCCCCCCTAGAATTTGTCTCATGGAGTTCGCAAGTACTGTAATAGTTAGGAAAGGGGTTTTGTATCTATTTATTTATCTACCTGGCTAGTTATACCTTCTCGAGCTTTCTTTCCTTTCGACCTACTTGACCTATGGGGGACATTTAGTTGGTCATTGGCTCCACTTAAATTAGCTATTTTACTATAGTTAGCTTAGATGTGGATCGCTATGCTATCATACAAGTACTTTACTCTGCAGCACCGTCTAACCTGGGGCGGGCAGTCTGCTATACCATCGATTCCTATCTCCCTCTTCACCCGCGAGCTCAACACCTTTTGCTCCAGTCGCCGGCATGGTATTATAGCTCGAATCACAAAGGATGAACGACCCGACTTAAGATCACACCGACCATCACGGCCACATCACACAGGAGGGCAAATCTACAATGTATGTATTTTTGATCAAGTGGATCCGACCCGGAGCAAGAATCCCAACCCAACTTCAAGTGCGAGAAAGGATAATGGGAAAAAAGGAGAAAAAATATCTGTACTATTTGTTCCCTCGCGGGACTACCCCCATATTTATGCGAAATGAGAATGAAAAAAAAAATTCGTAATACCTTACTAGCTCTCCTTATTTACTTAAGGATACAGAGAAGAAAGAAAATGATACAACGACTAATATGTAAAAAAAAGAAAACGAAGGTCAAGACCGATTTTTTTTCACCACCTCTATTGAGCGCCCACCATGCCACCTGTTCATTGAACAGTCCCGCCTAATCACTAACATTACAACGATCCTTCGTAATTAGTTGTCCGCCCCTTTATACACAAGACCTACACTCAAGGGTAAAGTATCCGTATTTATTCGCCGCCCGGAACAATGAAAAGGAGAAAAAGGGAAAGAAAAAAAAACCGACCATCTCCGGATATGAATTTAAAACCTTAGCTTGAACTTGCTATTCGCATTCTTGTTCTGGTGAGCACCCTCCCTAAACTCCTTACCACCATCATCAACCAAATCGGGATTAGCTTCCCAGTAGGCGGTGTCAGTATTATTGTAGTAAGTGTCAGAAGGCTGCTGGAGCCCCATGTCAGGCATGATGTTAACCGACTTTGTAGCATCGATGAGTATTTTCTCTGTTAAAGCTGTTAGCGACCTGTCTCAAATACTGTCGGAAGGAACAACATACTAGCTACAACTGGCCCAACAACAAGCGCAAGGAAGACGACAAGCATGAGAAAGTAAACGACAGTGAACCGGATGACTCTCTTCTTTCGAAGCTTCGATTGCTTGGAGGAGTAAATCGGGGGCCTAATCTGGCGGGATGGGCGCAGCCAGAATAACATGGTGGAGTGAATGCGGTCCGCGTACGGGAACAGGATAATAGGCAATTGAAAGAACAATATAACATGTCCAAGGATGAAATCGGCTGAGAACATTCCGAGTTCGGTGATCTTACACAGCAACTCACGACCGGGCTGCGAGATAGCATGAAGTCCTAGAGGAGTCAGCGGATAACTAGGTCGCTGGACTTTGCCAATAAAAAAAACTTACCAAGGCCATACCACTTTCCATTCCAGAAAGCCAAATTGCTCTGGTCCGTCTTGAACTCTCTGGTGAGAGCAAGAGAAATGATCAGCTTATAAAACCATCGCTGAATGGCAACCATCGCAATCATTCCTGACAATGTCTTGGTGAAGCTGAACCCCTCAAGGAACATCATGACTTCGAAGAACGCAAAGAGCATAATAACAGCCAAGCCATGGGCAACGGCGGCAAGCACTAGCTTGGTCAGTGGAAACAATGGCACGTTGAAATGAAAATAACTTACCACTACCAAACTTCTTGCAACACATGCTAAAAATAGGACCCATACAACACGCCATTCCGAACAAGGCCGCAAGAATACCAGCATTGACAGCAATAGGGGCAAATGCCACAACGGCAAGACGCATAAGGGCCCCAGTGGGCTTGGGCTCGGGCAGATTCTCATTTCCGGGATTATCCTGTCTTACACCAGTCTGCGCATTGATGAACAAGTAGGGGATAATGCAGAGAATAGCGACCAGGAACGGTCCAACAATCTCGTTAAAGACGATATTCGTAAACTTTGCACGAGCCATGTCTCCGGAAAGCTTCTCGGAAGGATCCCCGAGGATCTTACGCTTATAACCGGTGATACGAGTTCTTGAAAGACGACAAAACGAAATCCACGATTGATGATTGGCACGCGAGTTCCCGCGGGAAAGCCATCTCAAATAGTCACGATAATCAATGAAGAAATCGTCCCATGCAAATTGGTGAGGGTTAAAGATGAAGGGCGAAGTGCAGAGAGCGAGCAAGGAAGCCCAGAAGTAGAGAAGGTGAATACCCCAGATGGTCAAAGTAGCAAAAAGTACCATCATCAAAGACCTAGCACCAAGGTAGATTGAAGGTCCGGCAAAACGTGAGTACAAGATACCAAAAGGTATGCGAGCGGTCGCGAAACCACGACCCGTGCCGATATAGCGAGCACCACCAAAGGCGAGATCATTGAGTAAGGAGTTGGCATAAATCTGGCACACAAATACCTCAAAGGCAGGTGAACACGAGCAGAAATGTCTTCCAAGACGAGTAGCCGCGCGCCAGAATCCACGTTCAGTAAGTTCCTGGACAACTAGAGGAACGAAAGAAATGAAGAACACGATAACGATTGATAAACTGCAACGCACAACCCAGTCCATGATCGGCTCAATGTTGCGGCACCCAATAGGTTTCAATTCATCCGTAATTGGCTTGTTGGGATTGTAGTCGCACACAACAACCTGGTCCGTGAGAGCACCAAGATTGATCATGACAAACATGAAGAGCTGAACCGACAACATAATGAACAAATTGTTGATGTGGAAACCAGGATGCGCATAGTAGAAGGACAAGAAACGATCGAGAGGAAGCTGAGTACCGAGATAGTAGTATTCACGCGAAAGCATCTGTTCTCCCATACCAGTTCCAATCTTTGTGGTAAAATTAAGAATAGATCCGAAACCCAAATCGCGTCCTTTCCCACATTGGTAGTATTCGCAATGCTTAATACGACCTCCACGCAAAAGAGCGTTCATTCCGGCGTAGATATCCTCGTTGAGATGTAATCCCTTCTGAGCCTTGGATACACCACCACGTGTTGTCATAAAGATACCGTTCAAGAAATCGGGATGTCCATAATGCAACTTTCCACCAATCTGCGCTAAAGTACGAGCGAAAAGAGTACCAAAAGTCTGTTCCTTACCGGCAGCGACATCACCCAAGATACCAATATTCTCAGAGAAGATATATTCACGCGCCCCAAGAATAGCGACGGGATCAAACTTGGTCGGGGGAAGGCCAGGGGTGTAAGGTGAGACATTATCCACAGTCATTTCCTCAAATTCAGCAAGGACGCTTCGAATCTTCAAACATTCCTCAAGATAATTGTCCTGATTGGCATCAACAAGCTGAATATATTCACCGCGGTAAAAAATAATAGCGTGATTCTGATTATCAGACTTTCCGTCGCCGAGGATAGGATTTCCAGACAGCTGGACACGGAACTTGGGACGACGCATTCCATTTTCCATGAGTTCTGAATGTCCATCGATAAGAGCAGAGTACAGTCTGGGCTCTTCCCCCTCGGCTAGCGGCGGCTCCTCGTCAAGATAGGCAATTTGCAGGTCAGGATAGGCACGAAGGAGGAATTCTGTATTCTCCATTTCTTCTTTCTTGAATTTGGCGTAGCGCTGCATAGAAACACAAATCTTGAATTTTCTCCTCGCCATACGCTCGAGCTCTCTCTCCAGCTTATCAGTATTTCCACCAAACATTTGGACAACCTCAGGGTTTTCAACGCGGTAGAGAAGCTTGATAGCGCGACTATAATTCATGAAACCAGAGATTGTGCGGTATAACGTCTGGAAACGAAGTGAGGCCCAAATACGGGTTCGAAGAGTGTATTCAGGTGCAGCCGACTTAAAACCAATACAGTAGAAGGGGAGATCGTCTACTTTGCTGTTGGACACTTCCTTTTCCTTTTCGGTCTTCTCAGGTTCACCGTTGAATTGGGAAGTCTCATCGGCCAGAATTTTTGTATCCTTGACAAAGCAGTCCCATTCATGAGGATGAAGCTGTTTAAGGTATTCCAGAAGCGTAACACGGGAATAAGGATCATCTTCACGTATAATCTCGCGAAGAGAAAGAAGAATCTTTTCACTGTAATGAGGAATAAGGACAGTAAAGGTAGGCATGTTGTCGACAGGCAGCGGTTCGGGAATTGGCGTAGATAATGATTGAGCGAAGAAAGAGATACGTCTCTCGGCCTCACTACCGCTTGGGAAAAACTCTGTCTTGAAGGAGTGATCCTCCTGGGAGACGAAAAAGGTGGGGGCCCGTAAGGTACGTTTACCCTCTTGTTCTGATGGTACCTGTGAAAGTTAGCAAAAGAAACTCGATAACATGTAAAAGTAAAAATACCTGATGATACAACAACTTCTGGACATGATCAATCGCCAGAAGATGCTCGCGATACATAGAAATAACAATAGCGTTCCAAATCTGAGAAATCAAGACCTTTGGTTTATACTTAATCTCCATGTCGGTGGTAGCCAAGACCTTGGAATAGATACGCTTGGGGAGTCGAGAAAAGATGTTTCGCCATGGCGTCCAGATGGACACACCGAGGTAGAACGATCTAGCAACGGAGAAAACAGTATTCCAGACAATATACCAAAGATATGTATCCAAGAAGAATAAAGTCAGATCAGTGAAATACATAATACCAAGCAGGATCTGAGGTTGACGTCGGCAAAGCATCTTCGCAGCATCGCCAGTCCCAAGAAGCTTCTCTCCCAAGCAATTGTCGATTTTCATGACTGACAACACACGAATAGGATCCCTAAAAGAAAGAGTCAAGAAAAAGTACGACTCAATCAGCTTAGTTGCAAAGATCAAGACCCAGATTCCGTAGGACATCCACATATCATTGCCACGTAAACGAGGATAGCTGGCGGTAAAGGTTTGACTTGCAACATAACGACGCGAGTTTTTCGTCAAGTAGCTACCAAACAATCCACCGAGAGGCATGACAGAGAAGAAGAAGAAAGTAGCCAAAGCAATAAAGAATTGCACGATACCAAGGATTTTTGCGATTTTTCCACCATTGTTCCCATCGATCATGAAGACGTAAACACTAGGTGCAACGTTAAGAACAAAGATGAATAGGATGAACAAGAGGCGTTTGGTAAGATGTTGAGCTCCCGCCCATTGACGAGGAACAAAGGCCCATTCAGCACAGGTAGCAACAATCATGATGAACGTGCAGACAGCACCGCCAAGTGCAACCGCCGACCACCGAGCGGCCGCATGAGGCTTCTCATTGAGTTGTTGATGATACACCTTAGTGTAAAGTGTAGGGGAATTGAAGGCAGTGTAAAACCAGAAGGCGCCGATATGGATAATCCAGACACGATTGAAGTTGGTGGCCATATGAAACCATGAACGTGTTTCTTTATATGTCTTGAAGAACACCTTTTTCCATTCAACCTCCTTGAGTTTCAAATACCGTTGCGGCCCGGGAACATCAACAAGGCGGGACTTGTCAGTCATGACGATTCTTTCAATACCTTCGGGATACCAAAATAATTGATTGCAGTCATCGTACCCGATAAGCTGACTGTGGTCCCGTTCCCGTCGAACGAATTTGCCATCAACAATCTCGTATCCTTGGTCGCGACAGTACTGATATAACGGAGTAATGATATCCTTGAGATATGTACCTTCCTCAACTGGCTCGACCTTGGCCTGGCACTCGGGGGAGTGGAGATAATCGTCTGCGCACTTGAAGATAAAGCACAAGGCTTCCGGCATAAGACGAACCTGGTTTGCTTCACCCCAGCAGAGTAGGAAAAGACCAATCTGTCGTGCCCGATCATGTTGAGACATTCGGTTCATTTTGGTCTTCCATCGATACTCGGCAGCTTCTAAGCTGTTATCTCCCTCCATTTGAGCCAATGTCTGTTCCTCGTTTTCACCCTGAGGCTTGTTCTTTTTGGCAGCCGCTCTAGCCTTCATAGCGCGGCGACTTGTCTTTCCCAGTTTCATGTTGGCAAATCCAACAGCGTCATCCAAATCAAGATGAGCTGCAAAGTACCACTTCCTGAAATTGGCATTTTCACCTCCAATGTAGTCAGCATGCAACGAGAGCAGAGCTTGGTTTGGAGTCATGCGGGACGCCCTGGAGTCGAGGAGGGTCATAAAATGGTCATACATATTGCGCATGCTATCGCGCTGAAAACCAAATTTGTTGGTGAGGTCAAGGAAAATATCTTCAATCTCCTCCTTGGAAATTGGTATTTGATTCTCAGTCGTCCACGCTGGGTATGGCTCCTTTGACCGTTGGCCGGCTGGTAGGTTGTTCGAGTAATCAACACCGTAAACAGGAGTGGAAGCACCGGAAGATCTACCGCCGCCATAGGATACCTGGGAGGAGGGTGGACGATACCCGCGTCGACCGTCTGGTCCGTTATCATAGCTGTTGTATCGTTCGTCCCCACGTCCGTAGTAATCCATATCCGCAGCCCTGGCCATGTCAGATCTCATAGTGAAGTCGCTAAAGGTCTCAGAGTCCTCCTCTGAATCGTGACCTCGACGTTTTCCTTTGCGGTCATACCCTTGTTGGGGCTGCTGGCCGGCAGCAGGAGCGTTCTGGTCATAGTACTGGTCTCCATAGTAATCATCTTCATATCCTTGAGGACATATCAGTACTAGATTTAGATAAAGAGCCAGGATGAGACATACCACCCCGCCCGTCACCGTAGTATCCAGCATCTTGTCCGTATCCTCCCTGTTGTCCAGCATTGTAGTATTCCCTACAACATGTTAGCTGGCAAAGTAAATAATTACTAACTCAGATAGCGTACTGTTCGTCATAGTAGCCTTCGCCTTGATTATAATCGTAATGCTGGCCTTGCCCGGCCTGGTCGTAATGGCCTCCCTGCCCTTGATTATGGTATTCATCCTGGTAGTATGAATCGGTTTGACCTCCGTACTGACCCTGATGGTCGTCGTATGGCTGCTGAGGCCCCGACATGATGGGCAAAGAACGATCTCGGAAGAAGAAAAAACCCCTGTCGGCGTTAGTCGGTGCTGATAGTTTTCTGGGTTGGCGTCCCAAGGAGTAAATATGTCAACAAGCTTTGTTGTCTAGCTTGTGTACAAAGGCATCCAAAAATGAAAAGCTAGTTGCTACCGCAACCAATGACTTACCTCCAACAATAGTATGTGAAATATTAACTATTCAAAGAAGCAGCAAACGACCTGACTGGTCAAACCGACCGCAAAAGGGAGTCAAACCGCTGAGCGAGTGCAATTTGTCTAATACAACCGAGCGCTGCGTAAGAATGGGAGAAAACGCAGCTGGGGGAAAACAACAAAGTTGTAAAGGGCAAGCAGCGAGCAAAAAAAAAAAAAAATTTTAATAGAAAACGAGGGACGGTTGTGGTAGGTAAAGATCGTTGGCTAAACTTGAAGGAGAAGGATTATTAGCAACGGGGAATGAAACGGTTATGTCCGCAAAAGCAACGCGAGGCAGATAAGAAAAGATTGAGGGATGTTGATTTTCGGAGCAGACGGGCGAGGGGGGGGCTTTGTTTGTTGACTTTTTCAGGGGCTCACACGTTTTGGGGGTGAGGGAAGGATAGAAAGTTCACTTACTTAGGAGGCTCCGGTGTAGGAATGGCCGATGCAACAGCCAACGAGCTCACTTGAATGGAGCTTTTTAAGTAACGATACCGAAGAAGGAAAAGAAAGAAAAGAACTATTTTGCACGAAGCAACTTCGGCAAACAACACACCTTCTGAGCGAGTGGAATGGGGAAGATGAGAGAGGAAGAGGAAAAGAGTGAGGAAAGATTGCGGCGGGAAAGGGAGAAGAGGGAGGAGGATGATGCTCGCACTGCGATAAGGGCCGGGGGAGTGAATTGGGAGTGCACTAAGTAAGGGGGGTGTGGTGGACTGCAGGGCAAGCAGGAGGGCAAAAAAGAACGGCAGAGGCTAAAACTACTTTTGCAGCGAAGGGCGTTGACAGGAGAAAGAGAAAAGAAAAGAAAAGTGAGGAAATTGGTCTGGAAGGGAAAAGAAAAAGGGAAAAAAAGAAAAGAAAAAAAGGAGAACAGGAGACAGGGGAGAAGAACCTGTTCAATGCATTCCGGATGGGCACCGAAGGCCCATCCGGGCGTCTCGTCACCTACAGCCACCCATGCGAGGAGGACAATACTCGAGTACAGTACAGTACCAGTGCTCGTACAGTACCGGTACACTACACTGCTCGAGTGCTCGTACTGTACCAGTATCCTACAATGACAACCCATGCACCCAGAGATATCCAGACACGCTCAACGATAACTAACCTCCCGCTTCAAGAATGCCGATGCTCAGCCAAATTCGACCGCTTGCCAATTGTGTGGATCCCCCCCCCCCCCGGCTTCGAGAATTCCAGGACACGGTTCGAGTTTCAAATCGTTTTTCCTTGGGTTTCCCCATCAGTAAGGACTCCCCGGCGCTACCATTCCCCGAAAGAACAACTTGAAGGAGATCCCCTGCTTTAATTGGACAACTCTTCCATTTTACAAGGATGGGCGCCCAGCCGTTTCACATATCCTCGTCGCCTTCTAAGAAGCCGTTGTTGCGACCAGCGGAAAGTTCAATTCAGCAGGAGTCCCGGCTTACTCCAGCACACCCACCACCCACACTTACAAGCAATGCCGGTGCAGCCTAAGTACCTTCCCCACGGCCTTGAAGAAAGAGGGCGATGTTCAAGAGATTGTATTAGCCATGTATCGAACTGAGGAGCTTGACCTTGTTATCTGACTAGCTCGGCGAACGAGTGTTCCATTTAGACAGTCATCCAGCCATGCTCAAGCCTACGATACAATAACCACGACACTAGCACTTGCCCCTTCGCCTATCGAGTTACAAGTACGAGTGCTGTACCGGTAGGGTACTCGAGGAGGATGTCACAGCCCTTATGACATTCTTGCCGCGCCAACATTGCAGACTATCATACATACAGCAGTCCATGCCCAAACCTATATAACAGTACCATGCTGCACTTGTACCCATGCCTGTACTCGAGTACCGTTTTATCCCACCAGCACTGCTAATTAGATCAGTCCATCCAGCCCATCTCACGGCATACTGTGCCGGTCCTGTAGCACCCTACTCATATGGCAGAGAACCCAGTGAGCTTGCTCCTTTTCCACCGGAAATGGACGCTCTCGCTAGTCCAGAGATCTTCCTTGTGACACCTGGGCCTGCATTGAAATCAGCATTTTCTCTATTTATAGTTTCTAATTGGGCCAGGAACCAAACCATCAACACTGCCACACGTCATTCAGGCAAGTAGCACGGGAAAACACAACTGATCTACGAATTCAACTGCTCTTTGTATGGACAACTGCCAAAATATATTAATAAAAATACCTCCACCAAAAACATATCCGATGGGACTCGCACCAAGTATCTACCCGTAATGTCGAGGCCTTTTCAAAAAAAAAAAAAACTACTATCGCCTGCTGGCAGGATCCGGGGAAAAGGTCAAATTTTGGCGGTATGCAACTCCAGCCTCTCTAAAACCCCCTCGACATTACAAGTATCATATGAGTAATGTAGAGTGGTTACTGTATCACTCGGAACTAAAATAATGTAAATCTTACCGTACTTGCCGAACTGAAGTGATCACAAGTACGAGTACGAGTACTATACTCGTACACCACCCAAGCATCCGATGTCAATTCATGTTAACTTAACAGTGCTGGTGATGTCACACTCTCAGGGCCGGAGTACTGCTCCATATGAAACTTTTCCTTTCGATGCGCTGTGTGAACTCTCGTATCTACCATACAGCTTACTAACAACGGCTCATTCAGCTTCAAATGGGCAAAAGAAAAGCCACACGATGTCATGGCAGAGTAAATATCGGTTGATGTTTTCGTTCAGAGTGGCACTCAGCAATCCGCTCCGGCCACATTTTTCAGGTTCTCTATATGGAGGGGCAGTGTGATACTGAGGCGAATTGCTACGAGCAAGAATTATCATTGGCGTAGAGAATGGAAAGAAAAAATACTCGTCAAATTAGACTACCCACCGAGCTTAGGTGGCAGGCCTGGGGACCGAACTCGCGTTTGTGTACGGCACTCGTGCGGACTTTATACGGATGTGATGCAAAACCGGTACCGGTATTGTACGATACAGGTACGATACGGTACCCCTAAGTCGACACGGCACCTGACACCCGAAGGACAAGCCCAAACCATCCTCCAGGTTCCCGTACCCATACTCGAGCAAAGAAATTGGAAACTCGGTATCATCTGACACGCGGAATGGCGACGGATCCACATCCCTCCTGTAAGACAATTGCCGGTACGGTAGTCCAGCCAAAAAACGAGAAATACAAATTCTACTTGCTGGTGCTTGCGCCCAAACTTAAGGTGTTTGGCGAGCCTGCGATTTGGTAGTGATTCGCAAATCCTGATTTGGAGCTGGCCAATGGCATATCACGGAATTACTTACATAATCACTTTCGAGTGTTTTCACTGGCTGGTTCCAACTCAGGATTTCAGAGCAAATCACAGGCGCGCCAATCCCCTTCAAGTTATGATACTTGTATAAGTCATGGCGCAACAGGCCTTAGATTTTTGTGTCTTGTACTGTACTCGTAATCAGCGCCAAACCTTATCTATCGCAAAAATTCGAGTATCATACGAATGGAAGGCACAGTAAAACTTGCTTAGGCGCTGTGCACTCAAAGAAGGATGATTGCTCTAGCCACTGCGCCAAGAGTCCGACAGGCTCACGGTAACGGTATGCGAGCACCCGAAGCACCGGCACTCGAGCACAGCACCGATACTTGTATTATGCTGGTGCAGCAGTTGTCTCTCCCAGTGAGGCGCTCTGTGGACACCCCTCTTGTTCTTTTGCCAGCTGGGCTGGGCTTGCGATGCTCCCACCCTTGACGACCGAGAAGGGAAATTCTAAGTCCTTTGTCCATTCAACTGAGCACTGGCTCAATTGAAAGGAGATCGTAAGGCTTGTAATCGTGGTTTAAGAACGCTTCTACATTACGAGTGCAGAGCTTGAATCCATCGAGCTGATCACTATTTGGGAAAACAGCTCCCCTCCCAAAGCACCTTGGCACCGCGCCAATAGAATTTTCTGTGTTGGAGTTTCCGTAAAACCTAGCCAGTTGGATGGAGAGCCTGCACAGTCCAAACAAGCAAAGGAACCAGTAGCTATTTTCTGCAGCCCATAACGCTGTATGATACCCTGACAGCCCTCGATTGAGAATCGTCTTGCGCGTCAATCTTTCGGCACCGTTTTGCTAGAAGGCCTTCAAAGAGGGCTGCAACCTCCCTCAACCCCCCCCCGGTGCCAAGCCTCGTTTTTATTCTCTCAAATCCATTCCTTTTCCCTTGCTTCCTTTTCTCTCTGAGAATTCATCGCATTTCCCTTTCTCTCAATTCTTCATTCCTCGTTGGTGTCTCTCGCTCACCAAGTAAACATTACTCGTACACTCTCGCTATCTACCTTCTATCACTCCTTCACCTATCTTTCTTACTATTCTGAGCCAGGGCGGTTTCATCAACGCTTGCTCCTCACCCGCTTTCTTGGCCCTGTCGTCACTTCTCTTGGCCAACCCCTGAGAGTCCCAATCAAACCTCCCTACATACAGACCTTCCAAGAGGTCACCACCAAATTTCCTCCGGTACCCATAAGAGATATTTAGCGGGCTAATATAAACAACCATGTGGGCCCGATCACTCACTTCAGCGGCCCTCATAGCCAGTTCTCTCCTTTCCACAGTCTCTGCCGCAGATCTTGACCCTATTGTTATCAAAGGAAGTAGTGAGTATCAGGATTCTAGATTTGGTTATCTATCGTGTGAAGTTCCGCAACTAACCTCGATTTAGAATTTTTCTTTAAGTCTAATGGCACCCAATTGTAAGCTCCTTAAACTGCTTTCTTCCCGTCGTGAAAAGGGCTAACAATTGAGTACAGTTTCATCAAGGGCGTTGCGTACCAATCCAGCCCTACAAACAGCACTTCTGGAACTTTTGTAGATCCGTTGTCGGATGAGGCTGGATGCAGGAGGGACATTCCTTTGCTCCAGGAGCTTGGCACAAATACCATTCGGGTCTATGCCATCAATACCACCTCAGACCATTCAACATGTATGAAATTGCTGAACGATGCTGGAATTTACGTGGTCAGTGATTTGTCTGAGCCGACATTGTCCATCAACCGCAATTCTCCCGAATGGGATGATAGACTCTATGAACGTTACACTTCAGTTGTCGATACGCTAGCCCCTTACTCCAACGTTCTGGGATTCTTCGCAGGTAATGAGGTTTCCAACGATGCGAACAATACCAATGCGTCCCCTTTTGTTAAAGCGGCTGTTCGTGATATGAAAGCCTACATCAAGAAACGTAACTATCGTACCATCCCTATTGGATATGCCACCAACGACGATCAAAAAATCAGATCTGAGCTTGCGGATTACTTTGACTGTGGCAACAGCAGCGAGTCTGTTGACTTCTGGGGCTATAACATCTACTCTTGGTGTGGGAAAAGCTCATACACACAGTCTGGCTACGATCAACGCACTAAGGAGTTTGAGAACTACAACGTCCCTTCTTTCTTTGCTGAGTATGGGTGCAATGTGGGTTCGGTTAAATCTATACCCGCTGATGCTAAACTGACATGAATATAGGTAGTTCAACCTCGAATATTCACTGAGGTCGAGGCGCTTTATGGCCCCCAGATGTCACCCGTCTTTTCAGGTGGCATTGTTTACATGTACCACCAGGAAGCGAATGACTACGGTACTTCTATAATTCTTTCATGCATCACCACCTCTGCTAACTTTCCCAAAGGTCTGGTTGAAATTGGCAGTGATGGGACAGCTACCAAGTTGACTGACTTCAACAATCTTAAGTCCGAACTCGCAAAAGTCACTCCGAGCAGTGTTCAGAGCAACAGCTATACTCCAACAAATACTGCTGCTCGCTCCTGCCCAACAGCCGATTCTAACTGGTCTGCCTCGACTGTGCTCCCACCGACCCCTAACAGGGATCTCTGCTCTTGCATGGTATCAGCTCTCAGTTGTGTCGCTGCCACAAAAGTGCAAGAGAAGGACACAGGTGATTTGTTCAACTACATTTGCGGAGAGGCCAAGACCGATTGTTCCGGAATCACCGCCAATGGCACTACAGGAGCGTACGGCGCATATTCCATGTGCAGTCCTCTGGAACGTGTCTCTTGGGCTATGAATGCCGTACGTGTATTACCTTTTGCCGCAACGCCTCGGAGCCTACTAATAAGAGAATGATGTATAGTACTACACCAAGCAGAAAAAAGCCTCAGATGCTTGCGACTTTAGCGGAAGCGGAAAGACCCAAACCGCAGCCGCCGCCACGGGCACTTGCAAATCCCTCCTCGCCGAGGCCGGAGGAACTGCAGGAACTGGCACCGTCACATCTTCACCTAACAGCTCGGGAACTGGAACCAAGGGGGCCGCTGCTGGTCTCAGTGTTCCAGCGCTTCAAGTTGGTGCTGTCAAGATCGGTGCTGGGTTGCTTGCGGCAGCTCTGGGCGGTGCCGCCTTGGTTTTTGTATAGAGAACTTGTTTTAGCCCCCCCCTAAAATGGCGAATACCAGGTGTTGATGTTTATTTCTCTCTTGTTTTTTTTTTCTTCTCTCATCAGTTTCTTTTCTATTTGTTTGCCGAGGTATCTGGGTTTGTTGGGAGATGAGGGTTATGTAAAAAATGTGGGGTTGAGTGGGAGCTTAGGGTACGGCACGAGAACTAGAATTGAATGTTGAGTCTGAATTGGCAAACCTAATAATCTGCGTGTTCGGTATGGTAGCTTTACTTGAACAGTTGTTTGTTTGTTTTGATTTCTTTTACTATACGATTTCTTTGCGGCCCAGAACCAAATAATGCACTTTGCAATAATGTCTTTGAATTCTACTGTACTTATTGCACTTTCCAGACCCCCCAGGCTATCATTCGATATTATGTAACACCGTATTGCGCCAAATGCGATGGACAGCTCCAGAGACAGCTCTCAGCAGCCCTATTCTGCAGCGCTGCTGCCGCAAGTGTTGAGGACTGACGTCAACCCAATGATGAGGGAGAATCAATCTCGCGGCGAGGCTCATGCAGGCGCAAATGTGATTCCGATCAAGTGCATCCAAAGCAGCACCCACCTTCCTCCATCCGAGAGCAAAAAAGAAGGAAAGAAAAAAGTAAAGAAGAGAATCCATCCAGCCCCGCCAGCATCCGAAACCCAAAATGCCGCGTTGCCAGACATGCGTCCGAGGTTTTCCCAAAGAGCAAATGAATGAAAGCGAATGATCCCCGCCGCCACCACCACCTCAGCTCAGCCGGGCCGGGGGTGAAGAAGAAAAAAAATTCACTTGATCTCATCCTTACCGAGCTCAGGTTATGCACGACAACTGAGCTCATGCCACGCATTTGGATCAAACCTGCTTGTGCTGAATCTCCGTCCGTCTGCACTCCAGGTTCGTTCGCATTTCAAGTCGCTTTGAATCTCACTGCCAGCACTGCGCTCGCGGACGGCAATGCTACCGCAGTCGGGTGCGGACAGATTTTTGTAGATATCATCGGTGGAAGTACCGCTACGTTACAAACAATACCGCATCACAATTCCGTCAGGAACGAGCCGCTATTCCCATTCACGGCGAATATATCCGGGCTTTCAGATTACCGTGTCGTGTATGATAGCTTTCCCCCCACCCACACACCCCTTCCCCCGCTCCAAACCGGTGCCGTATCTACAGTATAGTTATCGCCAAAGTGCCCGAGTACGGTACAGTATAGTAGAGCACCGGTGAGAGAACCGTAAGGGTAATAGAGTTCCCTCCCCCCCCCACAGCCTTGCTTTTACCAGCCGATTCCAACTCTAAGTGTTGATACTCGGAGGCTTTTTGCTACGTCGGGTTGCGCCTGTAGAGTTTGTATCATACTCGCATCATACTCATAGTCCAGAACTTCTTTCCTTCTCATCCAATGTCGTATCGGTGGCGCGCGCGCATGCTGAGGCTGACAAGCCTGCATTGTACTTGTACCGTACAGTACATACAGTACACCCACGTCCAATCAATGCGACCTGTGGACGCAGATATCAACAGAGTATTCAAAAATTATTACAGGCACAAGGACTGTACTGGCACGGTAGGAAGCGGGAAATTCGAGGCTGTGTTTATTTTCTGTCTTTTGTTTTTGTTTTTTGTTTTTTGTTTTTTGTTTGGTTTTGATTTGTTTGTTTGGTGGAAGTCGACGGTAGTAGTCTTGCGTGTGAGTTTTTTGTGTGCATGCGATTTGTTGTGTGTGTGTATGCGGCCGGTTGGGTGGCGAGTGGTGGGTTTTGCCTTCCTTTGTTTTGTTTTGTTTTGTTTGCGAGGTAGGGAATTGATGATAGCAATGCCAGATGTAAGGGCTGGAGAGATGTCGGAGATCTGTGGGGTGGGGAGAAGGTGGGTACCGTATCATACCGGTAAGTATTACTGTAGTGATGGTGGGAGAAGGTTGCTGGCATGTAAGCTTAAGGAGGAGGGAAGGAGGAGGTGTCAATATAGTCATGAAATCGCACTCGAGTCCATGAGAAATCTCGCCAGTTTTTTTAATGAACTGTGGTACGGGGATGATATGATAGGGGTATCGTATGTGTGATACGAGTTTTGGCCCGATCGACATCAACCCGCAAAGCGGAGATCAATCCCACGGCCCGCGATGCCAAGGGCTTACCGTACCGCACGTATCATACCTCGGCTAGGGGCTTTCTATGACCTTTTGAGTTGGAACTCGACCAATTTCACCCCCATCTACCGGTAGTGCGATGCGAGCTACAGTACTCGTACGGGTACTGTGCTCGTACGTGTCACACACCTCATACAATTCGAAACACCCCAAAATTTATGCCCAGAGATTGATTTTTATTGTCCGTGCTCACGCCTTATTATACCGTATAACTCATATTATAGCTAGACTACTTATAACTCCTCACCAACGATGCCATACATTAGGCATGAAGCTAAAGCTCAAATCGAGTGAGCCGTCATGCCCACCATCATCACTCACACCGCAACCCCACCCGATCATCTACGAGTATAATGTCCCCCCCCTCTCCGTCCCAAATAAAATTACTAAACTCTACTCCATCGGTCAGATTCTTACAAGTATCATACCTATTATTAATAATAAATAAAAATAAAACCCCTATTATGTACTGTATACAGTAATCACTCAGGCCTTTTTTTATTTTATTTTCCACCTTCCTCCTCCCTCCCGCACAGATCCATCCCCCCCCCTCCTTTTTTTTCCTTTCCCCTTCCTTTTCTTTTCTTTAACCCCAGAATGGGATGAAAAATTGTTCTTCTTCTAGGCCCCCAACAGAATTGTCGGAGCGGAGCAAGTTGTTCCCGCAGGCACGGATATTTCCGGAGCGGGAGGAGGGGGAGGGGAGAGTTTTTCCGGAATGGGTTTGGGTGTGGTATTGGCGGGGTGGTGGTGGGGGGGGGTGATTTGGTTTTCTGTGATCATTTGGCATCACTCGGATTTTTTGTGTAGAGGTTATGATATGAGGTAACTTTAGGGGTAGGTAGGGACCGAACCGTACAGTGGGCGTGTTTAAGTGTGATACCAGTGGTTTGAAACGTCTGCATCCAAATTCGGCGAAGATGTTGTGAACCGGGTGGAAGAGGGCGCACTGTGCTGAGCTGCTGTGCTAGTGGAGCTTGATATAGGGTGGGCAGCACGGAACTGCCGGTACGTGACAGATAACGTTGAGGGACAGAAATAGGAACCGAGGGTGTGGTGCCGGGTGATCTACCGGCAGTTATCCTGTCTTGAGTTTAGTGGGCATTGTCTCTTATATAGTCAAGTTGTGTCACGATCTATCGCTTATACCGTTATCTGGCATGTCGAGCATTGTTCGTGGAATTCTTCCTTCTCCGTAGGTTTCCGGGCTGCAGAAAATATCAGCTTCTCGCAAGGCAGTGGCCCTTGGCCCTTTCTACTAACTCTACTCGAGTAGCGGCGGATTTTGGTATCCTGTGGACTGGTGCGTACCTATTAGGCTAAATAGAGATCTGCGGCACAACCCCAGTTTAAATGTTTCAAGCTGGCCATGTTTATTCATCAGAGTTCGGAAAGGGAAATGATGACGAAGTTGCTAAATGCTGGTATACAGGTACCAACCACTGCGATATATACTTCTCCAAGCATGGCGCAGGCAAAGGTTAATAGCTCTCTAGAGGGCATGGGGCAAATGTTTTAAGCTCACTCCCTTCCCAGTGCTAGTTGGCTTGACGGGAAATGAGAGGCTAGGTGATCACTTGTGAGTTGGCTTCATACTGGGTGCCTGTTTCTTGAAATCTTGCTGAGGTTTAGATTATGTTGGGTAGCCGGTCGATCGGTTAATGGAGGCGAGTGATAATATATGTTGGGAATCTGCAGTAGCTGTCCTACCTTTAGAACGAGAATAATTGAACTTCATTCTAGGATGTTGGAGTTGCCTCTCCTAGTGAGGTCTGTTACCTTTTCTTTTCTTTTTATTTATTTCAGCGGGGAGCTGAAAGCTAGTTTTTTTTTGGCTGTGATCCCCCCCCTTTCACCCAAAGAAGGGAATTCTGGGTGTTTTAGCATAAGATTCAATTATTGCTCCTACGGCAAGCTAAGCTTCGAATTTGGAGGAACTTCTGGTATGATAGTATCGCGATCCACAGTAGATTAGCGCTAGGGAGGCTGGCCTTTGCCTAGTACTTTTGAGGCCCGTTGACATGAACGGCAGTGGTTTCAGTAATGCATTTATAATTAGGTACTTTTTGCCTGTCAAACTATGATAATATTATTATAGAAATAGCATACAGGTACCGTGACGGATTGAAGTGTTGGTAGCCCAGCGCAGGTTTTTGACACCATTACAAAAGGTAGCATTTCTAACGCCTCCCCCCGCACTTCCCCGTCTTTTGCTCATCCCTAGTGCATGGCACCCGCTCACCTCCACACAAGCTTAATCGACACCCGACCCTCTTCATCAAGTTGGCCATTGACATGGATTCTAATCCCCCTTGCTGCATCTGTGAACACTCCTCCGATCCAATTAGTCCCAATCAAATAGGTGTTCTCCATCGAAAAGCACGCAATCTTGTAATCCGAACTCTTCTGAACATCGTGCGCTCCCCCGGCCACGCAATGCCCGGGAAACCCCTGGAAATGCAACAAGAGGTGGCACTTCTCACAAAACCTCCACCCCCCCTGGCCATTACTTTCCAAACAAGCAGTGGTGGATGCGAGAGTAAGTGGTGTTCCATCGCCGCTGTGGTTCCCGCCACGAATGCACGGACCACAGCCCAGGATTCCAGTCCGGAATACGCAAAAGCACTTCTTGCACGCCATTTGCGCTCGGTAAGGGTGGCGGAAGGGCAGCTCCTTGATTGCGTAATCCATGCTCCCGGAGAGATCGTGCGGGCCGCCGGACACGCAGAGGGAGTAACCAGCGTACGCTAGACACTCGCACTTACGGCACCAGCGCCAGTTATCCCTGTATTTGGTATCGGCGGGGACGCTGTCAGGGGCGTCGTGTAGGAGCGTATAGTCTGGGCTTCTGGAATGCTCGTGGGTCCCACCGCCCGGACAGGCACCCTTGACGCCCGAGTGACCGGTGAAGGAGAGAACATGGCACTTGTTGCAGCGCTTCCAGCCTGGCTGGCCTTCGGCGCTGGGGTTGCTTGGTGTTAATGTAAATCTTTTTGAGAAATCTAGGCGGTGAACGCCGTGGGCGGGACAGGGCACTGATGAGGCCGTGTGGTGTACTAGGCTTTGGCACTTTGTGCATGGGTGCCAACCGTTGTTTCCTGGGCTGTTGCAAGGTCCTGGGATGTTGTAGGGGAGCTTGTAATTTCCGCTCTGGGAGTGGTCGTGGAATGAACCTGCTGGGCATACTGCAGCTCTTACATCTGCTAGAGTATGGCAGATGCGGCAAGCCCGCCAGCCTTGCGTCATAGTGGTGTATTCCGATCGGAGCTCGTGTATTAGCACAGCGGTCTGGCCAATTCCTGCGTCCCAATGCATCGCTTTGCGCAATTCGATGGTGTATACATGGTTGCGGGATGAGATGCGGGCGACAAGGTATCCATTCGTTTCAGGAGCATTGAGCGGGACTAGTTTTAGATCAGCGTAGCGGGCAGCGAATTTTCTAACCTTGGGCTTCGTGAAAGTGAAGATACGGTCTTCCGGTATCCAACCCAGCTTTGTTAAACTTGCGGCAGAGAGTCCGGGCCCAGCCCTCCTGTAGTGGCCTCCATCGTGTGAGCTTTTGTTTGGGAACCCACCTGTCATGATATCCCAATAGTCTTCCCCGCCATTATCTGGACCGACCATCGCGTGAGCAGAGATACCAAGAAGTATGTGACCAGTCTGATGAGCACCCTGGGCAGCATTGAAGCTTGAGCTCTCCTGAACGAGATGGTAAACTGAACTGGCTCGGGTTTCGTGGGAGCCCTTTGCAGAACACTCACTTCTACTAGTGGCGGGATACACCAATCCCTCACACTTGCAGCACCACTTCCAGCCCCCCCACGAGATACCCATAGGGATAGTCGACAAACTGTAGTTACTGCTCCCCGAAAAGTCGTGGGAGGACCCCCCAGGGCATTTACTAGGGTCTCTCCTGCCGTAGAATAGACATCGACACTTCCTACATTTTCGCCACTCTGGTTGCCCTAGGGAGCCAGCATTGTTGACGGGTAATGCGTAATTCGAGGACGAGGGCGGGTGATCGTGCTCGCCACCTCGGAGACACTTCCCAATTTTCCCGTCGCCGCTGTAGGCTAGTAAATGGCACTGCTGACACCACTTCCATCCGCCCTGCCCCCAACAATTTAGATCTAGAAGGCAGGTATTCCCCGCCCATGCTGTGCCCACAGGTGCGTTTACCACGATCACTACGGCCCGGAACCTGGATAGATCTATCATGTTTTCTGCCGCCAGCAGCCTTCCTTCTCTCATCCAGAAGGACCAGGTCTTCTCCGCCTCCACAGCGACCTTAGCGCTGTCTGGGGAGAAAGAGTACCTCATGGTGAACCACCCGAAGACCTCTGAGCCTGAGAGGTCGATGTTGTTATACGATACATCGCGCCAGTAGTCGAAAAGCCCCCCACGACCGGAAGAGGAGACGAAGTCGTGATAATATTTCGGATGGTGGTTGGGTATAGGAACGTCTTTGAAGCTGCACAAGATCACGGCAATTGGCATGGGGCCTTTCACGTGCTGGGGCATGACCGCTATGGGGTGCGAGAGGATTTCTCTCCCTTTCTTTTCTTCTCGGTTTCGTTGAAGGTGTGAGTGTAGTGAGTCTGAATTTGCGACCTTCCCATTTCTATTTCCATTTCTGAATCGTGGGTTGGGGGCGCTGTCTAGAGTCTGTCTTTTTTTTTCTTCCTTTTTGTGGTATCATAGCTTGTCAATCTTGCCACGAGACCTTCGGCTCCGGGGGCAATACCCCGTGTTTTTGAATAGGGCAGCTTTGCGAGTATTGGGTAGGGTGTGGTTGGAGTTCAGGTGGGTTAGGTGGAAATTGCACTTGAGGGCTCGGCTATGATCTTGAGGATCGTGAGGTACGTGCTTGCTGAAGTGGTAGCCACTTGTGGTGAATAAGACCTCTGTTTTCCGGAATTGGTCACTGGAGGGTGTGTGTGGGCTCTGCTTAGTGCGCCTGTGGGGAGTGTCTAAAGCGACAGCATAGGTTAGCTGGTTGCTTGGGTCCGAGTGATCACATGTGAAGAAGATACTGTGGGTGTTGTGGATAAGAGCTTGTCAAATATGGTGCTATTTTACAGCCCATTGGAGGGGTGATCAGATCATCCCTCCATTCGCCGCTATAAATCCTCCTCGCTGGCAAGCTAGCAATTCGTGAGAGGTGCCTGGGTTGAGCAGAGTGATCTCGAGGTGCTATATCAGGGTTAGGTCCTGTGCTCGCTGATATGGTGGGGCCCACTCTTCTACCCCCACGTGATTAATCAAGAGCCCCAGGGTTCCCGACCCACTATTATCGATAGGCAATGCCTCTTTTAGCTTTCGTTCCTGGGGTTGCCACAGCAACCACCTTGCGAAACCAACGGGACGAGCTCGCGATTTTTGTTGTTGCTCACCATCCCTCTTACAACAAATCTGGCCAACCACCCGGATAAACCCATCATCAGCGCCTATAATGTCACACTCTAGTGATGAATTCGACGATGAGCTTCCAGACTTGAAGAAGCTTCTGGAACGTTATTCTGTACCTGTTCAAGCGCAGCAAGGGAACACCACTCCACCAAAGTTATTTGATCCAGTTACTCCCTCCAAAGCACCGAAAGCGAGGGCCCCAGAGGCTACTGTTGGAGCCACGGCGGAGAAGGCTGCGATTGGCATAGTTGGAGGTCAAGATGAGGGTCAAGTTGGTGTGAAGACACCTGTTACGGCTGTACGGAAGCCTAGAGTAGTATCGAAATCGTTAAGCGAGAAGCCAGGAGGGGTGAAGGAGAAGCCTGGCCCAACAGTGGACAGAAAGTTTAAACGCACTTGGGTAGAGAGGGCAAATGCGGCGGGAAGGAATGTTGAGCCTACAAAAACGGAGAACCTAGCAAGTTTATTCCACGAGCGCTCTACGCTAGCTGCAGTTCTGGACAGCTCTGGTGTGTGCAATTGTTTTAAACCTTCTCACCGAAGCAGTGGGCTAACACTTAACAGATTCTGAGGAGGAACACCCCGAAAAGTCGCGAGCCTCACGGACACCGTTTACTAGGGTCCGGCGAAACCGTAAAACTGTCTTGGATTCTGATGATGAATTTACCCCGGACGAAGATAGTGAGGGAGATGTTGGGCAGTTGGATATTAAGAAACTTCAGCCACTGACTATAGATTTAACCTCTTCATCCGACTCAGAGAGTGAAGGTCCTAAGAAGCCTACTGTTTCATCTACGAGTACCCGACGTAAGGAGGTGTCATCTGAGGACGAGGGGTTCAAGTCGCAGGATAGCGCAAGAAGCCTCAAGCTACCAAGCGAGGCTATTCTCTCATAGTTAAAACCCCCCTTGCATCAAACCGGCCAAGTGCTAATAATACATAGTTCCCCACCCCGATCTACAAAGCCCTCCAAGGTTCTCAGGCCCACCGACCCAGCACAAGGCATAAGTGCTGCACGTGAGCTAGATCCGCCGAAGAAGGCGGCGCCTATAATACCCCCGTCGCCGTATCATCCAACAAGTGATTTATTCTGGGACGAGCGCGAGACGAATTCTTGGATAGACACCCATTCCCCGCAGAAAAAACCTTCAGCTCAAAGATCATCATTTAAAAACCCCAACTTAAAACCAGAAAAGGCTGTGGCGATGTCAACGTCCCCTACAAAGGAGTTGAAGGAAAAGCGCGCATTGAAGAAATCTTTCGATGCAAAAAAGAAAGCACTTGCCGAACAATTTCTGAAGAATGTTGATGACAAGATCGCTAAAGGCGAGGTTGGGTTGAAATGTGCGAATACGGGTGGCGTGAAAATTGTATGGAGTAAGACTTTAAGGACGACTGCGGGGATGGCGAAGTGGAAGCTGGATAAACTTAGGCTGCCTAACGGACATGTTGCTATGGGTGACCATGAACTAGCAGACCTGGCAAGGCACCATGCGACCATTGAGCTCTCTGAGAAGGTCGTTGATAATGAAGGTAGGTTCACACTGTTTCTAGAAATCGATGGACAAAGGCCAACGTTGGTGCAGAAAAACTCTACAACGTCCTTTGTCATGAATGGTGTCATTTAGCCAATTACATGATCAGCAATGTCCGAAAACCACCCCACGGTGAAAGCTTCAAGAAATGGTATCACCCCCCCTCCCTCATACCTCACCCACACTAACATGTCTCCTCTCTCCCAGGGCTACCCAATGTACCCATACCTTCTCCCACCTCGGCGTGAACGTAAAAACGACCCACTCCTATGAAATTGAATGCAAATACCAATGGACCTGCCAAAATCTCCAATGCAAATACGTCTACAAGCGCCACTCGCAATCCATCGACCCAGGGAAGCACTCCTGCGGCGCCTGCCGCGGCGGGCTGCTCGTACAGACACAGCCTGTACCGAGAGGGAAGAGGCCACTCACAGAGTACCAGACCTTCATGAAGGAGAACTTTAGTAGGGTACAGGCGGAGAATCCGGGAAAGCCCCAGAAGGAGCTTATGAGTCTGGTTGGGAAGGAGTACAGGGAGGCGAAGGCTAAAGAGGAGAATGCAAAGAAGGGGAGCGGGTTCGTAGAGGCCGGGGCTCTGGAGGGGGCTCTGGAGGGGCTCTTGGAGGGCTTAAAGGTTTGATAACGACGACTACGATGATGATGATGATGATTTGCGCAGTATCTCTTCCTGTATAGATTTCTTATGAGCGAGTTTACCCTGTGTATGAGCAGATGGCTTTGAGGATGTAATTTGCTTCAGCTGTGAGGGCTTGTTCTTCTGTTAGTATACTGTACCCATAGGCTCATTGCTATCACTAATCGAGCACCCATATCTTCTCTAATACCGCACACGGGGGTCTTAATAAAAGCCCAATTCTTCGCGCAAACACACTATCATAGTTGCAATGTGGGTTATACATATATTCCCACCACTCACCCCCATCCAACCCCCTCACCACCCCCTCTCTCAACGCCTTGGCCTTCGGGACATAACCCAATCCAAACTTCTATGTACCAGTATATATATCCCCCCAGAATGACAAACTCCGAGAATCCGCTTACCCTCCGAGTGACACCTCGTGACCACAATCAAAAGATTGATTTTTTATATTACTTTTCCTTTTTCTTTTCGGGTTTAGTAGTGGAATTGACATCCTGTTTCAGTGTTAGTGTGTGTTTTCGAGTAAGGCGAGGTTGGGTTGGTCCGATGCTTCGTCTCTCGCATGTGGAGAAGGGACGTTGTACTACATAATCTTTAACCAAAAGTATGTGGAGCGCATTATTGCCTTGCGTGGTGTGGGGAGGGGGGTAGGTTATTGGGTGTGGTCGTGGTGGTGGTGGTCTGTAAGATACGGTATCTTACTCGGGAGTTTGGATCTGTGTGTGTGTGTGTGTGTGTGTGATATACTGGTACAGGGTCAGGCAAGAAGTGCTTGGGCAGTTATTTAAGGTTACCTAGCGAAATATATCCTGGTGTTTGGGTTAATTGTTCCCCGCCTTTGCCTTCTTGTGTTTGTACGGCATCTGGTCGAACTGGAGTTCGTGAGGGGGGAGGATTGTGTGGTTTAGTATGTGCCCACTCTTTTTTTTTTTTTTTGAGTTTTATGTTTTTCGTTTCGGAGTTGTTTACTAGTACAGGCATTTCTCCTTCCAGAGGAAAGTAAAAATAAAATTTAATAAAATGATTGTGATGGGTTGGAGAAAAATTATCCTCTAGCATCTGCTCACCTACGGGTGGCTACTATCACATACCGGTACCACAATAAGTTGCCTAGCTGGTCTCTTGAGGTACAGTGAATCATGCCCCCTCCGACTAAAATACCCTACCATTGCTACCTTACACTAACTTTTGTAGAACCATGATAGACATATTATACCGGTAAATGTTCGGGAGAACCATGATCTAAGGCTAGGGTTACCCATCGTCGCTTACCCCCTCCCCTGCTCAATCAAGCGGAAAAACAACATTCCGCACCACCATCACACGCTACCCAGAAAACTTGCCACTACCAGCACTCTACTTGTACGAGCAGACCCTACGAGTACAGACTCTGTGAATGGGGGGTGGTACCTAACATGGCTGCTTGTAATCCCGGACTTCAGCCCGAGGGGTAAAAATCTCCCTATCGGCCCATTGGTGGGGAGTTAGCTGATAGGGCTGAAGTATAGAATGCTGTGGCATGTTTTCTTTTTCTTTTTCTGTCTTTAAGTTGCCCTACCGCTCGTGATATTTGTGTCTGGGGCTCTAACCGAAGTGTGGATATCGTGTACTGTCGGGTGGGAAGTTGTTGAGCCAAGGGCGAGTCGGAGGATATTCATGCCGTTCGGGATGATTGGTTTTTGAATGGGGTGGTGGAGGGAGCGGAGAGGGGGGAGGCCTAGTGAGGGAGAATTGTGACGGGAGAGGGAGTGTATAAAGGGCATCGAGCTCCACAGAGGTATCAGCGTCAGAAGGCAAGCACAGTATCAGACGGGAGCAACAATAACAACGAAAATCAGCAGAGAAAAGCAGTCATGAGAGTCACCACTCTCGCAACCACCTTCCTCACCTTGGCGCTCGGCATCACCGCAGTGGCTAGGGCAGAAGATAGAGAACCAGACCGGCCAGCCGAAGTCGGAGGCACCCCGACCAACAACCCCAAACTCAGCCCGCGCAGCGACCCCATGCCAACAGGCTGGAGCCAGAAAACCATCAACATAAACGTCGGCGGCGTCCAGCGCAAAGCCATCGCCGACGGCCCCGGCTCCGGCACCTACAGCTGCGAACCGGTGCCCTACCCAATCATAATCTCCTACCACGGCCGCGGGGCGAGTGCAGCGCGCATGCGCGAGCTCTCGCACTTTCACGACCGGAAGTATTGCTCCGTGGTGCTATATCCCCAGGGATTGGACGGCCTTGGGCGGGATAGCACGGAGATGAGTCACGGAACGCTAAAGTCATGCTGGCAAGGCGCGCCCTACTGCACGCCCAAAGTGCCGGGGACGGGGCCGCCGGAGACGATCCGCGACGACGTGGCCTTCTTCGATGCCCTGATTGACCTGGTCAGGACGGAGTACAGGTCTTGGGCCGCGATGGACAGGATCTACGTCGCGGGGAAGAGCAACGGCGCAGAGTTCGCGAATTACCTCGCGTGCTACCACGGCGACCAGATCGCCGCTATCGCGCCCGTGTCCGGGCCTTTCTACTACGCCACCGCGGGGCTCGATGCCGACCCTTCCTGCTCGCCGAGGCATCCCATCCCAGTCATAAACTTCCATGGCGACGCCGATAAAGCGGTGAAGTACCAGGGCTCGGGAAGGTGGGAGTCCTGCCTTGGCGACCTTTGCGACCCCCCCGGGAGAGTGGCGCGCATCCCTAATCTTCCGAAGTGGGCGGCCGCTTGGGGGGGCCATAACGGCTGCACGTTAAAAGATCTCGAAGTACCTGTCCCTGGAGCGGTTCAGCCATCGTCGGGGCAGGAGACCTTCTTGTCCAGGTATTACAAGTGCAACGGGGACGTGGAAGTTCTGCACTATCGCACTCAGAATGGCTTGCACGATTGGCCGTCCCTGAGCCCTAATGATGACAATACGCAGGATGACCAGACATTCGCCACTGTGCCGGCTGTTCTTGGGACCATGGATGCGACGGAGGTGATTGTCAATTTTTTCAAGAGGTTCACGCTTCGCCCTTAGGGTTGTTTTTGTGGGGGATTGAGGGATGGCTGGGGCGGCTTTTTGTTTGAGGGGCTGAAGGCCGGGAAGGGGATTGGAGGAGGCAGTTATCACAACTTGTACACCCATTAAATAGTTTTAGTAATCTAGAAAACTTATATCATACGGTATGTGCGGCCTAAAGGGATCGTTGTCTTCGGATGACGGCGAGTGACCTGCCATGATTACTGATCCTTGCCCGGTATCCCAGGCCCCGGACCCACCCAACATGGTCGCAAAAGTTTATTTTTCGAAACCGGGACACCCATTCCTCGCTGATCACACCAATGCCAATACTCGAGTACCGGTACTGGAGCAAGGGGTGCGCAGATAATGCTGAGGAATTTTTTGCTAGGCGATGCTGTCTTTCTAGTATCTATGCTCTGGGCCTAGTTCTCCCGCAGCACTTTCTAGCCAGGCTTTGCATGATTCCAAACTTCATACAGTGCTAGCATAGCGTTCATGTGGTGGTGGTGGTGGCGGTGCTGGTGCTGGTTACAGATCCTTTCTGTACAGTACGAGTACCGTAAAAACTCACCAAACTCGCTATGCAGCCAAGCCCCGAATCGAAGGATTGTGGCCAGTCGGAGTGTAGATATGTTGCCACGTCCGTTGTGCTGGCCAATTAGAGAGTGACAATCTGGAGGCTTGCATAGCAAGTTTGGCGAGTTTCTGCAGTACACGTACTCGAGTACAAGAGGTTTTGCCGAGAATGTGTAGCTTAGTGCGGTTGTAGTGGGTGCCTGGCGGGACCGGAGTTATGCTTACACCGTATTACCTTTTTGAAGGTGTAGGGATGGGACGGCTTGTGGAACGCTTAATTAGTTATTGTAAAGCCTGTTGACTTGCAGCCTTGCGATGGTGGCTCTGTCATGGTTAGGCTCGTTGATCCGAGAAGAACCATCATCAGGCTAGTGAGGGCATGCACATGCATAAATTAATCAAGGGGAAGAAGCTTCGCGTTTCGTACATAACCTGAACCTAATCTCGACCGCATACAGAGCTTGGATATGTTATGGGATTTTTAAAAAATGCTATGTTGGGTGTGACCTATTGATTTGTGATGGCATCCATGTTGCTCCCGAGAAAAGAAACTCTGGGTATCTAACTTTTGGATTAAAAGTGGGATGAACTTTGGAAGGGGAGATAATTAATTGCTTTATACAGTATAGAGGTCTCTAAAGAAATTAGATAATGTAGGAACTCGAATAATTGGACCTTATGCTGGGGCGTTGGAATTGCCTCTCCTAGGAAGGGGGGTTTTTTTTTTTTGACATGCTCCCCGACCTTTTTTCTAGCGGAAGAGATTTTGGGCTACCTAGCACACAACCCAACAATCCAGGCTCTTACACTAACTAGCTTATTTCGCCTCCACAAGGTTGGGAGTCTTTCTGCCATTCGCGCAGTCCTGAAGATTTTGGAGAGTTGTGTCGGCGATGTTCTTCAAGGCTTCCACAGTGAAGAAGGCCTGGTGTCCACTGTTTCATTTATTAGCACTGTATTAGGTATCAGATGTTTAGGGCGCTGGCTACCTGACAAACACGTTATAGAAGGAAAGCAGGCGAGCGAAATTATCATCATAGATGATTTTAGTGCTCGAGTCTGCGAAAAAGTAGGCGGCCTCTTTCTCGTAGACATCAAGGCAAACTGCTCCGAGATGACCCGACTTCAAGGCGCTTTGATAATTATACCGTCGTTAGGTGGTGAAGGTGGAAACACCGTTGGTATGATGGAGGGCGCACTTACTTGATGAGGGCGGCGGTATCGATCAATGCGCCACGAGATGTGTTGATCAAAATGACACCCTTTTTCATCTGACCAAGTGCGGTATCGTTGATCATATATTTTGTGCTATCGTTAAGGGGGCAATGTAGGCTGATAATGTCGGATTGCCCGAAGAGTTCTTTCAGCGTATCGACGTAACGAATTCCACACTCGTCGGCCTGTTTAGAAGGGTAGGGATCGTATGCAATAACGTTGCACCCGAAACCTTTCGCGAGGATTTTGCCGGTGAGCAGTCCGATTTTGCCTGTGCCGATAATACCAATTGTTTTTTGAAAAAGATTAAAACCAAGGAGTCCATCTAAAAGGAAGTTCCCCTCGCGGACTCGACCGTACGCCTTGTGGTATTTACGCACAATAGTCATAATCATCCCAGTGGCGAACTCGGCAACAGCTTCAGGGGAGTATGTGGGCACTCGCGAGATTTCTATCCCAAGACGCTCAGCAGCTTGCAAGTCAACATTATTGAAGCCTGCACAACGGAGAGCAACGCATTTCTGGATACATTAGATATAATTTGTCTTAATGGGACTGAGTGCATAACACTTCTCAAGCATACCACTCCTAGATTCGCCAACCCTTCTAATACGTCTGCGTCGCAAGAGTCATTGACGAAAATGCAAACGGCATCATGGCCAGCGGCCAGCGGAACAGTGGACATTTCGAGCCGGCTTTCTAAAAAGGTTAACTCGATGCCGGTTTTGTCGTTTGAATTGCTAAATGAATCAATGTCGTACTATTGTACTCGTAAAGAATGAGTTAAATTTGGCTCAGTTCAGAAGGGGGAAACAAGCTTATCGATAAAGTATGGTGGGGTTAAGTTGCCACCCCCAACCAACGGTCAGCCAACTCGCGCGGAAGGGGCCAAAGCGAGCCGGCGGGATGTGGAGTAGAGAAAGGGAAGCGGGGCTTACCTTCTTTGAGCTGTAGAATGCAACCTTCATGATGCCGATGGAGATGTATGTTGTTCGGTTTGGAATTTCTGAATATTTTGGGCGATTAGTTTTCTTGTTTATTCTGCTCCTGTGAGAGGGATTGTGGAGGTGAAAAGCACAGAGGAATACAGCCTAGGGCTTAAAAAAGATAAAATTTTTGAGGGGTAGAGCCCTAAGCTCGAATACTGGGAATATGCTCGGGGTTTAAATATGATATTTCAAGAGATATTGTTTATGTAGGCATAAACATTTTTGTTTTTTTGTCACTGTTGCTTTTGTATCTTAACTATGGTTTCAATCGGAGCACAGAGGGATAAAGCCCAGGCTTCCTTTCTCTTCCTCCATCCCTTTCCCGTGACCTGACCCCTTGACTGTGCAATAATTGGCAGTATCTTTTCTGCCCTCTTGAAAAAAGAAAAAAAAAGGAAAACCCGGTTGGTGCAGACATGCAGACACTGCCTCAGGCCAAGGATATGGAGAGGCACTCGAGTAGGAGGACGGCGGCGGGGATCCTCGATGGATCAGTGAGTAATTCGATATTCTAACCTAGCCAAGCCAGTCATGGCATCCAGATAGCATAGATGGATTAGTGAAAGGGAAGGATTTGGAATTTGGGGTAGTAAGCGATTCCCCAGAGGCCACCCTCACTTCAGAGCCATCTACCGGCAGCCAGGTTTTGTGATGCTCAAGCGGTAGTGGGAAATGGTTCTTGTCTGTTCTTTCGCTTGTGAGGACTTCATCAAAGAGCTCCGATAGATGCGCCTGCCGGGTAGTGCAACCCCTGTCGGCAGACCGTTGTATTGCTCGCAAGACCGTAGAAGAGGTGAACGAATGAGGGAAGGGAATTCACAGCACATCCATCACTTGATCCTGACACTGGCATTGATAGCGAATAAGAATGCCAATTAATGGGCTTGGCTGCGATGGAGCACAGTACGAGTACTAGTACCGGTATACGGGATAGTGGTAGGCGGTCCTAAAGCTTTGTCGCTCTTTTCCCGGAGCACTTCGGATCCCACTGACAATTGTGGAACTCGGAGTGCTATTGCAACTCAATAGCTTATCTCTTCCAGTGATGCATCGGTGGTATCCTACTCGTGCTTGCCCTCTGTCTCGGGCGTAAAGTTTCAAGTATCGTGTTGCGCTCTTGTCTTACATGATATCACTATTATACCGTAACCTATCCAACATCCTGAGTGCTTGCACAGCACTGTACCGGTACATTCATATGAAAGGATATTAGAGATAGCCTATAGCTTAATGCAGTAATGTACAGTACGCAATCGGGAATCAAATTACGGAGGCCTTCCATGATTTGCGGTGAAGAAGCTCGAAACCCTGGAGTCTCTCTACATGAATTCCATGTCTGGGAAAGGAGGGGTGGATTGGGATATTGCCTGTGGCCTGCACTCTTTAGGGCACAGCACGGCATGAGACATCACCAGCGTACTGTACTCGTACTGTACAAGATTCAGGTATGGATGTGAGAGAGGCTCAGGCTCCGGCCTAGGGTAGACTACAGAACTTCTGCAGTACCAGTGCTGTAGGTTACGGTATTATGACCGTGAGTGATACAGGATGCCCCCAACCATTTCACCATAAAACAACTTGGGAGACGTACCGATACCAGCGCTCTACCGGTACGTGAACCATAGAATATGAATAGAGCTTCTCTTCCCGAGATGCCATTTCCCCCCTCCCCCTTCTCACCGTAGCCATTATACGCACAGCCGTATCCTCCCCGGATCCCCTCAGTTTCTTCCTCCATACTCCCTCGTCATCCTCCCCTCCGCCTCTTCCTTTTAATTATCTTTCAACACCTCTGAGAAGCTTCGTCTTCTTGCTCATATTTCCTACTTGCATTCAAGTGTTTTTTTCTATTTCATTCCAACCGCTCTTCTTTGGTTGGCTGTATTCGTTGAAACCGAGGTCGACGATCCCGTGCCTGTCTCTCCTAATTCCATCGCCTGCGAGCACTCCATAGTACGAGTAAAGTTAAACCTTAAGTTACGACTGATGCAACGGCCTTTCTGAGTTCCGGCGTCCGGCCTCTTCTCTTTCTGTAGCAACACCAAGCGATAAGGTAAAACGCAACCACTCATCGCCCGCCATCCCCCCCACTCACGTTCCTGAGATTTGTTTTTTTTACAGTAAGAAGGGGAAATCAAAGGGGGGCAGAAAAGCGTGAAGAGACTCAGCGAGAGTCATCAGGGTGCCCCGCCGCGTGTTGCCGCCTCCGCCCAGGAAGCTACATACCAATCTGGCCACGAGCACCATATCTCAACATTCAACCCTCCCCCTACCCTCCACCCATAACCCCCCACCAACACCAGGCGCAACCCCGATAACGTGACCATGGGCTCTGACGATGAGAAGTTGAGCTCTCCTGCTGGTAAGCTCTGCCGCGCTCTAGGCAGAAGCGGTAGCAAGAAGAAGAGATTCGCTTCCTCCAGGTCTACTTCATACCCTACTCGGTCTATGCATCTTCCACCTCGCTTCTCCACCGAAGACGATTCACAAACCGACGTTTGTGCAGCTACGGAGGGGACACCCTTTAACATGAACCAAAGCTTCTTCCAGATCCTCACAGCGACGACTACCCGTATGAGCTCTCGGTTCGGTGACGAGGATTCGGATGATGAGGGTCCCCCCCACTCGGAACCAACGACTCCCACTGCAGAGACTACAAGAAAAGCTGAGGAAGCTGCGGACAACCTCTGGGCTGATGGGGGGTCTAACAACTTCCGTATCGATTCGATAGAAGAATTACGAAAGGGCAAGGAGAGGGATAATTATGATGCGGATTCTAATGAAGAAGATACCTCTCCGTTGACCCGCGTCGTCTCTAATAGCTCGGCCCCATACATGAGCCAAATTTTGCAAGCACAGGCGCAGATGAACTCTGCAAATTTTGCTGTTGCTACTCAACTAAAAGAGGCCGAGATGTTTGGAGATAACCAAGAGGAGCCCGGGGACCACCCAGATTTGGCGAAGAGACTTACGGAGATCTTTAATCTTCCCGAGGCAGAAGAAGTGATATCAGGTATACCTTCTCTTGGGAAATTAATTTCTGTCCTGCAAAAATGCATGGACGCGTGAGCTAAGAGCTAATCACTTCTGCAGAGTACCCCTGTTGGCTCCTGAAGAGTGTCTTGCTACAGGGTTATATGTACATTACTACTCGACACATATGTTTCTATGCTTATCTCCCACGGAAAGATGTATGGGCATTTGCTCCTTCTCAAAGCTCAAATATAGATCTGTGCTGATATCCTTCACTGTTAGAACGTCGTCCTCAAATCGGGCTATCTAGCAAAGCGAGGGAAATCTAATGTCAAGTACAACAGATACTGGTTTATCTTAAAAGGGGATGTCCTCTCTTACTACACTGATCCCTCCGACCTATATTTCCTCAATGGCAATATTGACCTACGATACGGCGTTCAAGCTAGTCTGGTAGAGGGAAAGGGGAAAGAGGGCACAGTCACCTTCATTGTTGCCACTGACGAACGGAAGTACTACTTCAAAGCCGATTCTGCGGCAAGTGCCAAGGAATGGGTCAAAGCGCTTCAGAAAGTGATATTCAGATCGCACAATGAGGGTGATAGTGTCAAAATATCAATCCCTGTTGAGAATGTGATTGAAGTAGAAGAAAGCCCCGTCCTGGAGTTTGCGGATACCTTTAAGTTGAAGGTTGTGGATAATGACGACACCTATGCGATTGACGAGGTAATTGAAATCTTTTAATGCAGTGGTTCGTGTTGGTGAAAGATTTAGACTAACGATGTATGGGCCACGACTTAGTACTTCTTTTCATTCTTTAGTTTCGGAAAGGACGCGTTGAATGTGCTTCGATCTGTGGTTGAAGATTCACCTGCGTCAAAACTACCTAAAGAAATATTCATGGGCTCTGCGCCAGGGTCGCCCAAGCTTAGTTCTTCACTCCCGGCAACTCCAGTTCTAAAGGAACACGTACGTGATACTCTGTCTTCACTGTCTCCGGCAGGCAGTGGTAGAGTGAGTCCAAGACCAAGTGGAGAATTTTCTCGCCCCAGTGTTGAGCTTGGTCGTCGTAGCCTCAATATCAGCCAGGAATCGCTCAGACGGTCAGGATCACCCGCCAGGAATAGCGTGGGTTTGGATCGTCATTCCCTAACTTCTAGTGCGTCTCAACCAACTTCCCCAAACCGGCCCTTCTCCTCTGAGTCGATTGTCCAATCCTTTGGGGAATCCTCAGACGCCATCAGATTGTCTTCGGATGAAGAACGTGGGGCCTCGGCTAGCAACATTTTGGATCGTAGTGATGTTTTTCAATCGCCTACTCTTAAGGAGCCGGGTCGGAGCGAAGATCCCCGGAGATCTAGCTCCCTCAAAGAGGCAAGAACGTTCCCGCCGCGCCCGAGACTGGGGCTCGGTAGTAGAAAAAAGGCCCGGGGGTCTACCGCGGGCTCAGACTCTGACACCGAAGCTACTGGAAAGGCATCTCCACGCCTTCAGGATATTGCCAAGTCAGGGAGTTTTCCTCTACAACGTGCGGCCGATTGGGCCGATTGGATGAAGAAACGTTCTAAGAAGGTGGGGGTTATGATAGCCGCACAGCCTATGAGTTACTTGGAGAAGGTGTCTGATATGTGGGTCGGGGGGAGAAGGCATTACGGCGGAGGGGCCATGGGTATGATGCCGAATGAAGAAGTCGAAGATGCCGATGATGGCGACGGCGAGACCCACCATGAAGAGCGGTTTAGAGCACGTTTCTCACTGCCGTCCACCGAGAGGCTGCAAGCGGTGTACTTTGGATACCTGCACCGAGTCTTGCCGTTATACGGGAAAATTTATCTGAGCAACCGCAATTTCTGCTTCCGGAGCCTCCTACCGGGGACTAAAATTAAGGTTGGTGAACTCGCTTCTCGGGAAATATAGATCTTGCTAACAAAACATCTAGATGATCTTACCCTTAAAAGACATCGAGAACGTGGGTAAGGAGGAGGGATTTCGATTTGGGTACTCAGGACTTGTTATTACGATCCGAGGCCATGAGGAGTTGTTTTTCGAGTTCGGGAACGTCGAGACGAGGGATGACTGTGCTGTGACCCTGTTACAAGGCCTAGACGACCTAAGGGTACTCCAGCAAAGCGGGATTTTGACGCGAGAAGAGAAGGAAGGGGCGGAATTGGCAAAGCAGGAGCATCAAATGTTGCAAGATGCACGCCAGATGGGTCACAACATCCATGATACACAACTCCCGACTGGCACAAACGAAGCGAGCTGCCCACTCAACGCGCCACCTATTGTTTTCGACGATCCCCATGGATCTATAATTAATTTCAAGCCTGCGGAGCCCTTGAGGATTACTTGTTTAACAATTGGCACACGAGGTGATGTCCAGCCCTTCATCGCTCTTTGCAAAGGGTTCATGGCTGAGGGCCATAAAACCAAGATTGCGACACACCTGGAGTTCAAGGACTGGATCGAGAGCTTTGGTATTGAGTTTGCACCAGTTGATGGCAACCCCGCAGAGTTGATGGCGATATGCGTTGAATATGGCATGTTTACTGTCGATTTCATGAAACATGCTACATCCACAGTAAGACCCCATTTGTTATTCTGCATGAGTACCTGCTGACCGTTTTTACAGATGCGAGGTTGGCTTGATGGCCTACTCCTGAGCTCCTGGACAGCCTGCCAAGGTTCTGACCTTCTGATCGAAAGCCCTAGTGCTATGAGTGGAATTCACATTGCAGAGGCCTTGGGAATCCCGTACTTCCGCGCTTTCACTATGCCTTGGACTCGAACTAGGGCTTATCCTCATGCCTTTGCTGTTCCGGAACATAAGATGGGAGGAGCATACAACTATTTCACATATGTGATCATTGACAACGTGTTTTGGAAATCTACAGCAGGCCAGATCAACAGATGGCGAAAGAACCATTTGGGGCTTCCTAGCACTTCATTGGACAAATTGCAGCCTAACAAGGTCCCGTTCCTGTATAATTTCTCGCCCTCCGTTGTTATACCCCCACTCGATTATAGCGATTGGATCCGCGTCACGGGTTACTGGTTTTTGGACACCCAGAGCGATTGGACAGCCCCAGAAGAGCTGACGAATTTCATTCGGAAAGCTCGTGAGGATGGAAAGAAGCTTGTCTACGTTGGATTTGGGTCTGTTACTGTGGCCGATCCACATGCCATGACACGGACGGTTGTTGAGTCAGTACTGAAGGCAGATGTGAGGTGTATCTTGTCCAAGGGCTGGTCCGACAGACTTTCCAAAGGCAAGAGCGCAGAAGAGCCAGAGGTCCCCATACCACCGGAGATTCATCAGATCAAGTCTGCGCCTCATGACTGGCTTTTCAAACAGATCGATGCGGCCGTACACCATGGTGGCGCTGGCACCACTGGTGCAAGCCTTCGGGCGGGAATCCCAACTATTATCAAACCATTCTTTGGGGATCAATTCTTTTTTGGCAACAGGGTCGAAGACCTTGGAGTTGGAATTTGTGTTAAGAAACTCAATACTAGTGCATTCTCTAAGGCGCTCTGGGAAGCAACTCATAACGAGAGGATGATTGCCAAAGCAGGTTTACTGGGAGCGCAAGTCCGGAAGGCAAGTTGCACCTGATCGATTGGATCAAGGTTACAAGGCTAACACTTTTCTTTAGGAAAATGGAGTGGAGACTGCTATCCAAGCGATCTACCGTGACATGGAGTATGCCCGCACTCTTATCAAGAAGCATACAACGGACACCCAAGATGAGTCGGAGGAGTCATGGACGTTTGTTGGGGACGACAGTGAGCCTGAGCAGCCCCACCGTCAGGCGACTATTTAGAAGGTTCTCATAAGCAAGTTTGCTGATTTTAGATGTCTTTTTTGCCCTGTTGTCTTTTTTCTTTTTTCTACCGAGATATTGGAATTCGAGGGTTAGTCGGTCGGTTTAGTAGGGGGTAAATTCAAGGAGAATGAGAAGCTTAATATTTACCGCCCCATTACCAGTCCCCCCCTCTTTTTGCTTTCTCTTTTTGGTTGAAAGGCTCCCCAGTGTCCGGGGCACATATTCTTTGGTTCTTCCCCTTTACTACACATACAACGGTTTTCATGGGCATGCTGTACGAAGGCGAGTTTTGGGATTAATCGGATTGTAAATTCACCTAGGGACGAGGAATATTATGTAAACAATATTATAAAGGCAGAATTTCGAGAATTCCTCTTTAGTTTACTATAATTCTGTAGCATGCTAGGTTATTACGAGACTAGAGTCAGCAAATGCGCCATTATGCAGCCTCGGTATCGTACTTTAGAAGCCCCAACGAACCCCATCTATAGGTATGTAAGTGAGTATTATGATATTGTGGTATTACTTTGGAGGTAGTATTATTGTGCACTTGTATAGTAGTAGCATTACCTATCCCATTCTCGGGGAGTGTTTTCGAGGTGATAGGATGGTGGTGGTATGGTGGTAAAAGGTCTTTGTGACGCTGTCCTCATTTGTTTCGATCAAACGAGAGAGAGAGAGAGCTTTGTCTGTGCAATGTGGTGCTTGTTTGCAGGCTAAGATATGTGAGTGTCGAGCTACGGGGTTGGAATCCGGGAGATGACCGAACTGGCTGACGGTTGACCAGTGGCCCGCTGGTTGTGACTGGCCGTGAGTGCGCATTAGATTTACTACTCTCCAGTATTCCTATGCGAGCAGGACGGGCCCTAAGAATAGTGGCAATGTGTTGTACCACCCACCTTGCAAGTATGAAATCGGAGTTCTTTGAAAGAGAATACAGGATTCAAATGTTATAAAGGAGGAGCTGTCTCCCCGTTCTCCGCGAAGAAACTTGAAGGGTAGAAATCGGAACAAAGCCACAAATCATACCATAACTCTCACCCGCACACGCATAGTAATGACCTTCCACCATAAATCGTTAACTTAACTTATCCTTGACGATTGGATACTCATGACACAGGGGCTGAGGTCGCTCGAAGGTATGATAGGATTATCTCACCAAGGCTCCACTCGTTGACCTTTTCTTGGCATCTCCACGTTTAACCTATATTAACATTTTATCATTCGCCCTAAGGTTCTCAAAAACCTAACGTTAATTGACAACCGAATAATCACCGTCATCCTCCTCTCCAGCCTGACATAACTACCGGTACAGTGTTGCCCATAGACCTTATATCATACCGGCAAACCACAGTATGTATTAAATCCATTTAAGATGGTATCAGCACTTAGGGTATAAGTTAACCCGTGGAATCTCAGGTTCACCTTGCCGCGCGAAGAGGAACCCCAGTTCGCGAGACGAGATCATCGTTCGTCCTTCAAAGTTCAACCCTCCCACGGATAGAAAGCTTAAACCCACCTCGAGCACCAGCCCTCTCGCCCCCCCCCCCCCCACACACACTCTTTTCTCCAACTCAACTTAGCTCAACACTCAAACACACCCCACCCTCTGACACATCTTTTCACCTTATACCCCCCCGCAGACACAATCGCTGATCACGTTCTTTCGCCAACAATCGCCAACTCACTTGCGTCTGATCTTGTCGCCCTTTGTTTCCCTTTCATCGTCCGCCTAAGTGCGAGGAAACTGGGGCATGATTGTCCAGCTCCCCCGCTCAGTACGATATCCGGTAACCATCGCCGCGTTTCTCAAGCAGCCGAACGATGACATTCCGAGACTTGAGGCCGTTCTTCTCTACACATACATGACCACTGTGACCGAATACCCGGAGTTTGGTCAGGAGCTGCAGGTAGAGAAGAAGCTGTCCGCACAGTTCCATGCCCCCGTGGAGGGTAGATTAAACCGTTGGTTAGTGAAGGTTGGGACTGTTATCGAAGGACCTGGGTAGGTTTCTACACATCTATCCCCGCAATTATTTCGAAGTTTGTCTTGGTGGGAAGGGGGGAGGAGGAGGAAGATCGCTAATTCCGAGGCTCTGCAGTGTCGACATTATGGAAATTGAAGAACCTTGTTCCCACGAAGTGCAGTTCGCTGGATTATGTAGCATGTGCGGGAAAGACATGACCCTGTAAGCAACATCTCTCCGCTAGATGTTTCCGCTGTTTGCGCTAATGGTAATACATTTACAGACTAGACCACGGCCACTTTTCTAACAAGGATCGCGCAACAATACACATGGTTCACGATAGCATGGGACTCACAGTTAGTCAAGACGTGCGTCATTCCCTATCCCAACTTGTAACTACAAGGCTCAAGAGAGTGTTTGTAGAGTTTGTTCCTAACATCGTGTTTGCGCGTCAACAGGAGGCTACCCGACTGGAAGAGGAGGCGAAAAGGCGTCTTCTAAAGTCGAAAAAACTATCTCTCGTTGTCGATCTCGATCAGACCATTATCCATGCTACGGTTGACCCTACGGTTGGCGACTGGAAAAATGACCCTTTCTGCATCAATCACGAATCTGTCAAGGATGTTCAAGCTTTCAAGCTAGACGAAGATATAATTGGTGGTCGAGGCACCTGGTACTATGTAAAGATGCGCCCAGGCCTAAAAGAATTCCTAGAACTCATCTCCCAGCTTTACGAGCTCCATATATACACCATGGGAACCCGGGCGTACGCAATGTCGGTCAAGAAGATCGTTGATCCAGATGGTAGAATATTCGGTGAGAGGGTGTTAAGCAGAGATGAGAGCGGGAGCATGACTCAAAAGAGTCTTCATAGAATATTCCCGGTTGATACGAAGATGGTCGTTATCATCGATGATAGAGGTGATGTTTGGAAGTGGAGTGATAACTTGGTCAAAGTGCGGCCGTACGATTTCTTCGTCGGCATTGGAGACATTAACTCAAGCTTTTTGCCGAAACGTCAAGAATTTCTCCCTCCAGCACCTGTCACGAATGCTCCGGTTAGCCCGACGGTTTCCCCTGCCGATATGGCGATGCCCATAAATCAGAAGGTAGAGAAGGGTGATGATGGCGGTGACGACGACGGCGATGATGATGACGATGATGACGACGACGTGGAAGGGGTTCTCACGACCCAAAATGCGATCGGAGCCAGCAGCAGTGCAACTCAACTTGCAGCATTAGACCAGCTTGTCACCATTGGGGAAGGCCTTTCTGCTGAAAATCTCCTCAACGCCCAGAGTAAAGAACTCGACAAGGCCCTTAGCGCCCAAAAGACCGATCGCCCACTAGCTAGAAAGCAAGAGGAACAAGATAAGATAGACGAGAAGGCTGCCAACGAGTGTCTAAACGGTGAAAACGGGATAGAGTCAACGACACCAAGTGAAGTAGGGAGGGCTAAACACAGCGTTTTACACGACCATGATGTTGAACTGATCTCCCTTGAGCGCCACTTGACAGAAGTGCACCGAAGTTTTTACGAATTATACGAAAAGAATAGGAGTGCTATATCTGCTAGGGTTTCCGAGCTCAAGGACCCAAAGAAACAGGTCCGGAAGAGACGTCTCAGCGATACTAATCTACGAGCTGTTCCCGATGTCAAAGTTATAATGCCCCAGATGAAGATGGAAGCCTTGGGAGGTGTTGTTCTAGTCTTTTCTGGAATTATCCCACTCGGAGTGGAGGTTCAGAGGTAAGTTAATGAGTATTCCCATCGCGCAAAAACCTTCTAACCAACCCTATTTCTCCATAGTTCTGATATCGCGCACTGGTGCAGAAGCTTTGGTGCAGTTGTTGCGGATGATGTACATTCTAGAGTAACGCATTTAGTTGCTGCGAGGGTAGTTAATCCAATAAGATTGTCAAACACTCCTCCGGAGACTGACTATTATCAGAGCCGGACCGCAAAGGTGAGACGCGCAGCGTCAAAATACCCTCATATCAAAATAGTAACGCCACAATGGCTTTACGACTCGATCTCAAACTGGAGGAAAGAGCCAGAGAAGCCATATCTCCTCCCAATTCACCCCGAAGATCGGCATCCAAGACCGCTCAATGGTGCCGATGGCCATCGCTTGGACGGCCCAATGTTATCCTCCGAAGACGACGACTCAGACGACGACGAGATGCAGAGCATTCACACAGAGGAATTCTCAACTGCCGAGATGCCAGATATGACAGACGTAGGTTGGATGGACGTAGACGAGGAACTGAGAGAATGGCTAGGCTCCGACGATGAAGACACCGAAGCCGAAGATGGCAACGCACCCGATGTTAAGAGCACAGACACCATAACCAAGAAAGCTAGCAAGCGCTCAAGAAGTTCCACTCCAGACGAAGAAACCGGCGAACCCTCGCTCGAAAATTCAATTCCAGGCTCCAGGCTATCAAAGCGTCAAAAGATGGTTAGGAACCGCCCTGGCAGCGGGTTGAGAATTGTCGAGGGCGTCGCTCCATCTGCTTCCTCCTATGCGCCCCCCTCCGGAACCGACACTCCAGGTTCTTCATCCGGAACCCTCGACGGGATCTCGGAGAAGGGGCTTGAACAAGAATTTGATGAACTACAGGAGGTGGGAGAGGAAGAGGAAGAGGAGGACGACTTTGACGGCTTTGCCCAGGAATTCGATCGCGAGCTTGCGGAGATGGAAGCCGACGAGAATGATGACGATGAGGGAGATATTGTTGAGGACGAGGGCACTATTGTGGTCGGCGCTCAAAACGAGCATTCCCAACCCGAACCCAACCCTGAGTCGCCGCAGCATCTCGTCGACCTAAGATCACCTATAACAGATAGTTTTAGCAGCCTCGTCGGAGCCGGAGGAGCCTTAGGTGAGGCAGGAGGAGGCAGCGCCAACTCAACCTCATAAAAACCCAAAGTCTCCTATCCTTTCTATCTCTTTCTTTTCCCTTAATCTTTTCGCTTATTAAACCACTTCCCTCAATATCTCGAGCATTGCATCTCATTAAATGTCTATTCTCTATTTTCTTCCACAACCACCAACGGAGTAATTTGCATACTGGGCATTTCCTGTTTTTCTTATTTTCTTTCAAGTAGTGGTACGGTAGGACGGTAGCAGGCATTAGGAAAGGGTAGAGAGAGTAAGCAAGGGTTCTTCGATGTTTGTATAACTATATCCTTTTCCCCAGGTGGCAGGGGGTCTTAATTGGCTGCTAGAGTTTTTTTTTCTCCACTATTTCTCTTTCGCACTACTTGGCTAAAATAGGTGTATGATGGATTGGGGAGGGAAGGAGTGGTGAGATGGCGGGAGATGTATGCTAGATGGCGAATGACAAGAAAGAACTCGATGGGAGGAAACATACGGGAGATGGGGTAGTGATAGGTGATGGTCTCGGATCTGTGGTCGTGAGTGAGAGTTTGTGAATCGAAATGGAATGAAGTCTCGCTAACATACTGGTAGATGCCCGTGTTGCCGGTTGGCTGCGCCTTGCGGGGACGTGCCTTGGGTAAACTTTTTACCTTTGTTATTGTTGCACGATAGACAGCATAGCATGTTTTCGCCAGTGAATCTCGTGGATTTCGATATCGCATCTTCCCATCCTTATCGTCAAGACACCTCTTAGGGGAAGTGTGGTCACACCCCGCCATCTCAAAACCAAACCGGTAATTTGCCAAGGGTTCTCTGTCCAGAGCTCGTATCCGGTTCATGTAGTGGTGCGCTCGGAGGTGAGGCCCTTGTAAAGTTCAAGGAGAGAAAAGAGTACGGGATCGGTTGCTAAATGCTCTAGGTGTGTTTGTAGATTTCCAACAACTTTGCCCGTTCTATGGTACCTACGTGTTCTCGTGTATTTGGCGTGTCTTTGGTTATTGGTTGAGTGAGGAGGTTTGGCATGTTCTCGTGTCGTGAGTGTGCGATGTGGTTCCCTGATTGATTGATCGACTGGGGGGGTTTTGATACTTTTCAGTCTTTTTTGGTATGATAGAGCAAATAGAATACCATTAGGAAGGATGTGAGGGCTTTGGAGACCCCACCACCCCCCTCTCCTCACCCCTCCAAGCTAGCAAAAAATGTCTCCCTCGAACCTCCCAAACCACCTCCGCGCAGAGGAGCAACGGAGCCCCCAACCTTTCTACTCACCAGTAGTCGCTTTGGCTCACCAAACCCAATCAATAATCATCAAATCAACCCCTCTTTTTTTTTATTTTTTTTTTATTTTTGGGGATGATGGTATCGTTTAGATAAAGAATATTCCCTTTCTTCTTTCCTCCAAATATATTATTATAGCAGAGCGGAAGCCATCTCCTCCTCGAGAAGGGCGAGGGTCGGTGCTTCCTAATGATTTTTTCCTCCCACTTATCCCCTAATTGCCTTTCGGTGATAATGCCATGATTGAAGGGTTCGCCGCCGAGAGCGAGCAAGGAAGCAAGGAAATAGGAGAGCATATTGCCCATAATGGTGTGTTCCAGTTTCTAATGTTGGTAGGTTGTGCTGAGCTGAGCTCAGCTGTCAAAGTACTGTACCTCGTTCGGTATCTAATTGAGCGAGCGGTCCACAGCAAAGAGCCATGATGGAAAAATAATTCCCAAAATTTCGTCAGATCACGTACTATCACTCTTCCCCCCCTGAACTGCATGGTATATCTATCATACAAGTAATGAGCTCCCTCATGATAAAAAAAGAAGCCTCCCAAAGCTATCGCTAATATGCTTGATAATATTGTCTCATGGCACCAGGTATTAGCCATTGACCCAATTGACCCACCCTCCGGATCACAAGTTGTAGGTGACGTTCTGACTCATATTGGCCGGACCCACAGAGTTCATTAATTAATACCAGAGCAGTAGCATCAATCAATCGGGGGGGGGGGGCGTTTTTTTTTTATAAAAGG
>Ga0307509_10000269_pt1 | contig 85326 bp, 94 predicted proteins | sample 10_EM_MG_FD_202245 | JGI IMG/M metagenome (GOLD analysis project Ga0307509, IMG submission 202245) | Populus trichocarpa ectomycorrhiza microbial communities from riparian zone in the Pacific Northwest, United States - 10_EM | ecosystem: Host-associated > Plants > Roots > Unclassified | place...
CACTTCCGGACGGAATGAGCCCGGGCGGACGCACCCAGAACAGGAGTTTACGTTATAAGCGCCTGGAACGTCCGGCGCACAGGGTGAGCGGGGAGAGACAGAACGCAAGGTATTTTTTTTGCTGATGGATGACCACTTGATGACTATGATTTATGTTATGGTTATTGCGTAGACTTTGGTTCTACATTTTATTTTTATCAAATAAGGCGGTGATGAAGTTTCTTTTGTTATATTAATGGTTTTTCTAGGCCATGCCTTAGGGTGCATGCCGGAGTTTTCCTGTAGTTAAATACAAAATAAACTCATAGGATTTTTAAAAAAAAAAAAAAAAAAAACTCGATGAAATGATCGATTGACCAAAACCACACCACACACCTTTAATCTACTAATGCTCCTAGTCTTCGGAAATCGGAGAACAAAATACGCACCGAAAGGTTATGAAATTATGATACTGTAGGTTCGATATCTATATTATCATAATAATAATATTATTATTATTATATTCTTGGCTTAGTAACTAAAAGAGTATCATACAGCCAACCTGCCTTGAATTTACATCCCTTGCTCGCAGCATTTCGTCCAGACCCAGTCCGTCTATCCCGTAGTAACCCGTACCACACCCTATCACCCCAACCCCAAAAGAAAAAATAGACACAACTCTAAACCCAATTATATTCACGCTCTCCTGGTTGTCCACCTCGCACCAGCACCATGGTTTCCGAGCACACGTCCCCCCTCCCACCAACTAACTAGTGGCACTCCAATTCCAGGAACACGAACTTCTACAGACCGGTCGAGTGAGCATCCATGACCGCCCACTGACTGGGCACCTTACCGTAGTCTAATAGGGTTCTGCTACGATCGGGTAGGACAGTTCTGTGTTAAATCACTTCGAGTTAAGCCGCCGGTGCGCCCAGTTATACCAGGTTCCCCAAGAATTGATCTACCGGCATACCCATAACCAACGGCAAGGGCCCACTAGCAGCAGCCTTCCAACAGCACAGACGCCGGCAGGCAGTGGTTCCGATGGGTGGTTGCATCGTGATTTATTCGGCGCCCATGATAATTGCTACTTCACACACACCAATACGGAAGGGAAAAGGGTACTCGAGTATGATAGTGCAGTAGACCTGATGATAAGTTGGGCTCAATAGACTTCGGTAATATGGTAGTGAGATGTTCCACCAACATAGCGCCATGCGCAAGTAAATGACAGTAACCTCCACATTAATCCTAGCGTAAAAAAGTATTCATCACCAGACCACTACAGCATAGATTTAATTCCAAAATGGTATCATAATGTTACTACCATACCTTGATTGAAAAGAAAGAAAAAAGGAAAAAAAACCTCCCCCAAGGAAAACAGAAAAGCTCAAAACAACCTTATAAAAAGCCCCAGATACCCCACTGTGAGAGGCGATAGAGGGAGGGGTGTTTGTCCTTGAGTACTGCCACCTTTTTTTTCTTCCAACCGGTGGAAAAGGAAAAAGAAAAAATAAAGAAAATAGTCAAGAGAAATAATTAACCCTCCTTGTCACCCGGTTTCCTATTGAAAACGAAAGCGTGAGAATCATAATCTATGGTACCATCCATTTTGTTCAAGCACAAGTCGCCCATGACCACTGTGGACCGCAACTCCTTCACGATCCGCCGGCATTCGCTCACCGCATTCAACGCGTCGCCACCCTCACCCTCGGTCGTTCCTTGGCCAAACTGTCCCGACGCACTCTGAGCCATCTGCACCAACATAGCTCGGCCCGTCGCATCCTGAGGAAGGAGCGCCAAAGCCGGGCTGCATTTAAGCAGTCGCTGAAAGAGTTGTCGAGTTGGTTTGGCGGTGACCAACCAACATATCAAGGGAAAATAGCGCATCAAATCCGAAGTCGGAATGGGCGTCCCGCTCTTGAGATTCAAGAACAGTTGAAGGAAAGGAATCTGAATCGAATAAAGAGTCGAGGCCATCGTCTCCAAAAGCACACATTGCAACAGCCAAATTGCTGCCACCTCCGCTGGTGGATCCTGTGGGTTTAAAGCTACCGATAGACACTGCAGGTCACACACCAATGCAGCAGATTGATGTGTCGTACCGAGAGCTTCATTAGACCCCACAGGGGGCTTAGGAGTTGACGTGGTTGAAGTAGGGATGATAGAGGAGAGATCGAGGGTAACATCGTTTGGAAACATCTGGAATGAAGGAGCAGGGCGGCCGACCATATTGCCACCCATGCTTGTGAACGCCTTGATGGAATCCTCAAAAGACTTGAGTTGTCGCTGCATCTCCTCTAAACGTTTGGCAAGAGATGCGTTCTCCTCCTCAATAGTCGACAACCGAGTCTTGAGATCGCTATTATCCTTTTCCAGAATAGCCTTCTCATCTTCAAGCTCCTCCATCTCCATCCTTCTCCTTTCCCTAGATGCCTGAGCAGCTGCGCGATTTCTCAGAACGCGCTCGATTCGGCGCTGTTCTTTCTCAGCGGCAGTCTTTGCACGCTTTCTATGCAGGGTATTAGCATAGGTCCTGAAGAAAAGGATGCGCAGTCACGCGAATCATAGTCAGGTAGGTGTCAGTAAAAATCGGAAAACTATTTCTGCTGATCCCGTACAGACCTCTCCAGAGGCGGGGGCTATGTTTTCCGATTTTTATGGACACATCCGAGTAGACATGATGCAAAGAGCCCCAACTAACCTTGGAGGGAGGTTGGTTGTAGGAGTTGGTAGTTCCTGACCCCATGATTTCCGCTTCTTAGTTGGCTTCTTCTCCTTCTCAGGCTCGGGCTTAGGTGACGCAGAGGGCGAAGAGTCCCTTAGTTCAACAGGTGAGTCTGACAGAGGCTCGAGCCCAAGTAAATCGATTTCCTCTAACCCCGACGGAGCGTAATCGCTAACTGTAGAGAATCCGAAAAAATCTGCATCGCATTCCGCGAAGGGAGTTGTGACAAAAGAAGACTCGGGAGACGCGCCCGAGTTCATTATGTGTTTATATATTTTAGGGATAAAAAAGTATATGCGAATAAATGCTTAGGAGATGGATGCGCTAAGAGTACTGGAGGGTTTTGAGCCGATTCATGGGTAGGAGGGAGGAGGAGCACGCAGGTTTATGAAGGGGAGAAAAGCTATGAGTTTGTATGGATTGTATTGGCTTTTGAGGTGTGGACAGCGTGGTCTTTAGCAAGATGAGTCGATCACTTCACGGAAGCGTTTGCCTTGGGGCGAAGTCAGAGGGGAAAAAAGGAAAAAAGGGAAAAAGAAAAAAAAAACAGGAGTAGGGGTGATGCGGAAAGTGCTACCACAGTGGACATCTGTCTTTTTGTTTCGCTGCTTCAAGCAATTTGGTACGAATATCCACTGACCCCACGGATGTCTTTCTCCGCGTTCCCGAAATATATCATACAAGCACCGGTATCTCGAGCATAAATACCGGTACTGTCCAAGGTGTCTTCCTCACCAACATGACACGTATCGGTATTTATGCGAACCCGAGCGTCCTGAGGCCATGCTAACCAGGCTGGAAAAAAAAGAGGAACCCACTTCCCAGTGGACGACACAAAAGGTAACTATGATAGTATTACAAGAAAGAAAAGGAAAGAAAGGGCAGGAAGAGGAAAAGAAAGAACCAAACTATCGTAATAAGAGACCCATATCCAAACCCCTCAAATATGATAAATAAATAGAAAGCCTCCTTCCACTTTTATAATCGTGGTCTAATCTATATCTTCGAGCGTCGCCACAACAGCGGTCTTAGCTTCCTCTGATGATCGGGGCTTGGCCTCTTCCCTTCCCTCTTCTGCTTTCTTCCCATCCATTTTTGTCGCCGCATCATCTAACTCCGGAGGTTGGGATGGTGCGTGGAAGAGCTCTTCATGCAAATCTGGTAAAAACCTTTCTAGTCTCTTCCAAGTAAGTTTCCACAGTTCCGCGTTCTTCTCATCTTCCTCCGGAGGAACCAGGTATTTTCCACTAGCCATGACAAGTAGAATATTTTTGAGACTTTCTGGTACCGCTTCCTCCTACAGATAGCGTTAAAATAAGTCCCAAGAAGGGTATTAAGATATTGGTCTTACCAAGTGGTCTCCTTGTCCACTATTCATAAGTCTATCCATAATATCGAGGATTTTTAGCCACAGGTCCAGCATTCCGTCCCATTCGGAAAGCATGACAAGATAATGCAAGAACACCTTGCACAACAGCGTGGCCGCTTGCACCCTTGTGTCGCTCATTCCCCTAGGGTCGGATTGGAATACTTCCGGCTTCAGAAGCCTATTTATCAGAGGAAACAAAACATCTCCAAATATTGCTGTCCACTCATGGTGGTCATCTGATGTGAGATCTGGGGAAAGCAGAGAAGGTTGGAGTGATGAAAAGGCTTGGTTGCGGATCTTGCGACACGGGTTGATACATTGAGTACTAAGAGATTCAAGTATCGGGCTCCAGTAGGTAGTCCATGCTGCTCCCCAATTAGAAACTAGGTTAGTAAGGTGAGGGAAGACATAACAAACCTTCTTTCTTCTCCAAGTGAGATTGTTTAATCAGGTTCGGAACCCTAGGGGTGAGCTGGTAAACCATGAGCACAGCTTTAGAGCCACGTGCCACGATCGCGGCATCCCTAGACCCCGTTAGCTCTCAGCGGCTAGCAAGCCTTGCCAACAACTTACGGCCTGTTAACGATCTTTTTTGCCTTTCCCCGTTTAGTTAATTTATCTTGTTTTTGTTCGAAAATAGATCCGACGCTACCCGCAGACGCAAAATCGTTGAGAAGGGAGACAACCGGAACATAGTTATCTGAAGTGACATAAGGCGGCTCCGAGGTGATAAGCTCCATAATACTAAAGGCCTCTGCCGAGGCATCAGAATTGGGCAGGAGTATCCTCAGAAGAACCCAGAAATCCGGTGAATTGACCATTTCCGTCTTGAGCGAAGAGGAAGCACTCTTCACACATTTTGATATCCCCTTGACAACCGGTGAAGCTGATTTAGCCAGTAGACCTTTATCCAGAGTCGCAATAGAGTGCAGCAGGACAGGAACATTGAGGAACGACCTGTCGTGGCTAGCTTGTAAGTGGGAAAACAAGTAGTAAATAACCCTTGAAACAACAATTTGATGCGTGAGCCCTGCATTTCGAACAATGTTTGTTAATGTCTCGGCCAGTATTTTTCCATGTTCGGCCACCGTCTCCTCATCCCTCAGCACCAAGCAGGTTGCTAACTCTAGCACATATACCACAGCTGGATCATATACCGGCCCTTTCTTAGCAGGATTAGATTCATTGGGAGGCTGTGGTGGGTAATCGGGCTTAATGATTACAATATTAGCACCATCATCCTCATCCTCATCGAAATTCGGGAGCTGTGAGAGAAGTGCGGTAACCAGAGATCCCAAGCTTGTCGCATCGAGCTGCCTAAGGCACGTCAATATTAAACCTCAACAGAGTCATCACAGGAGTTATACATTATATTTGCAAATATGTCCCCAAGATAGCACGCATTAATACAGTCCACAGTGCACAAGGTGCTGTCCAGTTCCTCATCTGAGGGTTCTGGGGGCTCATCGCTTGCGTAACTAGAAAGATATGAGGAAAGCGCAGAGAAGAGACCAGCTTCCTTTGAAGTCTGATTTCTCTCTATGACGACAGAAGGCGTTTGTAATGGGATTGAGGGAATATCCAATCCACTCTCGGACTGTGAAAAGAACGGCGGAATCAAGGAGTTCACAAATAGATTTAGCCATATGCGGACAATCTATATCATAATTAGAAAATAGGCTATAATAGCAGATCCCAAGCTGGCAAACCTGTTTCCATCCTTCCTTCAAAACCTTCTCATTGCTTGTAACAACCCGAAACAAAACAACTGTTGCCAGCTGTGCCTTGAAATCCCTTCCGAATTTCACTGCCAACTCCGAAACCATGACACTATTGTTATTGACCTGAATTTCAGTATTGAGTGCGGTGCTGGGAGGCGTTTCAGTCGAGAGGGTGCTAATGGTGCTCAAGCAGCGGACTATATGATCCAGAGCTTCAGTCAACCCATATTTCGCAGCGATTCTAGCACACTGATCAAATCCAGCGATGACTCTTGAGAACACGGCATCATCAGTGGCAGACAAGAACACATAACTGAGTGTTGCGACTATAGGTTTCCAGGTAGCCGCAAACATGTCTGCATCGTAGATATTAGTATCGCAAATCACCAGGTCTCCCGCCGACATTGTCTTGAGCAGCAGCTCTCTCCAAGCATAGTCGAACGCATGCTTATTATCGTGCTCTTCTGGCAAGATAATCTCGTTGTTCTTGATAGTATCAAAAATAGCTTGCAGGTATGCTGGCTCAAAGTTCTTGCCGCCATTAACACCTCTGAGATTCCGGGCAAAATCCTCATATTTCATCCGTGCTTGGGACTGTATCAAGTCAGCAATTGATTCCCACTATCCCATAAATAGTCAACTACTTAGCTAACCTTTACATTAGGGTTATGTTGATCCGTGTTAAGCATAATAATAGCGTAGCTCAATACGAAAACCGCATCCTTGTCCTCGACGTCGTCTGGCTTGACGCCAGAGCAGTATTTCTCCGAGAAAACAGTGACGATACGTTCGATCAACGCAGATTCACCAGGTAAGCGGAATGTCTCAAGCATGTCTCTCAACGCCTCATCAACACGTTTGCTGGAAAAGTCGAACATTTCCATAAAAACCGTGAGGATATCCAGGTTAGACTTCTTAGAAAGATACTCTCCAAGCAGCTTCTTGTTTATTCGCGACGTGCCTTTGAGGAATCGAGCAATTGAGTCTGGGTTGTCAGCCCTGTCAATGATATTTTCTGCGACAAGATACTGAATTCCCTTTTTAGGATCTTCATTGAACTTATTAGCCCCATTGATGATGATCTGTTTTCGTGCTCGCTGCTTCTGAAGTTCTTCCGGATCGGGGTACCCCTTGGTCACTGGCTCATTATTAAGACGTTCTGAGATGAAACCAATATAACCGAGCAAGGCGTCCAAACAAAGCGGGGGAACATTCGTTGTGCTCCAGGTCGCAGAGTCAGGGAAGGCATTCTATACAAACAGTCAATAAAAAATCCTTCACCTGCTGAGTAAGGACATATTCTACCCTAGATAGGAAGCCAACAACATCCTCACAAAGGCCACTTCTGTCGACCTCACAGTCATAGTTGACGTATAGCTCCACCATAAAGCTTGGTATCCTAGCCAAAGCCCCTACACTCTCAACCATAGCCTCCCTAGCGTCAGGTCTCCTAGACCCTCCCTCCATACCAAGCTTCTGTCTTTCTTTCACAGGCACCGGTGTGGATCTGCCACTGCTGGGTGGCTGGTAGACCCCCTCATAGAGCATTGGATCTATCCCCGGTTCCCTCGGAATATCAACTTTAGGATGCAGGCAAGCGATAACATATGACAAAAAGAGCTCTTGCTGCAGCTTCAGTACACCTCTAGTCGTGGCCAGGAGGGTTCCGGTAACCCTCAAGGACTCTTGCAGTATAGTCATGGTATCTGACCTTACTAGCTGAAAAAGATATCTGCAAAGGTCATCCTTCGCCAGGTTTGCAAGGCTGGGGTGTTTAGCAATAGAAGGCCCAGCAACCTCAAACGCAACGTCAATTATTCTCATTGCCATTACCCTCATAGTGTCTGTGTGAGCCTTATTGTGCGGATCTAGTAGTTCCACCAGCACTCTCAGCAGCTCTCGTATTGATGGCAGGGAGTAAGGCTTAACCTCCTGTTCCTCCTCGGTGACCGCAACTTGGTCCCCCCCAGTAGCTCCCGCGGGCGCGATTGAGGGTGTGGGTGCATCCCTGCTTTTTTCCGAAGATTGAGAAGACCTAGGTTCGCCCGCTTGCGAAGAAGTATCACCGTTCACCGAAGGCTCCATCTTAACGCTCTCCATCTCGTCTTTCGAATTCGCTTCTAGGTCGCCGCCAAGGACATCCGCCTCGATCTCCAAGTGCTTCAGTCGCTCAAACACAACTTGGCACATAAACACCATGGACATCTCCGCCGATCGTCTCAGCATCTCGGATAGCCGCATCTGGCAACACATGCTCAGTCCGGTCTCCATCATTTCGCAGACGCTCTCGTCACCGAGCAACTCCCCCCCCGGTCCCGAAATCATCATCTCCATGAGTTTCAAAATCCGTAGTAGCACGACCTCGTCTTGGGCTGAATCGGAAGCTTCAAAGCGGCAGTGGGTGATTGCTGACGATAGGAGCTGCATTGCTAGCGAGAGCCGGGGAGAGTCACGATTGATCAAACCGTACGCAAAGAACTTTGTCACGGCAATTAGAGCAAGCGAGGTAATAGGTCCTGATGTCGACGAAGACCGGATAACCTGTAAAAAGGGATGTAGAAGTGAAGGAGTATCGAATTTCCTAATATCTAGACATCGCCCCCTAAACGTCAACCCTGCCAATACCAAACAAACAAACCAGAGCTTCTACTACCTTTGCAATCCTGTAAATCACTCCTTAATTTTGCGAAGGCTGCCATGAGAGGGTTATCCTAAATAATGGGAAAGAAAAAGAAGGTCAATTCATCCCTTCCCCGACGGTCAGGCCAGAATGCACGAACCTGAATGCTCTTCCCCCTCTTCCCCCTCAATCCCCACCTGTTTGTCAGCCCAATATCCAACCCCACCTCCTCACCGCCCAATTTCCGTCTCTGCAACCCCCTAGCAGGGCTTCCAGGAACAGGAGTGCTCAACCCGCTCCCAGTCGCACTCCCAGATCCCCCAGAGACAATATTACCCCCTCCGCCTCCCAGGATGACAGATACAGAGCTCTGGGCCCACCGCGCATTCTTGCGCATGGCAGAGGTGACGGAAATGCATTCCGTAGTGACTAGGGCAATAGGACTGATCGCCACGGAAATTTTCTGAGGGGCAGATAGGGTAGGAAGTTCTTCCATTGATTCGGGAGTTGAGAGAGTTGAGATGCGATGCGATGGTGGTAATAACTGTGGTTGGAGCCCCTGGGGAAAATAGTAGTGGGGGAGGTGGTAATTGTGGAGTTATGTTTATTGAGCTCGAACCCTGAGGCCTAGTGTTAAGAACTCGAGGTAGCTTCCTGGGAGGTGACATTGTAAAAGGGCAACAGCCTGCTGCTAAACACATCTGCTTTATGTAAGGGTCTTGGCGGGAGTGATGTGCTGTGAGTCGACGCTGTTGGACAGATATTGTCACACTAGTACGAGTACTGTATTAAGTGCCACCGCTGTGACATGTATTTCTCTAAAAACCGGCCAAGGACACACAGCTCTCTACAATATTAAGGGGGAGTTGGAGTGCCAATTTGCATTTGAGCAAGACGATAAAAAGGTAACACAAGTAAGGACAAACCCCCGCCCGACTTCCGTGACAACTATCCGTACCCATAACCGCTCCATACAACACAAACAGCTGTCCCCGACTACAGAGCATGCTGAGGACAAATGGGAAAGGGCGTCATATCATAATATTATCAAGAAATGAGGAGAAAAACAAACAAAATTTCCACAAAACCACACGCCCCCTCCGCCTGATGCAACCCCCAACAATCTAATGCCACCCACCCATAATCTAATCAGCCCCGAGCCCCAATCATCGAGCAATATAATGTCTAAGAGAGAGAAATGAAGAACATTAGAAAAAACAATTTATCCCTCCGTAAGTGCTTTCAATGCTTCCACGCCAACTTGCAGAACCTCGGGGTTTCGAGTCCCACGGAGAGAGTCCCTGATCAAATCAATCGCACCCTTTCTCCGGAATCTTTCCGTATACTCTGGCTTTTGACAGACCAAGTTCCTAACACAAACAACACCCCTGTGCCTCATTTCTTCGTTTTCCTCAATAGCCATCCCAAGGAGGGTGTCCAGACCTTTCTCCCTCCTCATGATTGCTTCACAGGCCTTGTCCCATTCTGTCAGCATAGCTAATGCCCCACCTGCTGCTCTCCGAGTCGCTAAGTCCTCTGCGTCTGCAAGCGCAAGTAGCACGTGGAGCCGGTTACTCGCAGTTTTAGAACCGTCGGCAAACTTAGCAACTCCTGTGGGGGAAGCCATGAGGTTGCATAGTAGTTCAATTGAAGCTCTTTGAACCATGATGTTGTTCGAAAGCAAAGTTTCCTCAATTTTAGACCACCCAACGCGGATAATCAAATCCCGGGTTGAATCATCGGTTGAAGCGAGATTGGTGAGAGCGAGAAGGGATTCAAAAACAGGTAACAGATCGTTCTGCTCTTCGTTGGTTTCGAGTAGGGCTAGGAGTGGTCTCACGGCTGAAGCGGCAGGCAGCTGCGACCCGAAAACGTGGGATGGATTTGTAGAGACCAACACTCGGGCTAACGCATGGGACGACGACAGTTTAACCTTCCGATCCTGTTCGGAGTCACCGGTGACCGATGCGCAGAACTGCAAAAGTAACCTAACACCGCCTTGCTGAGCCACTAGTCCCCGATGCTTCTGATTCTTTGAAAGTGACAGAAATATACTAGAGATAATGGTGACAGCACTGGGGGATACCCTCTTACTGCAAGCTACCAAGACGGGGACGACACCCGCTCCTAAAAGGACTTTGCATCTCATTGTAACTTTCTCATCTTTATCCGCCGGGTCAGATTCGAGCTTAGCTTGCGGCGTGGAATTTGCGTAATTCCTTAGTTGAGCAACCCTCTTTTGTTCCTCTGATAATGACGGCAAATAGCCCGTGAGGTTGGCTACTACTGTGAGGCCTCCGTACATGACAGGCGACTTCCCAACCGAATCTTTTAGTGTCTCTAAAAGTCTTTGTAAAAATTCCTTGTCCTCCGCCAGTGACTCCTTGACAGATGGCTTCAAAGTGGCATAGGCCAATCCTTCCATAGCCGAATTCCTTGATTCAACATCGTCCTTAAGCATCATCTCCCGGAATACAGCAGCAAGCTCGTCGATGCCTCTCGGCGCGACCCCAGGATCTCCGCTCCCATAACGAACTTTTGCCAAAATCGTAGAGGCAATGCCTTTGAGGCTTTCGCCGCCCCGAATAACAGCTTCAAGATACGCCTCGCAGTGTACAGCGATCGCAGCACGACAGGCTTTGTCGACACAAGCAGCGCTCATCATCTCCAAAACCGCCCGCTCAACATCCGAAGGCCGACCCTGAAGTGATGGTACGAGTTCTTCCATAAATCCTTCCGTCAAGAGCAACCCTGCGACAACCTTCGGTACGAGAGGGAAAATAGCGGCAGCAGCAGAGAATGCAATCCGAAGATCGTCATCCGAGTCGGCAGCTAGTCGTGAGGAAATGAACTTTCCCAACATACTACCTGCAGTGCTCTCATCTGTTTCAACGAATCTAGCAGTAGCAAGTGTAGCATGAGAGCGCAAGTCATCAGAGGATCGAATGTCGAGCATGGAAAGGACCCGCTCCAGAGAGGCCTGGCCAATGAACGAGCGAAGCTCCGTAGTATGTGTAGCTAACAGTCTGGCAATAGAGCGAATAGGCCACAGACCGATCTCACCAGATTCAGTATTGAGTGTTTCCAAAAACAGCTTGAAACAATCCTTTATCGATCTTTTCCTCCTCGCTTCCGATTCCCATGCAGCAGGATCGAGCAAAGTCACTACCAACCCATCAATAGCTTCTCCCCCGATTTCTGCAAGCGTCTCAAACATCTCCTTTGTATTTTCACCGACAGAATCCGCTAAGTGTTCCCTCCCACCCCCACTAGCACGCAATATCTCGCCCAGGACTTTCCCACCGATAGGCAAAGGGATACTTTTCGCGCGCGCCAATAGCAGCTCGATGCATTCCGTAGCAGTTATGGTTTGAAAATTCGAGCTTGGGTCCTTGAGTAAACGTAGTGCATTCTCACCGGCAGCCACATCACCCTCGACAACAAATTTCTGACAAAACTTTGACAAGGGGTTAACAGCCTGGTCCTTCTGGAAGCTGTGGAAGGCTGCAAGGACGTTTGCGTTTTTCGGGGCGAGGGATAGGGCTTCGCGGAGAAATCGAACGGCATCCTAATTTCATTCCAATGGCATATTAGAGCTGAAAAAGCATTGTAAGCAATCGCTGTTGAAGGAATAGGAACAGCTTACATCTTGATGACCGGATTGCAAGTATTGGAGTGATTTTGTGGCGAGCTCCGATGCTCTCGCGTCTGGGAGCTCTTCTCCTGGCGATGACATGTTGCTGGCGTTAGGGCTACCGATATCTGAAAAAAATTCGGCGCAGAGGTGTGAGAGCGGGGTGGGGGGGTTTTAGAAGAATTGGGTGTTCCGAGGGAGTGACCGCTAGGGATTGAGGCTTAGGATAAGTTGACATTGACCCTTGGATGTGGGATGGGGAGGATGGGGGGCCAGGTGTGCGGCAGTTGGCTGATTTTGGGCTGCAAGGATCCCCGCCGCAGAAAGAATCGAGAGAGGGTAAGAAGCACGAATCGTCACCTGACATCACTCGCAAACCCTTCTGTTTTACAGCCAATCACGGCTTTCTCCGACATCCCTACGATGGATGGGTCTTCAAGACTAACTACAGAATCAATTTGTACAGCAACTGTAAGGTGTCATCAGATCAAAAAAAAAAGAGAGCCAATCTACCCCTCAGCGATAGCGTAGCTCGCATTTCTGAGCCCGCCCTATCATAGGCTAGATTGGGTTCGACGCAGAGGGGCATCACAATTACTTTTTTATGCGATAGGACTCGCGCTACCTCGAAAGAGATCTGACAAGTGGTAGCATTATATTCGGACTCTATCTTGGGGCGGCTACCGTACGAAGTGTCGCTGTGATACAAGTACTGCAAGCCAGGCCAGCGCACACGTGCTTAAAGGATCACGAATTGAACGGGCATAATTCAATTCAGCTGGAAGATCAGGTCTCTCATGAAAGGATCCATGTGAGAAGCGTGACCTTGCTCTCGAGCTCTGGCTGTGTAGCCACTAAACGTGAAACTATCGTGTGTCCGGAGAATGCGGGGTAGGTCATTATCTATCACTCGTGGACCAGCTGGGACTCGAAGGTTATGTTTGTGCAGCGTACACCATTACCCGGAAGAATTCGAATTTTTGATGTGAATTTCTGTTTTTGGCATTGCAACATACAGCTGTAACTTACAATGTGATACTTGTGTCGTATCAGGCCCAGGACAAACAACACCACTGCAGGTATCCATCGGGGAAACTCTTTCGGACACTCGTGAACCTTATTGTTATAAGTGAGCAAGCAATTGGCAAGTAAAAGCCCAAGTCCTGAAGTTGCACACCCGCCTAGTAATAAATTGGTCTAATTTGTGCGATCTTGGTTTGAACCGGCTCCTATATATAGTTATGATACAGCACCCCCACACTAGTACTGACTCTATTGGGTTGTATAGCTCCAATTACCCCCGCAAACTTGCTCTCGCGAGAAGGCACTTGGCAGAAAAATTGCAAAAAGGACTCTGGTCCCCCCGCGAGCCGCGAAACCCTATCATCGTGCTTTGACACACCAGCAATGGCTGCCGCCATCTCCACTTTCGACAACAACAACGACCTCCGCGGCCTTTCCAAGTCCGGTTTCAATCCACTCTTCCACTCTTCGTCTAATTTCATCCGAATCAGTACCTCTAGCGACTTGAACATGCACGACGCCTCTGATTGCGCCCTCAACTTCCCAGAATCTAGGCACTGTATATCCTTGAACGCCTTTCAGCCCGCTCACACCAGCAATAGTTTCCCGAAGAGTGTACTCGGAGTTGTCAGGAACTGTCAAAAGAAGATTGCTAGCGGACGATTTTACCAGGGGAATTGCTGATGCGAATATAAGAACAGCGATGAATACAGAAGCAAGTGGGTCGAATCCAGTCCATCCACTGTAGTGGATCAAACCCGTACTAATCACCACAGATACAGATCCAAGAGTGTCGGCTAAGATGTGCAAGAATATACCGTGCATATTCTCGCTATTGTGTCCATGGGCATGGTTGTTATGGGTACTTGCTGGTGGCTCTCCGTCATGATTGTGGTGGTGGTGATTATCATGGCCGTGTAGGTGATCACAACTATCCTCATGCCGATGGCTATGCCCATGAGAATGACTGTGCGAGTGGCCATGTCCATGAGAATGACCGTGCGAGTGGCCGTGCCCATGATGTGCGTGGTCAAACGCCATAATGCCTAGATTCCGTATTTTAGAATAGATCTACTAGGAGCGAGTAACCATCACTTACCGACGAGATTAATTGCCAATCCCATAGAGCTCACAATCATTAATTCGCCAAGTCGCGCCATCTCAGTAGGTTCTTGCAAACGCTCGATGGCCTCCCACACAATCTTAACACTGATCAACCTATACCACAGAAATCAGCAAATATAAGCAAGATGCCACAAACAGTTGCTGAGGCTAATTCTTACATTAGGAAAATTCCGTTGGCAAACCCAGCAAGAGTATCCATTTTACCTAATCCATACGGATACCTCATACTTGGTGGCCGCTTGCTCATGACGGCTGCGCAAAGCCCTACCCCAAGGGCCAGGCAATCAAAGAACATATGCACACTATCAGATATAAGGCCCAGAGATCCGGTCATAAAGCCGTAGCACGTTTGAACGATCATGAAGGCAAAATTCAGACTATTAAAATCAGCAAATATCTTGGACAACAGACGCCTTTGGTACTTGCCACATGAAGTATCCGATCCTCCGCGAATCCTTCTCAATCAGTATGCTATGTACCAAAGGGACCCCTTCCGTCATCCTCAGTAAAGCCCTTGTAACACTTGAAGGGCCCTTGATCTCCTTTGGATGTGCATGACTATTCTCAACTTGAGAATAAGCCCCAGCCATTTGAAACAGTATGGGCGGGTGTTTGTTTGGGTTACTGCTGGAAAGTAACGTTGAGCTGCTAAGTGACGTTGAGCTATTAGGGGCGCCGTAGACGTGCTGCGAGATTTGGAAAAGCTCGGTGTTTACATAATCGGGGCAGGAACCTTGGCACGGTTAGAGCTTGGCTGTGATGGGGAACTCGGTCCCGGGAGCGGCCGCATATGGGTGGAGGACAGCTGCAAAATAATTGACGACTTCACAAGCCACTCCGACACACCCCCCCACTCGGATGAGTGCTAACCAGTTGATTTTCTGTGATGAAACAAGCGGCCGATCTCTTTCAGTCGCAACACTTTATCCAGTTTACCACGGGAGATGGAGGTAGTGGTGTATGTTTTGGTGGATTTCCTTTGTTGGAATGCGGGATGGTTTTGACCATAGTACTGCAGTGTTTATGACTGATGCAGGGGTCAGATGTATGATACCGTAATCAGTATAATTTATTTGATTAATCACTACCGGCACAGGAAACTTTCTTGTTCAAGTTCAGTCGTCTGAGTGGGGGGCACCTAACAGCAAGTGGCTTGTGAAGTTGTCTACCAACAGCTACGCGTACCGTACTCGCACAGTAAGGTTAACTGCGGAAATGTGGGTTGCCAGCACCCACCGGCCCCAACCTCGGTACACCGGTGGTGATATGGCACCGTGGAGAGAGGGATCAATAATTTTCACACTGGCGGCGGGAAAGAGGGTAGCGTACCGGCATGGCAGCTGTATTCTGTTGCTGGTACTGTTACTAGTATTATACTATACGGCGCAGTAATCTTAGGAAGCTTTTGTTTGGAGAACTTGAAAGATTTTCCGCCCCGGAAAAACGTAAATCCGCAGTGACAAAACCTGCTTATTGAGCAGTGGCAAAGGAAAGTTCGGGCTCAACCATCTTCTACCACCTTACAACCCCCCACAACTAGTAAACAAACACCACAAACGAAATGCCTAAGGCCGAAGTAGGGTCAACAAAGTACCTTAGCAACCGCATGAAGTCCAAGGGGCTTCAGCGGTTACGCTGGTATTGTCAAGTCAGTTTCTACCCGCTTCTTTTGACCCCCTGCGATGGTTATTGCTAACACCTCACATCACCAGGTCTGTGAGAAACAATGCCGCGACGAAAACGGCTTCAAATGTCACACACAGTCCGAATCCCACGTCAGGCAAATGCTCGTCGTAGGCGAAAATGCGAAAAAGCACATCACCGATTACTCCACCCAGTTCCAGCGGGACTTTTTGATGCTCCTACGTACTTCACACGGCGAAAAAAAAATCAACGCGAATCACTTTTATCAGGAATACATTGCAAATAAGGAACACATTCATATGAACGCTACGCGATGGACGAGCCTCTCGGAGTTTATCAAGTTTCTTGGGCGTGAAGGCATTTGCAGAATTGAGGAGGCCGAGAGGGGGTTGATGATTAGCTGGGTAGACAATTCTCCGGAGGCACTGCAGAGGCAAGAGGCTATTCGGAGGAAGGAACGACAGGATCGTGGCGATGAGGAGCGAGAGCAGAAGGCGCTGAAGGAGATGATTGAACGTGCAAATCGGGACGCGGAGATAGGTGGGAAGCTCGGGAATGATGATACCCCAAAAGAGCTGAATCGGGAAGAGGGTGAAAAGATCAAGTTAGCTTTCGGTGCGAAGAAGTCTGCATCACCCACACCAGCTGAACATTCGAATAAAGATACTACGATTGAGGAGGTTAAGCCTAATACCACAGAAAAGGTCTCCATTAAAATGGCCCCGAACAAACCCAAGAATGTGTTTGCGGCTGCGGCCAAAAGAAGAAAGGGCAGCAAGAAGGACAAAGATGAGAAGGATGGTGCTTCAGAACAGCCAAAGCGGCCTATGAGTGAAGCAGAGAGAATCATGAAGGAGGAATTGGAAAAGAAGAAGTTGCGGAGTAATGGGTTCGGCGGGCCTGGGTTCAAGCGACAAAGGGTTGCCTAATTTCGTTTCGCTCTCATTTATTTCCTCTTCCTTCGCTGGTGTTGTTTCTGTTTCTGGGCTCGATAGGTTTTATAGGGTATATATGGGAGTTTATTTCTTTAGGTGTTTCACGAGCTCAAAGCTCATTACCTGTAACTTGGCCATTCTAGAGTTTTTCTTGAATTAATGCCCATAAGTTGAATCCTGATAAGGTTCAATCCATACACTTAACTTGGTGCAGCCGTACTCGAGTGCTACGGCAGTGTTTGGCACGATAGTTTAAAGCAAAGCATTGAACCATCAGCTTGTAATTCCTCGGCAATGCAGGGGCAGCTTGTATATGAGGTACTCTGCTCCACAGTAAATTCATGGTCGAGTGGTAGTAACCTCCACCTCACCCGGGTACATAGGCTACCGTACCTATACGGTATTAGTAGAATCCATTGTATGCTGCGGTGGTGGGCCCGTGCAAGGACCGTCTCGTGCCGGATCGTCTGAGTCTGAATCCAGTGTGGGCGATCAGATATGAATAGATACCGGTGATTTGCCATACAAAATTTTGGTCGCCGCGTCGGGGCGCCGTGCTTCATACCGGATACCTGTACTGGACTGTGCAGTTGGTGAAATCAGGAAGCTGGGATAATGCGGAGCGAAGGGGAGCCGAATCTCCATCTTCCAGTATTATCGCATTCCCCCTGCTGGTAGACTTTTTTATGATACCGGTATGTCATGATGCGGAGAGACGTCCCTTTTTCAACTTGTACACAGGCGGTAACGGGGAATCTCGTCGGAGAAATTCTAATTTAGTGAATAACCCACATCCTATGCTCCGATTTTGAATTTGCACCGACAAGGCATCATGGCCCTGCAACGGAAGTTGTCGAATGGATTCCTGCAGTTGCCACAATGTCTGAGGCTGCTAGCTATTAACTCTATTGTCCTTGATCATCCCCTCGCTTCGTTTCACGTCTCCCCGAACTGTGACACCGTGGCCTTCGGCTTGCATAGGAGAGTGAAGTGGAGGTCAGGAAAGGGATCAAAGGGAAGATGGTACACGCACGGCGGGACAAGACTGGAAAAATACCAGTGCTGACGGACGGGAACAGAATCAGCTTTGAAACCACCTCAAATACCTTTAAGTGGCGCGTTTCTGAGTCGATGGTTTTATCTTTTGGTGCTTCTCATCCCGCCCCGCTTGTCGTTCGATGGGAGAAACACCATAATCCTACTTAAACGCTGCAGCCCTACTTGTACGACTCGTTCGATTTGTCTTCCGACCCTTGGCTGACCGAACGAACCCCTTTAGTAGATCTGGCCTTTCCTCAGCCTACGCTCCCTTTAATTTATTCTCTACATATACTCGCTTTCTCACTTCCCTCGTCCCGCCTTCTGAAGGATCGATAGAGTGTGTTTTCCCCGGCGGCGATTCTCGACTGTCACATCTTCGCCATCCATCATTTGTGTCCTACACAACCTTAACTCTTCGGCGAAGATCACCAAAAACAATGCATGTGCAACATCTACAACAGCTGTTTGCCGCGCTAATCATATCCGTATCTACAATTGTAGATGCGAAGTATTCAATCTGCCCTGTAGGTTCTCATTCCGATTCCTCCTGTTTTGCACTGGTTTTCTGATTGTTCTATTATTATAGAATAAACCTAATGAGCTGGTACCCGACGGATGTGCATCTTATTCAACCATTGAAGAGTTAAACGAGAAGCTTTACCCACTTGTTAACGATATAACCCAAGAAACGGACTATTTTGGCTATTACCGGCTCGATCTCTTTGGCCGAACATGTCCATTCTGGTCTGACGATGAAGGAATGTGTGGCAACATCGCGTGTGCCGTAACGACAATTGACGAAAAGGATATTCCCCCAATATGGCGAGCGGAAGAACTTGGAAAGTTAGCAGGTCCTAAAGCAAGTCACCCTGCGACCAGGCAGCCCGAGGAGCCATCTCCATTGGCTGGTGCATTGGGCGAGGAGACCGAGGAGAGCTGTGTTGTTGAGGAGGACGAGTGCGATGAGAGGGATTACTGTTTACCTGAGGATGAGTCGGCAGGCGGTAAGGGCGATTACGTCAGTTTGACAGAGAATCCAGAGAGGTTCACTGGGTACGCGGGAGCAGGTGCGGCGAACGTTTGGAAGGCGATCTACCGGGAGAACTGCTTTTCGAAACCACGTGGGGAGAGCTCCCTTGGTTTCACCGGGGGTTCAGCGGGCGCTGGGGGGAATGGGTTTCAAGGATTCGCAGCCCCGGGAAGCCAAGCTGCGATGGGATTTGTGAATGTTATGCAGTACAAAGGGAAGCTTGATCTTAGCGATCTAGAGGTTGACGATGAGTGCTTGGAGAAACGAGTCTTTCACAGAGTCATCTCGGGGATGCACGCCAGTATTTCAATGCATCTTTGCTGGGACTACCTTAACCAGTCCACTGGGGAATGGGTGAGTTACAATTTCCAATTCCTGGGTTAAAGGCTGAGCTAACATCCGATTGCAGTCACCTAATCTTAGCTGTTTCATCAGTCGCTTCGAAAACTACCCCGAGCGTCTTCAGAACATCTATTTCAACTACGCTCTACTGGCCCGTGCCGTTGGAAAGCTTAGGAACTATCTACCTACCTATACCTTCTGCTCGGGCGACTATTATCAGAATCGCATTACTAAATCCAAAGTCGTCAAGTTGGCTAATACCGCCGCCTCCACCGCCCCACAGATCTTTGACGAGTCATTGATGTTTAGAGATGAGATGGTTGGACTGAAAGAAGAATTTAGAAACCGCTTTAGAAATGTCAGCCGGCTGATGGACTGCGTCGGGTGTGACAAGTGCCGACTTTGGGGAAGAGTCCAGACTCAGGGATACGGAACCGCCTTGAAAATCCTCTTTGAATTTGACGAGAGCAAGAATGCCAATGACAACCCGGTCCTACGAAGAACAGAAATGGTCGCGCTGTTCAATACTTTCGGCAGGGTGTCGCACTCACTGCGCGCACTCGAAGGGTTCAATCGGATGCTGAATGAGAAGGATGAGGCGCATAGCAGCGGGAGACCTACAGAGTCCTCGGAACATGAAGACACCAAGTCTACGAAAGGCGAGCCCGAGAAGGAAAAGAAGGTCGAGGAGTCCAAGAATATTCCCGATGCTCCCGAAGACGAGAAGCAGGGTGAACTCCCAAAAGGTCAAACTCTGAGTGAGGAATTCTGGCAAGAGGTTGACCTCGTCTGGAGGACATTCTTGTTTGTCATCAAAAGCTGGTACAACGTCCCCAGATACATGTAAGCCTCCCTATATATTTCAAATTCCGTTATAGCTGCTAACTCTTCACTAGATTCATAATCGCCTACTCGGAAGTCGCCCAACGATTCGATATGCTCATGGGAAGACCAGTACGAGCTGGACTATACACATGGGCCGACTTGAACCACCCCCGAGCCGAACTCTAGAACCAAAGGGCCGGGAAAAAAGAGGCGAAGGGCATTGTACATACCCGCGCTTATTTAGTTACACACCCTTTCCCCACTCTTTATTCCCTTTGTAGGGGTTTTTATATCTTTTCTTTCTTCTCTTCCCTTCTTGGATTTTGTCTGGAGTTCAGGATTTTAGATATTCCCCCACCTTGAAACGCTGTTAGGAGGGTAGCACCATACACACATACTGTAATTTTACTAAAAATCCTGATGGATTGTTATTGTTTTTTTCTGTCATTTTTTTTTGAATAGTTTAGTTTATTATACCTTTGCGAATATCATTGGGGAGGTAGTTAGTGTGTATGGTATGTTAGCTGAGGTGGAATGTTGAGGTAGATATATTATCTTTCTACTATGCTCGTGTTATTTGCCTGGTCACTATTGTAGGATTATTATACAGTGAACAATACCGCAAAACGAGTGATAACACAAGGAAACTTCCCCAAAGCGCAGCGCACAGTACCCTGGGGCCAGTACACGAGTGATTTCTTGTGATAAGGGATTATTGGTCCCCTCACGCTAGAAAACATCCTGCTCCAATCCCTCATCCTCATCCCTCAAATGTCAGAATTATGCTTATCCGCACAGGGATCTAAGCTCTGGGTTTGCATAATTTTCTGACATTTGTGGGATGAGGATGGCTGGAGCTGGGGGAGAATATTTTCTCGCATCCAGAAGATCAAGTGTGCTATCTTTCCTTTTCCCATTCTCCCTAGTACCCCCCCCCTCACCCCCCTCTATTACCCGGCCCTGATATGAGTGCGGCCGATAGATATCGCAGTCACACAAGTATGATAAAAGGATTTGGTGCTCCTTTCCCCCAAAATCTCTTACCAGACCATCTATCGCCTGCACTTGTATTTTACCACACCTATTCCATTGTGTTTCTCACCCTTACTTCTCCAACATTGTCACGCCTGACCCTTATCCCTGATGGAGTAACCCCATCGTGGTATGTTAGGTTAGGGCACACTTGTAGGTGTGAGCAGGGCTATTGACCAGACCGCGCGGCGGTGACTGGTGTTGTGTGGTAGGAGCCCACTGTGCGGGCCACCACAAACTGTATCTAGTCTGAGCTGCGTTCCTTTCTCTGTACGAGAACAACTGATGGTCATCACACTCCTTTGCAACACACTGGTCATATATATCGGATATCGAACACATCTCAGTTTTCCTATCAGCGACTGACCCGGATTGTTCTCGTGACGACAGATCCGATCATAGCTGTGTCCTTGCGGTGCCTGTCCGACGGCATATTCCCTGCGCGGAAACCAGACCTCCATCAATCCCATATACTCAAATTGGGTCTTTTCTACACCCAGCCTACTCTTCCACCGATAAATACCTCTCATGCCTTCCAAAGCGAAAAAAAAACAATCAGCTAAACCGCCTACCCAATACAAATTACACCAATACTGGAACCGATCACCGCTCACATGGTCGATAATTTCATTCATTGAGGAGCGTCAAGCCTATCTTAACAAGGAAAAACTATTTAATGAATACCGAAAATCACTGGAATTCATTATCGGCGGTGGTGCAGGCCTGGATTTATTACAGGTCACACGTGCAAAAGATCTCCTCCAGCAATTTACTATGAAGGTACGCCAGCGTCTTGTTTTTTTAATCCATCTTCTCTTTTTTCCACCTTCTCTTAGCCCAATTTGGCCCAACAACCGCTGGGTTTGTTGATCTTCCTTGGCTGTATACTATCGCAGGTGAAAACAGATTCCCTTATGAGTATCTCTTGAGAACCTCATAGATTTTCTGCTAGTAGCCTGCAATGATGGTCCCGTTTGATGGCAGAAGGGGATATTTCAACCTGAAATTCCTCATCTGTTTTCCGTCTATACGGGTTTGGACTGACTTAAATACAATACTTTGTGTGTAACACTAGGGCGAATCCGATTCCTGGGTGGGCAGTCGCCACTATGACAAGCTCGTCAATAGCACTCCCTTGAATAACTATGGAACAGTTATCAATGGTAGTATAACCGACTCGGTTTTCAATAACCGGGTATCTGTGCATGGTGTTAGTACCCCTAGTAATCTAAGTAACTCTACTTATAGTAGCTTCTATGGAAGAAGGCTGACCTTTGGCAATTGGTGCAATAGACCCGGAGTTCACGGAATTCTTGTTGTGACACAGCTTCCACCGTATCAGAAGGAGACAATCCTGCATTGGCTGATCGAACTTTGATACCTTATAACACAGACAAACCTGATCGAACTTTGAGAGATCGAATGCAAGTTGTGTATAATGCGATGCGGGACGATGACAAATGGCACCTTGGCAGTGGCCGCTGTGTGGAAGATATATTTTATGAACGTTGCCAACAGATGGACGATAAGCGGTTTGAGGGCACTCTTGCCCGATCATTCATCCTCGATACTTCGAATCAGATGATACAAGGATGGTTTAGACCTAATGAATGGGAGCAGATACACCAAACTGTATTGCCCTTGCCATCTCCAGATCAGAAGCTATTTGATATACTCAACACGATCATAAATGTCAGAACAGTACGCTCATTTTCCACTCTCCTTGTGCCTGAGTGGATATCCGGGTATCAAGACAAGAACCTCAACGACGTTAAGGTTAAGGACGTTAAGGACAAGGATGTGAAGGACAATGGCGATAACGATGATGTGCATGATGACTTTTTCATTACTTGCCAATGGGCCAATCTAGTTCTTACAAACTTGTAGGTTTTCCCGTTACTTGTTTGTCCCGCAGATAATTCCTTTGTGGGAGTGAAACTAACAGTACTACCTATACATCCTAGCTTATTCCTCCTCACGATACCCAATTCCCCGTTTGCCCATAGCCACCATGAAGGCTGGTACCAAAGCATGCTCTGGTCCATGATCGTGGATAGGTGCTTTATATCCATCCCTGGCTTGACTATAGAGCGGACAGAGACCACCAGTCAGGCAGGAGCGGCACGAAAGAACCGGGATAGAAAAGAGGCAGCTGAAAGGGAGCTGATCGGACCTCGTCATGATGCGATAATTCGTACATTACAGGATGGTGCTCTTGAGCTTGGTGCAGTTGAAGACTCTTCCTCTTTCAGGGGCGGCGAGACATCAACCAAGTGGCTTGATGATAATTTCAAACTTATTCGATCGATGCACGACATGCTCTACCGCATCCATAAGTCAGTTGACTATAATCAAAAAGCCATCCGCAATGTACAGACTTTTGGGTTCGTTACCGCTGGTCTCACCCTGCAGTTTCTTCGGTTGGGATATCCTGGGTGTGGGCATGTGAGTTTGCTCTGCCGAGAGAAACCGATGAATTTACCTACCACCATTAAGCAACTTCCGTCGTTGCTTGCTATGATTGTGTTATTTACGAGTTTCAGAAAGGTAGCCATGGCATCATTGAATGCCATAGAGGACTATCTTATTGGTCAAGACTTGGCAACAACATGTAAGATAGTTGATGGGTCGGGCGCCGGGAGTGTGGGGGGGTTATACTATTCCGGGGACTCGCAGTGATCGATTGATTATCCGAAGGACGGTTCTCATGCTGGCGGGATTCCCTGTTACCAGCACCTGTAACGATACCGGATGTTGAATTTAGTACGGTGGCCCTCTAGGGTGAGGTAAAGCACTCGGGCAGAGATAGAAAGGTCGGAAAAAGGATCAACAAGATCGCAGGGGGAGTGAGCAGACAGCCAGAATAAATGCAAAGCAATAAGTCCTGGCAGACACAAACAACTTGGAGCGGATATCAACAACTCTGTGTTTCTTTACACAGACAAACAAGGCTTATCTGTTGATCAACGCAAGTATTCCGATTTTTTCGTCCCTACTCGGAGCTCAGTACCGTATCTTGCCGACATTCAACTAAACCCGCAAAGTCCTTAACTACTACCGGTAGTGCCGTCCATCCACTCTCGCTCACCCACTGTCCAGCACTACCGTCGTCTAGGTATCGGATACCCGCAAATTCTGGGTAAACCGCTGCCATTTCTCTTATGTCGTAATCCTGTGGTAAATGCGCTTTTCTGGGGATAGCTGCAGCTACCATATGGGCACTACGGTAGCGGCGAGTCGAGTTTACCCAGAGCTTGCTGGTGGCCGGTGCTCCGCAGCATCAATTTACTCGAGTAAAAAGCTACTCCAGTATTTGTCCCTTCGCTTGACCATAAGACCTGCTTCGTTCAGGGCTCTACTAAGCTACGGTAGAGCCATTGTGCAGTTAGACTTTCTAAGGGCCAGGTACCCGAGTAGAGAGTTAGCTTAGGTAGTATCTAACCTTCTTTTCGAGCATTGCACTTGCATTTGTAATCATTTATTTACCTAGAGGTTAACTTAGAGCTAGGTTCCGTTCAGGTGCTGTTGGGGGACCTAGTGTTGCTTTGATATTTTTAGACTTGCACAGTTGTTTTTGTCATAGCTGGTCATCATGTTTGGTAGTTAAAAGGGCGGCTTTGGGAACATGTACAATTGGGGAGGACGAGATCCGGAATTGTTCTGTGAATGGGACTTTGATCGGATGATTCTTTTTATCTTTGTTTTCTTTTGATCTTCGGCCTATTGTGAGATCGACAAACCCTTCTGCCAAATACCCACGAAAGAACGCCCGTAACCGGAGGGGATCCGTCAGTGCCTTTGCGAGGCACGCCTTGAAAGTTGAAATACGTTACGGAAGAGCTTTATCCTATTGCCATGCATGCTTCATAGAGTAGGATACGGTACCTTGGCGGGCAGCGTGAATGAGTCAGCATTTTTCATTCAGGTTAAGCGCCTGGGATGTCTCCTCCGATGGAGGCGGTGGTTTTCGCTGTGATACCCCCCCCATCAGGCAGTTTATCTCGGTTGGGCGGAACGGTAACTATGCCATAACCGTTCGTTTTGTATCAAATTCTCGGTGAGGGGGTATGTATGTAGGCGCGCCCGAATCCGCAGACATATGGTGGAGGTTGGGTGGTACGGAGCGGGTGCTGGATCATTCAAAAATAATCTCTGCACCTGGGGGGTGATGCGGTGATGCGGTGATGCCGCGACGATACTCGTAGAGTACTTGTACGATATGTTACCCCCAACGCGGCACAAATGAGCGCTGCGATACGGTAGTGGTATTGGATCTTGAGAGGATGGTGGGGTGCATCGTGTGTGTATGGCGCAGGCTTGTTACTCAAATCAGCTCTGGAGGAGGAGGTGGTTCCCTCGTAGGATGGGAGACGGAGGGTTGCCTTTGAAATGGAATAAATTGATTCCTTAGCGATCTCTCATATAATAATAATGTTACTGGTACATAGAAATGGGCCCAGGTCGCTCCAGGCTCCTCCTAAGTTAACTGTGGCGGCGGCTTTCAGTAGACACCCGTATTGGCTAAGGTGTGAGTGTTGGAACTGCCGTAAGCAACTCGCATCGTGCTCGGGAAATCATGGTATCCCCGGGTGCAATACGAATCTGCCAGTAGGAGCTTGTGTGTGTGTGATACCGTGCAGCACATTATCCATCCCTCCAAACTGCACTCAGCCTCAGCCTCTTTCCACCGAAACACGAGCGAATCCCCTCGAATATATTTCTCTCCCAGAGTTTTCCCCCTTGATCTTCATCCCGCACACACACGCACACACAATCATCACCACAATCCACTGCTTTTACTCGCCACTTTGATTGAAGCTGGGCTCTTTGTTCATCTCGAGCTCAACCTTACTTTGATCTTGCCGCAAACCCTCTACGGGCTCTGCTGGACCTGCGTGCTGCACTCTAGTCGTCACTGTCTCGTGATCGGCGGTTGAACTCCGTGTTGCCCAATATGCTATTGCTGAGGGTTTGGGCTCTTGCAGCTGTTTGGCTGGCCACAGTAAGCTTCCGTTTTCCTTTTTATGTTTCTAATCAGAGCCTGATAACTGATCTGTGTCGCATCACCTGTAGCAAGCCCTCGCGAAGAAATCCCCCGAGGTTTCCAAAACCAAGCTTGACAACTTACCATTAGAATTCTTCTATTTTGATGACAGTCCGGTAATAGGGATTCAGGGCTCATCTTTCAGGGGTTGGGACTGACTGGCTATGGTCAACTAGGTGATATTAACCTTAGATGCGCGCGCAGGAAACGTATGGCGATCTGACGATGATGGAAAGAACTGGGAAAAGGTTAGGGGGGTGCCCGATGGCGCTGCTTGGGATATCACGGAGCATCCTTTTGATAAAAAACGGGCCTTTATACTTGGACCGGAGAAGGAGCATTGGTACACCGAAGATCGAGGCGCAAAATGGCACAAATTCAAATCTGAAGTCAAAATTTCACTTATTCACCTACCTCTTGCTTTCCATGCTGAGGAGCCCGAATGGATACTTTATTCCGGCAGGATTTGTGAGGTGGAGGATGATATCTTCGGACTTTCTTGTAAGGAAGTGGTGAGTTGCTGCTATAAGACCTGATGCCCCCAAAAGAGCTCATCTGTTGATACACACCGAGTGGTAGACTTATTACACAAAAGATGGGTTCGACAGCAAAATGAAGAAGCTTAGGGAAGATACGCACGGGTGTATGTTCGCTCACAGTAGTCCCATCTTCAGTGGTGTAAAGGATGAAACGATTCTCTGCGTTGTCAACGGCGACACGTCCTACATAGAAAGCCGGAAGCTACTTATTTCCACTAATTGGTTCAAAGATTCCGAGGAACCGAAGTTGGATGGCTACAAAACTATCGATGGATTGGCTGGCCTTGCGGGAGTCCAGAAGTTCATTGTAGCTGCTGTAAAAACCCGCGGGACAGACGAGATGGCTCTGTATGTCACCCCTGGGTCTTGCCAGCGGTATGCTTCGATTTTTGCTTACTATGCATAGATATGTCACGGATGACACCAAGACCTGGCATCGTGCTGAATTTCCACACGATCACGGCGGCCTCAGAGAAGATGCGTACACAATTTTGGAATCCACACCATACAGTATCCAGGTAGATGTTCTTACGACGAGGGCAATGAATCCTATGGGATCGCTATTCACTAGTAATTCAAATGGGACATATTTTACGAGGAATTTGGATCATACCAACCGCATACCTGAAGGATTAGTCGATTTCGAACAAGTCGCAAACATTCAAGGAATTGTCTTGGCGAATGTGGTTAAGAATGCGGAACAAGTTCGTGAGAATCCTCTTATCACCAAAAAAGAGATACAGTCCATGATCTCCTTCGATGATGGCAAATGGGATACTTGGAAGCCATTAAAGGGGCCAGGGGGCAAGGGGCTGAATTTGTACTCTGTCACCGCGCTGGCAGATGGTGGGCGTATTTATTCTAGCCCTGCTCCGGGTATCCTTATGGGTGTTGGGTCGCTTGGGGATTATGTGGCGGGATACAAGGACTGTGACCTTTTCTACTCCGACGACGGGGGGTTGACTTGGGAGAAGGCCCTGACCGACGCTCACAGATACGAGATTGGAGGGTCTGGTTCGGTAATGGTCGCTATTAATGATGAAGATTTGACTGACAAAGTGAGTTATTCAATTGACCACGGAAAGAACTGGGAGGAGGTGAAGCTGGATGAGAGAATCCGTGCGAGACTACTCACCACTACACCTGACTCTACGACTCTCAAATTCACCCTGGTAGGGGTTACCAGAGACAAGACGGTATATGTCTTTGCTATTGATTTCTCCGGGGTCTTTGAGCGCAAATGCAAACTTGATAAGGGCAGCGAGGACGGTGACTATGAAAAATGGTATGCTCGTCTGGATGAAGAGGGCAAACCTGATTGCCTCATGGGACATAAACAGTATTTCTGGCGGCGGAAGCCCGGGGTAAATTGCTATGTTGGAGAAGACTATAAAGACCCAGAACCCGAGAAGGAAGTCTGCGAATGCACCAAACATGATTTTGAGTGCGATTTCAACTTTGTTCGGGAGAAAGGAAAGAAAGACGATAACTGTGTGCCTTCTAAGGGTATGAAATTGTCGATTCCCGCCGGAGAATGCAAAAAGAATGAGGACACCTATATGGGCCCCAGCGGATATCGTAAGATCCCGGGCAATGACTGCGAGGGTGGAGAATCCCTTGAAGATAAGGTTGAGTGGAAGTGCGATGAAGGTTGGCTCAAGTCACCAGATCACACCTTTGTACTAGCAGAGAGCTAACAGGAGTCTAGTCACTACAACACCTTCAAATGGAAATGTTACTGATGTCAAGCATTCCTTTGCTGGAAAGCGGGTTGCTGAATACTTTTACCTTGAGAATGCCGAGAGTGCTTCTAAATCCGATGAAGTAAGTCATTTGAAACTACATTTCCATACTGCCTCGCCGAAAACTTATGGTCGCAGACAATCATCATGAGAACGGAGGAACAGGAGGTATGGATAACAAAGGACCATGGCGCCACATGGAAGCAAATCCTCAAGGACGTCAATGTCGTTTCAATCTACCCTAATGCTCACCTCTGGGATGCCGTGTACTTCATCACTCCAGACGCTGAGGTTTGGTACACACTCGATCGGGGCGAACATATCAAACAGATGACATCCGTCAAGACCAAACCAAATCGCCAAGGCCTTCAGGTTATCGACTTTCATCCGACCAAGCGGGATTGGCTTATCTGGACTGGTCAAAAAGATTGTGAATCGGCCTCCACATGCCATTCCGTCGCCTATTATACGAGGGATAATGGAGAAGAGTGGCACCAATTGCTTCCCTATGTCGGTACTTGTAAATGGATTCGCACTGAGAAACAGAAAGATTCCGAAAAACTTATATTCTGCGAGCACTTTGAAACCGAAAAGGGCAATGGAGAGGGTAATGTGGAATTGGTGGCCAGTGGCAACTTCTTTGATGATCGCTCTGTCAAGTTTGGAAGCATCATCGGTTATGCAACTATGGCTGAGTTCATCATTGTGGCAAGCATCAATGAAGACGGTACTTCGCTCAAGGCATCGGCATCTATTGATGGAAGAAACTTTGCAGAGGCTGCCTTCCCGCATAATTTCAACGTCCCACACCAAACCGCATATACAGTTCTTGACTCCGAGACCCACGCTATTTTCCTTCACGTCACGGTAAACCCCAAGAAGGGTTTTGAGTTCGGCAGCTTGCTGAAGTCTAATTCCAATGGAACCAACTATGTCCTGTCATTGGATGCAGTAAACCGCAACGAGGAGGGTTTTGTTGATTTTGAAAAACTGAAAACTTTAGAGGGAGTTGCCATCGCCAACCGCGTCATGAATGCTGACAAAGCCCTCGACGGCGAGAAGAAGAAATTGAGGAGTAAGATTACGCACAACGATGGGGCAACATGGGAATATATCTCTGCGCCAAAGAAGGACGCAGATGGCAAAGATCACAAACTCTGTGACACCGGCGACAAGGATAAATGTTCGCTCAACCTTCACCATTACACCGACCGGGTCGATCCTAGAGATACCTTTGGCTCAGGGTCTGCTGTTGGATTAATGATGGGCGTCGGGAATATTGGGGATGCCCTAACCGGTTATAAAGATGGTGATACGTATCTGACTCGGGATGGTGGTGTTACCTGGAAGCAAGTTAAAAAAGGGCAATATCAATGGGAATACGGCGATCAGGGCTCTATCATTGTTTTGGTTGAAGACAACGTGCTCACCGACAAAGTTTATTACTCACTCGATGAGGGCGAGAGCTGGACCGACTACAGATTCGCTGGTAGCCCCGATGAGAAAATGCGCATAACAGATATCTCGACTTTGCCCAGCGACACAAGTAGGAGGTTCATTCTTTGGGGCACTAGAGAGGGCGACGGGAATAAGTTTTGGACTGTCCAATTGGACTTTACAGGACTTACAAATGTTGAGTGTGAGAGTCATGCTTCCGTTTTCTTTTTTCCCCGATTACTAACCCCGAGGTAAAGGTGATTTGAAGGATGGCGATGGCGCTGATAGCGATGATTTCGAACCATGGTCGCCGGTTCATCAAGACGGGTGTTTGTTTGGACATCGTGTACAATACAACCGCAAGATCCTTACACACAACTGTTATATCGGAAGGAAAATTAAGCAGCCACACAAAATCCTGGACAACTGCGAGTGTACTAGACATGACTACGAATGGTTTGTACCTCTTCCAGGTCTCTCCTCCCATAGTACAATGACTGACAAATAAATCTAGTGATTTCAATTACCAACGAGACTCGACCGAGATTTGCAAACCGGTAAAAGGGCTCCCACCTCCAGATCACCAAGCAGCCTGTAAGGAGAACAAGGATCTAATCGAGTACTGGGAACCAACTGGATACCGACGCCTTCGTATGACAACATGCGAAGGGGGTAAAGAGTGGGATAAGTCGTCCCAATCAATCGCCTGCCCCGGCCACGAGGAAGAGTGGGAGAAGAAACGTCCTGGCGCCCGTGGGTTTGGTTTATTCCTAGCTATTGTAGCGCCAGTAGCTGCAGCTGGCGTGATTGGATGGTTCGTCTGGACCCGCGTTTTGGACGGCAGGTTTGGAGCCATCAGGCTTGGAGAAGACAACAATGGACAATCTCCTTTCGTCAGATACCCGATCATTGTGATATCCGCCATTGTCGCTCTGGCAGTTTCGATTCCGACAATATTGGGAGCTATCGGTTCATGGGCTTCCAGCAAGCTGACGAGGACGAGGCGGTATACATCTAGAAGTTCGTTTGCGAGAGGAGCAGATTACTCTGTTGTGAATACAGATGAGGGAGAACTATTAGGAAGCGATGACGAGGATGAGTTTTGAGGTGATGTGAGATGACGTTCTTGGTTGCTGTGAACATGGGGGATGGTGTTTGGGTTAGGATACGGCATGGTTTGTGTGGTCTTAGCTTGGAGCCTGTGGTTTTATTCTTATTTTTTCTCTCCCTTTCCCCCTTTCCGTAGCGTGATGGGCTATAATGGTTAAGGGTTGGTTACGGCGGCTAGTTATTACGAGGTAGTGGGATGGCATGAGAGATACAAAAGCGAATGGCCGACAGAGTGGGAGTTATTTTTCATGTATTTTTGCATCTGTTGGTGGGGAAATTTCATTTGTTGGGTTTTTATCTTTGGGTCCTTTGATATCGGGTTTCACGCTGGTTCTTTGTTGTCGTTCTACCCGTAGAGAAAAGTTCCGTGATGAGATGTAGGTTTTAAGCACTAGGTCTTTGCGGATTAGGGAATGAGAGAAAGTTTATGCCAGTCGTCTGAGCACTGGATGACTCATATTAAGATATACCGAGAAGGAAGGAGAGTATTATTAAAATTTAATTGTTGAAAGTCCAGCGATCACTCGCCCTCTTCCTCGTCTTCCTCAACCCACCACGACACCAGCCCCAATCCCGCCTGCTGGCAGGAGGCCTAGAAACACTCAATTAGCCCACGACCATAAGCGCATGAGAAGGACTAAGGAAAGCCCCACAGTGATAGCATACGGCGGTTTATTATGCAAACTCGACTCCTCCCCCTTCAAATGCGGCGGCACAGGCAACTGATCCACGAAGACCTCACCCTCAACCCTGAACCTAATAACCTCATTCTTATCCATATAAAAGTCCTGATCATCATTACGCCATATCCAAACCTGTTCCTTGCCATCACTACCAACAACCCAACAACAACAACAAACCCCCCAATAATCATTAGCTTTTCTCCACAAAAAAAAACCACAAACAACCGAATATATATGTATGCAAAGTAGTGAATGAATGAATGGATGGATGGATGAATACATACAACCAACTCCCCTCAAACAACCCAGCAGCGGGCACAAACACCTCGTCGAAGAAGTCTGTGCGCACCTTGACGCCGGCCGCCGTGGCGGAGCTGATGCGGCCCGTGAGCACCTCGCCCTTGAAGGGGCGGAAGACGATCATGCGGAACTCGACGTTGACGTGAGCGCCCCCGTCCTGCCCGATCATGCCCTCCGACACCCTGGACAGGTCGTAGAGGGAGATGCAGAGGCCCACGCCGTGGACCACCTTGTTGGCGTACTTTTCGTTGATCTGGTCTTCTAGCGCTGTGGCGGTTGGGCTTGCGAAGGTGGGCGGGGGGAGGTGGAGGAGGTCTGTGAATTTGGACTTTTTGGGGGGGGGGAGGTTAGCTGGGGGTTCTGTTTGTGGAGGGAGGAGGGGGAGGGGAAGGTTACTAGGATGAACATTGGTTGGTTGTGGTGGGGTTTGGTGGTAATGGTAGTGGTGGTGGTGTTGGTGGAAGAGTAAAGTTGGTCATAGTGGTGGTTTGGGGAAGTTTATGGTGGGGACTGGTGCTCGAATATGATACATACCTGGTCCTGTATACGATACACAAGTTGAGGCTCTGGGGTTTATTAACGGTTGCCAAACTTTTAAATTACCCGTGCAGGTATGATGCCGGCTCAGCAATGACACCAGACCGAGTGAGAACAAGTGCACTACACAACAACCAGCCAGAACTTTCGATAAATCAATCAATCAACCGAGCAATCAAGCAATCGATTTTTTACTCGCATAAATGTGCCCCTACCATACCCATATCTCATCTTTGTCCCCAGCACACACAAGAACGCAAAACATCGAAAAATTCTTATACACAAGAAGAAGAATAATGATAATAGCAAAAAAGAACCCACTCCATCGCCATCGCCAAAAAGTTATGCAAGCAACCTTAGCAGGTTGAAAAAACGGAAAAGAGAATAAATAAAAAAAGAAAGGACCCATCATTATCGTAGAACGCAATGTAAGTAAGTAAAGTGCAGTCACCCACCTCCGAAAAAAACAAAAAACGGACAAAATAAAAACTCCCCGAAAGTGTAAAAAAAAAGGCGACCGATCGGTCAGGAAATGGGTGGAGTGGACTCCGCGGTTCAATGTGAGGTTTACGGTAGTAATGTGGTAGGGAAGAGAGCAAGATATAAACAATAGAGAAAGGAGAACCTTCGGTAGGACAAGGAATAGAAGAGTGAAAGAAGGAGAAAAAGAAAAAAAGTTCTAACTCTAGCCTATAAGAATGGTAATAATTACGACTTTTCATACCAACCCCCCTCAACAATTCAACCATTAATTCATACGAGCATTCACCATCGCCATATCACCGTTTCCTGTTCTCCGCCATCCTCCGCTCCAACTTTCCATATACATCCTTCGCCCACGCCGCCGTCATCTCGCGCGTCGGCACGCCCTTATCGGTAACGTGATCCACGGCATTCTCCAACAATAAGCGGAGCATGTCCATGCTAACGTCGACGAGCCCCTCCTTGGCGCGATCAGGGTTTAAGAAAGGGTCGTTGTCACTGAGCAGCTGGCGAATGGTCGGCCGCTCGTCCTTATTCCGGGCAAGACATGCGCTAATGGTGTTGATGAGTGATTTGGGGACGGGGATGCCGCCAATGCCCGTGTCGGGGTAGTCAATGGGGTAGTTGGGGTCGGGGATGGCGTTGATCTTCTGGTACATCAGCGAGAGGTGCGAGAATGGGCCGTGGCCGTAGGTCATTTGGTATAGAATGCAGCCGAGACTCCAGACGTCGCTTGGCGCGCCTAGTTTCATGAGGCGGGGCGCACCGACGCTGGCCATGGCTTTGCCCGAGGTGGCATTGATGTCTACGATCGCTTCCGGGGACATGTAGTTCAGGGTGCCGACCTGGGACTCGCGGTGGATGTTGACAGTGTCGTCCTGGATTGCGTTGGCGATCCCGAAGTCGATGAGTTTGAGTCGGCCCTGCACGAGGAGGAAATTTGCCGGTTTTAGGTCCGAATGGATGATGTTCAAATCGTGTACGGCTTGGACGCAAATGAGCATTTCGCGCCAGTAGTGGCGGATGAAGGATACATCCATGTGGGAGTCCTCGTGTCCGTGTCGGAGGGTGAGGACCTTTGCGAGGTCGGTTTCGCCGCATTCCATTAACTATAATACATATCAGTACTCTGTTCCCGGATGGGGGAGGGAGGGGAGATGTACCATAGTTAAGCACTGCTTCTCATCGTTGATCTCCCAATCGTATAATCGGATAACTCTATCTACCCCTGATAACTTTCTTAATAAGTCGATCTCGCCTTTATATCCTCTGATAGCGGCCTCCCCGTCCTGAGAACTAAAAGTGACTTTCTTCATAGCAAGCATTTTGAAATTCTCGGCCATAACTTTATAAACCTTGCTAGACCCTCCCTTTCCAATTGCATCGAGGCGTCTATATGGTTTACCATTTACATGAACTACCGACCGTTGTCTGCGTGATGACTGTTGAGATGCAGTCGCCGATGCACCTGCACTAGCTGTAACGGCTTCGAGCATCGACATCTTGGGTGGAGGCGGCGCTGGACGTAGTGGTGTATTGCTGCTCCTAGTGGAGAGTACATTGTTCTTTGGCAGTGGCGAAACCTTAGCTGGTGAAGGCACAAGTGACTTCATTTGGTATTTGACGGGAGATACTGGGGCAAGAGCAGGCTTCTCTTCACTAGAGCCTAGTCGCTTATAAGAGTTGTTTATAGTTGGACGGCGGAATGTGGGCGGGGGGAGCATATTCTCTTTGTCGTTCACCACAACACCTTGTGGGAGAGCGGCAGCTGCTGCGGCGATAGCCGCCGCTCTTGACATGGAATTCGATGATGAAGACGAGCCACTGCGCTTCTGAGATTCTGCTGGGGAAGACCTCCCGCCTGTGCCAGATTCTTCTGGTGTGCTCGAGCCCCTGTAAACATTAATCCTCGCTTGCTCTGCTGATGAAACTGGACTCGATCTTCGAGATCTTCGTGACATGAGCATGGGAGGCTCCATATCAACATCTTCACTCGTGTTTATCGAGTAACCTCGAGATCCGGAGTTCGCGTCTGGCTCCAGCTCCCCCTTCTCGGTGGAACTAGGGCTGCTCCTTCCTTCGACGCCCTCACCGATATACCCGTCATGGTATTCTTCGTCTCCACGCTCACTATCCCTCCTCGGTCCCCTTCGTGGAGGACCAGCCAAGCCACCCAACAACCCTCGTCCCGCGCGCTTCCATCGAATGGCAGACGCAGATGTAGATGCTTGGGTATTGGTCATTGTAGACCCCATCGCAGAAGGCCTCACGACACTCCCATATGCAGTACCATAAACTCTGTTCTCTACATCTTGTTTTGGTTCACCGGAATTCGACGACGATCCGGAAGAACTAATAGCCGAGTAGGTGCCGTTGAAAACCTTTCTCGAATATCTCCCCGGGGCAGGTGTTACCAACTCACGGGCAGTGGAAAAATCGGGACTCATACGAGACGACCCCAGCTGGCCTGTCTTGTACCCATCCGCGACCGGGGAGTGACTCCAGTCCATCCGGTCGCGTGGACTACGCCCACCGTTGGAAGTAGCAGGCTCAGGAAGGAGAGGAGGAGCATCGGCCAGCGTCTCTCTAGCAGAAGCAGCATTACTCGACTCGGGAAAGTCGTCCAAGAGCATCCGCGCCAACGCGCTCAATTGCGGTGCTTTCCCTCCTTCGTCGTCTGAATCGTCAATATTATCCGACGGGTTCATTCGATGGGATGGCAGCGGGGAGTTTCGTAGTGAGGTCTGGAGTACCGGGCTCTGTCGTCTTTGCCTGGTAGGTCGGCTCAGGGCAGATAGTGGTGAGGGTGTGGGGACAGAAGGGGCAGAGAAAGACATGACGTGTGTTTCTATGGGGATAAAATAAAATCCTTATAATTCTCTGGGGCATGCGCCGTTATTCAGGATTTCTGGTTAACTGAAATTATGCATGTGTTTTGTGTGAATGCTGTCAGTTGGTGTTAGTAGCCATCCGGGAGAGAAGGAAAAGAGGAGAGAGGAAACGTCTGAGTAAATGAGATGGGTGGAATTGCAGATCAAGTTTGTTGTTGCTTCTTGTAACCGTGTTAGTGGGGGCCGTGGGTTGCCATAGCAACAAGTATCCGAGTGCCCATTCATGTTGTGGCTGCTGAATCATGCACTTGTAGGGTATTGAGCTTGGCTGTGGCAACAGCATACAGTATCACGGTCTCCCGCCCATGCATCTTAGAGATTTCCTAATTTCACAAAGCACGAAGTAATGCGAGTATCGACATCCGTTGAGAAATATAAAGACCTGAATACAGAATCTTGGAAGTTTCGCTGACAGGAGAAAGCTAACTAATGGAAAATACAAAACACCAATGGAATCAAGACGCCGGATTGTCGATCCTTGAGAGTAGAAAGGGGGGGGGCGCCCCCAGAGACACATCCAAGTTTTTGCTTTCAAGGAGTTTAAGAGAAAGATGGTAATAAGAGCTAATCATCCCCCCTACCGTACTCACTAAACTAGTAATCGGGCTCGGCTTCAGGAACTGTGTCTGCCGCAACTTCCTCGTAATCTGTGAAACGATATATGTTAGCTTGAGAGTTTGCTGTGGGGTAGAATGGTCTTAAACAAAAAAAGGATTTAGAATTGTGATTCCGATTACGATTGTCACAACTTTGACTTGGTTTTTATCTTCAGCGTTTACCAGCTTGAAGATTAGGGCAGGCGTTTAGGGGTTTAGCCACCCTCCAACGCTGACGTCGGGTCCTCGGGAGTTGGGGGGACAGTCAAACCTACGAGAGCACTGGCTGGGGGTTTCAAACTGGTAAACGCTGAAAGGAAGGGAAAAAATCTCGGAAATGTGCGACTCAAGACCGACAACCGTATTGAGGATCACGATGACTGGGTGTGAAAATTACCTTTTTCGAGGGCGGCAAGGTCTTCTCTAGCCTCAGAGAATTCACCCTCCTCCATACCCTCTCCAACATACCAATGTACGAAGGCACGCTTGGCATACATCAAGTCAAACTTGTGATCAATTCTAGACCAGGCCTCAGCAATCGCAGTCGTGTTGGAAAGCATGCTGACAGAACGATCTACAGGAGCAAGCTCACTGTCTGGGACACGCATGGGCTTTTGGTAGTTAATACCAAGTTCTTTCACAATTAGTTAATTTCTTTTTTTATCGCCCCAGAAAGGGATTCAGTGGAGAGACTTACTGAATCCAGTGGGGCACCACTCGACAAGGTTAAAGGTGGCCTTTGCTTTAATGGTTGCGATCGCAGATGTACAGTCGCGAGGTACAACATCGCCACGGTACAAGAGAGCGACGGCCATGTATTTTCCGTTTCTAGGATCGCAGACAACCATTTGGTTGTTGGGCTCGAAACATTGGAATGTCAAGTCGGCAACCTTGAACGACTCATGGGTGCTCTTGCTGGCAGAAATGACTGGCGCATAACTGATTAATGGGTAATGGATGCCTTTTGAGAGTTAGAAGTTAAAGTAAACCCAGCACACGAAGTGGGCAGCATACGAGGATAAGGGACCAGATTGGTCTGGAATTCTCCGAGGTCCACATTAAGAGCCCCATCAAAACGTAGCGAAGACGTAATTGAAGATACTACTTGAGCAATTAATCGATTGAGATGTTCGTACGATGGCCGTGGGATATCGAGGTTTCGGCGACAGATGTCATAGACAGCCTCGTTGTCAACAAGGAAAGTACAGTCTGAGTTTTCGATGGTGCTGTGAGTAGATAGAACCGCGTTATAGGGTTCAACAACGGCTGTGCTGACTCGGGGAGCAGGATAAACCGCAAACTCGAGCTTGGACTTCTTTCCAAAATCGGTTGAAAGGCTTTCAAGAAGAAGGGCGCCAAATCCTGAACCAGTACCACCACCAAAAGAGTGGAAGACAAGGAACCCTTGCAAGCTCGAGCAGTTATCTAGCGAGACAATTTAGCACTTCTTATCTCGAGAACCTCGCGATGATGCAAGGGGAACCACCCGCTACTCGACGGACGCGGTCAAGGACGTTCTCCAAGAGTTCCTTTCCGATAGTGTAATGGCCCCGGGCATCTAACTCCAAAGGTTAATAACGGCACTCGAGCAAACGCACGGACGACCAACTCACAATTGCTAGCAGCATCCTCTTTGCCACCGATCAGTAGCTCGGGATGAAAAAGTTGACGATAAGTTCCAGCCCGGATTTCGTCAACTGGCTACAAGGAGTGTTAGTACTGGTAACCAGTAATGGGCCAATATATCAGGCTCTAAGCTTTAAGATGAACAAACCGAAGGATCTAGGTCTACGAAGATAGAACGGGGAACGTATTTGCCGGATGCGGTCTCAGAGAAGAAAGTATCAAAGGACCCGTCAGCAGCAACATCTGCAGCTGCTGCCATCTCTGGGTCCGGACGCCCATCAGGCTTTAACCCATGTTCGATCAGGTACCTGCAGCAAGAAGAGCCCCACAGGTCAATGTTGATCTTGAGGTGCAGGCTGACAACAAACGGCGGGGAATCAAGAGGCTTCTACGAACAATTCCCAAGCATTGTTTCCCAGCTGTATACCAGCCTGACCAACGTGAATATGGCAGACCTAAGAAGTGAGGATTAGATGGATATACCCCTTAATCAAGCACAATGGGGAAAGGCGAGTGACAAATGACAGTTGGATTGTAGATGGTTGTAAGATGCGGCAGCTGACATCAAAATGATTCGACGTGAGCATGGGGGAACACTTACTTCACCCCTCATATTTGGAGAATATTAGAGTTAATGCGTAGGATTGATAAACTTAGATTTGATGGATGAAAGGGAGAGATCAGAGGGATTCCTCAATGCCAAAAGACGTCACGAGTGATTGCACAATTGCGGTGGGTTAGGGGAACAGGATTCGATGGAGATAAGATTCAAAAGGAAGGGTATCCTGGGAGGAATTGGGAGAGAAAGGGTTCCAGCTTCTTGCGGGGATTCGCCAAAAGAATCTTGGCATAGTTTGTTGTGGTTGTATCATAAGGTTTTTTTCTTTTCTTTTTGGGGTGATATGGTTTGACGGGGCAGTAGGATGGCGGGTGCCGGTATGGGGCGGAGAAGGGATTTTGGCCTATAGTGAAGATACTGCTGGAACGGAACGACGTCAATCCCAACACACCTGACAAATAACTTTATCGTATCTTGGGGCTTCTCGTTCATTATCCACCCAACTCCTGATCGGCTGAGTTGGCAGACGGGATCCCCTTGCCATTGGGAACAAGTCACTCGCCGAAAAGTTATTAGAACACATGGGTACGGGAGTTATCATGACGGACTTTTCAGTCACAGCACCAATACCGTCCAGCAAGAGCAGGGATTGCCGGTATCATGCCATTGTGTACTCAGTAGATCTCGCCTTGGAGGGGGATAATGCCTGTGATTGTGAGAGAAACTTGGAAACGTTGGATCGAGTTACAGACGGTAATTGGGGAACATTGTTGAGGCGGATTCGAATCGGAGCCGATGATGAGAACCAGTCACTATACTACTCGGGCGCAAATTAAAGATCCGGAAAAAGTGACAAACAAAATGTATGGTTGCAACACAGATATTTGAAGTCACTTCTTCCGGATCTTTAATTTGCATCCGAGTAGTACTCGAGTACATTAGGGGCACGATACTGTCGAGCTCTCGACGACACACGCGGAGACGGCAACGGTGTTCGCCCCTCATAGCCATTGTTTCCAATTCTCATTTAAAACTTTCTTTTTCCCGGGAGAGCGTCGCTGCCGGTATGTCTGGGTTGTCTGTGTATGGCTGAATTGGGTAATTATGGGTGCTATCTATCATACCAGTACCAGGAAGGGAGATGTGCGGCCTGCTATCAACAGTTCACCGCATCCGCTTCTCTCCACCCGGTACTTGTAGCTGCTTGCCCAACGTCTCACAAGCTACCCAAGCCAGAACGAATCCTTTCCCTCTTCAACCTTCTGTGACAAGATCCGCGGTCGTCTGACGTCAAGGGCGTTCGAAAGCATGTGCCCTGCAAATGATTATCGGACGCTTTTTCTGCAACAACTCCTGTCCAGTACAGGTACTAGTAGTACCCTCACCGCTAACCACTTATCTTTTTCCCAGGGTGAGCCCTTTTACCGGAATGGGCACCCGGGGAGCCGCCGAAGGGAAAATATCTATCAATTGAATAATAGAACTTCCGGTCAGTAGCTTGAGAGGTATCTCTGCGTCGGGGAAGCTCCTACTGCCCCCCAGCAGGGTAGTTTCCCATGTCGTTTCCCGTTTATCTAGGGTTCGTTTGAGGAATAGTGCCTTTATAAGGATTTGCGTGTCCCTTCCCCTCCCCTTCTCCGCATTGAGTGTACTCGTACTGTACCCTCCGCCCGACTATTATTCAAGCACGTAACCTGCCAAAGTACAGACTTCCCCTTTGAGACCCGAAGAAAGATCCTCACGTCCTAACACTCGTTCCCTCAATCCGACCAAACAATTCCGTCCTGGACCCCCTTCTTAGTTTCTAGCTCTTCCGTCATCCTCTCGTTACGGGGGATACTCTGCTCGGGTCTCTCCTGGGACCGCTGTCCAGAGATCCGAATTCCAAGGGGTTGTAACTTAAGGAGTATATGTACTGTACTCTGGGAATTAAAAAGCATGTCAACACCCGTGCACGAAATACCTCAGCCGACGTATCCAAGCATTCAGGTTGCGGCCAGCGCGCCGGAACGTCCTCCGCCTCCGCATGTAGGAGATGCTTCGTCCGACAACGAACTATTTATCTCTGAAAAATCACCGGAACCGCAGGTAGAGGGATCAGGCCTGCCTGATGATGATGAAGTATGTCCACCGCCATCTAGGAGAGAGGAAAACTACAGGTTAGAAGACGACCTTGAGTTATTACGGGCTGAAAGGGTCGTGAGCCGTGCTTCAGAGAATGCTGGTGATTTGTCGAGATCGAAGAGTGGTAGATATAGGCCAAGGTCCAAGGGAGCGGAACCTGTAGACCACTTTGACATTAGCACAACCCCTACCTACAATAATGGCAAAGGTGCCTGGAGACCACCTGAGAGACCGGCTACGAAGTTTGGAAAATTTTTGAAAGCAGTAAGAATTCTATCATGGGGGTAGTCTCATGAGTTATCGCTAATATGAGGTTAAGGTCCATGGATCCTCCATTCTAGTACGATATTTTACGTATATTATTCCCTTAGTACTAGTCTTGCTAATACCTCTGCTCCTGGGGGCTCTGGTGTTCGGAGAGGCTACTGTCGGGGATGTCTTTCTAATGTGGTTCATGGTGTGGCTTGAGATAGTCTGGTTATCCTTGTGGGCGGGACGAGTGAGTATCATTGACATTTGAAACCCCTGGTGAGAGTTTTTTTTATAGCTTATTCTACCTCTCAGATTTTGGCCAAATGCATCCCTTATGTCATGGGTATCATTTCAAGTGCATTCACAAACGGCAGTAAAAAGTGGAAAGATATGGGATGCATGTTGGAGGTCCCTGCCACACTCTTCTTTTGGTGGTTAGCAGTCTACGTTTCTTTCCTGCCTACCATGACAAATCATCACAGCGGCGGCGATAAGAAAACTCGGTACTGGGAGAGCAGAGCTAACATCGTCCTCTTGTCGCTTTTCATCGCAATGATTTTGAATCTGTTTGAGAAGATTATCATACAGCTCATTGCCATCTCGTTCCACCAGAGAACTTATGAAGACCGGATCGACTTGAACAAGTTTCAAATCTCTAGCCTTGCGAAGCTCTATGGGCACACAAAGGAAGCACCCGGCGAGCGTGACTTGGAAGAGAAGCGGGAGTCGGGATTGACTTCAGGTGCTCGAACCCCGCTGCTCGTTTTGCAACAGGCAAAGGCTGGTGCCCAGTCCGCCTTCACCAAAGTTGGGGATGTGATGGGAAAGGTTGCAGGTGATTTTACTGGGAAACAGGTCTCTTCGAGTACTTCTCCTCAACATGTGGTACTTACACTGCTATGCACCACGGACGGAAGCCAAGCGGTTTGTTTCCTAGCACAGGTTATTAGCCAATACTAAGCCGCTAACATGCTCTGGAGTGCAGTTGGCTCGCCGGCTGTTCCGAACATTAGTGCATGAAGGAAGCGAAGTCGTGCTCGCTGAGGACCTCAAACATGCATTTTCCAGTGAGGAAGAAGCCGAGGCAGCATTCCAAATGTTCGATCGAGATCTCAATGGAGATATCTCATGCGAAGAAATGGAGATTGCATGTGTAGAGATTGGGCGAGAGCGGAAAGCAATCATAGCAAGCTTGAAGGATCTAGATAGCGTCGTCGGAAAGCTTGATGATGTCTTCACGTTTCTCGTGGCAGTCGCCGTTATCCTCATTTTCTTATCCTTGATATCGAAGTCCACCGCTGGTAACACGATAGCTCTCCGATAACTTTAGAAATAGAGCTAATGCAGTTTACCCAGGTGTTCTGACTTCGGCGTCAAGTTCTATACTTGCACTTTCATGGTTGTTCTCCGCTACGGCACAAGAATTTCTTGCATCGATCATCTTCGTTTTCGTGAAACATCCATTTGATGTGGGTGACCGAGTGGATGTCTATAACACTGGCGCCGGAACCGTGGACACTTTCTTCGTTAAGGAAATCGCCCTGATGTATACTGAGTTCAAGAAATTGGAAGGGCATGTTGTGCAAGCCCCAAACTCCTTGTTGAATACGCTCTTCATTCTCAACATGAGGCGCTCAGGCGCACTAGCGGAGGTAATATGTGCTTGGTTGGGGATTCCGGACAGATCCGCTGATGGTGATGTGTAGGCTGTTCCAATTGTCTGTAAATTTGGCACTTCTCTTGAACAGATCGAGGAACTCCGCGAAAGAATGTTAGCCTTTGTCGAGTCTGAGAACCGGGAGTACCAAGGAAAGATTGTTACTGAGTTGAGGTCTGTATTTCGAACTCAACGATCACCGTATCAAGCTAACCTGGAGTAGGGATATACCGGATATGCACTCCGTCAAACTTAACGTTGTTTTCTTCTACAAATGTATGTTCCTTGGCCAAGTAACCCTCACCCACGGGCCATCACTCGCTGACTCCTCCCTCCAGCAAACTGGCAAAATGAGCTCGTCCGACTCCAACGCCGTAACAAATTTATGTGCGCTTTAATGGTCAGTGTCGCAGACGTTGGCATTGAATCGCCAAACATGCGCTGGCCCGGTCAGAGGCAGACATCCCCAGTCTTCTTACAATCAGTCAACGCGGACCAAATCCAACAATCCGTCCTAGATCGAGAAGGAGGCCCGAGTGGGCACGGTGGGGAGTACAAGACATTTGCCCCACCAGCTGAACCCCACGGAATCCTGAGATCAGAGTCTCGAGCGGGCCTGGGCAGGAGCACTTCTCGGAGCTCCACAAAAAAGGTGGACTTCAGTCTTGGAGTGAAGGATATAGCCTCAGGTGACGACTCGGGAGATGTGTTTGAGGATAATCATCGGAATGCTCCTTCTATCCAGCTGATGCGGGTTTTGGAGGAGGAGGAGGAGGAGCGGGAGCAGGAAAGGCGGGGTGAGCGTGCTAGTGCTACCTCTAGGGACAGCAGCATTAGTAGGAACCCTGGGGTGGGCGGAGCTCTGAACAGGCGCAGGTCCGGGAGTGGCAGCAGAGTCTCCCACAGGAATAGGTTTTTTGGTGGGAGGAGTCGGAATAGTCATGACTTGGAGGGCGGGGAGGGGCCCTCGTCGCTGGTGAGACGGACCTCGAGGGATGGGTCTGCTAGGGACAACATTGAGATGGGGCGATTGTGATTGAGGTCTTTGGGGGGGTGGTATCGCGTGTTATCAGTCCGGAAGCACGACATTCTAATTTGTATAATGATTCTGTATCGGGTGCTTCCGGAGCGATAGGGATTGGATGGATCATCCGCGGGGGTTCCCTTTTCTTTTCCCAATGGTAACCCGGTTAATCTCCGGCACAGGCGTGTTATTCTTCAATTCGGTTCGAAAACTTTTATGACGAACCAATATTGTACAGTTTAGGTCTTATACCAATATCAGGGAATCACGAAGTGCCTCTAGGTTGTTCATGACCCAAAGAGTAGAACCCGAACTCCCACCAGAACTTATATACACATCTAAGTGTTATGAATAAGAAAATTCCGCAACGAATCCCACCGCCCAGAATCAATGTACCTAACGCCGCAGTTAGCACCACCACCACCACCCTAAGGCAAGGAAGGAAAAGGAAGAACCATACAAATACTCCATACTACTCCTCAAGCTCCCCTGTAAACTGCCCGCCTCCCACCTAAACAACCACATAACAAGCCCCCAACTAACCGCGGAGAAAACTCCCCAGGAATTCCCCCTGACCTTCCCCTGAGGATCCTTGATAACGCCCTTATCAACGCTCAACTTTGCCAGCGCGAGCACCACCCGGGCGAACACGTATATCACAATCTGCTGGTTGACGGCACCTTGGTCGCCCCGGCCAAAGACCAGGTAGCCGCCCAGCAGCCCAGCGAGGAAGGAATCCCTGGAGCGCTCAGTCCCGGTGGAGGATAGTCGGCGAAGGAGGAGCATGGCGGTTTTGTAGATTGTCACGAAGGCGGCGAGGTTTTTAGCGTGGGTCTTTGTGGCCTGGAGGGTTTGGGTGAGCTTTTCGTGGAAGCTATGGGGGGTTAGCTATGTGGTTGCGGGGTAGTAGAGGGGATGGGGGCATGTTGGGGACGAACGTTCCGGAGCGGAAGAGGAAGGTCATTCTGCCATATCGTTGGTTAGTATCGAGCATAGCTTGGTGAAAGAAAGACGGGAGTGCCGTACACGAGAGCATGGGGAAACCGGACTTTAGCTCCATACACCAGCCCGTTGCGAGTGCCTTTTAATATCGCGAGGAGATCATGGTTCGCCGGGTTGAGGATGAGGGCGGTGAGTTTTTGCTATGCGCATTGTTTTGGGAGTCAGTATGGTATGTGTGTTTACATTTAAGGGGGATGAGAATTGGCGAATGGTTAGAGGGAGAGGTAGGTTCAAGTACCTGTACTACATCCATAATGACAACCTTTGTTCCTTCCTCCCTCGGTAGCAATACCGGTATCCGCGTCAAGAGTATCACGCGGGGGGGGGGCGGGAGAGAAGGTTATTGAAGCTTCGAAAGTGCTGTAGTTGGTAGCACCGAGTATACGTATGATACCACGACTTCGACCTCAAAATCCTCAAGAGCTCGTATTATTGTGGTTTGTGGTTTGTGGTTTATAGCGGCGATGGGGAAGAAAGGTCTGCACCCTCACAAGACATGGGAATGTGGAGTAGGTAGGAGTAAGGTTATTACTGTACCTACAGTTTACTGCGGGTAATATCCCTTTTTTTCTTTTACCCACGCCTCTTTCAATAATCCAAACTCGGGCGTCGGTAATTTTGTGAGGCTCCATGCAGGTTTCTTGTGTGGAGCGGTGGGGGGGGTTCGCTTGCATGTGATTTATGCGAAGCAACAAAGGGCCGACGACGCTGGGCGTTAAGCTATGAAGATGGAGGGGATGCGCAGCGGTAATGATTGGGTGTATTTTGTGCGGCATGACCAGATGTCGACAGGAGTCTAGAAGGGGTTGACTCAGGTATTGTACCGGCAGTGCCGTGGGGAACACGTTTCCTGGTGAGAGCAAAGGGGGGGGCAAGGGCGTAAATGAATACAAGACAGAGAGCTATGGTATTGGCTGCCTCTCAAGGGTAGTCTACTCGTACGCACTCTGCTGTGATATCATACCCGCAAGGCATCTGTGCTTCCTAGGGTGCCTGGAGAAGTGGAACATTTGCCAGGAATTACTGTAGCGCATAACATACGAATCCGCATGCTGCATAGCGCCGGTAGCCTAACAAGAACCACCGGTGCTTCCCACACCTACAGTATCAATACTGTAGCTAAGGGCTTGTTTCAATTCAACTTCAGCCTCATTGAATACCTAGCCAGCGAGTGCTGCTTTCTGTATAACTTCTTTTTCCCTTCATTATCTGTGGGCCGCAGCTACACCACGGGCAGTGGCCTTTCCGGCCATATCGAGTATGATGTGTGGGGTTGCAGACCCACACCTACCGGTAGAGGAGCAGCACCCTACAGATACAACGAAGAGCTGACTTAGAAGTAACCTGCCAGCGTGAGGTATCCAGACTGGGACGGGTGATTTTCGCTCACCATGAGCTTAGAAGGTGGCGCTGTCTCGTAGGCTATAATTCAAAGGTAGATCCTGTCACAATTTGGATAGAGAACATCTGGCTACCCGGATCTCCCTAGAACTCAAATAGGTTCTTGGAGATACTGCAGGTCCCTGAGGTTGCTCTTAGTGTCTGAGATACGGTGTGTCGGCAGATACCTACTGCAATTTGGAGTGCATGTATCAGGTGGAACGATTTTCCCCAGTAAATATGGCGCTTGAGAGTGCGAATGCTGCTTGCGTTTTAGTTTCCCGGGAGACGAGGATACGGCTGTGAGTACTGCTTTGGGGCCATGGGCCACACTGCGTGATTATAACTAGTTAGACTACAGCCGGCTCGATTTATTGGATATTTCCACAATAGACCTTCCTACACCCACTTCCTTCTCCTCCCTAACTACCCGGATCTGAACATTCGAGTCCTTCGACCTTACGAGGTTGACGAAATCAGTCACACTGCCTCCAACACCGAAGTAGATTTGCTTTGCCGCCACAAGTCCGCTTCCCTCTCCACCTTTCAACACTCCCAACAAAACATCCGCAAATAACGGGGTAGTCGAAGGGGAGTAGATTGTCTCTGATCCTAGTACTAGGTCATATGGACTCGTAGGTTTTAATAGTTCGGCCATTTCGGTACCCCATCCTCCGGAAACGAAATCTAAAGTAATTCCACGAGCGGATAGGTCCGAGAGAAAAGCTCCGGTCAGGGCCTCAGTGACATCTAGATCGCCCTCGGATTCCCAGGGCTCGGGGGAGGATGAGAAGTGGTTAAGCATCGCCCAGGAGAGGAGAATGTTTGGGAGAGTGACGAGACGAAGGACTTCTAAGTTGTAGTCTGCTAGCGTGAAGTGGGTGAATGGGTGCTTGATGGTTTTTGTTGTACTCAGGGTGGTTTGGAAGAGAAATAGGGATGGGAGGGATGTTCCACAGCCTAGCTTTTAGGTCGCTAGTTATCAGCGCCGGGCTTCAAACAGGATGTCTGCGATTTACCTCTAGGACCTTCCTACTTTCCGAGCCGGTTTGTTCATACAAACTAGCCAGATGTCTGACCAAATCAACTGAACATTCCCAACTCTTCAATCCGCCTTCGTATAGACTAGTCTTGATATCCTCTTCGCCCAAACCTACCATCATACCCCTTTCCGGCCCACTCCCACTGAGCTCATCTTCATCCATAAGTTGCATTCGAACATCGTAGAGCTCTCGCCGAGGGATCGACATAGCAGGTGTAATGGATATGGTAGCGTATGAGATGTTTCGTGGAATGCGGGCCATCTACGCCAAAGGAAAAGATGGATTAGAATAAACCAAGGGAATACTATGAGGAAATTGGAGCGGCCAAACCAGCTGTTGAAGTGTGTGGTACCTAGCTGGTGCTCGCATCTCCGCTGGTAAATCCTGTGGGGCAGGAACTGGCAGGTCACTGGGCGCAGAGTCGTCATCGCTATCGTCCGCAGTAAAATTGAACCTGAAGACCATAGTGGGCTATTCCCAGTGCTTGAATTTGGTTAACGTTAATTAGCGGAGTGGAGGAGCGTGTGCAGCAGCGGGGCACGTTGGAGGGGTTCGAGCTCTTTCTTCTTCATAAACGCAACCCTAGCCCTGTGCCTACACAGGATCCTTTGCATATAACTTAGTCGAACTTCACTTATTCCTCGCTCACTCCCGTGACACAATTAACGTATCGCCGCCGTCCTACATACCCTTGCCTACCTATGAAAGGCTCACCGCAGTCCTTTCAGATTTATATCTTCACAAATCCCCACATGTCATAACCATGTCCGGCAACATTCGTGGGTAAGCTTTTCCCACAACCCTTAACCCAAAATGTGCGTACGCGATTAACCGTGGATCTTATAGCTTCGGGTACTTGGAGGTTTGCTTAAAGATTCTCACAGCCTGCTTGGGTTGGTCGACTGACTATTGACTTTCTGCTTTAGAGTCTTCCTCCGGTTACCTTCCGCCGTCTATACCAGCAGCCCGCCACCGCGTTGGCCATTTTCCGGCGTATGCTGCCTAATTTAGGTTTGTTTGAATTTCCGTCATTGGGGAATGATGAGACGGGCAAAGAGATAATGTCTAATAGTTGTGTGCTATAGCTAAGACAATTGTCACAACTCTACTGTACAATGAAACTCCTGTTGCCCTCGGTGACCTAGAGGCTCTGGTCCGTCCTGAGAGCTATCGGTTAGCTTGCTGTTGGTTTAGTCCATACTTTCCCAGCATGGCTAATTGAAAGAGTAGAGAGCGGGAAGATGCTTTTAGTAAACTACGCAGACTACACATCATCACCGAGAATAATTTAGACGTTTCTCTTGACCCCGTATTCAAAAAGAATTTTCGATTGGCGTTAACTGGAGGGCATGTTAAACTGCTGAGCGACGGCGATGGTTGCTAACGGGTGTTGTGCAACTAGGGGCGATCATCATTCGTTCGGCGTCCCTTGTAACACGGAAGATAAAAAGAAGATCACAGTCCAATTCCTAGACAACTATGCCACTAGGCAATTCGAAGCTATACTGCACTATATGGTTGGGACACATAACGAGGTCAAGCCCAGCGAGGGTGTGATCACTCTTCTCACAAAGGGCGGGTTGATGGAACGCTATGGGGCGGGTTCAATGGCTACCATCACCAAGAATGGATTCAGCTTTCTACTCCAGGATGGGAATCCGCAAGTTTGGGCACTATTGATTCAATATCTAGAGATGGCTGAAGAGTTGGGAATGGAGCAGACGGATGTTCTACATTTCCTGCTCATGCTGGGTAGTTTAGAGTTGGGACAAGCGTACTCTGTTAATACTTTAACGGAGACACAAAAGCTTATGTTAGCCGACTTAAGAGACTACGGGATCGTCTATCAGAGAAAGTCATCTTCTGATAGATTTTATCCGACAAGGCTGGCTACCACACTCACCTCAGAATCGGGAGGTCTCCGGTCTGCTTCTGCCAGTATGAGCTCTGCTATGGTAAAGGACGCTGAAGAGGGGAAGGGATTTATCATCCTGGAGACAAATTATCGTGTCTACGCATATACAAGTATATACTCCCTATTCCCGCATATTTTGGTACTGTTGGCTCACAGAAATAACAATTTTAGACTCTCCCCTCCAAATCGCTGTCCTTAACCTCTTCGTCAAACTCAGTACTCGCTATCCAAATCTTGTTAGCGGCCGTATATCTCGACGCTCAATTCAAGAAGCCATAAAAATGGGTATAACAGCAGATCAGGTGATAGACTACCTAAGTTCCCATGCTCATCCTCAAATGCGAAAATCACTTGTTACTCTCCCACCAACGGTCGTCGATCAGATCCGTCTGTGGCAGATTGAAGGGGAAAGAATGAGGACTACCACTGGGTTCCTGTTCAAGGACTTCCATTCTACCCAGGAATTTGAAGAGGTGGCCAAATATGCGGAGGAATTGGGTGTCCTTAAATGGAAAAAACCGGCGAGGAGGTGTATGTTTGTCACAAGGCATGAACAGATTGCTGATTGGCTAAAGAGGAGAGCAAGTGCTCAGCAGCAGCAGCCGAAGAAGGTTGCTGCCTGAATCTTTGATCTTTGATATTTTGTGTTTGGTCATTTTCTATTCTCTTTCTTTCTTTTCGAGTAACCTGTATCGTTAGTACCTTAGAAGTGAGCAATGATATCTGGCTGGGTGATAAAAGGTTGGGTTTTTTATGACGATGGTTTGGCACATTGATGACTTATGCACGGTGTTTCACGGATTAAATTGCTACTTTGTGGGAGTTCAATTTGAAATTAAATCTCCTTTGTTCATGATTTCCTTTTGTGACCCCTTCAATTGGTGATGACCCGTGTATCTGTAGGTTTTATTATGCCTTCGCGGGGAGCTAGGATTCTGTGGAATACTTTTAAGAATAAACATGGGCACAGTGCTTTGGCATACCGGTAGTAGGCCCCAGGTTCGAAGTATGTTTATGCGGGTTCTTCGAATTGAAGGATTTTGGTGTGTGTGTAGCGCCTTCCATGCATACAAATCCTGGGGTCCATTCAAAACTTGGCACTCGAAAGACGCTCTTTCGACCCCAGGTTGAATGTCTCCATTATCGTATCGTATCGTGGTGCGGTATTTTGTAAAACGTGAGACACAAAAAAGTGAAAGTTGGCTTTGGAAAACCATTGCCCCAATAACTATGATATTGATACTATCATAGGTCTTTCGCATAGGTTGCTCCATGCGTTTCGTGCTTTGCTCGTGAGTCAGCTCCTGTTTATTGGGCTGCAGTTGGTGTTGCAAGGGCAAGGATAGTTGTATCAGCAGTGGCGCTTGTGGGTGCCAAGGCTTCGCGAGACCGCACGTCTTCCCAGATCATAATACTCCCCATTTCACCACTGCGGCAACACCTTCTTCCCCAGCTTCACCATCCTATCTCTGTTCCGCGACCTACCGATCTACAAACTAGCAATTTGTTGCTTTTGCCCTCGTTGTTTTAGGGCTCTAATAACTTTGTTTAGACCTAGCCGGTCAGGAGTGTATAGGAACACGCGACATCCTTTATTCCACTCTCTCGCGCAAGCACCTCAATTACTCTACAAATCACGCATCATTTTGTCATGTCTAATCCGCCCGCGTCCAGTACTGGCTCTAGCGGCCTGTTTGGCAGCACCAATACTAGTGGAAGCAGTTTCTTTAGTGCTCCAAGTACAAACACCAGTGCAAACACAGGAACCGATTTCTCCTTTGCAAGTACGGCCTCTGGAGCAGCCAGCGGGCCACCAAGTGGAGGGCCTCATTTTGGCGGCACAGCTTCCGGCGCAAGCACCCCGAAGCCTACGTTCGGCGGACTCAACCCGAATCCATCCGGAGGCTCGTTTTTTGCCCCGTCTGCTACACCTACTTCCACACCTGCCCCTGGTGGTTTGTTTGGGGGTGTTAATCAGCCTTCTGGTGGTGGTTTATTTGGAGGCGGCCAAACTCCTGCCGGAGGTCCGTTTGGTGGCGGTGCTTCGACTACCCCTGCTGGGCCTCCTCCCGGATCGGCGCAAAAAAATTTGTTTGGTGGAGGAGCTACTACTGGCGGTGGCGTGAGGTTTGGTGGTGGTGCTGCTGCTGGACAAAGTACCGGTCAACCGTCCGGTAGCAGTGGTGGGCTCTTTGGAGGACAACCACAGCAGACTGGTCAGGCACCAAAGCCATTTGGAACTGGTGCCGCGACTACATCTACCCCCTCGTCTGGTGGCCTTTTCGGATCCACACCCGCGGCAGCAGCTTCTAGTGGCCGTATGTTTGACGGCGCACAGGCTCAGCAGGCAGCTGGCTCCTCAATACCGGCTACTAGTGGGCCTACAGAGCAGAAGCCGAGTGGTCTATTTGGTGGCGCTGGCGGCCCGTCCACAACGCCTGCATCAAAACCTCCCACTTCGGGGCTCTTTGGCGCTCCTCCAAGTTGTAAGTTCTACACTTTACTTTTAAACGCTATATAGGGGCCGGGTGGTGCAGTCCCTTCTTTGGTTAGCCAATGCTGATAGCAATTATTTTCATCAAGCAGCAACCCCAGCGGCTCCGGCAAATACAGCCTCTCAGGCTTCATTGTTTGGTGCATCAGCCTCTGCACCCACCGCTCCCCCGGCATTTGGTGCTGCTCCAGCCAAAGATGGTGCATCCCAAGCATCAACGACGAGTCTATTCGGAAATACCCCAGCTTCTGGGACGGTCCCTGGTGCGTCGTCAGCCCCAGCAAATCCCCCGCCGTCTTCTGGCGCGGGCGCTCCCTCATTATTTGGAGCCACTGCGGCATCAACCGGGGCCGGCGCTCCCCCTTTGTTCGGTAACACCCCTAAGCCTCCGGGCGCTCCTGCTTCATCTGCCACCCCGACTCCTGGGGGTCTATTCGCAAAGCCTCCAGCCACCCCTGGATCCACTACTGGCACTGCAACTACTTCAGCACCACCCGCTCCCAATTCTACACCTGGTGGACTCTTTGGCGGTGCCGCAGCTGCTACTTCTGCTGCTCCAGCTCCTATACCAAGTGCCACTGCAGGAGCAGCATCTGGCCCCTCTAGCCAGGCTAACGCGCCAGCCGCTGCCCCAGGCGCCACCATATTGCCTCCTCCTCAGTCCAGATTGAAGAACAAGTCTATGGAGGAAATTATCAACCGTTGGACTAGTGATCTTGAGAAGTACAAAGCCGAATTCGTTCAACAAGCAGGCGATATCAAGAAATGGGATAACATCCTTATTGAGAATGGCGAGAAGATAACAAACCTGTTTTCTGAGACTTTGGAGGCAGAGAAGACCCAAGGAAGGATGGATACGGTCCTACAACAACTCGAGAGTGACCAGGAGGAATTGGGAACCGCACTGGACTACTACGAAGCTCAGATTAAAGATCTTTTCGAGGCTCAGATGGGCGGTGTCGAGGGGATGCAACCCGCTGATCAGGAGAGAGAGAAAGCTTATCACTTGGCTGAGAAATTGAACGATCAGTTGGCGGGCATGGGCAGTGAGCTTGGTGGAATGATTAAAGAAATCAATAAAGCAAGCACCACTATTAACAAGACTACCAACGCTGATGATCCTGTAGGTCTGCACTATGTCCCATGTGATTCAGAGCACTAATGGTGATATAGCTTTCTCAAATTGTCAAAATTCTTAACGATCATCTCTCGAGTTTGCAATGGATTGATTCTCATACCAATTCCATGGTTAGTAAATTCTACCAATTTTTTTCCGTTGATCTTGATACTAACGACCCTCACTCAAGGCCGAGAAAATCCATGAAGCCCAGAAGAAGGCAAGGGATGGTGCAACTAGTGCTTTAGGGGGTGATGAGGATTACTTTCCTTCATCTTCTTATCGAAGCATGAGGTAAAAGTTTACTGCTGTTACAAAAATTAGGGCTATTCTTCTGATTGGAGCTCTTCGAGTCTTTTACTTTTGTCTTTGTTTTCCTCTGCTTTCGAACTAAGTTTTGTAGAGGGCATACTGTGGCTGGGATTCTTTTTACTATTGTTATTTCTTTTTCCATCGGATCGTTGGCCAAAATGTACTCTATCCTAGCTATGATATATACGACTTTATATGCCCAAGTTCTCGTGAAATGAGTTGGTGTGACATAGAATTCGTTCCTTATTCTCCCGGGGTTAGGGCTAGACGGTCCTCGCGCTAGATTAGGGAAAGGGGAAAAAAAAGTTACAGTTGTACGGTACAGTGCTACCAGTAGTGCTGTTTCTTCACACCATCCCACCTCCAGCTCACAAAAATTCGGGCAACCACTGACGTGGGCCAACGTCAACTGCGGCAATGCGATACCGCGCTTCCTCCCCCACAGGGAGTGAATTCGAAGTCGACATCTCCAACGCCCTTGCTGATGCAGATTTCCTGGGCTCGGATAGCGAAAATACTACTACAGCCGCTTCAAAACCCGCCAACCACCTATCTGACATCAATGACATTCTTGAGGTGGTGGACGATAGCGATGGCGATCAAGCCTTCATCGCTGCTCAGCAAGCCGCATCAAACCGCAAAGGTGGCTCGACGATAAAAGGCAAATCTATCAAAAAAGGCGGCGGTTTCCAGTCCATGGGGCTAAGCCTGACTCTTCTTAAGGCGATTACAAAAAAGGGCTTCTCTGTTCCTACGCCTATTCAGAGGAAAACTATACCTTTGGTGCTTGATGGGGTGGATGTGGTCGGTATGGCGAGGACTGGGAGTGGGAAGACTGCCGCGTTTGTCATACCCATGATCCAGAGATTGAAGACGCATAGCGTTAAGGTTGGGATGAGGGCGCTTGTACTGTCACCAAGTAGAGAGTTGGCGTTACAAACTATGAAGGTTGTTAAGGAGTTTGGGAGAGGTACGGATTTGAAGGTTGTGCTGTTGGTCGGAGGGGATAGTCTTGAGGAGCAGTTTGGGTATATGGCTGGGAATCCAGATATGTGCGTCCTCTCGTCTTTTTTTTCCTTCCTCGACTTATCCTTGAGGTTTCTATATCTGACTGGTGAACTGCAGTGTTATTGCGACGCCTGGACGATTTATGCACTTGAAAGTTGAGATGGAGCTAGATCTTAGGTCTGTCCAATATGTTGTCTTCGATGAAGCGGATCGTCTATTCGAAATGGGTTTCTCGGCGCAATTGACGGAGATTCTGCATTCATTACCATCTAATCGCCAAACGCTACTTTTCTCTGCTACGCTTCCGAAGTCGCTTGTTGAATTTGCGAAGGCTGGCCTCCAAGAGCCGAGTCTGATTCGATTAGACGCAGATTCCAAGATTTCTCAGGATCTTGAAAGTGCATTTTTCACGGTTAAGAGTAGTGAGAAGGAGGGCGCTCTATTACATCTCTTACAAGATGTAATTCAAGTTCCCAAGGGCGCCCCTCCCAAGGATAAATACACTGTAACCGACACCGGCGAGGGAGATAATGAGGGAGAAAACTCTAAAAAGGGCAAAAAGAGAAAGCCCACGCATCAGTTTCATGAAACCGCCTCAACTCATTCCACCATTATATTCGCCGCAACTAAGCATCATGTAGAGTACCTCGCGCAGTTAATTACCCAGGCTGGATTCCCAGTTTCATACGTTTATGGCGCACTCGATCAAGTCGCACGTGGGAATCAAGTTGCTCGCTTTCGCACTGGGGAGACATCAATATTGGTCGTTACGGATGTAGCAGCAAGAGGGATTGATATCCCTCTCCTATCAAACGTGATCAACTACGACTTCCCACCACAACCAAAGGTTTTCGTGCATCGTGTTGGAAGAACTGCAAGAGCTGGGCGGAGGGGATGGGCATATAGTTTTGTCAGGGCCGAAGATGCGCCTTATCTCCTTGACTTGCAGCTGTTCTTGGGAAAGAAGCTTGTTCTCTCAAAGGACGGCTCCGTGGAGGGCTTCGACTTTGCATCTGATATCATTGTTGGAAGTTTACTCCGGGACTCGGTTGAACGGTGCATGGAGTGGACTAGCGTACTCTTATCAAAAGATAGCGAACTCGCGAGCTTGAAGAGCGTTAGCGCGAAGGGTGAAAAGCTTTACCAGAAGACAAGAAGCCCTGCATCGGCGGAATCAGTCAAGCGTGCTCGGGAGATCGTTGCACAAAAAGGATGGTCGGCCGTCAACCCGCTGTTCGTGGGTGATGTCAACAATGCGGAAGTAGAGAGAGCAAAGATGCTGGCCCGCGTAAGCAATTTCCGACCCTCAGAGACCATCTTCGAGATCGGTCAGCGAGGGCTGAACAAGTCCGAAGCAGCAACGGTAATGAAAACCCGCCGTGCAAAGATCAAAATCGACCCTAGCAATAGAAGGGGTGGCACCAGCCTCCTCAGCGATGATGAGGGTACGGCCGGGCCCATCGCTATAGGTGGCGGCAGCGGCATACAAGAAATAGAAGCATATATGGATTCGGCTTCAGACGCAGATCTGGACTCAACCTTCACAAAGCCCGCCGGGCCCCGGGCTAAGAAAAAGACCAAAATAGGCGACTTCATAGACACAGAGCACTATATGTCATACGCCCCCAGCACCTCCCTAGCAGAAGATCGTGGATACAGCATATCCTCCTCCTTCGCGGAAGCGGCTAGAAACGCAACCATGGATTTAACAAACGACGACAGCGGTAAGGGCTTCGCGGAAGCCCACAAAGCGAAGGGTATGCGCTGGGACAAGAAAGCAAAAAAGTACGTCCAGCGCGCAAACGACGAAGACGGGTCCAAAGGCACAAAAATGATCATCGGCGAATCCGGTCAAAAGATCGCCGCTTCTTTCAAGTCCGGCCGCTTCTCCGCCTGGAAGTCGGCTCACAAGGTCGGTGGGTTACCACGTGTTGGTGAGATGGAGGACACGAACCGGTTCGGCGGCCCCGTGCGTGGGGGAAGGATGGGTGGTAGATTTGGTGGGAGAATGTTCCATAAGGGTGTTCAGGCTCCCAAGGCTGCGGATAAGGCGAGGGATGACTACCATGTACGGAAGAAGAGGTTTGAGGAGGCGAGGGAGAAGGGGTTAGTAAAGGGGGCGGTGAGAAGCGAGATCAAGACCAAGGAACAGATTAGGAAAGAGGTGAAGTTGAGGAATCGGAGGAGGGAGAAGAATAATCGGCCATCAAAGAAACGGTAGTAGCAGTGATCTCTTGCATCGTTCAGTTGGATATGTATAATAGCCAGGATCAAAAGTCTTTTTATGGCACTGCACTGTACAGTGCCGGGGTGCAGATTGGTTGGCTTCACCGCTGTTGCACGCCACTATTATGCTTTAAGATACATTAAGAAAGCTCCCCCCGACTGTGCTCGTTGAACCAGGGTAGTCTCACCTGGGGCCCCACACCAGTTAACGATCAAGAGGTCCTTCAAGACTTCCATAGCCTAGTGGCCCGGGGCCTTGAACGTAAGGCCACCACTGAAACGAAACAGAAGTCCAACCCCAAGGATTCACATATATATCATAAACACCTGGCCATAAAATCCTATACCCCACAGAAACCCCAACTCGACCGACAAGTCACCTACCAAGCCCAAACCGTAATTCCCTGATTGAAGTGAAGCGTATTATACTGTTGCTCCTGGCACTGTGGTAGCAGCGATAGCTGGCAAAATAATTTTATATGATAGGCAAGACGTCATGACATTGTGGTGCTGGTATCGATAACAAAAAATGCCAAAAATGCTGCTTGTCTAGTCTTCGGCAGTGACTCTGTAGTAATGCGCATATTATCACTCGGCACCAGATCGCCATGCGCTACGGTACAGCCGTGTGCCAAAAGTTCTAGCAGCCCAGATACTGGGAACACAGAAGAGCCATCACTATCAGTCAGAGTGCTATGATAGAACTTTCGGCACACGGTCGCACTACCGGTGGTACCGTGCAGCATGTCCTGACCCGCCGCAGCCCTATTGGCCTCTCCATATTTTCTGATTCAAGGGGAAAAAATAGCTAGTTTGAGGAATATTATCAAGAACGCGGGGAATGCGATAAGTTACTCGATTCCAAATATATATATCACGTACGGCATTGCACTTAGAACCCACAGTTGCTTCTCCAAATAAGAGGAAAATCAATTCTTTTCTTTTCTCTCTTTTCCTTCTATCATACATACTACCCCCCCGGCCGATGGTGGACCTATGATGTAGAGACGGATTCTCCCACCTCGTGCCAGGTCGAACTTACACTACAGCCCTTGAGGCAGGTTAAGGCCTGCAGTCTGCCAGTTCCCAGAGGGCAGGACTCTTTTTTTAAACCTTCCTATACTACGCGATGGGTTGTTCAATAATAGCTCAGGATAATGAGAGGAGTTGAACTCCTGGGCTCCTGCTAATTTGCACCGGGGCTAATCCGTTCTTGACATCACAGCCGTTGGACCAGCTAGGTGTTTGGTGTGATACTACTGTGGAAATGAATACTCAGCCTGCTGGTGGATTTTGATTTTTCAGCTCGAGCTCAAGGGCAACTGTGTAAGTCATCGCCCGCTGATCGCATTGTAAGAGTAAATAAATTCTCGGGGGAAGGGGGGGTTAAGATCGCGATCACTGATCGGTAGACTAAGAACAGGCCCTTTTGTGCTTAGGGTGACCGCAGTTGGAACATCAGCGACTAAAAGAACGGCAGGTTTGGCTGGGAGAGCCCCAAATCCATGCCGGCTCTCGGGCGGCGGCTTGCCGGTTGTCGAGACATAGCGAGTGAGTTTCTATGATGGGGGTTTTAAATTAGCAAATCCAAACAAATTTGACAGGACATACCATAGCAAAAGGGTGAGCTTGGTGATACTGATTCGATAGATTTTGTCCTAGCTATACTAATCGATGGCTTCAGTTAGCTAAACAAAACACAAACAACACCGGCGCCTGCTCGGGTAGAGTGTGGTGTGACAGCGTTCGTGCATCGGGGCAGCTAGCACTCATCGCTCAGACGGCGGTATGCAACAGGGAACCCGTACCAGTACTACCATTATATTGGGAGAGGTCAAGGTTGGATTAAGCCTCGGTCAACCCCCACAAGATTTAATCACTCTCTACCACTTGAACTCCTCGAATGGAGTTTTACTTCTGAGAAATTTATTACCACTGACCGGTGAAAATATGGGGTAGATAATAACAAAAGTGCTGGCCTGTTGTGGAACAGTGCTCGGGACATCGAGTCACTTTCGACAATGGCCAGAAAACACAGCCTCGCCGATGGGACTTTGTACGATGCTACGAGAAAGATATTTCTAATATTATCTATTCCAGCACTCTACTCGAGTAGAATAGCCCTGGCCGTGATGTCTTATGTGACAAGTCATTTAGTGCGCAGTTCTGTGATAAGTCGAGAGGGATGTGCGCTGTATCTTCCTCCCAATCCGGCAGCTATAATAAATGGGCCAACTTCGGGTGGAGCCCAGTGCCACTGCAACCACCGCGCAACTAAACCCCGCTCTTCCCCCTCTCCCAGGAACCATCAACCGAACCTCCTCCATACTCTATCCCATCCATCCATCCTCAATATTCAAAGCAGGAAGGGGAAAAAATGTCTCGATGTCCTAGCGACAGCACCAACCCCACCAAGGCCCCGAACCGTTATACCGTTGCCGATTATCTGCCTGAGATCCCGCCCAGGTTATCTCCGCTAGAACCCTGGATGCGGTGTCAGGACGTTCGAGCCCACCGGGTCGACAGCGTCGGAGACTGGCTTCTGGAAACCAGTGGATCCAGAAGCCGGTACGATGGCAATGGGGGAGGTGGATCTGATAGGAACGAGACTTTGTCTTGCCACGGTGATCCAGGAGTCGGCAAGACCTATATCCCGTAAGAAAGGCGATCCTTGAAGTGAAAAAAGTGTTTCTGACAAGCCGAGATGTTAGCTCCCTGGTGATGGACCCCTCATACTATCGAGATAGAGGACAAATTTCCGCAGTTGTGTGTTTTTACTTTGACCTCGCCCCCCAGAAGAAACAACCCCCGACCGGCACACTAGGTTCCCTACTAAAACAGGTTGTTGGGGGGTTGGGGGAGATCCCAAAAGAAATCGTCGAGGCTCTCCGTGACCAGAAAAAGGTCACTGGCGGACGAGAACTACGACTTCCCGAAATTGCGAAGATGTTCCAGACTATCTCGGCCTCGCGTTTGAACCTTATATGCATTGGCGCTCTTGACGAGTGTGTGCCTGAGCATCGACTTAAGCTTCTAGATTCCCTAAGAGAGATTGTCCCAAAGTCACCAGTAGCTCGAGTTTTTGCGACCGGAGGACCCCATATCCTAGATGAGATCGAGAAACGCCTCGCCGGAAGGGCGGGGGTTCTGTTTGTAGGGGCCAGCAAAGATGATATCATCCGATACATCCGTGCGAGCCGGAGTGCGGACACAACACCCGAGGCGATGGATAGTAGTCTTGAGTTAGATATTTCGGAAATGTATGTATGAGCAAGGGCACTGTGAAACCTGTTTCAAGTACTCTGACTAATATATATCTAGATTTCTACTCGATTTCTTGAAAGTCGAGACAATCCCCCAAGAACCAACCACCTATCGCAGGCGACAAAAGCTCAGTGCAATGACGAATGACCCAAGTTTGGGGGATGTGGGTGGTGTGGTACTGGGAAGGATAAAGGCTCAGACCAGCGAGAAAGCAAAACTTGGGTTGGCCACTCTCATGTGGGTGTCTCGTTCGCGGCCGCCGCTAGAGGAGGATGCGCTCTGCCACGGTCTGGCAGTTGAGGTAGGATCTACGGATCTCAATACCAACGATTTTCCTGTGACACCGACACTGCTGCGCTGCTGCTAAGGACTTGCGGTCGTGGATGAAGCTTCGACGCCCGCTTGATCCACTTTACCCTCCAAGAGTATCTTTCCACGCACCCAGACATTTTCGGTAGAGCACAGTCGGCAATCGCAGAAACCTGTTTGACTTATCTGAATTTCCAACGTATCAATTCCTTACCACCCACACGTCATACCACCTTTCGACCAAATCACTTTCTCTATCATTCTTTTTGGCGTGGAATCTTTTGCTATGGAGCTCTTGAATCAGTATGGGAACCATTATCCCAAGTTCGCTTTTGGGCCGAGTGATCGGCCATTATTGTCTCACAGCCCCCGTGCTGTTCACCTGAGTGCATCGTGCACCCTTCTTCTGAGTTGTTGAAGTTGTGGCCGCTTCGATGGAAATGAAAGGTTGTAGGACCAACCAGAAAAATCGCCTGGACCGCTGGGAAAGGGCTGAGGGAGTGGTGAAAATACTATTAGAATGGGGGTGTCTACCCCAGCAGGGTAGGCACAGTTTTGGAGTTTTGGTCGAACACCACTCTCTTGTGTCGCCCACAATGGGTGTGAGGGAGTGGTGAAACTATTGCTAGGGCGAGAAGACGTTAGTTCTGACAGGCCAGACAACTTCGGCTGAACACCATGTTCGGAGCTGTTGGGGAGGGGTGTGAAAGAGCAGTGGTCCGCTATTGGAACCACACGATGTCAGCATCAGCGAAACAGATGACTGCGACCAAACACCATTCCCGTTCGCAGCTGGAAGCGGGGATAAAGCAGTGGTGAAGCTGCTACTAGAGCGAGAAGATGTCAATCATGATAAGTTGGATACATGGGACCAATCGCCCCTCTCCCCCGCTACTATCCTTAGTGGGGGGGCAATGGAGCCAGCAGGGCGTGGAAGGCCACAAACCCCAGCGCTATTTCCGACTGGGGAGACATAGTCTCTCTTGCCATCTTCGAGCACGAACGTGACACGTCTCTGCAATAGCTCCACCCAAATTTCTCTTGCTATCTACTGGTGTTAAAAATCTTTCGGCGTAAGGGGAAGGGGGCATTATAACTTGTATTGTAGTTTTATTCCGTTTGGCTTGGTCGATTTTTTGTATATATTCTATTCTGTGTACCCTGCATTTGCATTTTCCACAACTTCTTTTCTCTTGTGTACGATAGATGTTTGTAGAGTGTTATCTTACTAGACCGTCACGACGAATATGACCTGAATGATTTTGCGCCCTGCTACCGCCCAAATGCTAGTTTGCAGCTTCCGAACGCTTCCAGTGACGCTCTTGAGCTCTACAACAATATTTACCCACACAACCTCAAAACCTCCCCCACTCCAGCCCGCATAACATCATCGCACCAACAATCCACAGACCACCAACCACATCTGCCATCCGCAGGCCGCGCTCACGAAGTTGAGCGATCGCCGAAAGAGTATAGCACCATGATATTATGCAGACGGTGCTATCAAAACCCCCTCCACAAGAACACACATCATACATACCACACAGTGACACGAGTGACTTCCTATGACATATACAACAAAGAAAACGGACAATCTACTACGGTAACTCCGCCCCTCCCTTTTACAAATTACCCAATGCCTACATCCCATATATCCTACTACCTCCCTCCCTTCCTATCTTCCTTCTTCCTAGAAAAGTATGATATTGTGTGCCCAGATTACGACTCGAGATAACTGCCATCATCAATTTTTCCCACACATATCATAGATAGTGCAAAACTTGAGTTCAGTCCGACTTGGTGATTAAACTAGTTTTAAAAGGCCCCCCCCCCCCCCCCTCTCCTACCCCCCCCTCCTTAGGCAAGTCCTAGGCGGGAGTGTGAGTGGAAGACGAAGCCTTCCAGCAATTTCCGGGGTTCCGAACGGGATCCCCCCCACCTCTTTAGGACCCTTCATCGTCACAATTAATTATAATATTATTATATCCCCTTATGAGGGGGGGGATCGTAGAATAAGCTATATATATTCCTTCTTTCCTTCTTTCTAGCAGACTGAATGGTGAAATACCGTAGCGTCGGGGGGGGGGGGACGGCGACGATTGTATTGGCATAATCCATTGGAGGAATGGCGATTTTTGGATATCATAGCATGCCCCACCTCGTTTTCAAGCCTTTGGACTCATTTCATTCATTCATTCATTCTTTAATCTTTTCCTGCCCCTTCTTTACCCTTTCTTCCTTCATTCCTTCCTTCCTTCCATACAGTCATGACAAATATAATAATAAATCTTCATCTACGTCCATCCTCTACGGGCAGAATAATATATCCCAACAGGTCGCCGGTGGCCGTAATCATTATAAAGACTCACTCACTCGATAAACACCCCACATCCAGACCCCGAGAACCTGAAGAGCAAAAGCTGTGGCAGAAACGGAATTACGATATAATTTTTATCCCCACTCAGCGAAAATGAATCCAAATACGGGAGAGAGTATAAGAGGAAAAAAGAAAGAAAGAGAAGAAGAAAAATCATGATAGTATACAAGTTTGCAAACCAGCCCTCCTTCAGCCACCTCCTGCTTCCACCAACGGGTGGTCTCCTCAATGAAATTGACATTGGTTGGCGCTGAGTGAGGGGGAAGAAAGTAAGAAAAAAAGTCACATATAACTTGCTCTCGGTCTTTTACTTCCACCAGGCGAAGAATCCCGTTCTTGTAATCCGTGTTTCGCACCAGCTTTTTCGCCCGCGGCTTTAACAAACGCCTCAACGCCAAATGGGTCCGCGGTATCTTTTTCGAACTGGACAGGGCCGTCGCGGGCCTATTCATTATTCGTTAGCAAAAATTAAACTTAGTACAGTGGCGGGGCTTAGGGGCTAACCTCAGCATCTGCAGCACCCCTGAATCCCTGTTGCGCTTTCCCAAGGACTTCGAATCGCGAACTCCTCTTTATTCTGTCCATCTCGCTGCGGGCAGTGTCTTCGTCGTCATCGTCGACACTGACTTTCGGTCTGTAGATGCTGTTCGCTGCTTCCTGGGCCGCAAAGAGCGGTTTATCGTACGGCTGGTCCTCGTTGAAGCCGGACCCCGCGCCAAAGGCTGATGACTGATTGAACAACCTTGAATCCCACATCGTTTCTTGACTCTGTGTTGGTTTCGCGAGACCCAGTGCTATCTTCTCACCAATATCGCGCCCTTGCTCCCTAGCTAACATTTGCATCTTCCGCTCGGAGCCCATGTTCTTCATTCGCTGCTGACGCTCCTCTTCCTGCCGACGTTCACGACGCATCTTCTCACGCTCACGCACCGCCTCGTCATCTGACCTGGAGTCTTCGGACGAACTGCGGGATCGTGAGCGGGACCTGGAGTCTCGCGAGCTGTCCGACGATCTTGAGCGGGAGCGGCCCCGGGGGCGACCCTGGGAACCGGCGTGGGCGGCTTCTCTGGCCTTTTGCGCCAGCATTCGGAGGTGCTCTTCTTTCTGCGACTTTTCCTTCTCGGCCAACTTTTGCTGCATTAATGCTCGCTGCTTGATCTCTTCTCTTGCGTGTCGGTCGGCGGTGAAGAGTGCTTCAGCGAACTGTGCAAATTTATCATTGATGGTAACATCCTGGAGTCCGCGGCCATCAGCTGCCAGACGTTTGTCGAGTGGGACTGTGTATCCCTTTGGATTCTTCCAATTCGAGACTGGGGGTGGGATAGTCCATGCTTCCTGGTCTGCTGCCGTCAATTTCCGTGGAGGGGAGTGCATGACCGGCGGAGGTGGGGACGGAGGCCCTCGAGGGATTTTCTTATGCTTAAACTTTGGCGGCTCCATAGGGTCCTGCTGCCGTTCCACAATCTTGATAATTTTGTCGCTGCGCTTGGTCGTGTCACCGAGTTGATTTGATGGTGTATAGCGGACGTATTGAGCCTCCTTTCTATTCGTACCCTTGACATTCTTTGGCTTCTGAGCGGCCACGGCACCCGAAACCAACTTTGCCAATGCCTGCCTCGTCTTCTCTGTTGTTGCTGCGACATCCTCCTCCGAAGGCCTCTCCAATGAGATCTCGCCCACATCTGCGCGCTGACGGAGGGGGATGAGATCTTTGAACGACGCGTGTACTATTCGCTTATCGTTATGACCTTGTCGGGCAATTGCGTCGTACTTCACTTTTCCTTCATCGTCGACCTGGAGAGAGAGGGCTTTGCTTGTTCCCGACCCTTTGCGGCCCATGTCGAGCGGGTATTGTGCCATGGGGACCTCGGGAAAGGCACCTCCATCTCCGAAGTCGTCTGCAGATCGAGGTCGCCATGCTGATCGCCGACCATATGGGGGTGGACCAGTTTTCTAGAAGCACCAACATTAGCCTCTTCAGTTGAGGGAAGAAAAGAAAAGAAGTATTGTAGAGTGAAAGTTTACCTTAAGAATTAAGCCCTGCTGATCAGGGTCGCCGCTCCCGAGCACTCGTGGAGTGGGTTTTCGGCCAGCCGTAACATCTTCTTCGGCGAAATATTTGGGAGCTGGGAGTACTTTTGACAGACCGGCGGCGAGAGAAGTCATGACGATGGAGCGTGGTATGGTCTGGGGGAGGTGATGCGGCTATTGTGGTTGAGACGGAAATTTATGATATGGAGCTGTGGTTGGCGATTTATTGGCTGACTAAGCACAAGTGCTCTAATGGCCAGTTCCCAGAGTTTGCGCCTCACACCCTGCTAGTTCGGGTTGCTCATAGTTGGAAAAACCAAGTGTGACGCGACGTTTTTTTTCTTATAGACAGGTCTACCAGGTCTGTCAGAAGTCATTTAAGCAGTTAATTAAGATTAGCCAGTCAAATATGGATATATTCTTGTCCATTTAGGTTTATTGTTCCTTCCCATTGCACTTTCACACTAATTATTAACCACAAACCCCTATGCTTACATAGGTTTCAAGCGGGCATAAACTGAGCTAGCTAGCAAGAATATTCAGATTAAGGTTAACAATACAAAAGCAGGACTAAATGGCTGATTCTTGTGAGGCTGAAAGTCCAAGGAAACAAATGGGGAGTATTTAAAGTGAATGAGGAATTATTCCATCAGAGCTGTTGATATACTATTTCCAGACTCAGAAGAATCTAGGTCACTTCAAGCACCTCCAAATCTATTGCCAGTTTGTATGATAGCTGAACCTCATTGGTCAGGACTGCCAGTGTAATTAATCTCTAATTACTAGAAAATACAGGTGAAAATGCAGAGTTGAAGAGAGAAAAACAGTCCCGTCACACTCGCTTTTGTGTGACACTTGGCTTCCCCGACTATGAACAACGCGAAATAGGAACCAGCTATCATAATAGTATTACAGAAAAGGGGGAAGAAAAAAGGACAAGAAAAGACACAGAATAGAGTTGTCCCCCAGCTAAGAGCATAAGGCCTGAAAAAACCAATGTATCCATGAGACCACTGCCACCGCTCTTTCGCTCGAATACCGTAGTTGCTGACCTAGAGAGCATGTGACGAATTCTCCCTCGCGTTAGATCCGCGCCAAGCGTCGCGTCTTCCCAGCAACAATACCCCAATTCCTGCATAACCACCACCAAAAACCTGTCCAAAATTCTTCAAACGTTCGCACAGTATTACCACAATGTCTACACAAGCCAACACCGGGATCCCCTTCTCATACTCCCACTCACAATCTCCCATTCGCCTACTGGAGCTCCCGCCAGCTCTCCTGTCTCTCGTTACCTCTAGTTCACCACCGACGTAAGCCCCCCCCCCTCATCGACGCCCCTTCTCTACTCCACTCCACTCCGCTCCATTCCAAGACTGACATTCGCCCCAAGACTCAAAATAAAGGCAGCTCCAACACCCCCGAATACTACCGGCCCCCGGGGATCAGAAAACCACGCAGTCCTCTGTACCCCAACGCAGACCTTCTCCCTCCGACATGTCCATTGCTCAAATTCAATCATCCTCGTCCAACCTTCAGAGCTTCCACCCCCAAATCCGGTTGAAGATGAGCAGCAACAGGCCTTCTCTCTTGCGTCCACGGGTTTAAAAGCGGTTTCTACAGCTGGCTCCTGGTTGGAGTTAATTCCCGCGACCCCGGATTGCGCAAACATTCTACAGGAAAAGATACCAGTATACCACGGATGGACAGACGACAATCCAGCGCTTCCGGCAATGGGAGAACCAATGTGTAGAGCTCGACTACTCGACTCCACGCCCGTCAGCGATGCGGAATTTGCTGCCGCTTGGGATGCGCTTCTTGCGTTCGAGACGAATGATGGTGCGGCTTGTCGCCCTTCGGCAGCAACTATTGTAAAGACGATCTCCGAAATCAACACCTCGGCTACTGCAGAATCCTTTTCGCTCTCTTCGCCTTCGGGATTTACGGTTTCTGCTATTCTTGGAATGCTGGATGATGTAGAGATACCCGCTGGACTTGTCATGGCGGTGATCAGGGGCATGTGTGATCGGGTGACGGAGAGCATGGACGACAACGCCTGGCGATTAAATACGGATAAATGCTGTATGTTCGTTGGAGAGACACTATTACAAGACTGCATGGACAAAATCAACTCTCAGGGAACTGGGGCACGTCGATTGAATACGGCAACCCCGACCACAAGATCTGCCTTCATGGCTAAATGGAAAGCCACCGTGCCAGAGGAGTGTGCAAGCAAATGCAGATTGGATACAATCAAGGTATGTACAGTTCCATGCCCCTCCTCCTCTTCCCAACGACTTAAACTCCTCTTAGGGCTGGCAAGCACTCCCAGCCGAATATACCGTCCCTTTCGAATCATCCGGGGACGTAGAACTAGCTACAGGATCATCCACAGCGTCGTCATCATCATTAGCGCCTGCGAAAAACATCGCCCCCGCAAAGAACAAATGGCACGAAATATTAGGGAAGAAGCGATGAGCATCCACCTATCATACGTAGAACCGCCGCGCGGCATGTAACCAAGTAGCATATATAGCATAGCAATCACACCCACCCCTGAATAGACTTTCTCTTCCCAAGCGCACCCGATCATGAGCCCCCCTAAAGTAACCCCCGCGTTCCACAATTATTTCGCCGCCACCCCGCCCTTGGCATTGTCTCCCTCTCGCTCCCCCTCACCATCTTCCCCCCCCCCCTCCTCCTCCTCCTCCTCCTCACCATACTTCTCTTCCTCAACAGTGCCCCCACCTTTTTCCTCCTCCATCTTCGCAGTAAGATATGTATTCACCTCATCCTGCAATCCCACCACCACACCGCGGAGTTCCGCCAGCGCAGCAGACTTATCGAGCGTTTCCGGGAGTGTCTTGGTGATTGTGTAGGGGGTGGCAGGTGTGAGGGGGGACGCGTAGGTTGCTGTGAGGATCGGCATTGTAGGCCTTGTCTCTCCCGACCCGAGCTATTCCAGGCGAGGGAGAAGCTATGTAAGTGGCGCAATGTACGTACGATAGGAATATGGGAAGTTGCCGATACCGCGGACGTTGGAGTGGAGGGGATTTAGGGTCAGCGCCTCCCCTGTTAATTAGGAAGAATGCGGGGCGAGCGAAGCCAGGTAGTATGCAGCGGGCGGAATGGAGCGCTTGCACGACAAGGTGCCAGAAGCAGCTTTGCCGAAGATGAGAACGAGAGAGAATAATAGAAAGAAAGAAAGGCGAGATAAGATAAGAGTTGCGATTGATTCTGGTTCACCGGAAAATGAAAAAGACTGATGATGTGTGTGAGGAGGAGAGTTTTGGAACATTGGACACGCTATGATATACCAATGACAACCAGGACAGCTCCATGACTAAGCAACAACCCTCCAGCGTCTAACCAACGACATCCAACACCCCCCAAGCAGGCTCCCCCAAGACAAGACCATCATATCTCACTCGGAATCATGTCCGGATTGATATATTGACCCACTGCGGGAAGCAGAAGTAGCATACCGCGAAAGACCACGGTACTCTCAGGCTGGTAAGGTGTTGAGTGGAGGGTTCTTCCTTGGTCGGGGTGATAGCACAGTACAGTATAGATGGGTAACTTATAATATAAAGACAGGACAGAGATCTATTAGACGATTCACGAAAGTTGTCAACAATACGGTATCCATCTATCCGTGACACGTCAATCGCGCGGCCATTATTGTTGGGGGCTCCAAACTATAGTACCAGTACAGTATGCTATCCGATATATCACATGGCAGGCAAATTCGGGACCACCCTTCTGCGAGATGAGTGGAAATCTCTTTCTTATGTGTTGTGCCGCACTTTGGTAGGTAGGTACTCTACTTTAGTTTGTAGAAAGAGCTTGCCACCGGGAGTAGAAGGGCGGGGGTGAGGTGAGCAAGGGTTTATATAGAAGCGTCGCTTGCTAGTGGTGAAAGTAGGCCAGAGAGGGAAGAACCACGGACTTCACAAGAGTCCTTCCGTTGAAGATACGAGTGATTATGCGTGACCAGCTGTAGTCTCAAAAGGGCTTGTGACAAGATAATCTGCCACAGCCGGCAAGGAAGGGAATTTCCACACATCAGTTGAACAAGGACCAAGCACTTCATACACAACTTCAACTAACCACTAGGACACTCTAGTACTAGACTAAGAAAAACCAATTGTGTTGTGCTCTCGGATTACAGGAGACAAGAAAAGAAAAAGAAATATAAAGGCCGCAGCCCAAGGAAACACCCACTAAGACTGCGGTAACTACTAAAAACTACTGCCACTACCACTACTTTACCGCTCCTTCCCTTTCCCCTTCCCTCTTCTCATCACTTGGCTGTGCTCGCCATCCCCCAATGCACCCAGGACACCCTTGCGTTCCGCTTCCTCCATGCTCAACTGGATCGCCATTTCGAGTTCTTCTTCCTCGGTCCTTGGAGTGTGATGCTGTGCCTTGCCTTTCCCACTTGCCGTGACTTCACTAACACTCGGCCATTCGCTGTCTGCGTCGGGCCATCCACCAGGAGTCGTAAAATTGGGACTCCTATTTGAGGGACTCCTGTTTGAATTGGGATACGAGGCAGAGCGTTTTTGATGGCTTGGGCCAGCAACGATAGGGCTCGGGGGAGCTTCGCGATCTGGGCATTCGGAGGAGGCTTCCCAAGTCTCCGAGCCTGGTGTGTCACTAGATACAGCTGGAGTTTCTATCCATAGTTTCTCTAAGCTAGCCCTTAATGCTTGGGCTAACTCTGGGTCTTCAACCTCCTCCTTAGCATCTCTAAACCCCTGGGTGGTTCTATGGTTGCTTGTTGCACGGCTCGGGTCCATAGGCGCAATGGCGTTATTACTATCCCCACTCTCAATGCTGCCACCGCCCTCAGTTTCATAGGTTTCCATACTAATCATCCTAGCATACTCCAGCATTTCTTCCTCATTGAGCGCTGCCCACCCACTACTTATTCCGTAACGCTTCTCCAGCTCAATCCTTTCTTTATTCTCGCGTTCGCGTTGTTTGAGAAGATCCCTGGAATCCGATTTGATGATGCCTTTAATATCACCTCTAGCGGCAGATGGCGTCCCATGGACTCTACTACCGACTCTTGGCCCCTTTGACCACTTCGGAGCGTTTGGCCCTAAGGAGGAGGAAGAGAAACACCAATATTTGATGTGCGTGCCCAAGGCAACCGCTCCACGAAGGCGAGTCGGATCGGGATCGAGAACTAGGCATCGAGCTGCAAACTGGTTATCCCCAAGAGCATCATTACCTAGGGCCAATGTTGCTCCATCTGCTTGTGCTAATCTTCGACGTGCGCGAGTCGAAAATCTAGAATGAATGCTTCTCATGGGCGAATAAGTGGAAGCCAGGAGATCCCAAGCTTGAACGAGCCCGTCGTTTCCGCCATGAACAAGATAAAGTGATGAGAGGGCCAAAGTTGAAATTCGAGGTGAGTCGGTCCGGATCACTCTTTGTGGCAATAAGCCAATGGATGGCGCGCCGTCGCCACCGGCAGATGATGCTTGATGCCGAATGTCCCAAACGAAAACATTTCCCATGTTGGTACCAATTGCAAATAGCCTTGCATTTCCACCGGGCACATCTGCAGTGATCCCAGCATCTTCACCGAGGGAAACTAATGCAAGGTTGGAAACATCAATCGCTAAAGCGGTAATCATGCCAACATCCTCATCTCCAAACAGAAAATCTGTAGCAACCCATTTTGCTGGGCGTTCGCAGAGCTGAGAGGCCTGCATCGAAACTGCTTCTGCATTCTCGGAGGGCTGGGGCTGTGACCCCCCAAAGACAGATCCCGAGGTTGTCACTGCGCTGGCCCCTTCCGAAACGCTAGCTATCACCTCGCGTACGAACTCTTTGTCCTCGACATCGAGTGAGTAAGACAGGAAGTGGTATCTGACGAGTTTTGCTATTTGCTCATTACCCGCCGATGGTCGATCGGCACTTCCTTTTCTTCCAAGCACAATGTTGGCACCAGGCCAGTCCAACTCAATAAACCAATCCATTCCCCAGCCCCCCCAAAGTTGTTTTAGTAGGGTGTACTCGGTATTAAGCAGCAAATCTTTTTCTTCAATTTTCCCCTTTCTCGCGTCCTCCCTAGTTAAAGTGTTTGGGGGCGGCTGAAAAATTGAGTTGTGGACTGCAGTCGGTATACGAGTAGTTTGCGGAATAATTTCCCAACCAACTTTGGGATCTGCAAGATAATAAATCTCGCCTAGCGCGTTGACAATAACCGCCCAAACACTCTTCTGTCTCTTTCTCTTGACTGAGTAGTCCTCATCCACCTTGATTGACACGACCGGTATACCTGGGCATATACAGAACATCTTGGTGGGATTAACTTGGAACTCCTTACCAAAACTTAGTCCGTATATTGAGACAAAGCCCCTGCTGTTACCGATCATGACCCCAACCTGGGATTCAGACGTCTCAAGAACACCCCCGGACCGTTTCTTTGCAATCCATACCGCAGTTATGGCAGGCTGGAGACAATCGGATGCCACTTGGTTATGTCGGAGGAAGAACCCCTTCTCAGAAGCAGACCGATAGGGAGATGAATATGGGTGCACGTAACACTTTCCATTGGGCACATTCTCGCCATACACCCAACCAACATCTTCAGAAAGATCCATAACTCCCACGGTACCCATATCCGTGGCGACTTGAAAGCCAGCAGCTCCCAGAATAGGTTGGTGCAAATCAGGCCTAGTTGGCATTCCAAGCATTGCCGCAGCTAATGGAGGCCTCTCTACCTTCCCTATACCGGGGTTAGCATGCTCCGCCAATGGATATCAAACATTCGAGTATCCCTACCGGCGGTGGCATCACTTGCCGTGATAACTATAGTATCAACTGAGGCATGCAACAACCTCACACCCTTCGATGAGAAACCCGCTGCAAGATGGCCCACACTTATTGGACCAGTTAACGCATTATAAGTAATAATGACGCTTCCCTGCGAGTTTTTGCTCTTGGGGCTCGAACGACTTGCAGATGAATGGGGTTTCCATCTGGCAAGATCCCTTAGCAGCCTAGTGCGAAGAATATATTCCCTTCTCCAAGGATCGCTACCGCTCCCTCCAGCCGACAAACGAGTAAAGAATCGACGATCTTGAGACGAGGAGAAAGCGACAGATTCACGGATGTCTGAGGAAACTTGATCAAGTGATGCAGAAGGGAAATACCGAGAAAACGCGGACCGCCATACGTCGGGAGACGCAATGAGGGAATGAAAGCGACGAGATACCAGGGATGCTGTAAGTAGCGTTTGTGGATCGAGGAATGATAAAGAGTGGATAAGAACCTCTGCAGATAGATCTACGATTAGTCCATTTCTTTGCTCAAAGAGAATTGAGGCGATACCGCTCGGAAACCTGGAAATTGGGCTGTCCAGTCTCCCTTGCCAATTGGTCTTTTTGACATGAAATCCAGTATCGCAAAGGGGCGGTGAGGCACCCCTTGCTTCGTATTGGCTAATCGCGTCTTTTTTCTGCTTTGGCGGCGAGATTATATCCCCATCATCCTTGTGAGGTGTCGTATCCCCACGACCATTGGAATCACAACTCATACCAGAATTTCCCGCCCCATCGCTACTCCCATGTTCATCGCCAATTCCACGAATGCCTCCTGCATCGGCTCCTCGAGAGAGGTCGCTGAGAGAATGAAGGGCAGTTGAGAGGTTGTGTATGCCATGTTGAGCGGTAGAGATTCGCGAGGCTGGAAGGGATTCTGTGGATGGTGCTGTATCTTGAAAAGCCTGTGTGTGTTCGGGTTGCATAAAATGGGGGACCAAGAAATAGGAGAGAAGGAAAATTCGACTCTTTTTTCTCAGCAGATAAAAAAAGTCGGGGATTGTGGGGCGTAACAGTGGACAGTACTTTGGGATAGACTGGTGGATGATATGATCTTGCAGAGGAAAGAAAGGGGGGAGATGGGATTCAGCCAGTGAAAAAAAAATTAGTGCCAGAGGCGACCCCTGCACTCCGATCTTTTTTGATTTGTAGTGGGCAGTTGACCAAGACTGCTTTGAGGTTTAGAACCGCGAGAAATTAGATCCAACCCCTGTGTTTGCACTCAAGCCACTCTGTGGCAAAGGAAACTATCATTCTAATGGTTTACCGCTAGGGGAGAAAAGGCTAGGCTCACCTCCCATTAGCATGTACCGATGGGTAAGAGATAACCGGGGATGCCGTGCCAGTACTATGGCAGCGAGATACCATACTCGAGTGCCAGCCTTCGCTCGAACATTTTCGCAAGATAAAAACCAGATCCAGCCCTGAGCCACAGTGCACAGGCAATCACCATAGAGAATCCTCAGCAAGTCTACAAAATCCCACTTTCTAGAATCAGCGTGTTGTCGCGGCAAACAAGGCTACCATGACGATGGCGATGGCGATGGCGATGGCGGATGGCTAGCTGCGAAATCCCCAGCAAGAGGATACTGAAGATCACGTCCTTGGCAATGAAAATTGACAGGCCAACACAAATTCACGAAAGCTCCGGTGGCTTTACCACTCTGCTATCTTCCCATTTCCCAATTAGAAATTGCCTGCGAGGATCCCTATATCACTGAGGCACCGAGATCTACCGGTAGTTTACCCTCAGACACGGCTCATGAGCACGACGGTGTTGAATTTTCCCAAAAGACAGAGACACGGCTGGAACCACCATCCTGTCTCAAGTGCTTCACCCAATCTCACTCGTGTGGACAAAGAATTCCCGATGCGCCATCGAATAAGAGGATATTCGCCCCCAGATCACGATCAATTGCGCTTAGCGGTAGCCGCAGATTGGGCCATTAAAATATAGATGATAGGAAGCCTTGGGCAAAATCTTTTCTGAATCTTTCCCAGCCCCCCCCGTGTCACCAACATGGAGTTACTCGAGTACAGGCGCATCCAAGTCTCACAACCACGACGGAAAAACACGTGCATCTTCCCCCACACCTTTCGAGCCCTTGTGGGAATCGAGTAATTGGTGCGAATCATGCAGTGTAAAAATAAAGAGTGGGAGAAGCAATGAGTTGGGATGAGATAGGATGCCGCAGATGTGAGGGGTATCGCCAGAAGTATGATACAGCACGGGTGCCGGTACTGTAATAAGCTAAGCCGTCGCGAGGGATGTATGCATTGCAGTCATTGATGGGCAAAGGTGGGGAAGCCGGCCGCTGATATGATAGCGGTACTTCTAATCTACAAGCTATCACACACCGATAGACCGGATGCGTTGCCAAGATTACCCGTCGGCCCTTCGAGCGCGACCTCGGCGCGGTACTCGAATGTGGGAGCAATCACTTGAGCGCATATGTACTATACATGGAGATCTGAAGTAGTTCACAGTACCTGTATGTCATGATAGGGGGATTTGGGTGAAGATGGGGGGGGTTTCTTGAACCTCATGGGCGAGTCGGACATCACTCCTGGCGTTTGAAAGTGGCCATGCATTGAGCGGCAAGGAAGTATGAATGTGTGATGTACGTGTATGGATTTGCCCTGTAGGCCGTGTCATAGTAGGCCTTTATTTGCGGGTGGAAATAATAACGCATGGAAAGAGCCGTACGGCACCCTACCCAAATAGGGCGTAGAGCACAGCAAATAGCACTTCGATAAAGCGTGACACCGGTGATCTGGTATGAAGCTTTTGATTGGACTCCCAGGTCGTCGGATATTAAAGTCCAGGCTTTTGGGAGGGCGGTACCCCGCCATGCTGATCATGAGCCATGTCTTTTGTTCACCCTCCACTTCCCTCTCGGCACCGTCAACTATGATTCCGAATTTAACCTGCTCCCGTGGTTTTGTGCACGCTTTATAGTTTAAATCAATGCCGTCTAGGGATATCAGAATTCCTTTCCCCCGTTTCAAGCAGCTCTATATAGACCCGTGTTGGGGTTTTTCTGTCAGGTAAACTCCTTCTAGTACAGTCCTTAGAGAGAGTTCGGCGGGGAATATGCTTGATGTATGGTGTTGTGGACGAGGGTTGTGTTTCATCGCTGCGAGGATTTAGCAAAACTAGTGGGGCAACAAACCCTCAAAGAAGCTGTGTGCATCCAAAAGCTGTCTCGTCCAGGAGGAGGGGGGTGCGAAGCTGTACTTATAGTGTAGTACTAGTAGGATGGACACCGAAAGAAAAAGAGAATAAAAAAGAACAAAACCAAAAGTTACTGTAATGGCAGCTGCAGTAGGCTCCGTATACTTGCGCACAAACTACGGCAAGTCATGGTGCAAAGGGCCTCAGGTTTCGGTGTGTTATTTTCGTTTATCAGCACCATAACTTGATTTGCGCATGTATGAACCCTAGCACAGGAGTATGCAGCTGCACGGACAGTGATTGATACTCAGTCCTGGATTGACATTACTGTTTGTCTCTGGCAAGGAATCTTGCGGACCCTTTTTAAAAGGATACCGTCACTCCTCCTCTTTCAAAACAGTTTCAAGTTCGCCGCTTTAAAACCATTCAGGCTATTTATTTCACTTTCATGATCCTTTGACCGCGACCCATCTACGGTGACCGACCATCTGGAGATCAAAACCTGATCTCATCTTTATAGGAGACCTACACACTGGAACGGGAAGGTTTACTGTGCAGTAGCCACTTTGGGACCAAAAGACTTCAATCCAGGCGGGGTAGTCAGCTATTCGCTACCACTCTCCTCCACAATCCTGTCTTCGATAATACGCCGAATGAACCAATTTCAACCAAACCCCTCTCGTCACTCCAATTCACTTCTCACTGTCCTACGATATTATTAGCATCGGCAACGATACCGTCGCTAAGCCTAACAAGCTCGCCAGACTTCTCCGCATAAAGATTGGCTTGGGCAATCTAGACGCCTGCAGACGAAGTGCGGTGAGGCGAGGAAGAGCAGAGGCCTCTCTAGGTCGATCAGGTTCCCTGCCACCGACCCTAGTCTTGAAAAAGCAAATTCTGAAAAGCAAGGGCCTCCCCGTCCCGCAAGCCAGAGAGGAATCCCATCGATCTGTTCCCTGGGAGTGTTGATTCATAGCAGTTTATAAGCATCGGTTCTCCCACTATTTCTTTTTCTTTTTTTTTGTTTCAAAAGTCTAGGGCGAGAGAACAAAAACGGCTTGGGAGAGAAACGAGTTTGTGGATTTGTATTTCCACCTACTTTATTCATGGTTCCACAACCTCACCTAAACGAGGCGTCAACGTCCTCTCGCGATTCAAATACGCGAAAAGCAAGTGTTCAGTCACTTCCAAAACCTCCATCAACATTCACCTGGCGAGGCGGTCGCCGTTACCATGGCGACGAATCAATACACTACTTTCTCCCTTGCGATGTGCGCGAGTTAAGTCGACAGTCACTCTTCCACGAAGTGCAGCGCGAGGTGTACGGCGGATACCATTGTGCGGAGTTCCCCGACGATGCTATTCCGAGAAAAGTGTTGGAGGTTGGCTGCGGGACGGCTATTTGGAGTGCTAGCGTTGCTGATAGCTTCGCGGCCCGGGGGAGACCGGATGTTCAATTTGTCGGCTTGGACATAGTCCCCGTGCACCCTGACATGCATGGCGTGAACTTCACTTTTGTCCAACACAATTTCCATAATCTACCGCTGCCATTCCCCGATGGCGAATTTGACTACGTCATCTGCCGGGAGCTTTCCATGGTGACACCTGTTCACGGTGTGTACGGGTCTCAAATAACGGATTGCGTACGGGTATTAAAGCCAGGGGGAACCCTTGAGTTGCAATGCTGTGAGCGATATCCCAATACGTGCATGTAGCCTCTTTATTATGGCCGGTTACTAATCGTCATAAAACTTCAGCTGACTACTTAATTCGTTCTCTCCAGCGCACGCCGGCCCCATTCATCCCTGGCTCGGGTGCCTATATAATGACTCCTGTTACCCAACCTTCTATGTCTGCCGAAAACCCCTTTATAGCGGCCTGGAACGAAAGGATTACGAAAGCGTTGACAAAATATCAACTTTCACCGGTTCCGTGCGCCCAGGCAGGCCCCCAGCTGCTGGAGGAGGGCATAATTGGCGTCCGCTCGAAACGTGTAGCCCTGCCGCTGGATGAGATATGGTGGGAGAGCTCCCCAAACTCCGATGATCCTCGACGGAAGCGAACGAGTATGGAGTCGACTAGTACAGTTGACAGCAAGAACCGTAAGAACAGTCTATCGATACACCGGCGGTCATCCACGTCGGTCGGCTCGAACCAATCTCAGTCGCTACACTCGCCGCTGTCGCGGGAAGAGAAAGCTGTCCGCGAGCTTGCACGGCTGACATTCGTCCAGCTAATAGAGTCACTCGAGCCAATCCTTCGCGAAACAAACAACATTGCAATGGATGATTGGGACAGGTGGTACAAGGACCTGATGGTAAACTTCTTCCAGCAGGGCGGCCTGCAAGGTGGCGAATGTGTCGAGTTTGGGAGCTGGTGGGGCCAAAAAAAGGTTCCGAAGGAGTAGGGCTTTTTGCTTTCTTTTTTTGAACGAAAAAGGGTTTCTGGCTGTTTCGTGGGTTTGGCATAGGCGTTTTGAATTTTTTTACAGTACGTTCCCAGAGAGGTTTTTGGTGTACCGGTGGCAAAAATAACCGCTTCTGGATTGGTATTGGCGGTCTCCTCTTTTATATCGGTGCCTACTAGTATAGCGTATTCTTAAGGCAAATGGTGTTTTTCGTTTAGTGTTTCGATATGGTATTTCGCAATGTAGCTTCCGCTTTTTGAGGTTTGGCTGAGTGATGTCCGGTGATTCCTCTTGCAAATTGACAGACTATATGATTATACCTAGATATGTCGGGACCATTGTTGAGAAAATGTTTCCAGGGCCAGCACACTCGGACGAGGGGGAAAGAAAAATAATAATATTGGGACAAGCAAGGGGGATGGTGGAATTACTGAATTAGTATATGATACATAGCTATCTTACTTTTTTGGAGCGTTGATACTTCCCTCCAAGGTATACTGTATATTACTAGTATGCACAGGGCTCTGCTATCATAATATTATATCATACCCCTGCTTGTCGCAATACTTCACCCCTACCCTAGTACTTGTACAGTACAAATGCGGAGATTGTGACGTTCTGCAGGGCTGCTGGGTAAATACTCGAGTACAGGCGCCCTTTCTCCTGGATAAGGAAAAAGGAAAGTGTATGCGGCACTGCACGGGTTAGGATACATTTTTCCTTCCCGGGGGAGGAAAGAAGGGAGGAGGTTATGGCGCCTTTTATGGAGGGATAATGTGGGGTAAATGGTTATGGTGTTGCGGTAACGCTATTCTGGGGGTGTCATATAATATAATAATAATATTATAACAATTTTTTCTTTTCTTTTTGTAACTGTAGGGAGATTTGGGAACCACGACGGGGACGGCGGATTTTTCGGAGAAAAAGCGGTGCTTGTCTCAAGAGGGTTGGGGGTGGTGGGCTGCGGTACCTGCGTTAGCTTTTGGGTAGCGTGTTCCTTGTCCTGTTATATTGGGCGGGGGGGGTTCTGATCGTGATGCGAGTAAGTAAGGAACCGGGGTGCTGGGGGTTGCGAAATCGGGGAAGCCGCGCTACCAGCGGTGGCGAGTACAAGGAGTTGTGGTATCTGCAGGTAGTAGGAGCCCGTATAAGTTAGTAGCCAATGGGTGGCTTTGTGGGGAAGTTGCTGATTGGTGTATGCAGGGCTGTATGGCTGGTGTTAGTAGAGCGGTTTCCACTCAATCCCCTTGGTTCGGGCGGGGGGAGGGTGACGTCTTTATTTACTCTATAGGGGTTAGCTGATATGAAAGTGCCAGCTCGCTCACGTGGTATACTGGAGCAAGTCCTGCTGACTTGGGCTGAGGTGTGCTAAGTACTGTGTATTCACCGGAAAAAGGGAGAGAGAGAGCCAATTGAAAGGAAGACAAGGGTCGTACGGCATTTGGTCCTTATGGAATCTGTAGACGAGGCGTGGAATTGCAGTGAGGACTCATTCGGTAAACGGAGGTAAAACCAGTTAGTTGGATTGGTTAAAGGTCGTGCTAGTGTCAGTAGCAAGGAGTACTCGAGTAAGTATAATAGGATATTGAGCAAGATCAAGATTAATGAGAGTCCAGCAGGAGGGAAAGCAAGTGGCGGTTAATTTAAAACAAAATGAAGTAGCTGTACTTATAGCATCCATTAAGTGAGTGCAGATAGTGATCCAGTAGATACATTGAGTAATAATCTAGCCGCCAGGTTCGGGGTATTGTCTGTTAAAGAACAGAGAGTAGTTGCGCTGAGCGTGGGACTAGAACTGTGGTGATATTATGGTACCATTCTAGAGTTTGCTTGCGAGTGCAATGACTTTTGTGTAAGAGTCATGTCGAGTCACTCGCGTGAAAACCACCTGGAGCAGTTAAAAATGTCATTATTGCGTATTGGTTCTGATAGGAATAAGATGCTCCGGAGATTCGTAGGACCCATGGTGCCGGATATTAGTTTTTTTTTTGGCGGCCTGCTTCGATTGCGAAGACTGCTGTCCTAAGGACTGGGAGGCACTCTATCTATAAAACCGTAGAAATTTGAATAATTGGACGGCGTCCCATGTACTGGTAATTATAGGCTTGGGGGATGTGGGAGGGGATGAAGAGAGGGTTAGACAGCCGCCCGGGCCATCTGGGCACTTTGAGACAACATTTTTTAACACTCAAATTGATTGGTTGGATGACCTCCCACGCTGCCAGGACATCCCCCTCACCCGGACAGCTAAACCCAAATAAAAAACCTTCAAGTCGTTTACTTGGATGAACTGTGGCCACTGTGCTGATCACTGTTGGGTTCCTCATACAAAATCCACCGACCATCATCTGTCCGGGTGGGGTGCCCTGGTGGCCTGGGAGGCGTCTATGCAGCGTTCGTGTGTTCTATGAGGACAAAATTGGGGTTTTAAAGAGAAGGGAAGACAGGGAGTGGCATGGTGGAGGGGTTACCTCTCAGCGTAATAAGTTGTAAGACTAATCTCACATATCTGTTGAAACTTTTGATTCACGAACCGAATCACCATTCTAGGGAAGCGCTTTCCTCAAAGGTCGTGGACAGGTCAAGTCTACCAGGACCCTTGAGCTGTCTTAACCTCTTTCACCTCTCTCAAAGCCTGACTGCCATCAACCGGTAGGCCACCCAGCGGGTCCGGCACCCCAGAAGCTCCCCTTTTGAACCCCTTCATCATGAACGATCTCAGCAACTCGAGCGGAAATACCACGAAAGCCATGATTTCCGCACTGGGGGCAATATATAGAACTGAAAAAGGGAGTCCGAAATCGATCCAATATGAGACACATTCAGTGGGTAATTGCTGCTCTTGTAACTCCCCCCCCTTCCCGCCCAGTTACTGTATAGAGAATCACTCCGATGGTAGTTATTATGTGTAATATACCACCCCGCCTAGAATAGGGTTTCTAGTAGGCCGAGTTTGTCTTTAAATCCCACTTAGATTAGGGCCCTGATGAAGTATCCGAGATTGTAGGATGATATATGTGGGTATGAAATCAATGGTGCCGGCTTAACCCTCCTACTAGGAGGTTCAAGGACGAAAGGTTACAGGGCTTGGGAGCCTCCCTACTGGTGCTGGTAGTGGTGCTGGCGGTAGTGGTGAGCGTTCCGTCTTGAATTGTAGAATTCTGATATGTGCTGCTTGTGGTTAAGCTCTTTTTAAATCATTTGTGCTCACTCGTGGCTCACTCGAGGATTGTGTTGGACTTAGTTTTATCCGCCGTACAGGAGTAGTTCTTCTTTTACTCTTGTTCGCTTCCTTCGTCTTCCTTTTGCTTTCACAATTGCTGAGCTGCGCATTATTGAACTTATACTTTCGGATATGTACTCTCTATCTTCTTGAGTACGACTGTACTTCCTAGTTCATACTAGTTTCACTTCAATGCCGTCAGAGTTTAAGCTCCATTCATCTGTTTTGGATCTTTTCATTTATTTCTCTGCTCAATCAGTCAATCATTGATGTAACTCTATGCGCATTAGATTTTTCTTTTGTCTTCCTTTGTTTTCTTGAAGTGGATATGTGTTCTTGTTGCGGAGCATAAATAGCACGCTCTCCGCTTCCTTAGAAAATCAAGCTTCTTTTCTGGTCCCGGCGAACACACACATCAACAGATTGAATAAAAGAGAATTTTTAAGGCCCTGCTCGACACGCCAGAGAAATGTCATTTTTCAAACTTTTATGGCATTTTTGTTGCAAATAAAAGATTGCAACATTTCCCATTTCTGATTATAGCTCAACCTACAGGCCACCTACCGCCGGGTTCTTCTTTTCATCATGATTATTAAATGATAGCCACTCTTCAGATATGAATCGGTTTACAAATTAGTCAAAAGGGTTTCAGTTTCGGCAAAAACCAAGTTTTTAGAAAAAATGACATTTTTTTATATTGTGGCAGGCCATGCAGGATCTGAAGACATTGTTTTCAATACCAAAATTTGATACACTATGGAAAGGGGCTAAACCCTTAGGAAAGTTTGGGCGTGTAGGATACTAAAGGGAAAGTGAGAAAAGGACCGTGTTGGAGGGGTGACAGATGGGCTTAAAATTAAGTTAATAGCGTGTACTTGTATGATATATGTAGGAGAAATGCAGGTTATTTGATTCTAATCTTTAAGAAGATGGTTAATCAGATAGGTATATATTGATGTTTTAGAGGCAGGTTTGATAGATATTTGGGAAGAAGTGGAGGATACGATCGGAAATCCGGTTTCTCGGCAGGATGGTGCAAAAGCATATACTACAACAGATAGTATGGTTTAGTTTGAGGAACCAGTAGATGGATTATGGTATAGTCTTCTAGTTTGCTTGATATTGGTCCTACCGAGAACACGTAGAAGAGGTTTAGGGGAAAACCAACTGGCACATAACAAATTTCATATTATCTGTAGGACTAGAGGTAGCTTATGTACTATCATATTAGGAAATATGTGGTGGGGGCCTGGGTTCTTGGTGGGGGGCTTTAGCTAGGATATTAAGAGATATTTTTTTGGAGAAGGTATGGGGGTCAATGCATAGGAGGAGAGCTGCAATTTTGGATGCAAAGGGATGATGGATCAAATATTGGGGGTTTCCTTTGTTTTTTTAAATTTATTTCTACAATCTATATTGTATATAATGAGGATCTTATTTAAATTGAGCTACTAGCTGTGGTCTGGGGTCGAGTCTCAGTTGTGTATGCACCTATCCTTGCATCGGCTAACTAAAATGTCTGTTGCTGTACGCTAGACTAACAACCTCTAATTATTGTGATGGAATTTCATTATGCATGACTACTCGGGGCGCTACTAGGCTAGGATTCAGCAGCCAATACACTTCGGGGCCCGGCAGTACTCTAATGTGCGGGTAGCGCTAGGGCTTGGGAGTTTACCTGCCAGTCTGCTGTCTGCTGGGGCCAAGGTTTTAATTTCATCCCTTAGCTCTGCTCCCACCCATTTGAGCATCCTCGATGTGTGGGATAGACCCGCGTAGGAAACAAACGGGGGCAAATTCGGGAGTTTTTCCTACAACACAGCCAACCATGTGATGTCGGGGCTTTCGGTCAGTATACAATTTGGCAGCTTCGGCGTCCTCGGCTAACAAAAGGACTCGGACTCTCCCCGAGTGTAAGGGTAGGTACTCTCACAAAACATCTTGGGAGTTCTGTGTCTTACACTACTGACTTATATAGTCTCTGGAACAAATACAATACCTAGTAAATGAGCTTCAAAAGGTTCGTGTTCCTTACAACCTAAAACAAAGTTGTGTCAAAAGCCTAGTATTGCATGTTTAGCATAAAAGGTCACTCGCAGTTTCATGGGTCGTCACTCGAGCTGCGCCCAAGAGAAGCGTTTGGGGTCACAGGGATTAAGAATATCGTGTTGTTTTTTGAGAGCTTAGCGGCGATTCTAATAATATTGTATCATTGGAATTGGATTAGGCAAAGAGACTTGGTTGTGGGGATGCGATTATAAGGAGAAGCTATTCGTGGAGGAGAATCACTTTTGTATTAAAAACTATCATACATTCGCCCAATGGGGATTTTTATTTTTTATTAAAGAAGATGGATTCTACAGGGCCAACCTAGCCAGGCGGAGATTGAGAGAAAAGGCAGCCTAATTTTTAGCTAAAAATGTAGATTATTCGTAGGTTACGGCCATCGTCCAGAAACACGGCAAAACAGGCTTGTAGGAGCTTGAACTTGTTAGCGAGTCCATTGTTTACCGCCATAATGGCCATCCTTATAGTTAGTCTCCCACTGTAGGTTGAGTTTGTCAACGTGGGGAGGAGGGGGAGGAGGGACACTAGCCGGAGAGATATGAGGGTTGTCGGCGAACATTTTCGGCGGGGTGCTCCGGAGTGGACTATCGCTGAAATGGCCTAGCCCCGGCCCAGGACTGATAATGCTTGGGGACGTTGGCAGCGGCGGATTCGCGGGAAAGGGGGGAGGGTTGTGAGTCTCTGGTGGCGCCGAAGAGTTAGGATTGCCTCCAAGACGCTGGAATAGTTTTTCTCCATCGACCAACTGACCTTCCTTCCATCCCAGCTTGTCCCCGTTGTCTATTACCTTGTGCGCCTCTTTTGCAAATTGGGCCGCGGCAGCTTCTTCGATGAGTTGTTGTCTGATTTTGGCTTTCTCAAGTGCACGTTCCTGGCTTAACTGAGCTTGTGCTCTGAGTTCCACTTCTTCCTTCATCTTCAGATATTCCTCCTGTCTGATAACGTCCTTGAGTGCGTGTTCGGCCAAGGCTTTTTCGAGGAGCCTGAGTCTCTCTTGGTCGAGAGAGAGCTTTTCAATTGCCTCAAAAGTCAACCTAACCCTCTCTTCTGCCTCTAGCTCTCTCCTGATTCTCAACCTCAATGCATCCCTCTCGCCTTCCATGTCACACTTTTCCTGTGCATTTTTGAGACGTTGAACTTCGAGCTGTTTCAACTTAGCTGCCTGTGAGGCGATACGTGCAGTTTCTATTTTTTGTGCCTCCTCTTCCATAAGGTCTCTCTTGATCTTCTCGCGTAACTTGTTTCTCGCTTCCACTTTTCTGCGTTCCTCAGCCTCCTGGAGCATTTTCTCCTCCTGCTCCTTTTTGACCCTCTCATCTTCATTTTTCATCCTCCTCTCGACCTCCTTGTCGAGTTCCAGTTGTTTGAATGCTTCAAAGACCTTGAGTTCATCCTGCTTTTTTCTCCTCTCATGTTCGATTTCGGCTTGTTCACGCATCCGGGTCCTCTCAATTCCCATCTGCTTCGCCTCTTCTTCGATCCTAACTTGCTCCAACCTTCTGCGCTCCAGTTCGATCTCAACTTCCTTGTGAATACGCTTTCTCTCGGTCTCCTCGTTAGCTAAGCGGAGGAGGGCTTCTTTTTTTGCCGCTTCCTCCGCTTGCAACTTGAGTGCCTTCTCGCTCTCCAGCTTCTCAGTATACTCCCTCTCAATTTCCGCCCTAATTTCTTTGCGCATCAGTTCTTTTTTGGCCTCCTTAAGCTTCGCATGCCTGAGTTTCTCCTGCTCTGCTAGCTCAACTTGCAGATCATTCTTGGCCTGCTCACTAGCTGCCTCTTTTGCAAGGCATTGATCACAACTTCTGCGCCCGGAAGCACCTAAACCATCACTTCCTGTACCCACAACTCCACTTCCACTAGCGATTCGAAACCTTTTACCACAAGAACCACATCCATGCGTAAGTTCAACGGCAAAGCCACCAGACTCGTCTGTTGTGAACTCTACATGACGTGTCTGGCGATGTCGGTGAGCCGGATTGTCATGATCGGGGCCATAGTCAGGGGGGATTGAGATCTTGTGCCCGTGCTCGTCAATGTAATAAGGACTATTATGATTCCGTGATTGATGAGGCGGGGTGGCTAATCTGCGTAGCGGGGACTTGGCCGGGATGTCAAACATCTCCGATCTAGTTCGACGTCCATTGTTGGCATGCTCCAGCGGAGAATGCCTTCCTTCGCACCCATCATGACAACGATAAACCCCGCAATTTCTTCCCGGGGGTGTGATGGGACCTCCCAAGGGAGCAGGGTTACCCTCAGGTGGCGCCGCCACAACACGTGTATTGGCTAATGAAGGCGGCGGATATGCACCGGGGACATGCTGTGAAGGGGCGGAAGGATGGTAGGCATTATTGGATCCGTGAACCGGAGGGGGGGGGGGAGGGGGAGGGGAATGGTAATTCTGCGCAGGATCTCCAACACCCCCCGGGAAAGGTTGGGCGGCTGGGGGCGGGACAGGTGGCACACAATTTGCTCCATATGAATAGATTCTGGGGAATGCGGATGGCATAGTTGGAGCTCCCGAAGGAACCCTCGCTTCCGGAGATGGATCAATACATATTGGTGGAGGATAATGGTAAATTGGTGTTGGCGCCTGTTGCCCTGGCCTGAAAAATATTAGCGGATGCAGATATCGTAGGAGATGGATTCGAGTGGAATACTCACGGCAAAGGGGGGGCTGGCGCCAGAACTGGTGGAGGGTGGTACCAGACAGGCATGTTTGAAATTTTTTCCTGAAGTTTTCTTTCCTTTTTCTCTCTCTCCTTCCCTTTACGTTGTTGTTGTGGTTGTTGTGGTTGTTGTGGTTGTGGTTGTGGTGGTGGTGGTGGTGTTAACCAGCTGCAGGAAGAGAGGGTCTACTAAAAAAATAGCGCCGGCACCATAGTATTATTACCATAACTCAATTTCGGATGTCACTCATGCAACGAGGGTTTATGGAAAGGTCTTTGGACACCGTGGGGGCTAGAATAATTAAGAATGACGCTAGGACGTCCAGAATTTCCCCCTTTGGATTAAGGGGAGAAATCACAGCGAAAAGATTCTCTTTCAGCTCGGTTGAGACAAATAAAAAGAAAAGAGATTGACAGACCTTACTAGGAGAGACAACTCTAACGTCCCAGAGGTGTTCCCATTTATTCCCGCTCTCCCGGAGGTGCAGGAGAGTTGTACTTGGTATTAGGGGTAAGTATGGCGCGGTAGCACGAAATCTCTGGGTTTATTTCCTATTCTGGGGGTGCGCCCGACTTTTGCTGCCCTTACAAAATGTGCCAAGAAAACGGGTTTGTATGGTGGAGAACCATAGTTACCGTATATGGGGCGCGCCCGACTTTTACCTACCCCCGAGTACAAGTAGCCGCTCGGGGTAGGGGTGAAGTATTGGGACAAGTAGGGGTAGTAGAGGCCTAAGCATATACCTTGAAAGGAGTAATCAAAGAACCAAAAAGGTAAGAAAACTACTAACTAGAGTAATTCTGCTATCCCCC
>Ga0307509_10000270_pt1 | contig 85305 bp, 70 predicted proteins | sample 10_EM_MG_FD_202245 | JGI IMG/M metagenome (GOLD analysis project Ga0307509, IMG submission 202245) | Populus trichocarpa ectomycorrhiza microbial communities from riparian zone in the Pacific Northwest, United States - 10_EM | ecosystem: Host-associated > Plants > Roots > Unclassified | place...
TTATATTATTCTTTATTTCACTTTTAATGGAGACTCAAAACTTGACCTGTTGATTGAGAGTCTCCTTTCTATTTTACCCATACATATTTTTACATTTTCAATACTAAGCCACAAAATCTGCAAACTACTTATTCTCAAGTTCCAGACTTGACTAATATACTATAGTGCTTCTTTCAATAGTCCTAATATATGGATAACAGGCTTGACCGTAGGGCGAGGGGGCTGCTAGTATTATTAATACCACAACTCATAAACACATCATGATGCAAACAGTATCATAGTCAAGATCGTAAATTAGACCTTCGCACAAAAGGAAAAAAAAAACCCATCCTCACCGGAAAGTTCACCCTATTTCCAAGCACAAACCAAGACAAAACTCCTCACGAGTTTTCTTCCCCGCTCCTCCGGACTTCCATAGTGCCGAGCCCGCGCTCTCTATGATACCGGTACTAGTGTATCACCATAATTCCACTTATAGCCGCAGTGGCAGGCCAAGCCGCACCAAGACTCGCTGAGGGTCCCGCTCCGCCGAGCCCTCACCACCTACCGTGATCTATCCCGCGGCCCCTTCCCTCATCCCCGGACCCCGCACTACTATTATACTCGAGTGTGCATTGGCCAATAGTGTTTATAGTATAACGGCGGAAAGGAAGCACTTGTGGCAAACGTATCCGTCGTTGTGGCCTCGCCGATATGAAATATTCAGACCGCGGACCTCCTTCTCTTAAGGCTCTTTTTTTTTCTCTTCAACCTGATGTGGTTAGCTAGTTGCCGTAGCAGATAACCTTAAATGAGTCAAAGGACACTGCAGTTCAAGTAGAAAGATAGCGAATTATATGGAATAAGGTAGAGCTATCACAGATTTGTGACTAAGGAGGTAAAAGTCTCTATGAAAAAAAAAATTGGAAAAACTCCTCATACCCTTGGCGGTATTCTACCGGCATCACCACATCTTAGAGGTTCTAAAAATAAATAAAAATACAACCACAGATCCAACGCCTTAGCTTTGAGGAGCTTTGGACTACAAAAGAAGTGTTCCCTCTCTCCCCAGTTGATTCCTTCCGGCTCAGTCCTCCCCGAGGGACTCCCTGGTCGTCTCCTAGTCTCCACTGAAGAATAACTTTACCTGGCGACTTATATAGTCCTCATCTTGACGATTTCACGAGTATCCCGTGATCCGTGGTGTACGGTACCGGTACTGCGTCTAAAATGTCTTATTTATGGGAAGAACGAGATATGGAACGTATCCTTGCTAAATTGGTACTACTCGTAGGCCACCAGAGTTTCAAACCAAGACCTTAAAGGTACCCCACCGATCTCATGAACTCAATGAAAGACGAAGGGGCGCCGTGGATTCGCCGCGACCTTGATCTCTTTTTGAGGCCTGGTGGAAAAACACAGTCGAGTCCTAGCCCGTGCCTAGACCAACGTACAGGATTTGGCAAAAGAAGAAAAAAAGAAAAAAAAGAAAATCCTCCAGCATCGGCCCACGGGCATGTCGGAGAAGTGTTGAGAGATCATATCATAAGCCGGAAGCCCAAAGTATGGTGGGGGGTCGCGTAGCATAAATTTGGCGTGATGCGAGCGATTGTAGAGGTGAAACCCAGGTTTAGATACTCACTGATTGAGGCGTTTGAACATGTCTGCACTCAATGCATCCCCGCCCAACCAAAACTGAACCGTCAAGCATCTCTGGTGAAGCCGTGGCGTCGTTTGCGACTTCTATCTGTATCATAAAACTTACGGGAAAGAAAGCAAGTAACATAGGCGGCGCTCCGAGGATCCCGGGCGACAAAGAACCACATCGGTATCCAATGTTTTCCACCGGAGGGAGAGCGCGCAGGAAGGAAATCTGCCGTGGGAACTCGGATAATTGGACCATGTGATAGGACGTTGGAGTTGCCTCTCCCAGTAAGGTCCTCCCTCTTCTTTCCTTCTTTTTTTCTTTGTCTCGCAGGGGATATCTCTTGGCGTGCCGATGGCCCCTTTTCCAGAGGAGGAAATTTTGGACTACCGTACAAATACTGTACCTGGCACATGGTCCGCTTATTTGAGTTCCTACAAGTACGGTACGACAAGGGAACAAGTGTCCAGCCCTCTCCCCCTCCCCCCCCCAAAAAAAGCACAAACAACAAGCTTCCATAAAAATCCCTAGGAACCCATCTACCGTACTCGTAATGTGGGGGCGTTTGCGAAACGGAATGCTATTTGCGTGCCACCGAAGTTCTGAGGCTCTAGCCAAAATTTTTTTTGCAGCCATGTAATACCGGTCCGTTTTACAAACGTCACGGCATTACGAGTACCGGTATGATACCCCGGGTCAAAACCTTGCATACGCTGACGTGACCCGGCTTTTGTACCACCATCACCCTCCTACCCTAACCGAACACTTGTAGCTCTCGATCGACTTTTACCATCCACCGAAGCGCATCCCCAACCATACTGATAGAACCTCCAAAGGAAAAAAACAAATAATACCACAACAAACTCAGTCCCCCCGGCGTGAAGGGATGGAGGGAGGATCCTAAGAGGGCCCTACTCCAACAGGTAATTCTTGCCAAGCTCGTTAATAGGCCAGCTCCCGTCGGTACCAGAAATGTCAAGAGCTTGTCAGTGTAAACTCGGTTCTGGCGGCTGCTTCTTAGATCGCTATGGCCCGTGTAGGCCTTTTGAAGTTGAAAACAGGAATGCTGTATCGGTTGTGCTGAGGATGGAGGAATGGCGGAAGAGTATCTCGGGGTGGGTTCACCTGGCCTTCTTCGGCTCGGGTAGAGAGGTAAGAGTTATGGTCTAAGTGAAGGATTGATTAGTGAGGGTTCTAAGTGAAGGTATATTTTAGCGGGGTGTGGTTATTTTGTGATCTGCCTTCACGCCGGGCCATTGGTATTGATGCTTTGGTGTGATACGTCGGATTCGCAGGGCTGCGTGTGGGAGTATCATGGGTGATCACTCGACGTTTGTGTAGGATTTACTGTTTATCTGCAGTGTAAACTGGTCTGTTTTTTTTGTCTCTAGTTCTTTTGATTATCATACTAATCTCTTCCTCACTGCTCTTTCCATCGTTAGGCTCCTCTTGTTCTTTTTTTTCTTTTTCTTTTTTATCTTCTTCCCCACTCTTCTCTCAACTTTCCAATCATGCCTCATCCAACCGCGGTATGATATTCCGCTTTCTCGCCATTTGTCATATCATATCCTTTTTTTGTTTTCTTTCTTCCCATGTTTTCATATATCCCTTACCTCGGTCTTTTCCCCCGCTTTCTTCTCTTATGTTGTTATTCTTCACCATGGGTATAGGGGGTTCGCTCATGTGCGTGTAGCAGAAAAATCAAGCCTTTTCCCCCTCTCTCTAGTTACACATAACTGGATTTAGAAGCCTAGTGTAGTGAAACCACTACAGGAGGGAATACAAGTAGAGGAAAGTTATAAAAAAAAACCGTAATTCAATTAATTAGCCAATGATCTCGGACACCATAATTCCCAATACCCGATACCAAGACCCGAGAAGGGAAATAACTTTAGTAGATTACTTAACAACCACCTCCGCCCCCATCTTGCATCTTGGTCCTCACATTGCGGTCGTCATCAGGGACGTAAGCGCAATGCGTCTCGCTATGTGATATGATATGATACCACGTAATCTTTGTTGGGTATACGATATGTGGAGATACGGCTACCCACTTAGGTCATATCTTTGGGTTAGACTAGGGTCTGTCTACCAGTACCGTACGTCTGGGATTAGGTTAATCATTGGTTGTGCGGGAGTGGGCTTGGCATGTGTGTTTCTCCTTAAATAGCCTTCACTCTTGTACGACTACTCGTAGACATCAACGAACATCTAGCCTCACACACACCGCACAACAAATCTTTCTGCTTTCTATTGTCCATGGGCAAAATTAACCTCGCATCAACCAACATGAAAAACTCCTGCCATAGCAACAACGCTCCCTCACCAACCCCAATATCGTGAAAACTAAAGAAACAAATTAAGAATGTAAATTCATAGTAGAATACAGTAGAAACTAATATTCGATCGGGAGAAATTCCTTTAGGTGGAGTTGAAAGTACAGAGTGATGAGGAGTGTTGCGTTGCTATTAATCGTCAGTGTGGGGTTAATTTTGTCCACGCACTATATATTCACAATTACGCCTCTACACTGAAGATAGAATCTCATTTGGCAGCGATAATAATAATAATAGACTTGCAGTATCTTTATGCCAAGTGGTCCCCCGTTGTCTCCCACTGGGTGCTGCGTCTAGAGGTTCGAACCGTATTCGGAACACTGCGAGCCAATTTGTTCCCTTTGGCCTTTTATGGATTCACTGGTTTTCGTTGGCATCCCGGAGCCACAAGCTCTTTGGAGGTGTTCTGGTTATCGATGTCACTACTAGTACTGGTGGTGCTTATTAGCCTTGGAAGCCCAGACTCGCTACAAATTCCTTGTTGGTAGGCTAAAGGTCTGGGTTTCTGAGGCTAAGCTCCGAGACTTCTCTATCTGTTCGCCTCTTTTGCCTCTTAGCTACTTGTGAGGACAAACGCGTTTTGCGGCTGATATGGGGCTGCGTACGCCCCCCCCTCGAAGCCACGTTCGGTTGCAAACACAGATGGTGGGTAGGTCATCCGGTGCTTGCACAAATGTTCAGAGTGTTACCTTGTGTTTCTGAATGGAACAAGCCTAAATTATACAGGGTCTGGTCGCTTGGAGGGGGATCGATAACCATAGTCTCCTGCAGGTCTTTAGGGGGGTCAATGCCAGAGGAGTAGTGGGATATGAAGGTATTATTATTGCTGCGTGGCCATAAACAGGAAGCTTGGATCAGATATTCGTATGTCTGGTTCACTAGAGCGCCGTGGGTAGAATATAACTTATTCTTTTTTAAGAAAAGTTTATTTGAAATACATCAGGTATGGTGCGAATCGTATAAAACGTGTACCAGTGGTGTTGCAAAATGTAATGCTTTATGTAATCGGGGTCAGGGTTCTACATTATGAAAAAATCTGTTCCATCATAAAAGCCTGTCGTTCAACTCTTGAAGTAAGTTTATACTTTTCAATATTTTTTACAGTAGAATTTCTTTAAGCAATATAATAATATGAAATTAAACACTTTAGAGCCCAATCGTAATAAATATTTCCAGTAACAATAGTTTCTATCAGAATGTTTAAAATAAAAACAATGGGACAAAAACTAAGATTACTGTGAGACTTGAACGAGAGGCCTCCAGAATAGATTTTTGCATAATTTAGAACCCTGACCCTGATTAAATAAAGCATTACATTTTGCAACACCACTGGTACACGTTTTATACGATTCGCACCATATGTAGGTAGAGGTAGGGAAAGGTTTACGCTAGAGGAGCTATGATACCTTATCTGCCCGTAGAATGGGGGAACAGTGGTTTATTTCCTAAGGCTTTCGGACGCCTCCTCTGCCGGGACCGGAGACCACTTAGCATCTCCCCAGCGATCACTCGTCAACCCAGAGCTCCCTGGATGGACCCACCCTCTCTCCAGCTGCCACTCATAGCTTACCATCCGCAATCGCTCACTCTCTGCAGGCGTAAGATGCAGCTGTTCGACCCGTTAGCCTTTGAACATGCTTAAGTTGGGTTGTTATTCTTTTCAGAGAATCACATACGTATATCTCAACAGCGAGGACGTGAACCAGTATGGCTACCCATAGAGATGTACCAAACGTCACTCTGAAAGCAGCACCCACGTTCTCTTTTTCTACATTGCTCCCGCTCATGGTCGCATGAACCAGGATGGTGGTATTCGGGCTTAACTTGCATGTAGGGTAGTTTTTATCAAAGCGGGTAGAATTGGAGACTGTGGCGGATAATTCATCGCATTGCTGCAACTTTGCGAATGTTAGTTGGGGAATGGAGGAACGGACGGGTTAGCCGGGGGATTACATCGTAATAGGAGCCTACGGCACTGATTGAAACAGCACTGATTATCATTATAATCCTCGCGGTGATTATGGCACCCATCTAAAACTCTGATTAGCAGTGAAAACGGCCTTGATTGCCAAACTTACATAGACCATTGTCCTTAGCATCCAAGCCCTATGTTGTTCAATTTGCAGTCTCTTGACGTTGTAATAGGCCAGCGAACTCGCCGTTAGAGACAAGAAAGAAAGTACAAACACCGCTGCTTGTGTTTCCACCCCCCCGCCAAATGACCTACGAGCGATGGCCAAAGCCCCCCCAGTGGAAACCCATAAAAGGAGAAGGAATATATAACCGTCTATCCGATGAAGTAGAAGTGCTTTCTAATTTCTGTCAGTATAAAGGCTTGCTATAGGTTGTGATACTTAAAGACCGGCAGCATACCCTGCGAATTATGGGAAGGAATTGGAATACACCTAGAATCGCACACGCTATTGTTTTGGTTAGCCCGGAAATACCTGACTATCGTAAAAGCTGGAATAGAAGATAAATGTGCTAGAGCCTTGTACGGCAGTTGCCTCTCCCAGTCAGACGCTGTGCTCGTACATATTCCTCCTTTTTCGCCCCCAAATAAGGACTGAGGTTGCCGTGTTTCCCCCACTGTATCCGAGAGGGGGGAGTCCGGCGTCTTAGCACATTTTTCTGATATTCGAGCTCCTACGACAGCGGAGCGAGATAGTGGAGCGCACGCAGGATGCAGCCTAGATGTATCTTCAAACCGATATTGTAAAGGTCTTTTTTGAACCAAAACCATTCCCCAGGCGCAAGGTTTTTCTCCAGAATTTTGTTTGAAAGGTATTGAAGGCGAGCCAAAGAAAACCCTAGCATGGCACCTCCGAAAATCGCCCCTGCCCGTTATCAGCTGTGAAAGTAGAACTTGGCCTTGAAGAAAGAGATACCCACATAGTGGAAAATTGTAAGTTTTCGCGAACCCAAGAGCGGAGACCACTCTCTGGTATCTAGAGGGCTGGCTAGACATCGTTTTAGAGTTATTCATCATGAAACCCCCGTAGTTGAAAGTGCCTGCGTAAGTTCACTTTTATTGCGAAATATAAACAAGCATATCCAGCTCCAGATGATCTTCGGGGAGAGCCCGATATATGATTATTTCCCCCAACCCAAGGCTGTAAAGCTAAGGTTGGAGGCAACCAACCACACAACACAAGAGCGGCCTCACTAACAAACCAGGTATTATGATCATTCACAAATTACTATTTATGAGAACCGTACAAAACGGGATACGACATGTGTCGCGCCGCGCGTCGAAGATCCAATTCAATTCGTCGGCAAGCCGCTCTCGGCGTAATTATTCTGCCGTTCGCTTCGCCAAACCGTCGCACGGCTTCTCGCTGGGGGATCTGCAAGGCACCCTGCAGCAATGTACCGCACTCCTCGTATAAGCCCCACGTCGTTCACGTGGATGCACTGGAGCAGAGGGACCCCCGCCCACCAAACCAAACCAAACCAAACCCCTCCACTCCCCCTCTGCCTTGGCAAGTGTCTCTAACAATTGCACTATGTAGTGCTTGAAAGGAAATCTTAGATCGCCAAGGCATAGAGACAAAGTATTCCTAATGGGCTGAGGAGAGTACTAAGTAACCTTGGAGGATTGTACTCACGCTGCCCTCTCATTTTTGAAGTCCTTACCTGTGATTGCTGTCCGAACCGCCAGCAGATAGATTCTTGTCGTGCGATCTGCCCTGTATATTCTGTTGTGATATATTGTGAGGTGGACACCTTGAGAGGGGCGTATAGTCGAGCACCGTGCCGGGATACCCCCTGAGGGAGGCCAACCCGATCACCCAGAGTCTTGATTTGGGGATACCCGCATATTTGGATTAAGGAGAGTTATCATTGGGTGATCTTGGTGCAACGAATATTATGGTAATGGGATTCCCGGGAACGGACCTCGAGCCTGCCCAACCCGTCTGAAAATAAAAAAAACCAGATATCAAACCCTCCGAAACTAGGTCATAGATCGGGTGGTACTGGCCTGGTGTCACTTGAAGCGCACTGTGCGTTGTGTCCATATGATATCGGCATCGTTCGTACTCGTATGGGAAGTGCAAGTTTTCAGCATACATCTATCAATTAAGTTGCCATGTCAAAGAGCGCTCAGGGTTGAGTATTCGCATTCTACTCCTAATTTCGTGACGTTTATAAAACGGACTACTATTGCATACAGTCGGAACATCAGAATTCTTGTGGTATGATATGCAATAGCAGTTCCTTTCGCAAATATTACGACATGATGAGCTGGGACTTTCAGAGCTATCAGAGCCATAAATTTTTAGAATCTTGAATAGAAACACAGTCACCCCAGTGCTTGGATTCACCTAGCATATCCCTGTTCGAGTATCAGCATCCCCGCTCATAATAAGAAGGGAGAAGGTTATGGATCCAAACCCCTGTAATTTCCTTTACTGTCTTCCGAATATCCTCTCAGTTTGGTCCACGCAACTCTCTACTTCGTGGCGGCCGGCTGTAAGGAAGGCGGGCTTTGTGTAGCAAAGAAAACAATTGGTGCAAGGAGCCCTCTGGGTTAATAAGGATCTAGCGTCCTATGTCTAGGCTGAAATTGGCCCCGCACTGCTACCGGTAATTTTGCACCACTCTTTCCTTAATGAGTTGTCCAAAGTACAATGGATTTCCAGCCAATTCAATTACCCCACCTCTCGATATAAAAAAAAGGAATGACCTTGAGGGCCGCCCTTTGGCATCCACCCTGCTGATACTTTTTCATAGCATCCTCGTGGGGCGCTAGAATAGTTGTGAAGAGAGGGGGGGAGGGTTAATCGTATCATGTTGGGGTTGGTTATTTTACTTGTCGCGTTTTATTGGAAGACCCGGGAAAAACGCTAACTAGATAGGTGTCCACTGAATGCAAGAAAGAAATACCTCAGGGTTACTATAGGTATTGGATTTCTCTCACAATCCTCGGATATTTTTTTCATGATGCTATCACCACCACTAGCTTTGTATTCCACCTCTGTGAGAACCTGCAAAAGCATGTAGTAAACGCACAAACTAACTAGCTACAACCATAAATAAACACAATCCGGAGGATTACACCCAAGCTTACCACGGCCCCGCGTTGCACGGTAGGATTCCCGTGACGTTGTGGGTTCACCATTCAAGCAAGGCTCATTACCGAACCATATATTATGATTCATGACCGGCGGTTACTCATGCTAGATCCGAAGAGGGATGAGGAACTTTTATGGTTCAAAAAGAGGTTAGGCCAAATTACGGCCCACCCTTCTGCCCTTCCTTTATCAACAGAAGCGGGAGCTCCCAGGGGACGCGGCGGTTGCTTGCGGGTATAGTACGGGGGTGGGAAGGTGGGAAGAGGTGCTGCAAGACCTGTGTAACCCCTCAACCCTGTGTTACACGAGGGCTGCACTACCTCCCTGTGTACTAGAGATACTTGCTGTTCCCCCTAAGATTACCTCTGGCGCGAGGTTTATCAATCCGTTTGAACAGCATTTGGGTACTGTATTTAATCGAAAGGTTTTCTTGATTCCCCAACAACTCCTCTCTCTCAAAAAGCAGAGAGACCTCTTAGTTAACGGGATACATTGTATCTTTTAGAGATATTGAGCCGGACAATACCACATCATCTGAGGAAATTCACCTAGAGAGATTCGCCTGCGCCAGTTCGTCAACATAAGAGCTTTATTGGTGATATGCCTCTAATCCACAGCAAGACCGCTTTGCTCAGCCCTTTGTGGTAAAAACCAGGGCTGTCTTGGGCGCCTTCTGACTGCATTAGAGGCATTCAGCCCCGGGGGTCAAAATCGTTTGTGCCAAGTTTTTCGAGTTGGAAGGCTTTTTATCATCTGTAAGGCCTTGAACACAAAACTGAGATTAGCTTGTATGATACTCTGTTTTCGAAGCCACAAGGTCGGTCAAAATCCCCGTTTCTACCCTCAAATCCTATGTTTGACTGACTCTCGAACAGGTTATGCCTTAAGGGGCTGGTTGGCATGCTAGCCTTTGTAAGGTAATACCTTATGAGCTGCAGTTTGCAAGGCGTGTATTGCGGAGCACCTGAAGGAGCTTCTATCAGGTAAAAGAAATATCTGCGCTAGACCCTAAATCAGCGTAGAGAAAATGATAGTATCATATGATACAGTGAAAACCAGTCAACAAACCCTGAGATATACCAGTCACAAACCTTTTTAAAAAATTCTTAAATCTTACATTATCATTTTTTCAAACTGCGTTTCCAGGTTTGAAAATTCTGCCTTTCAAACAACGTGCTTCCAAACACTGCTAACCCTATCGGCGCGGGCGTGCCAAACACCCCCCAAGTCCCCACATGACTACGCCACCGGTACAAGTAGTATCATATCATAAGAGTATGATACCCCCAGAGAATGAGGGAGAGTCTTAAAAATCGGCCCACTAAAATCACTAGGAGCCTTAAGAGATCCTTCTCTTATTGAACCCAAGCCTGGATATTATCGCTTCCTTATGCAGCATACACAACCACCTGACTCGCCTATCATCCACAATCATTCATTCCTAGGGTGTAGCTAAAATGCACCTAAGAGTAAAAAGTGGAAATTAGGCAGTGATAGCTATGGGATCGAATAAATACCCACATGTGAAGGAAATAGTGGGGCGGCACCATTCCCCACCAGAAGGCTGCGTTATTCAAGATGATCATCGACCACCCAAAGACATTTAGGATTCAACACACAGTGTAGATAGCCCCAACTATCTCTGGGGATTACCATAGCCTTTAGAAATTTCCCATCAAGAAATGAGTCCCCCCACCTGTAACTGCTGGAATTGAGATTTCCTTGCAATAGAATCCCCTAGCCGCTATTTTGGGTATGGTAGCAAGAGGAATTCGAGTGGCAATTCTGCTTGAGGTAACTGGTGGGGTCTCTATTCCGAGACACAGGATAAAGTGGGGAAGCAATAGAGGCATTCAGCCCCGGAGTCGAAAAAGAGTTTTCGAGTGCCAAGTTTCTAGTTGATCTGCAAGTTTTGTATGCAAAAAGGCGTTACAACACGCCAAAGTTTTTCGACTCGAAAAACCTGCATAATCGTTTTTCAACCCCGGGGCTGAATGCCTCTAATATGATCAGTCGATAATATTATCTCCTCCCCCAATGCCAAACTCCAGCTTCATGTCAACTTATCGGGTTGCCTGTTTTGATGCGTAGCAGGCCTTTCCTAGTAGTGGATTTTCTTCACTTTTGTGCATCTATCATGCTTGTTTAGAGTTTAGTGTGGTGCTGGTCAATAAAAACCTACATACCCCCCCATCCAAAGATCTTGAGGGCATACAGAGTTATCATCGTTCAATAAAACACTTCCGGAAAAAGCCTCCGTGATATTCCCGCATAGAATCCCTTTACTAAACCTCTAATCACCTTTTTACCTTGTTTTGTTAACCATCTCAAAATCGAGGGTGAAACTCCTTCAATTTCAACTCCAACCACCGCAATGGTTCCCTGTATGACATTAAGTGAAAGCTAATAATAATAATAGATTAGTCCTGATTCGTATCCTGAACTGTCCTGCTTAGTGAGGTCGTGCTATACGTACTCAACAAGCAAGGAATTCCGCAGTGAGGTATCATAGTTAGCTTATAATTTTGTGCACGCAATTGATATTATGCTCTGGGGAATACTATTATGCCGCCTGGTCAATACTAAATCGTAAGCCTAGTGGTCAGCACAAGTATACCTAGCTTGCGGTATTGAGGGGAGAAGAAAGAGTAGGCTCACTACCGCCAGCATTCCAAGAAAACAACTCCCCACCAACATTCCACCTTGACCAACTCATCGCTGCTGAGGTTCGTATATTTCTTATTCCCCTCTCGATCAGTCGCTTCCCTCTCCACTACCACGATGAAGACCTTCCCGACCCCCTCAGTGTTCACGGCACTCACCTCCACCGCATCCTCCAGCGGGGCCGGAACCTCCTTCGGCTCGATTTTTCGGCTCGCGATCCGGCGGCTCCCCTCAGCTTCGCCCCCGGCCTCAAAATCCCACCGACTGCTTCGACGCACCAGAAGGTCCCAAGTGCCCAGCGCAACTCCTCTCCGGCAGCCTCCTAGTAGCTGCGAGAGACGTAATCATAAACCAAGAGAAACCCAATGAAGAAATCAACCTAGGCTCTAACACCCTACGAATGAAACTTCCTCAGCCAAGGCGATAAATTCTTCAAGTGAGCACCCTCTCACTCTTCGACTTTCCAGCCGGGTTCGAGAGTAAGAAGTTCACCTTTCCAATTCACCCACGAAGGCAGGAACAAGGCGGCCAGCGACTTTGATAGCGTCTGGGAACTGGGGGGCAATGGAACCGCAGCTACGGAGAAAGGCAACTTGGGCTACCAGGCCCAAGAGAGAAGGTTGTGGGCCTCTTTGACACTAAGGAGGCCGAGCAGATCCCCGCTCGACTAGGAGATTCGGCGCACCATTCGTATCCGCGTTCGGCTTTAGGTCGAAGCCTACGGATGTTTTTTTTCAGTCGTTGCACGCTTCCCAGTGGCCGAAGGGGGGAAGGTGGCTTTTGAGGTTACTAATAGCACCCAGAGGAGGGGGGGCAGGACGGTTCAGGCCGTTGGCCATCTCGGACTCGGGATAGAGATCCTGTAAACTCCTATTCCTTGGTTTGGATTCAAGGTTGCCGTCCACGGGAACCCTAGTTAAGTCCGCTGCTTTATATGGATAGTTTAGATTTCGAGATATTATAGACATGTTCCTCATTTGTTTTTGTGTTACTTTTGTGTTACCCCTTACTGAGAACTAACGACTATTAATATAGAAAAGCAACCCGATAATTACCTTTTCGCCCTTCCGCATGTTGTCCGTTGGGGGGGGGGGGTTGTGAGCACGTTTGGAGTTTGCTTTTCTTTTCGCTATTTAGGACCCGTTCGGCAGACCACAGTAATAGCAATTTCTCTGCAAATGAAACATCCTAACGTTTCACAAGCTTTCCTCATTAAAATTCATCCTTCAGTTCTCCTTGGGGATTTTTTTTGTCTCCAGAGAAATGGCCAACAGGGTAGCTTCCATCTAAATATGGATGTAGCCCGGCTTCTGATTTTTGTGGGGGGCCTCCTAATATCATACTAGGAAAAATAGAATTTTCGGAGAAAGTATCTTTTTTTTTTTTTATGTGCGAGGTGTCAAGCATAATGAAAAAATAAAAAATAAAAAATAAAAAATAAAGCTCCTTCAACGAAAAAAAAAACGCCTGACTTTTCATCATGCCAGTAAAAAAAAGTATGGTATTTAGAAACCCCACTCCTCGCCGGGTGAAGGCATACTTGTATGATACCGTACAAGTCAGCGCCAAAAAAAACCAGCCAACTACAACGAGGCGTGAGCATTCTTTACCAGGACCCTAACAAATCTCCACCCCCAGCACAAACCAGGAGTTCACCTGAATCCCTATACTTAATGACCAAGAATTTGATCATTAATTTTTATCTTATCATACACGAGAGTGGGCGAGCCAGCTGCTGGTGGTGGAATAAGACTTCATATTAGCCAACGTTTAAACTAAGCCGAGTGAGTCTTCATGATACGGAGTCTGACTTTTTTTTTTTGATGAACTACGAGAGTGGTTAGTAAGCTGAAGGGGAGGGGTGCAGAATCTTTGAATGGAGTAGGGGAGGAGAGAAAAAAGGATTTGGATTTGGGTATTCTTTTAGCGGGGAGTATCTGGGGGCTGGGGTTGAGGCTTATTGCAAATTTTGCCCCGTCACTCGGCCTAGTGGTGGATCAGCTGAGCCTTTCTTGTGAGTGGTGTGCATTGCACTCTGAGGATTTCTAGAATGCTAGGGTTAGGTGTCAGTCCTGTTGGATCGGACGGAATGATACTGAACTACCGGTAGTGCACTAGTACGACTCTGGGGTGGGCAGGGATATCTAGACAGGTTGAGTCAGGTTACTCAGGGTTATGAGGGCTCTAAATGTTAATTTATTAAATGGTAATTAATCGAAAGCAAAGATTTCTGGCCTCAAGCAAATTTTTAGCAGATTCTCATTACTGAAGAAAGCTACTATCCAGCTGGAGCTTCACTAAAATACATGCTCGTGCCCGTGCCAATAAGCCAGCCTATGCAAACCTAATTAAAAAAATACGAGAAAAAACAAGAGAGAACAAAAGAATGCATATCTCCTGACTAATCCCTCCAACCAACTACACACCCATTTACTGAATCTCAATCTTCCTTCCAACAGGCTGACTCCTTTTCGGCACCAGAACGCTCAAAAGCCCATGCTCAAGTGAGGCCTTAACACCCTCTTGGTCGATATTAACCGGGAAAGTAAAACTCCTCTGGAACTCTCCGGAGGTCCTCTCAGATATCCAGAGCTTCGGCTTGGGCTCCTTCTTTACCTCGGTATCCGTGCTCTTCCCCACTGCTTGTTTCCCGCTCTCCTTCTCCTGTTCGTCACCAGCGTCCTCGACTCTAGCTTTGTGCGACTCTTGGTGGCTCTGGGCCTCGGTGACGGAGCGCGACTTCTCGAGACGGCCCTTAATGAAGAGCGTTTGTGGGTCCGTGAACTCGATGTTCAGCTTGGATTTGTCGTGGAATCCAGGGAGTTCACCCTCGAGGATATATGCGGATTCGGTCTCGCGGACATCAAAGTTTGGCGAAAAGGTGGTGCGGCGGGGCGGGCTGGGGACTTCGTAGAGTGCACGGAGGAGTTCGCGTTCGCTTGCGGGGTGGACGAAGCGGCTGAAGAATGCCATTGAAGGTATGTTTGGGAAGTTTTGTTTTGGTAAAAAGTGTTTAGAGATTTTGATATGGAGGAGGGTTTGTTCGTTGCTAGCTGGAGTTCTTGAGCTTTAAACTGGCTTCGTTTTTTGACGGTGAGAAAGTCAATGCGGGAGAAAGGAGAACCTTTTATAAACCCCTCAAGGGGCCTCCGATTGTTGCGGGGATTTTCTGGAGGTTTCTTTAGAAATGCGTAATCGTTCCCACCCCCGGCGATACGTAACCCACGGGACGGGTTTTGGCATCAGGAAGCGTTTTCGAGCGATATCTGGTGACTGGTAGAATCCTCTGGAATGGGCCCGAACATCCTTGAACGTTCTCTTGGCGTGATGGCATAACAATCTTATCTTATCGGTGGCTTAGTAGCCACACGAGCCAATCATGCTTTGCGATGCAAAGGTCCCGAGCGGAGAGCTCTTGCGACCGGGCAGCAAAACTGGCGAAATCTGCCAAAAAGGTGTGGAGGAGTGTTTACCCAATGGCGACGTAAGTCCTCGGGGTTTGAGTTGTTTCAATCCTGAAATCTAGGCCTGGGGTTGTAGTTTTGGATGGAGTGCTCAGAAGCTTGGCAGAACCATTTCAAGATACACGGGGGCAAAGGCCAAAACCCCAGGGTTTGGCTTTTTGTTCAAGTGGGTAAAAAAGTAAAAATAAAAATAAAAATTAATAATAGAAGGAAGATAAAGTCAAATGGACCGAAAACTAATAGTACCAGTACCGTACTTATAGTGAAGAGCTGTGATTCAGAAAAGGCTTAGAAGTGGCCCGTTGGCGAGTTTCCGATCCCTAGGAAGGGTTCACGAGAAGCGAAGCATGGTGCTTGTGGGATGGGCAGAAATTTTCAATGGCGACACCGACAAGTATGATACTCGAATACAGATATCGTAGTATCATACGGCATAATAACTTAATCTACGGTAGTCTATTCGCCCTGATGCTTTAGGCTTCCCAGTCCCCAAAGTCCGGCTCGTGATTAAGCAGCTATCATACGGTACTGTACCAGTCCCATATCGTATCGTATAAACTTGGGGAAATATTACTAAGTAACCCTTGCCCTAACAGAGGTACAGTACTGTACAGTACCGGTACCTTAAGTTACAGTTATGATACAGCATCATGTTCCGGCACTCAACACTAAAACCAATTTAAGGTTATAGATTTCATAAACTAAGCTAATTACTTTATCTCACATGCGATAGCGGGGAAAGCGGAAGAAAATAGTGCGAGGCATTCAGCAGGCTGCATTTTTTAGTTCGACCATGAAGAAGTGATCTTGAGGAGCGAGTATTTATATTTTCGAATGACTTGCGTATTATAGAAGAAACCAAATGATATGACACATTATGAATAGGGATCACCGCCAACAGTCCACCCCGTAACCAAATATCTAAACTCGAACCCCTATCGCATAAAGTAATCGCAGAAAAGCAACCCCCTACGAACTCTCCCCAGAAAATAGCTTCCTAGCCCTCTCCCACTTGTGATTTGCTAGGATGGCACTGACCCTCAAACCTTTGATTTCCTCCCTCTTCAAGGGCAGATCATCCCTTGGATCATAGCCCTTCTCATCCAAAATATCCTCCTCATCACTCATCATCGTTTCTCGTATACCCCTATCATTCTGCTTCCAATCCCCGCGCTCAGGGAGACGAAGACTCGGATGACTACTCGCGACGGAGAAAGTGTTCAGAGCGTTATTCCTCCAGGCACTTGTGTGCTGGTCGTCTGAGAACATACTCGAAACTCCCCTATCTTGCTCGGGATTGGGCCTTTTGCCGCCATACCCTCCACCCACGAGTGATTTTCCAGGGTAGGCATCCCTTTGCATATCAATATGCGGTTGGACAATTGATACAGTGTCGTCCCATATTGATTCCCTGGGTGTGGTTGTTTGGACTATTGGGGTTCTAGTGACTGCGAGTTGGGGCCTTTGGGGGGACGAAGATTGCCCCGCATTGTGTGGGGGGGCAAGGAATCGAGATTGATTTTGGGGAGAGGAGATAACAGAGGCAGGGGATTCCCTTGCAGGCTCCCTTCCTCCAGCCTGTTCTTGTTGAATCCCCAGGGCCGGGGGAGATAGGTAAATGTTAGACGTGAGTTGTGAATTATTCCCTGAAAAAAAGTCAGTCGTGGAGTAACCCCCATATGGGGATATAGCTTCGGAGGTGGAGGGCGCAGGCGGAAGCAACACATTTTGCGACGAGCTGGGTAAAACAGATCTGCTTATATTCCACGGAGCCAGGTTCTGCAAATCTCGAACCGGAACGGTCGCAGGTTGTTCGTAGATAGGGGTGAAAGGGTGACTAATTTTCAATTTCTGGACTTGTGAGGATTGCCTCATCCGGCTGCGGAGTCCGGTCTCGTGGTCTGCTAGGTCGACCGAACTTCCCCCGCCTCGCTTTTTGCGCCGCTTGTGTCTGTCCTTGTAGGAGCACCAAAAGATTACTGCCATCAGTGACACTAGGGCGATACAGCCACTGGCTGCTATGCCGACCACCACTAGTTTTGGCAATCGATTGTTAGGGTGTGCCGTGTTAGAGGCGGGAGTCGCTGAGTGGGTGAATGTTGACCCGTCAGTAGCAATCGCAGTTCCAGTTAGTGCCCCCGAGTGAACCAATTGTCTCCCATCACCTAATCCAAAAGTTGTAGCCGGTGCAATAGACTCCTGCGAGGTTGCACTCGTTGCTGTTGTACTTAGGTCTTGTGTACTTGAAGCGCTTGCCACTTGTGTCTCCGAGCTTGAGTCAGATCCTGACTGAGTGGGAGAAGCTGCCTCCGAAGAGGTCGGTTGTGCTTGCTTCTCCTCCTCACGTGATATTGTTGTAGTCTTTGACCGTACTGTGATTGTTATTGTCGTCGGCCTCGCCCGTGAGGCGACCATAGAAGTGGCCGGAGGCGGGATAGCCTTTTCAGCCGTCGCTGTCGAAGGGGGTTGTGTCGTTCCAGTGGCTTGTTCGGTAGGACCGTGAGGCCTAGGCACAGCTGGCCGAATGAATGTCATTGTGGTAATAGCAGTAGTAGTAGTGATTAGGTAGATAGTGTGACTAAAATTATAGAGGTGAAGACCTGCTGCAGAGAGAGAGGAAAATAACAGAATTAATAAGAGAAGCTAAACCAAGGGCTTTCTAAATACGAGAACTTTCTAGCTCCCTGATATAACTAGCCCTTTCTACAACCTCCCATAGGATGGTATATATATATGAGTGGCAGGAAATGTTTGTAGGTTACTCGAATCGTGGAATTTTCTTGGTTGGGGAACTGGCAAGTACATACTGTGAGCTGGGGAAAGGTGTGGCATATAAACCGACTCTATCGGAGGCCCTCGAAACTAAATAGAAAAATCATACTATGTGAGATCACGATACCTTTACTTATTATGCCAGGTGAAGTAGCGGTGTCAGCTGATGAGAGTGACAATCAATGAACTAATACTATGTGCGCTCAGGATATATATGGTGATACTGGCAATGCTAGAAGAGGGGCTTGTACGATCCCAGGTGATAAACTTCCCGATACCACCGTTCTCCAGCTAGGCTATTAGGCAGACTCCTTTTGCATGTTCTTCTTTCAACCGTTCTGTAAGCAATAGAACGTTTTCGGAGCCCCCGTTGTAGTTGTTTGTAAAGCCTTTTATGTGTTAGTGGAAGTGGAAATAAGCATAAGGGGGAAATAAGACAAGAGCGTTATTTTCCTAGCCACGCTGGAGACAGACCCTCACTGTAGATAGATAGAATAAACCTCACCGATGTCCCCTGGGTATAACAGATGGAACATCTGGAGGAAATATTATAGAACCTGAGAATTAATTTAAGTCCCACAATCCCTCCATAATCCCCAGAATTCTAGTGGCTATAAGAGCCTACAATACAAAACATCCTCCATACAATCAACTATTTGAAAAGAACGAGTGATAATTGGTGACTTTTAAGGTTTAGAGGAGATCGTTAAGTTTAGCGCAGCCTATCGTAGAAGCTTCCCAATTCTAGATCTATGCACTATCTACACAAAAATGGGTCTGTTTTTGAGGAATGGTGTGAGGTCTCCCAGTCTAAAATGTGTATCATACTCATAGGAGGCAAGTTTCTAGGAACATGGGTGATGAGTTTATATGGGCACTTGGGTGCTCAGGTGTTTTCTTTGGCTATGTATTTTATGAATCCGCTTTCGCATACATTTTGCCTCTTACAAGTGCCCTGGTTTATTTTTCTCACATTGTGAGGACTTCGAGTGCTTGAGGCCCATATACTAAATGCCCTGGCCTTAAACCCGAAGGAATGGTATTCCCTAGCCCATACCCTGCGAGATTGAGATCACATATTGATGTGGCAGGCATCTGGTTGTGCTTTTGCTGAGAGAACCTTCTCATTACCAGTGGTAGTTATCATTTAGATGACAAAGGACAACTACAGTCTCCTATATGGTGCTAAGAGCAGGTATTCTGTGACCAGAATGGTACTTAAATTGATGCAATATTCCCAACCGTCCGGGGGGCCGGCGGGGCCCCGGTGGGGGACTGCTAAGAGCCCTGGACGGGACGGGACGGCTATCTGTATTCCGTCCGGGGCGGCCTGAGGGCAGGGCGGCGGGCCCTACGGGGTGAGACATGTTAGTTCAGGGCAGGGGGGTGGACTGTGTGGGACGGCAGGGGACTGTTAAGGACAGCCGGGAATGGTGAGTGACGGCGGGGGGCGATGGGGGGCTACTACAGGAGGTCCAAGAGCGAGGACTATAATCCCCTATAGTCTGTCCGGTCCTCACCTTCCCGGGGGTAGTCCGTCCTAGCACCCCCAAAAATACGGACTATGAGCCGTAGTCCGTCCAGTCCTCCCCCGAAGACGGATTGACTGGACGACCGGGAACACTGAATTGACGACCTGCTTTTGGTGAAAGATGCTGGTGTAGAAAACTTCACCATGCGGAGTATTTTCCAGCAGCATGCAGGCTCAAGAAGTGTCACGAATTGAGCTGGAGGGGAGGTTAAGGCGAGGCAAGCCTCGCAATTAGGTCTATAGCACATACCTTCTTACCTTCACCTTAATGACCTCTGTGCCCCCGAGCCCCTTGGGCAGACCTCCATAGAACTCAGCGGACTCCACCTAATCCTTACGCTTGTTGTTAATTGCCGCGGATTTCTTGAACCCCGCGAGGAGCACACAATTCCTATTACCGGCCCCCCTCTCCCAATACCCCTGTGCGGTAATCGAGTACTAGTATCTCTCAAGCTGAGTGGTTTCATATCTTGCTGTGCGGCAGTAGTGAGCGAACAAAACGACACTTCTTTTAAAATTAGTAAATTACAGAAATTTCTCAGGAGAATAAAAAAATCCTGCCCTATGGGGACTAGGAGATTGGAGACCTAGCTTCATCAATAGGGCTGTGGGGGTTGTCATCAATCCTGCTACGAGGTGGTAGAATCCGACTCTAGACCCAAAGGTTGGCGATCGGCGGGGTAGCAGAAAGGAATGAAAACATTTCTTTTGCCCTTGCCCCGGGAAAGCAGCTTTGTGTCCTGAAAACTATATATAGTTTAGCCATTTCCTCTCTTTCAAACTACTCTCTCCCTAATTCTGCGCTGTAGATGCACCTTTTTTTTCTTCCAGCAAAGCGAGCTGTAGATAGCGACTAGAGAAAAGATATGATTAGCAGACCCCGGACGGGTGCAGCCGGGATAAATTCACGATGCTAAAATAAGATTCATCCACTACTGTACTAACCTATCCCTCCAGCATCCAATTACGATATCAGATGGGCAAATCGCACTTCTCAAACCCGTGGTGTGGTTCCAGCAGTCTGTGCACAACACCTCGGCGGATTCAACGGGGGACGCCTTAAGATAAAATTTCACGCAAAAAGGACTATATCTATTGTTCAAACTAGGACTACACTTGACTTATTTTTATTTCCCTGCTTTTATTTTGTTAGGATTGAAAGCTACATAAGTAGGAATTTATGCTAACGCGTCCCCGTTGCATCCGCCAAAGTGCCGTGTATACATAGACTGCCGGAACAGTACATAACATAAGTAATATGCCCTTCACCCTCCAAGATAATAGACCCTGGACCAACTTCGGTCAACCCCTGTTTCATTCTCCGGATCTTTTGGCCATCCATCCCACCTCCCTTTCGATTGGCTTCCTGAGCAGGCAATTCGTAGTCCAGAGGACTGAAAAAGCTATGTACTTGATGGGTTTGATCGGGCCGCGAGTGAGTTGTGGGCCCCGAGTGAGCGCCGGTGATTCTGCAGAGCTTCAGCCATTAACCTAGCGGTTACCTAGGAACTGTCTAGCTTCGGCCGCACATGGTGTCTGGCCAGACTGACCCGGGCTCTTTAGAATAAGGTCCGGCCTAGCGGTGTTTCAGATCCACAGACAAGGGAGGGGCATAGGCCGACAGCTCACTTGGGACCAAGGGCCAGTCAGTCAGTGAGCTAGGGGCTGGAGCAGTGTGTACTGCGAGGATAGCAATACAGCGTAAGTTCATAATAATATAGAAGCAATATTTTATGCTAGTTTTACAGAAATGGAAATTAATTAAAGATATTGGAACGAGTCTATTATGGCATCCTAGGGCGGTTGACTAGTGCACGTGTCATGGAATGTCACCCCCACTTGGGATTAGGCGTAACCCACATCGGGCGATCATAGATTATACATACTGGGCAGTTTTTTAAGCATTCGTAATGGGGAGGAGTAACTATTCCGGACCGTGGTATGGCCTATGCCTCTCCGTATATAGAGAGTGTTATATTTATAGGTTGGAAATCATTGCCCCTGTGTCCTGCTCGTGAATATTACGAGGGAGGGGTGGAGTGGAGTGGGGCGCAGAATATTGACCTATGATAGCCATTACTGTGAGAGCTCATTTCGATGGGGGCTTAGTGCGCAGAAATGACACGAAGGCTAGGTATTTTGCCTTGTTTTTTCTACAAAGGAGAATAGTCCCTGGATTGGGTGTCTGTCTTTATATCGAGTGCGAAAAATAGAAAAGCTGAAAGTGGATAAATTTTGGCGGAACGAGAGCTCGTATGTTCAGGCCGGACATCAGGACTCATATAACTGTGCAGGTACTTGGCAGAAGTGTTCGTATTCCGGAACATGTTTAATTAAAGTGCGAAATCAGCGAAGGTAGAGTAATAGGATTCGTTCTCCCATTGCTTCCCGGGTGTCAACCGCCCAACGATTAAAGAGTGCGGATATATGCAAAATAAAATAAACCTAGATTAGATAATATAAGAATAGAGAAGACAGAATCCAATGCCTAGTACTTGGTTTAACCTCTCTTCACTTCCAGAACTGTAGAACTGTAGCCACCGTATATTTGGTCATCAATTTCCACTATTCGTCATGAAGCTCCTTCGAAATTATCTCCCAAAACAAGGGAAGGGAAACACTCGCGCTAGCGTCCCCTTAATACCCCTCTCTTCCTACTAGAGTATCTCCAACCACAGTGCGTTACTGGTGTACTGGCTTCTTAAGCCCAACCCAATAGACTTGCCTGGATCCAAATCAGAAGAATAATGAGAATGTCCTACCACACCAGACCCATCTGCTTCCAGACAATCCATAAATTTTATATGCTTTATGAACTAGAGAATTTCCATGCGAAAAAGGAAATCCTCAACTACACTAGCTATCATGTGATGAATGATGATGCAATAGTCATTCCTTTCTGTGCTTCTGTCATTTCTCACTGAATTTTTTTAAAGTGCATATTTAATCCCTCCGGGCTGGGCTGACCTGTTATGAAGAGATAGGATGGAGAGGCTCTTCTCACATAATTATATTGCAGGTGAAAACAGAAACAGCCCCGGGCCTTGACTTCAACTTCACAAGCCGTTTCTTTGCTGGGGGGTAACTTACAGTGCATGACTAAGGTGAAACATGTTTCACAAACACTTCTGTCGAGGGGCTGTAACATTCGGAAGCGAGGGGAAGGTGCATCCTGGTTCCATCGATGCCTTGCGACATATGTGCCCTAACGGTATATGTGTCCCAAGATGGCAAGTAGAATGGTGGCGGATGAGGCCGCTGGAGGCTGCAAGTCTTGTTTATTCACCGTCAAATTCGCCTAACTCTTTAAATAATATCCACGTTCCTTGTGGTGCTTGAGTAAAGTATCGATCAGCCGTGTTGGTATTATATGAAAAAACTAAACTTAAGCTTAAGTTGAGTGATCTGATGTCGTCTGGTGATCCCCCCGTGGATCATGCCCAAGTACTCGTTCAGTACAGCCTCTCTTATACTCGCTCGTTATCGCTTAAGAACAGTCTTCTTCAGCAAAGTGAGTCCGGTTGTCTCGGGTGCACATACTCGAGTACAAACAATCCTGCCCTATAAGGTTTTGTACCGGTATGGGCGTCCCCGCGTCATTGTGTTCTCACTTTGCTGTGGAATACCTGTGTTGTAAGCTGATCAGGTTTGGGTGAGAGCAATTTTTGCCGTAGTTACACAAAACTCAAAGACGGAGGCCCAAGTTAAAAACGACGTCTCTCGGCCACTGACCAAACAAGAGGTTTCCCCGGAGCGCCGCTCAAAAAAAAAATAAAGTTACCGTCGATGAGCTTAGCCATATCGGTAGAAAACGCTATAAACTTTCTGTGGAGGAACCTGTCCCGGAATTTCGGCGATCGTGCGGTAGCTCATAAAATGGCAACTGCTGCCTAGAGTCAGAAGCTGAAAGTTTTTCCGTGCTACCAATAATGGCGACCGACCCCAATACGGTACGGCATCCTCCTGTCAACGGCACCACAACAGCTCTAACATCTCCGACATCCGAATCCCAGACCAAGCATGCGTTATCCCAGCCTTCTAGTTAAGAACCAAAAAGAAAAAACCTCTATATCTCTCAAAAATGCATATTTCGTTCCTGCATGGCCCCTTTATGCAAACTAGTAATTTCAACACCACCAATGTGGGCAAAGCTAGAGTAAGCTGGTGCCTTGAGCATATCGGTCAATGAGTAGAGTCCAATATCTCGGCCATCCCAAGCAAATTTAAATTTCCATCAGAACACCCCCCCCTCTGTCTTCGGCCACTACCGCACCTCGACCACAGGACGGCCTCCAGGGTGCTTCCTCCGACAGTCAGCCGTTCGTCTCCGTTCAAAACCGGACTTCCCACCTGTCGTGAAACGTGGATTGAACACCCTCGGAGATCCTGGGAAGCCTCGCACATCAAAGGTGAGGTACTGCAATCCTATGATGCAGTCGGGGACCTCAGCTCCCCCGGTATTCATCAGCTTGTACGGCAGTCATCTCGGAGGTCGTCAGAAAATTAACGGCCATGTGATGATCCCCGTAGAAGAAGTGGGTGAGTATAAACCCCCCCTCCTCCTTCTCTCCCCAACCCCCACTTTTCCCTCCTTCTAGCCCTGAAACCTACTGTAAACGATTATGCCAGCACCATCTTCTAACAGATCTTTGAGCCGTAGCATTTTTGTAACACACAAAGACGCCCGCTCCGGCGGTAAGACCAACAATGATAGGAACAAAACGTGACCCTAGCCCACCCAGCTTACCAACTATAGCAGGGGAATATTTTAATAGGCCCAGGACAGAAAGGTCTTGTATTCCAGCACTATCCAATAAAGCCCAATATACCTTTCGCTTTGGTAGGAAAAAACAAGCGAGACAAACCGCTGATCAATTATTTTAAACGCATAATCGTGATCACACCAAGTTTTAAAGATCAACCGGCTAACTTACTCTGCGATTCCTATAGATAGCCCTGATTCCGACTTCCCTCACCGCCCCCCTTTTCCTAGATAAACCAGGAGCAGAGGGGAGGGGAGGGGAGGGGAGGAGTGAGAGGGGGAATCTTCACGATCTAGGGGAGAGATGATACGATTAGCATACACAATACAACCCTCGCCGAAACTCAGCTTTGGGGTTTAAGGTCGGTTTGAAACTGGTTGCACACCCTACTTCTCTTCCGGCTCCCTAGGTTTGTGATATTCACCTCCGCAGAAGTTGCAGCATGAAGGGAGGCATTTTCTTTTGCTTTGTTATTCTTGTCGGCCAATGGGAAGTGATATACAAGGGGAGGGAGGGTAGAGTGCCACGATGCGGCCAAGAAAAAGCGAAGAAGAGGAGGAAGCGGAAATAGAAGCAGAAGGGATGGTTGCCCCTGGGTGGAAAAAAACGTCGTCCAGAGAACAGCAGAGGCCCTCCACAATCATAGGTTGACCTATCTTAACGTGCTCCAGCAGAGTGCCCAATTTCCTCATCACAGATAAATTACGGTGCTTGATGCTTAATAGCGTTACAGGGCGACATTGTTTGTTGACTCATCCTCCACTGCTAGTGCAAAGACTCATACCTTTTCGATTTCTCCTGTTATGCCTCTTCCTCGTGGCCTATTCCTTACTCGACCCAGTATTCATCGTTCGCCCTAAAAACCATCACTGCCATCGATACCCCCAACTCGCTCGATCCAGATTGTAAGTATAACTATAACCGTCTATAGCTTAACTTATAATAAACAATCGTTAACCTATGAACAATTTCCGACCTACCTTGTCTTGTTTTGTCCTGCCCTACTGTCTCATTTATCGTTCAGCCCATAGCCACAAACATATGTATGATACGAGTGTGTAATTATGTATGTACGTGTTTACCCTAATAATGGTTTTATAAATAGATCAGCGCGCGTGCAATACCAGTACTGTACCCCATGCGCTAGGGTACGTATTGTAGCCAAACAACACTTCTTAGAGGATTTTAGTTGTGGTAACGGTAAACAAGCCACAGGAAACGGATTTTTTTTTCTTCTTTTCTGTGGCTGGGGTCCTATCGTGGTCTGCATAAATTTGTGGTTACACTCGATTTTTCTAATTAACTAGATTTGGTATGTGTAGTATAAACAGTAACGCTAGACGTTTTTTCAAGCGGAAGGTTGGAACGAGAGTGAAATGCTAAGGATTCTAAGATACAAATTGTGTGACAAAGTTGACAAAAAGAAAAAGTAAGAAAAGAAGTAGTAACAATCTAGTGAAGATTGCTTTAGATATCAATCGAATCAACCTAAAGAAAAAAGCTAAGCATGCCACTGTCCTCCAGACTCCCTTCATCCTACATGCCATCATTCTCTATTATGCAAACGAACGCTTAAAAACTGGAAAAAAAGAAGAGAGAGAGAGAGAAGAAAAGAAAGAAAGACTTAGCATCATAATAAAACAACCATAGAAGAAATAAAAACAATGCTCCCGCAAAATCTGGAAATATGCTCGCATATCCTCGCTAAACCAAATCCCAACTCCAGCGCTAATCCTAAATCTCTTCTTATGATCCAAATGCATATTCTACGCTCAAGCCCTATGATCCCATCTTCATGAGCTAGAAATTTCCTAATAATACGATCCAATATTCGCCCCAGCACCAACCAACCTCTTCGCTAGCCCTTCATGCCCTCCCCCAGCTGCAAGATGCAGTGGAGTGACTCCGCTCGGCAAAATCCACTCACACTCAACGTCAAGGTTTGCTCCTGCAAATATGAGTCTCTTAACCACTGCTTCATGTCCATTCATGGCAGCCCAGTGCAACGGCGTCCAGCAGACGTCTGGTGAGTTGAGTGATTCGTTGAACCGTCCTGTGCTCAGTAACTTTTCCACGACCGCTTCGTGACCGTTCTTCGCAGCCCAGTGCAGAGAGGTGCGCTCCAAGCTATCACGCAGACAAGGACGCGCGTGGAAGTCGAGCAGTAACTGGATTATGATCTCGTTTCCAGTTTTGGCAGCCAAGTGCAGAGCAGTTCTCTTGAGTCCCCAGGAATCAACAAGGTTGGTGCTAGCTCCTGCCACGAGAAGTTCGTATACAGCTGCTGCGTGAGAACCGTTTGCTGCTAGTTGAAGTGGTGTCAGCCCTGATCCCCCACCGTCGTGCCAGTCCAGGTTTGCCCCTGCTGTGATGAGTATGCGGACGATGCGTTCGTGACCGTTTGCTGCGGCCCAGTGGAGAGGGGTTCGGTGGAAGTCATCTGCCTGGGCTACGTCTGCTCTCCATTCCAGAAGCTTGCGGACCACTGATGAGTGGCCATTTCGCGACGCACATTGTAGAGGGGTCCAGGAGTAGTCGTCTAGTGTGTCAACACTTGCACCGGCCTCTAGAAGGATTTGCACGACACAGTGATGGCCATTTGCTGCTGCTATATGCAGTGGTGTCTGCCCGAAAAGATTCTTTTGGTTATAGGAGTGGCCAGTGCCCAGCAGAAGTTGAACCTCAGAAGAGTTTCCGCTGCGTGCAGCTTCGTGTAAAGGGGTATTACTTCGAGCGTAACTACACCTGGGGGTTTCGTCACTAGGTTCCCAGAGTCCCGCTCCCCAGCCTATGCTATCTGGTGGAGACCCAACAGGAGGGAAACCGTCATCAGGTCGTGGTGTGAAGCACTCGATATCTGATGGTGTTGCTGTGATGAAAAGATGCGTTAAATTCAGCCCAATTTTGGGTAAGAAATAATAGAGGAAACCGTACGTGGTGGTGGTGACCCGAGAGAGGTTGACTCTTTGTGAGATTTTTGGAACCTCTCAATCTTCTGATCCGGCACGATTCGATTGCGAACTTTGAAAATCGACTCCTTCCCTTGCCTTTTTCGTTTTTCTCGAATTCTAATGATGGCTCTCATCTCCTCTGTCTTTACCTTCTTCTCTAAGCCCCAGACTTTAATTCTCGTTTTGTACTGCTTCTCTCTTTGAACCTGTTAGTAAAATTCATCTGATGAAGAGTGGGTGAGATGGACGTTGCATGAAAGTCGTATCGAGAACTCATGATCCCCTTGACGTCCGAAAGATTCAGATCCTCGTCAAAATAATGCAACTTAATCCTCTCCCTTTGAGCCCCCCACTCAGCTCGCGTGTAGACCCTCGGCTTTTTCGACTTTCCTCCATTATCCAAGAAAGAGTATGTTTGCTGCATAGACATCTTCTTGTTGCATCGAAAGGGATTCTCTGAACCAGCGGACCTCCCCAGCAGATTATGGAAGGGCATGTCTTATGTACACTCTCTTTAATACAGAGTGAGGCTGTAGAGATTTGATGGTACAGATTTTTTTCCGTGGTGGCCGGTTGGCTTAGAAAAGTGGGCTTTTTGGGGCATGTATGGGCTTTTTGGAGCGCCTTGCGGCGTAGTGGTGGAACGTGACTCACGAGTTACACACACCCTAAGAGCTTGGAGATACAGGTGTGCTACGCTACACAAAAGGCTATGTATGTAACCTGAGTGGATCAATACCGGTATATAAATTTTGCGAAAGCAAAGACCCCCAGACCCCCAGCGGTGGAAACCCGCCAAGAGGGATTTAGGTTGGCGGATCTGGTATCGGAGCTACGATAGTATACTGGTAGCCAGCAGACAGCCAGAGGTCGGCAGTGTATTGGTACGCCCTAGCGAGAAGTAAGCTGTGGCTTATCACCTCCTATCACTCGGGACCTGTGGTTCGCAGGTAGACTTGTCTTGGATCATCACTTTAATTTCGATCAGACCAATGAGAGGGGGTGTGGGTGTTCCATCGGCGCTTGGCAGCGAAATTTTATTCTTGCACACACAAAAGCCCTTTCGGGGCCTCGCCGAGAGGGCACTTTGAACAATCCCATTCTTTGCGAGTTACCGGTAACTTACTTGCTGGTATCATACAAGTACTCGAGTACGGTACCGTAGTCTACCCTCCTGTTCTTCAACGACAACTTCCTGTATCCTTAACAGTTGACGTCACTTAAATAATCCGAAGCAGACACGTGACTATGCAAAGTATGGTACGGTAGCTCAGCCCCTTCTCCTGAGTCAAGGCTTGGCGGAAGGTTGATATCTCGACAGAACTTTACATCCACTAAGTGAAGTTATGACTGGGGCCTCACTCCGCAGACGTCACTCCGGTATCTTGCGGCACCAGGCGAAGCTTGGCCCCTTCCACCTTGCTACCCTTCGGAACCTGCCTAAGAACTCACGATGAACGACCTGGGTCTCGAGTCGATACAAGAACAGGGACGTGAGGCTGAACCGTCACTCGAGGATGGGATAGAGAAAATCGATGGGGAAAGCACTAGCAGACGCCGGCGCGGCGGTGGTGTCAGGACCGGGAGCTCTGGGGAGCGGTTCGGGGGAGTGCTGGCAACAGAACAGGATAAGGTAGACGAGGCACTTATCCAGCCGAAGTTTGTTATTCAATATTCATTTTTAAGATGAGACGATCCTAATCCTGGATTTAGTATTTGGTGGATCACTTCTACCGCGCTTCCTCTTATGGCGGCGGCATTTGGGCCGCTGGCCAGTCTAACGTCTGTATGCGCGCTTGTCCAGCCATGGCTGTTACTTATTCCACCTGGAGGGAAATATACGGAGGCGAGGGCAGTCGACGATCCGGCTTGGTAAGTGATTTTTTGGTGGTGATAGGTAATATGCTTCCGGTAGGGCTGTTTACTGATTCATGTATTGGCAGCGTAGGCTCATCGCAGTTAACGCGGTGTCTCTAGCATTCGCTCTAGTCGCCAACGTTTGTCTACTATTAACATTTGCTCACCGAATACCCTATCAAATATCTCAACCGATAGTAATGCTTTCTTGGCATGACACCCTATATACTTTTATCCTCTTCCAACAGATATGTTTCTAACAGAGATAGGTACACATCTTCATTTCTATTAATAGGTCTCGTCTCTGCTGCACCCAAGCACCTCCGGCTCCCCCGCAATGAATATGTCTTTTCTCAATCTTACTATTATGGCATACTATCTGCAGCGCTATACTTTATCGTAGCCACTTTTCTACTAGTAAACTATTTCAATAGCGTAATACTAAAACGCTACCCGCCAATCTTCAGCAAACCAACCCTCTCGCAGCGAGCCTTGATGCTCCAGACCATAAGTCTCACCTTCTACCTTGGCATCGGGGCGCTAGTCTTCAGCAAGATCGAAGGATGGGAGTATGTCGATGGTGTCTACTGGGCCGACTACACCATCCTAACCGTCGGCCTAGGCAGCGACTTCAAGCTAGAGACCACCCTCTCAAGAGCCCTGCTAATCCCATATGCTATTAGTGGCATAATAGCCCTAGGTCTAGTAATCGGCAGCGTCCGCTCGCTGGTTCTAGAGCGTGGCTCGATAAAAGTGCAACGCCGAGCGATCGAGAAAGAGAGAACGAAATGGATAAGGCGACTAGAAGAGCAAAAACGTGAGCGAGAGGAGAGCTCATCTCAGCCTAAAAGTCATGAAGAAAGACTCCGCGATGAATTCTACCTCATGCGCAGGATTGAGCGAACCGCTATTGCAAAGAGTAAATGGACCTCCCTCGCCACTTCTTTGATGGCGTATCTGTTCCTCTGGTTGGGCGGCGCCACGGTCTTCACGTTCTCGGAACGGCGTCAGGAATGGAGCTACTTCGACGCTTTATACTTCTCTTACGTAACGCTCTTGACAATCGGATACGGCGACCTCTACCCGCAGTCCAATGCGGGAAAGCCATTCTTCGTGGTCTGGACGATGATCGCCGTGCCCGCCCTTACGATCTTGATATCGAATATGGGCGACACGATAGTGGAAATGATCCAGAAAGCCACATTATGGGTCGGCGCGATGACAGTCCTGCCGTACTCGGACTCTAACATCTCACTCACTCGGATGTTCAATCCGATGAAACGCACCAATGAAGAAATCCGACTCGAGAAATCGGCTATAACCACCAACACCCCCCCAGAGCGGGAACCAAGCTTACAAGAAGGAAAAAACGACCAACTACTAAAGCGACTAGCGGTAGAAATACGCACGCTGACAAAAGACATGACCAGTAATCCGCCAAGGAACTACTCCTATGAGGAGTGGGTGCGGTTCTTGGGATTACTTGGGATTGCATGGAATGAGGGGGACACGTGGAACTGGTTGGGTGAGGGAGGTCCGTTGGCGAGTCTTTCGAGTGAGACCGAGTGGCTTCTGGACAAGATGTGTCAGAAGTTGGAGATGGATACCCAAAGGTTGGGTGAGAGGGAGGGTTAGGGATGTTCATGAACCACAAAGGGGATAACCGCCTGTAAGATGTAGGCAGGGGAAGGGGTGTATCACCTTTGGCGTTCTGTTTAATAATTACTTTTTTTTTGGTTTTATATGTTTGTGCTTAGTACAGTGTATATTTTGAGGGATTCCGGGACTTTCCTTTACCTTTTTCCAACATGATACGTGTTCGTTACTGTAAAGTGGAGTGCCAAACCACCAGCCCCTGCAAAACGGACAGTTCCAAAGTGACAATTCCCAGCGATTATGTACAATGCCTCATTAAAGGATAAAAAAAAAAAAAATTTTTAATTTTTTAAAAAAGAAAGCAATTGGAATTTTAACATCGACCAGAAAACCACCCCTCGGAAAATGAAACCCGAATCAGAATTAAGCTCATCATTATTCTTTTACCCGTACCGTACAACAGAGTGCATTAATAATAACTATATAGGACTCCATATAAAGAAGTGCAAAGCCCCTCCCCACCACCCCACACCACCACTACCACCACCACTACCAACTCGGCCAACACTCCCCCCCCCGCCCCACCCCACCCCTTTCACAATTTCTAGCAGTTCCACGAAACCTTCCACGTTATCCATTGGTTCGATAACGCATCAAGAAATTTTTTGTCAATTTTCAACAAGCATCCATCCGTGGTCTCGGAGTGGGGCGAAAAGTGAAAATAAATGCTTTGGGTGTTAAAAAAAAGAGAAAAAAGGGGAAAGAAAAAAAAGACTTTGATCTAGTGCTTTGATAATAATAGTCGGTTTCCGGAATTGGAATATATAGGGGGGAGTTGGGTTAAAATGATAAGGGTATCATGGCGCATTAGATAGAGAGCAAGTGTGAATGGGTGAGTGGGGGGGGGGGGTATGTGATCGTTCTTCTAATTAGGCAGGAAGGCTGGAGTATTGGAAAAAACTATTCTCGGAACTCCCAACCAACTCCCTTTCCTTGGTTTGTGTGGATTTATATATCGTACCTGTAACTCTCTGAATTTTTGCCCTTGTGATCGGGGACGACGGCGAAGCCTGAGTTAAAAACGGACGGAAATAGCTCAACGAACTGCCCTGAGAGCTCGAATAATCGGTTCTTGTACTAGGGTGTTGGAGTTGCCTCTCGTGCTAAGGCCTAACGTTCTTTTCTTTTCCTTTCTTTTCCGTCTCGGAAAGTTGGCTTTTTTGGCATGTTTTCTATCTCTTTTTCTAAGGAGGAAATTTTGGGCTACTAGCACATGCCCCCCCTGTTCGAGTTCTTACGGTGCATGAAGACTACATTGTTGGAAAGCTTATACCGTATCCTATCATCTTCTCTATTGCTTATCAAATATTGCAACCACCACAGCTTGCCACACAAAACAATTACGGTACACAGCAGAAAACTCCAAACGTAAATGATCGTAAAGCCATATCGTCATCATCGAACCATATACCAGGGTCCAACGAGTAAAACCAGCAAAAAAGCACCGAACCTAACCGCAAAACACATTTCCAGGACACCCAGTAGCAAGCCCATAAACGCTAGAACCGTACCCTGCAATCTCAAAAATAGCATTAATTACCCCGCCGAACCCTTCACCGGCCATCATTCCTGCGGCAATAGTGTAGCCAAACATATCGAATGTGGCAGGATTCCTCTTGGACCAGACGTAAGCAAAGATAGCTCCAACCGCCATAGCAGTAGATAATTGTGTTTGCGGAAGGACGAAAGCGAGACCCATGCTCATAAAGTTGGGTACGTATGCGCGGTACTTCTCACGGTGTCCTGTCAAGAAGTTGTGTCTTGCAACAACTACGACCACTGCTAGGATGGCAGATGAAACAGAGAAGATGATGGAGGATCTCGGGATCGGTAGGGTTGGGTTTGTGGCGGCGACTGCAACGGCGCGCCAGGCTGCGGCTGACGGGGCGGAAAAGGCGCATTTCTCGGCTCCAAGATCCAGAACGCAGGGGTAGGCCTTCATAAACAGAAGAAACATGCTTGGGGACATGAACATTGCGACTACGGAACCTATTGCTTGGGCATACCATTGCAGAATCGGTGGGGTGCGGAGGAGGAAGCCAACCCTGAAGTCGGACGTGAGATCGGTACTTTGGGATGCAGCTCCCGATGCGATGGCTCCTCCGATAAGATTTAGTCTTTCAGCAGCAGCTTGCGGGAGACCAACACCCGAAGTTGCACCGCCAAGGATAATCTGGGAGGCCTTCGCAGCCGTGGTTAATGGGGTAGCATCCGTTACTCCTGTGCACTGAATCACCAAGAACGAGAATAGGAAGCCTAGCAGAATGGCGAGCAACGATATACCAACGTTCAGGCGATATTGTAGGCCAAGGACAATGCAGGTTGCAACGATAGTGACGATTAGCCCGGGACCCCATTGCCAGAGTTTGACCTGTTCGTCCTCTGATGCGGGGTCTTCAACCATATGCTCCATCTCAATCTGGGAATGTTTTTCGAGGAATGGGCTCTTTGTACCGAACTTGCTTACGCCCGTGTTGAGGCCCATTGCAATTCCCTTCCAGACTGACCTGAGAGCAAACCAGATTAATTTGTAATGCACGAGAAGCTCGGCGAAGGATGCAGCAATCATAACAAGCACACCACTATTGATCATTAGCCATGAGGACCAGAGGCGCTACAACGGGATACATACGGCCAGAGAAGCCAGTAGCGAGGTGAAGGATGGTTGACAGGATCCTTCAGGTTGAAAGAGTTGAAGCTAACTAAATCCTTCCATTTGTCGTACCCTGGATCTCCCTCCGAAAACATTTGAACACCGTATGCCATACCCTTAGATACGAGTGTAGGACCAATGATACCTAACCCCCGTTAGACAATTCACTCAGTATGAAAGGATAGTCGGGGAAGCGTACCCCAAGCAAGGACGGAACCAGCAAAGAACGAAATAGCAGTGTTAAGACCAACAAGCATTCCACTCCCGATCAATGCAGGAGTCCATTCAAAGAACCATCCCCAGTTCTCTACGGCAAGGGCCTGATTTTGGTACCCAGACCAGATAAAGAACCAAGTGAAGAAATGCCAATCCCACAGAACACCGGGGATATAAGAAGACCCGACACGGAAGATAATGCCGGAGAAAAATGTGATAACTAATACCTTAATCTTCCTCTTCGAATCCCTTCCTGCAGATCTAGAAATAGAGTGCATAGCGCGGATGGCCATTGCCACGGCGGTCGCGGTGGGGAAGAGGAGCCTCAATTCTCTCGCAGTATAGATGATGAAAAACTTTCGTACTTTTATACCCCAGTCAGCTAATGTACCTATTAAGCGAAGGGCAGATCAAACATACAAGGGGTAGCGAAAAATAATCCATAATATGCCGAGACAATGGTGAAAGTGAGCAGACGGGGAAAGTCCGACACAGGGTCCTTGAGTAATTTCAATTGGTACAGAGCCGGGATTGCGGTCACAAAGATACCACCAAGACCGCCGGCAGCAGTAGAGGTAGTCTGGACAATGGAATTCTCCTTGGGCCCGAACGAGCCACCAAGAATGGGGAAGTTCTGACCGAAGGTTTTGCTAAATGCTCTCAAGATACCAAAACCAAAGACAGCCCCAAGCAAACTCCCTGAAAAGGTGAACCCAACTTTGAGGCCTTTTTTTCATCACAACGTCAGTCTATATTTGTTTCCCTTTCTGATTGTTTGTCATGGAAGGGGCGTACTCACCTAGGTAAACGTTGGAGGCATTGACTAGCCCTCCCAAGATACACCCAACAATAACCGCACGAATAGTGAGAATCTGTGAGTGAGTTTCTTCCGGAACGCCCTCGAGGACAGCAAATGGGATGTAGGGATCCCACTCGGGCTCAGACACGATACTATCGACTTCATCCCTCGCCTCGTGTTTCTCATCGAGATCATTTTTCTCATCGAGATCATGTTTCTCATCGAGATCATGTTTCTCATCGAGATCATGTCTCTCCTCCCCCGGGGGGGTGTCTAAGCCCCCCCTGATCTCATATATGTTGGAACTCATTCTCTTCCAGCGAATCCTTCTTAATAGCCTCTCGGAACTCAAAGGTAGAATTGATGTTGGGGTTGGAGAGGGGAGGAGGAATTGAGGGAAGAAAGAGAGGAAGGAGGATAGGAATTTGGGCCATTGACTTCTTATATGTAAACTCTCTCGCTCAGAGTAGCAGTAGTTCCTTTAGGGACTGCCGAGCGAGGTGTTTATTGGAGTTCCCACGATAATAGATAGGAAAGGGGCAGGGAGGGTGTGGCTGCGTGATCCCGTCCGTAGTGACAAGCTACGGTATCTCTATCCTTACGCTGCTAGCACGCAACGGTAAGAATGCCCGAGAGCCGGCTAGCTGCACGCAATTCTGCCCGGTCTGTCGCTCCAATTTCTCGGCGTCGTTGCGACAGCTTCATGCAAGTCACTTGCGTCTCTCATAACCCCTTCTCCTCTTCCTATTTCTCCTATTGCTCCTCCTCCCACCACTAGTGCTGCACCTACTACTAACCCCCGCATGAAGGATAAAGCAACATCACAGGACTCTACACCTGGGCTTCACTCTGTTAGGCCTCGCTCAACCAGATGCCCCCCTAAACTGTAGAAACTCTCGGGCAGCATCCAACTCTCATATAAAAGCACCCTTTGGGCTAGGAAGCAAGGGTATTTGGGTTTGTACGGAATTTGAATGCACCTCGTCCCCTATTATTATACAATTCACGCCGTTAAATGGTATTCCTACTATCCCCAAAAGAAAAAAACTAGGGAGAAAAGGCCAGAAGAATACTGGGACTGGGTGACAAACCAGCTCGGCCGCAGGTTTTCTATCCCTTGAACCCAATGATGAATACAGTGGGGCTACCCCCCTTGAAGCATTTACCGTGCAGTATCTTCTCTCCGATTTTATATCGTATCGACACCGTCCTTGCTACCTCGGCCCCGGGAGGGGTTATTCGCCGTTTTTTCTGTGGCTTGAGTAACTAAGTTGTGGGTATAGTCTCAACCCTCCATCCCTAACTGCCAAAAATCTAAATAATCTGCCCGGTACAACGGGTGGTACAGTACAAGACAGCAGTTGGGGTTTTGGCAAAGAAATTTGGGACTCACATTCAATAGGGGCTTTATTCATAGTTAACAAAAGGAGAAACCTCCGAACCAGCTCATGGCCCCTACAGCATTCAGTCCGAGAGGTGAGCCAACTTCAAACCGGCCATCCCACAGGCTAGCACATCTAGAAGGCACCAAAGCCATTGTAGAAGGTTTATACGGGACAGCGAGGCATCCAGATCACCAAAAACCTGGAGAGCGGGGGGTGGCTATATGGTCGGGGCCAATATCAAGTTTCTTCATACTTCCAGACAAGTGGCAAGTGACTGGCCACGGCGATCAAGGGAGCGCGCGCGGCACCGCAAACAACCCTGAAAGCGGAGATTGGAAGGGAAAAAACATAGGAGCCTTAACTGGATTGCATAAAATAAAAAGTCCTGATATTGGCGGAGACAATCTATCCTGTGCAAGTATCACGGACTTTCTTCCTGTTGGCCTGCTGTGCCCATGTCTTGGCATGCCATCCCCAACAGTATGAGCACCAGATGAAATTCGGAGGGTTGGCCATCCAAGGGGCCGGGTGTGGCTGTATGTCACAATCATGAAATCCCGACCCGAGTGTGTGTAAACCAATAGGAAGTCCAATGACTTACCCCTGCATCAAAGCCAATTTCAACCGGCTAGTCTAATCCACGGTTGCCTACCGAACAAAAGTGCGTATTACAGCCACCTTCTCTTCCCGGACACTTCACCATCTCAATCCAGGGAGCAGAAAGTAAGAAAGGTGGGCATCATCTATGGTACCGGTAGCATTTCTGGTGTGTATCACAAAGAGCCCAAGATGGCACAATTCGATTCTTACCGCAGTTGACAGATGAACCCCCTGGAGGTACTTGACACGACTTTCAAGCAAAGAGAGGGTAGAGTGGGCGTTACAGGTATCCGCCTGGATCCTTCCCAGGACATCAGCGAGGGTCTCCCATGATTAGTTTCACCAATTTCTTTGAGTTGGCTGATTCGAAAAGTCTACCATTACTCTCGTGGCGAGCACGTATGGGTGCAAGTATTGAATACATACTCTTAGCGGTTTTTTTTTTACAGAACTATACATAATCAATGCCTGTGATTGGCCTTGTCTTCAGAACGATACTCAAAGGGAGCAGTTCACGACAGCAGTGGGATTCCTCTTCATCGTGCACATTATCTCTAAGCACCCACACCCGCCGATTCTCTAGGTCCAGGAAATGCTAAGATTTCTGGAAACCTTTGGAACTGGAGGGGGACGAAGGGCAACATCGGTGCACGCCCCTCTCATGATCTGCTAAAGCACTTTGCGCAGCTAGAAAACAGTGTAGAGTGAGGATAGGAATTTCAACCCAAGCCAATGCAAGGAATTATGACGGAAAAAAGGCTCCAAACTATCGGCCTAACATTCTGGGGTTCGGGATTTGCTTTGGAGGGGTGACCCGGTCCCCTGCTCACCTTTCTATAATGCTGCATTGTTTCTACTTAATGTTAACTGACCTTTTAGTTTGCGCGATAAAAAGATATCTGCACTCTGGCAACATCAGATGCATAACGGAGCAGAACCCCGCTAATATTTTGTGTCCCTTGGTCCGTCGGTGCGTGAATCAAGAACACAACACCTGACGGATTATCGGATACAGTCTCATCTCGCTGTACGGATGGCCAAAATCAAAATCAAAAAAATCCAAGGAATTTGTCCGGGACAGCGAACAATCCGGGAGAGCGAGTTAGGTTTTAGTGCAAAACAATTTAGAATCCAGGGAATTTCATCCGGGACAACGGGGGCTCCGGTAGAGCGAAATCCGGGGCAATCGGGTGCCCCTGTCTATCAGAGGGGAATAATCGGGCTAAACCAAACTCGTACCCTCCCTTCCTCCCTCTTCCCCACGATGGCCCCATACCGGTAACAAATGCGATCAACCCCCGACAACCACTATATTCAACGGTCGAATGAACGAAGGATATCAAGAGGTAGCTAAGTTGATATAAATCACGGAGCTACTGTACCTATCTCGTACACAATAGAGGCATTCAGCCCGGGCTTGAAAAACGTTTATGCAAGTTTTCCGACTTTGGGGTGTGTAAGGCCTTTTTAGCGGCACTCCTTAGATGCGCTATGGGGATAGGCGGAATATTTGCGCTAGCTTGGCTTGCCCCGGACAGCAATGCCGTTGGGACTGAAAGCCGGGATGGTACTGCGCCGTCTTTCTACGTTGTTCGAGAATTTGCTGCATTACTTGCATACAAATCTGGCAGATCAACTCAAAATTTGACACCCGAAAAACTCTTTTTCGACCCCAGGGCTAGATACCGCTAACATCACCATAATAATATTATCACGAGACCATTACAAGAGCAAAAAATGACAGAACGATCGGTGAACCTTATATCTAAAATGTGCCTGGAACCAGGGGAGGACGGATATTACCATCCTTTGCCAGGATCGAGAATAGAGATTGAGGGGAAAGGGGTGAGAGGGGGTGAGAGGGGGGAAAGGAGCGAGCGTCCTTCGTCCTAGTTAGCTACATTACAGAAACGCTCAGAACGAAAGGTACCTCTCGGCGTAACACCAATTATACCTATATACACCAGTTCGCTCTCCATCAATAGCCTTCCGATCTTCCTCTTGCCCACCACCTTCCAGAGATTACCCACGTTGTCTATCGTAGGGGAAGTCGTACTGTAAAAGTACCGGTACCTCCCCTTCAATCAGAACCCTGAGGAGAGCAGAACCGAGAGCAAATATAATATATCATGAACTGATTGGATGTGAAAAATTTCACGTTTCGCACCTTTACACTTACCGGCATAAACCTGAGGAGTAGAATACCGTAAGAACGCTAACAGCCGGACCACATGCTAGGTAGTTAAATTAGGGTGAATCATGCAAAGCCGATAAGGCACTACCAGTATCAGTTTCAGTATTTCTTGGCAGTTGCTTGAGGAATGTTTCTGCTGTCTTCACTGACATCTAATGCTACAGAATTCTTCTCACTATTAACAAGACCGATATCTCCTATCCACCAATTCTTTATTTCCCCCCGTGATAAATCCTATCCCAATCCCTTTAATCAAGGCTTTATAATCCGCCGACTTATAGGAAGAAAAGAGAGCCCGAAAACACAAAATTTCTTCCAAACATCACTGCGCCGGAAGATATGAAAGACCAGGTTAAATGTTAACACATCCGCATGGACTATTGAAGCCTTATAACAGACTTTATTTTTATTTTGACTATTGAGTTACAACTCTGCCTTTATTTGATGAATTGCATGTAAGCCGACCCAATCCACTCCCAGTCCTATCAAAATGGTCCCGACCATAGAATCAAGATTCCCCCCCACCCACCCCCATTTCCTATATTCCACGATATCAACGCTCCCCCCCCCCCCGCTTAATACACTGTGATGCTTACGCATTCCCACAATATTGATATCGTCTTCCGTCTTAGCTAAATAATCTATCTACGACTCTAATCTCCGACACTCCCGCGTTACAAGCTCAAAACGGACCTCATGAAACACGGACCGATTATTATCCGAGTTTCTTACGGGATCATACGTACCGGCACCGTACATGACTAAAATTTCAGTACTGCACTTTGGTGGCACAGTACCGTTGGGCAAGTTACTAGTACTGCACACCTATAATAGGAAACATGATAGCAATACTGTACTCTCTACTCGAGTACTCGAGTATTCCTCCAGGCCTCGGTCAACTCCGAAGGCCCCCAACCCCCTCCGGGTTCGATACCGGTACACTTATTAGGAGAAAGAGGGGGAAAAAAGATAGGTCTCTCTGGGTTCTTATTGCTCGACGGAAGATTTACATTTCTGCCAGAAAGGGCCGGTTGCGGCGTGATCTAGGCTGAAATCACTTTGAAAGCCCCCTGCTCTGCGGCACTTGTACTAAGTTAACTACGTATTAGATGATGGTGTCGGATCATATGTCACCTCGGTAGGTATGTCGGGAGACTGCTGGGTACAGTACAGTATTGTGCCCAGACGGTGTATCATACTAAATAGCACGTTCGGGTACTAAGAAATACCTATCGACCCCACACGATTAGATCTTGGGGAAGAGGTTCCTAATTAGTCTCCGAGAATTCGCTTGAACTCCAACCCTTTCCTAAAGTCTCCAGAATGGGATGCAAATGGGTTGCTCGGTTATGGTATAACTTAAGGCTTCGCGAGGAGCACAGGTTGCAGGAACTGCCGTCGTCCAGGCTCAAGAAGAGGCCTTGAAAGAACGGCTTATGCTCTCTGATATTCTCTAGTCTTGAATTCTATAATGATTGCTTTTTCTCCTTCAGGGAAACTTACCAAGCAAAAGACCATACCAGAGTAGACTAGTGCAAACCCCCCCGCTATCATAGTTTTGTACAATATGCCTGCCTATTTACCCGTTCTTTCCCCCACTGTAACGGCCCTGCAAAACAGTAATAGACTTGTCGACACTCCTTGGAAACTGACCATCCATTCATCCATCCATCGCCTATGCTTTCTTCGCAGCCGCTTTCCAATCCTTAATGTGATCAGAGATTATCTTTGCAGATTGCTCTGGGGTGTGTTGTCTTCCAAGAGCTTCAACGAAATCTCCCTCAGGATCTGAATGTCTCTGAAGAAATAATCCCACCCCTCTCGAGAGGTTAGGGTTATGGTAGTATTGTTAGCACAAAACTAGGACCTCCTTTCTTAATTTGGTAGACGGTTGGTCAGATGTAATTAAAACTGCTACTGTAGAGCAATCCCACAAGCACTACAGATAAGAGACATGGGGAGATAGCACTTGTCGTTCCAGCAAAAAAGACATGCGGGGAAGCGGTACCAAAGATAACGTTAAACTTAAAAAAGACGTACCCATGAGATAGAAGTAAATCGAGTGATCCACCAAGTAATCCTGGCCCGGCTTGATTTCCGGCGGAGTTGAGAAATAAACACGATAGGACTTGCACGTTTGCTTGATTTGATCGTAAGTACCTGCGATAGTTAGAGTCGCTTTTAGTAGGATATTTCATGACAGGCCAGCTAGTTTCAAAGTACCAATCCCCCGCCAGTTCCCCACCACGTGCACAGCCTGGCGATGTGCTGGAGTACCCGGATACCAGCCAGGGGATAGAAAAGCGAGAGGGCAGGGGCTCAAAGGGAATTGGGGTGAGCCGGGGAATCCGGCTCTAGCGAATACAAAGGATACAAGAGAGCCCCCAGATAGAACTTACCTGTCAAACCGATAAGGTCTGGATGAAACTCGGCCAAATACTCCTTCATCTAGAACACCGATCAGTTATATTGTTGTCAGAATACCGCATTGCGCCAGAATCCCATGCAGATTGTGGTACCCCCATTTTACTGGATTGGCAATAGTAGGGACAACCGGAGTACTAACCACTGGGGGTGTATCCCTGGCCGGATCACAAGTAATGAACAAAGGGCTCATTACATCACCGTGCTCCTTCTTGACCACTATAACCCAAACAGAATTAGCGAATCGAAATGCAAATTATGCATCAATGAGAAGCAAAATAAGGCCATAGAAAGGGCCGGTGGGTGTTAGGGCTAAACCGATAAGAATATCTCAAGGGCAGCATCGCTCATAGAGCCGCGTGTCCCTATTGGTGGCGCAAAAGCGGAATAAAGGGACGGGTACCGGTTTCGCAGGCCAAAACAGCACCAAAGTATATCCCGCAGATGTGATTTCAACAGGCGCGAGATAGCAGATCACGGAAGCGAATAAGAATTGGCCCCCAAAGCAAGAGAACCTCAGGGGAAGTGAGCGTACCGACTTACGATCAATCATAGATGCCATTTTGTCAAGCTCCTCCGGGCATATATCCGGACAATGTGTGAACCCAAAGTACACCTACAAAGTTTAGCATTAACATCAAAGCTAACGACCTAGAAGGCTAGGAGGGAAAGCAGTTTCTCCCTCTCGATGTACTTACCAACATATGTTTACCCCTCCACTCCTCATCTTTCCTCTCCTTGCCATTGTGGTCGAGCAAATTTAGCGGACCACCAACCTTCGGCCTTCCAACACCCTTCGACATTTCTGCAACCCTCTTCCGTTCCATTCGAGCTTTCTCATTGCGAAAGTAGATCGTCAACCCGACACCAGCAGCGAGGAATAAAATCCCAGACTTCCATGAAAAGGGCTACAAGCAATTCCGCAAAAAAAAAAAAGTCAAAACCCAAAGAATCAGCTGATGAATTCGTAGAGAAGCGAGATATGGGGTGGGGTAAACTAACACCACTGCGATACCGAGATTTTGCCTGTTCAACCGTTTTGTGGCCAAGTCTTCTCGAAGATGTGTGAAAGCCAGACCCGCCGCCGGCGCCCTTGGTGGAGAGCGCCTGAGACAGTGACGTAGTTCTCACAGGAGACGCAAATGATCTAATGCTCGAACCGATTGCTGAGCTCCCCGACAGGCGAGCGAGAAATGGGGACCCCATTGCTACTCTCTTCCTGCTAGAGTTGCGGGTGAACTATGGCGAGATAGAATGGGTTGCAGATTTGGTGAATGTGGGATTGGCTGGTGGGGAGGAGCGCAATTGGTGGGATGTTGGGAGTTGGGCGACTTCTTCGTGTTACCGGTAGTTTTGCATCTGCGGCTCTGCTGGAGTACCTTACCTGCAGAACCGTGCTCGAGTGCTGTATCATACTGTTCAACGGTATCAAATCAGGAACCACAGGACTCAATTTTCTTGGCCCTTCAGTATTGAATGGAAATTCATTCTAGTGCTCTACTATATTATACACCCCAGTATATAGCTTTGAATTCAAATTTTCTAAGTAGTCACGCCCTAAGCCATATTTCCCTATTGGAAGTATGATACCGGGAGAGTGTTTATTAGTGGCAAACACTGGCTTTATCATTAGACACATTTACCCTTAGAACAAGTCCAGGATGGAGGGCCTTCCTTTCCCCACCTTTTCCCATCCTCGGCACGTAACAGGAGGCTTCTGCTATCATGAACTAAGAAACCCTCATACCAGCAACATTTTACTTGATATTACTGATCAGAGCGGGGCTTCGGTACAAGCACCTAACTATCATACAGCAAAGACTAGGATAATTAGACCTCATGCCAGGGCGTCCAGAACTCCTTTCTTTAGGTTAAGGGGCGGGAAACACAGCGAAGAAAGGTGCCTCCCACGTTGGACAGCCGCACCGCGAGCAGGATGGAACACCGTTGGATTTCCTGGGTGCGAGCCACCCAACTGCAGAGAGAATATTATATTGTGATACAACGTAAATGCCGCAATGCTCCATTTTGTCCTCAACCCCACTAATGTACTGTACAGTTCATTCCCTACAACTCAATGAGAGTGGTTGCTTGTATCATATCATAATATATATTATATCCAACAACATTAAGGGCCTTTTTGTCAAAAATCGGACCATTCCGTCGGGCGACCGTTTCTGCTGTGAAAGTGGCCTTCTCTCCATTTTGAAATGGAAGGAAAAGAGTCATTTGTGGTGCGGGGGAACGGAAGGGGACCGTTGTACAAGCACGGTATCCAAACAGGCCCTAAAATTTTTAGCCCCCGCTAAGCCAGATAAAAATAAAGATAGAACTGATCTTACTAGAAGAGAGGCAATCTCAGCGTCCTGGCGCGAAGTCCAATTTTTCCTATTCTTATGGTATCGTACCTTAGAAACTTGAACGACTTAACCAAGAGCTATGCCATCAGAGTTGCCTCCCCTAGTAAAGTCCAGTGTTTTTTGTCCCGGAAAATTCTCAAAATACCCTTCTTGGATACAGGCAGGGACCTGACATGCCCTACACAACTACGACACCCTCGAAAGTTGTTTTTTATTTCAAGAAGATCATATGGTTGATCCCTTCCTATACCAGAACACCCCCCAAATGACTGTTTCTAGAATTCTCATACAAGGAAATATTGAGGATAGCCATAATTCTTGAAAAAGTTGAGTACAATTACTTCGAGCAAGATGCAAGTTACTCGTGAAGACCAAAAGTATCCAGCGACCTTGGCATATTTTCGGCCTAAAGCAATACAGTTCCAAGACTTCTTGGTACTTTTGATTTTCACAAGTTCTAGTAGCAGTGTCGTTTGTCGCTTATGGTCTAGGAGAGGCTACAAGTATTGGATTTGGCGAGCAGAGCTATTAGTCCTCTGGAGGTCGCCTATTCTTTTAAAATTGAATTGGACAAGTAGGTTAAGTGGTGCTATGGCAGCTATGCTGTGCTAAAGTACAGGAATCGAGTAGACAATGATCCGGTCATGTGGGGCACCTTAGACCTTTGTCTCTATCTGAGAGAGCCTTCTGAGAGTTTTCCGCTCTGGTTTTTTTTTTACACGTCTTATAAGAGCTGGGCAGATCTTTTTTCGCAGAGTTTTTCGCCCCCCGCCTAAGCAGGGAACCCCCGACCACACAGCTCACAACTCCGCTGCTTGAGCTTTCCCGGCAGGGGTTCCCTAGCAGGAAGCGGGGATGTAAAGCAAAGAACCATGTTACAATAGTGATCGCTAGTGTGAGGCTAGCAAGCACACCGGAATTACGCCAGGCAGAGCAGAGATGCTTGTTATGCTTTGTCATAGAATAAATAGCCTCTCGCCACCACCAGGTTCACCCCGAGTGATGGCTGATGATATACGTCCATTAAAAACCAGAGATTTTGAGAATCACGCAGCGCATTTGGGATTGGCTCAACCCGCTCAATGCCAAATATTTCCTTAGAAAAGGATTAGTACTGAGTTCTGAATATGCGACCCCGCCGCCACCTGCCCGCTCCGGATATAGGGCTATGTAAAATGCGAGGCGAAGAACAGTAGAAATAGTAGAAGATTTTTTTTAAGGAAATAGCAAGTAATAGAAGAAATAGCATGGGACAGCAGGTGACCTCCCTTGTTGGTGAGTGGGCAGTGAATAAAGGGCTGTTTTCCCAGAAGCATAGCACGTGCATGGATTAGTAAGGAGGGAAACAGAAACGGGCTTCACAGCTCAGCACTCGCGGAGCATAGAGCTCGTATCATACAGGGGAGTTCGAAGGGCTCCAATCCAAACTCCATTAAAATAGTTTTCTCGTATGATAACTTGAAGAATAAAAAGATCGCAGATGGAGCACTGAACGGGGTGAGAGAGTTTTGAGGTGAATATCATGGAAGGGTTACAGTTCACAAGCCCACACCCGTCTCCCGTCCTCATGAAATACTCGGCTACAATTTGCTAAACACACCTCAGGCTATTCTCGTGAACTGCACCGCAATTTCTGTATATACCTCTCTTTCTTCCCTCCGTGGGCAGGAATGCCCCGTCTTTCACAAATCAAGTCCATATCAACGAAATTTCAGGCGGTTAGTTCGTGTGGAGCGGACGGTAATAGGGTTTAAAGATGTAACCTCTTCCTTATCTTTTCTAAAATTTCCCCCGGACATTTTTTGCCCTAGAATCGAGTGAGATCTATGAGTCGTTGTTCCTCAGGTCTTCAGACTAGAAAGGGGGCCCAACACCAAAAAAACACCACACTTCTACGATATCGTACCCCCGTTCAAGTTTGGCCCTCCGCCATGCACCGATATATGACATTTAAGATAGCAGCCTAGAAGTTATGTAGCGAGGTTAGTTGAATATAAGTAGTTATTGTATGTCGGAATGTGTGTAAGGTGGCACATCGTGGGCTGAGTGCCCAAGGGAGACTCACTGCCTACTGCTGTATATACATAGGTAGAGGAATTGGCACGTAGTGGGATAAGTATGCATTTATAGATATCCCGGTTTGTTTGCATGAACGTTTGCGGCCGCGAGAAGCTTTTTTTTCCTGAGCACACCAGCAGATTCCTCTTCTTACACCCCTCGTTAATCAATCAACATGCTCTTCTCAATTCTTCTGGCTCTTACAACACGAATTATGGCTCCCCTCTGCTTATCCGACTGGAAGAGGCAGAATATTAAGTAGCATCCCAGGAGGCTTTTTGTCTACCTAAGTTGCACAGTTCAGGTATTCATGGTTTATTGTCTACCAACTGACGTGTCTTGAGGAAGAGGCTTGAACCTATAGATCTTGTTCTCTTTTCTTCTCATTCTTCGTTCATACGAGGGGTACGTGCTGGCGATTGTGCTGAGCTGTTTTCTTCTTCAGGTATCATACCGGCAGGCCCACTTGGTTGGTGTCGCGGCACAGGGGGGCTTAGGGGCTTCGAGTTCGATTCCCCTTGAGACCTCTTCCCAGGCGATTCCTCGAGGGAAAATAATTCCCCACGGTGAGGGATGAGAAGTGAGGAGCAAGTTATTGAACAGTGTCCTGGCTTGTTCTTATCTAGTCTCGCCCTAGGCCGTGCCCACTGTCTCGGGATATTTTGAAGCCAGGAGAAGGGAGCACCGTGGAAAAGTGAGAAACTTCCCTCTATAGGTAGGTGATATGTTAATTTTATCCCTCCATGTCTATCTTTCACAATGTCATAGGCACTACTCCGAGGGTAGCATCTGGAGAATGCGGGACCACGGTCGACCCTTTTATAACCATTAAGAGTATATTACCAAATACTCCTCTCCTCGATTACCCATATTGGTTTTATGTCTTTGCTGCTTTGTGGTGCCGGGAGTGGATAGAAGGTTGAGCTATTCCCTAGGGCAATAGTGCCTTAAGGTGCAGGATAGCTACACTGTGAATCTAAAGGAACAACCGATCGATATTCCCTGGGTATGTGATGACTCTTACTGACTTTTTAATATCGATTTTTTAGAAGTAATAGCTCACATACTCTCCTCGAGCTCAGTCTAGTACTTGTCATCACTTGCCGCAGGCTACTTCGGTGTCATAATCCGAGGTCTTTAGATCTTCAACAGGTGGGCTAGCGAAAAAATGAATAATTTTAGGGCGGTGATGGCGGCCCTGGCGGGGGGCATACACCTCCCTTCCCCCCTTTTTTCTTTTTTCTATACGATCTTGATATTTAGTTTTTCGCCAGCAAATTCGACACCATACTCCTGATGGCTCGCCAAATAAACAAATTTCAGAGCTCTTCTGTTCCCCCCCGCTCCCTCGAGGCAAACTGACACCTGTACTCTGTCACAAAATTCCTACAGTACACTGCAAGTACTGTCGAATAACTTCTCTTCTAGTAAAAATCCTTTGATTCTCCATTTTTTCATTGAAGGTCACTCGGCAAACCTGATAGGACTCAATCATATCCGTAACCGAGGCTCCTCCGTGGTGCAAAAATATTATGGGGATACAAGATCCTGAGATGGTAAAAGGCAACGGTTTTAATTTGTAGGCCCATACCCCATTAGAACATATCACAAAATGATATATTTGCTCGAACCTCTATCATCAATCCTCACCACGAGCCACGTATCATATTACCTGAGCGGAATATAACAGCTCTACAACGTCCTTCCTGATAGCCTTGACTTCTTCTCCCGATCACTCATATACTCAAGACATCATCAGGAAAAGCAACTACAACATATATCGAGAATTACCAAAGTATACGCGTATGGTATTATCTGAGGTTTCTAAACCCCACCCCCCAACGGAGTAGAAACCAAATCGCTGACCGTGAGAGCCCATGGGAGGGACGCCAGTATTTTCATTGGGCGAGTGACAAGCAATGATCATGACACGAACCACACGATCAGCTTTTTGCAAAAGACTTCTCAATCCGAGTCAGATCATTTAGTGCCAAAAACGGACTCAAACCCCAATGTGCCCTGGGAAAGGTATTTCGTGGAGAACGGGATCCCAGCCCCGAAAGCGGAGGATGCCCTGCCAAAAGACTTGATTGAGGATCTATCACCGCCAGAACCATGCTCCCACTGCACTGGCCCACTTGGGATATTTTTCATCAAAACTGGGGTTATCCATGGATCAGTGTGAGTGTGCCATGATTCTGCGCCTGCCACCAACGGTGGGGGGTCAGGTGAGAAATTAGAAGTGGTCAGGAGAATGCTAGAGCCTATCCGTTTTTTACGGATCTAAGCGTCCACACAGGGAAAAGAGTAACAGAGTATAAGAGCAACACAACATAACTCATCGGGGATCGGGGATTTCAGCTGCCGATATCGATGAGCTATTCAAAGAGAAGCTACCATGCTGTGGGCTTATTCTTCGAATGACAGTTAGGCTGCCGGTACTGCCTAGGTGTGTTACTCCGCATCTCCCCCGACCGACTTACTTACCTTTAATGGTAGATGCGAATTCGAGGAAACGAGAGTGCCAATAGTACTGTGCACATCGTGAGAAAGCCGGGTTTTAAAATACCTGCACCGGAATGCGACATCATAACGTCATGCGCCAGTCCTGCCTAAAATGCCACGCATCTCCCCGACTCCCGAGCATCCGAAACTCTCCTAATTGTAGGTGGTCACCACTGAGCTTGAGTACTCGAGTACCGCTACGGTTCGTCATGTGTACCGATATACCCAATCAGTACCCGGCAGATACTATCTCGGTCAGCAATTTTCTTTAAAAAAAAAATATTAAAAAAAAAAGGAGAGAGAGAGAATACATGCAGACTATTTGGCGAGGGGTGGGCAGCTTTCTTTGCCTGAATTTGAAGTGCCATTTGCAAGAAATCGAGATCGAATGGAGGGCTACACCAACGCCCACAATTTCTGGTTATAGAAATTATTCATGAAACTGGGACCCCATCATGAAATAAAAAAAAAAGATATTGGTATTATTATCAAGCAGAAAAAACGCCTATCCGATTTCAAACGCCGATTCCCAAAACAAGACGGGTATAATTCTTCAAATCATGAACCAATTGGCCAAGGTCACGAGAATCATTAAGAGGATGACCCCCTGGAGCTCTCCCCCCCGACCGGCCGCCCACGAGCACACGTAGCCTTTTGATCTCCAATGTTCACAACTCTCTGTGCTTCCCCCGCCCCCTCCACTCCCCCCACTCCCCCCACTCCCTCCGCTCCCCCCACTCCTCCCACTCCCCCCACCCCCCCCGCTTCCCCCGCTACTATTTTTCGCCCCGGTCTCCCCGCTACTATTACCCGACCCGAAAGTTGGCCCGCTCGTGTTTCCGGGGCCACTACCACAGGAACCCTGGGGCCCAGCTCTATCTGATTCAACCCCACCATATTCTACCTGGCTCCCTGGGTTTGGGAATGCCACGTCTTTACCCTCTACCGTTTTGCACCCATTTCCGATGTTGGCTATAAAAATCGAACTGCCGGAGGCACGCGGAGTTACGAGCTCCTCGGCGGGAATCGACCTCGATTTTTGACCGCCGGAAATGGTAACCACGGCGCAGTTCATGTACATCTCCCGATTCCCTTGATTATTGAACCAAGTCCTGAGTAATTGGCCAAGTTAGCTAAGGGAAGCCAGGTGCCCAGCCCTAAAATGAGTAGCTACACTGGAATGTTTGGGGAGGAAGGTACCAGGCAAAAAGGGCTTCACCTCCAGGGGCATTGCTAGGGATCTGGAATTCGAAGGTTTCATTGCCGTTAGGGTCGGGTTTAACGCATCCCCCTATCCAAGACTTTATGAGTGTCCAGGCATTCCCGCCATCGAAGCTCAGGGATCCTTGGCATGACCCTCCTCCATGGGTGGCGGAGCCCTCAAGCCTATTCCTCGTCCATCAATACACTGGGGAAAATCTCAATTCGGTTCCCGAACTTACATAATCTTATAGGATCCCCCTTGCGACCAAGTCGCTACACTCTTTGCACTAGGACTCCCTAGATCTTTGTGGTAGCCTTTACATGGGTAGTCGGACCCATTAGGATTAAGTGGATTGGTATAATCATAATCCACATCAGTTTTGTATGGATTTGTCTTGTACCGGAGGGGCGGAGGATCGGACATAGCCATATGCGCAGTTGCCGGGACTGCTACACAGAGTAATGCGAGAAGGATCACGAAGGGAATTGCGGGTGATACCATCGTCCTCGGTAACGCTGTAGGAAGCCGGGTGCTCGGGTGTTTGGTGAAGGAAGAAATGGACGAAGGTTTTGAAAGAGAATCTCTTTCAGATGTGACTATGGAAGATGGTTCAGCTGATCCGATATTCAAAGAGGTTTCCCGCCTCATCCTGTTTAAGGTAGCCCCGCAATAGAAGCCGTTCTATTATCGTCCTGGTCAGTGAAAGGCATATTTTTTTGTGGGGCGGGCACTTGAGGCTAGATGAGCTGGCAAGAGATGTGACTGTAGGAATTCTATTCTGCCCTTTGCTGTGCTTCAGCCCCATACTCGTTCGGCCGGTGAGTCCCTTCCCTCTAATTAATGGCCTCTAGTTAATGTCCGCGGAGCAAATTCAATGAATTTTGACCTTCCCGGCACGTCGAGATTCATTCTTCCAGCGAGCGGCTCTCCAGCCGACATTTTTCCAGTACAAACGAGCCGTTGAGAGTTGCCAAATTCCTGCAAGCTTGATGCAGGCACGTTGATCTAGTTGGCCCCTAGCCCTATTCGGGCAAGAGGATTCCAATGTTTTGGGCAAGATGTCAACCGCTTCTTGGGGGGTAGCTTATAATTAGATAAAGTTATAGCAGCTGTCAAGATAGGAAGCCTGATCATCTGATAAGGCTATTTCTCTGTGTCAACTGCCTAGTACTCGTACTACGGTACCTCTGCCATCCGTAAGCCCCAGAAGAGCAGGCAGAGCGCAAGCCGGGGAGGAAGGAAATTTTACATGAAAACACCTGAATGGGCAAAACATTACAGTGAGCAAAACATTACAGCGAGTAAAACACTATCCATAGTGAGCCAACTCCTACGGGAGCAAACACTAACGCCCAAGGTCTTGAGCGAGGCCTTGCAAGTCAAGGTTGCCTTGTACAACAGAACAGGGGGGAATTCGTTTGCTAAATACCAGTAATATGAATATTTGAGGCAAACTGCCCTCTACCGTATGGGTTCGATAAACAAAAAGACTTGCGAGAAAAGAATGGGTGGAGGGGACGAGAACACCAGTGAAAGAAAGAGGAGGAAGAAAAGAAAAAAATATGGCACGATAAATCCTAGTGAAAGTGCAATAAAAATAAAAATAAAAAGGAAAAAAGGAAAGAAAAAGGAAAGAAAAAGGAAAAAAAGGAAAAAAAGGAAACCTCCGCCGTCGATGTGCTATACAATCCCTGATTCGATCCCACGATGGCCGATGGACATGAGAGCTCCGTCGGGGAAGGGGTGAGGGGGGGAGAAGGAAAGAAGGAAAGAAAGAAAGTAAGAAAGTAAGAAACGAAGGCGGAACAGAAAAATGTATAATAGTAATTCCGGGTTCATAATAGAAAGAACATCGTCACGATCACCTACTGTAGCAATCCCTTGCTCAAAATTTCGTTACCCGAACAGCACACACTACCTGTATGTGTGAGAAGAAGAAAAGAGTTTAATCCGGTAGATCCCGTAAAACAGCTTGGGGGGAGTGAAAGGCTATTCTGGAACTTTTTTCCAGAAAACTTTTTCCACGATGATGATGATAATAATGATAATGATAATGATAATACAGTATCGTAAAGACAGTACGGTAATTGTAGAGTACGCACTGCACCAGTACTCCGCAAGTTACACTATAATAAACTAAAAGACACACAAAAACGTTGACACTTTCCTCCTCCCCACACTCCCTCCCTCCGTCACGGATAGAGTTTTTAATTAATTTACAAACGACGGGTAAACCCGCCTTGGGTTGCACAATCCTCGCATACTTCCGAGAAAAAGTTGGAAGAAAGTCCCGATCTTGATCTCCCTTCGGGAACCCCCCCGGAGATACTTTCCGTCGACTTAAACTTAATTCGTAGAAGAAAGAAAGAGAGAGAGAAAGGGAAAAAAAGTAATTAATGGTACGAGTATGATATTGGACGGGTAGACTAAGCTACTGGTTATCATACCGTTGTCTATCTATCTAACCAACAGGAGTTTGTCAAACTGATTGAGAGAGACGTGTGTGTGGGGGGGTTGGGTTATTTGAAAGTGGTTTTGAGTGTATGGACTGGTATACTAACTATTGTATGGTTAACATATCATACTTGTACCATACTAGTACCGGTAGTATGCTGGGCCAAAAGCGGATCTGGTATTGTGGAAGTGCGGGTTCGTTTCCGCCTGCCCGCCTTCTTTTTGTTGTGTTGATATGCTGTGCTGGCTGGGCTTGGCTGGGCTGGGCTGGTTGGTCGGGTCGTCGGGAATACCCTATTTGGACGGTACTCGTACTGTATTATAGTACAGTACCGGTACGGCGCAGTAGGCTACCCTTTAGCGTTGGGTGCGGTCGAGGAATTTTTTTCTCCTACTTGGTTGGTCTTAGGACTGGATTTTGAACGCGGTGGGCTATTATAGTGATTGTACTGTACTCGTAGGTTGGGGTACTGTAGGTACACATATACTCGAGCACATACGGTGCGACACCCGTATTATACGGTGTGGTTAATGACTAGAGGAGTGAATTCTGGAGTTGCTGTTGTTGTTGATTTTTACCTTTTCTGGCCATGGTATCATACAGCAGATGTGATACAGTAGATGTGGTTGATGATGGCGGTATCGTTCGGCTGAGATGTTTGATGGGGTGCGGTTGGAGGGTGACTTCATTGGGTGGAGGGTCGAGAGCGCACGGCAATTGTATCTTGCATAAAGTATGATACCGGCATCATATCTGAAAACGAGACAGGGTTTTTGTTTCTGTTTTTGTTTTTTTGCTGGTTGGATCGGGTTGTAGGATGGAGGTTGTGGAGTTCTCCATACGTCAACAACGTGCTGTAACCACAGTAAGACTACAGTATACCGGTATTCTTCAACCAGAAAACCGGTTTTTTGAGATTGCGGACCAAAATACACTTTCAAAAAACCCCACCTTTTGTGAAGAAAGCCCCTTGCACGGTGTGCTGGTTTTTGCGCCGGGGACCTCAGACCCCCCAGGTAGACTACCGATATAGACCAGGGGAACCCACAGAGGGGCAGCACTCTCGACGAGGCTTGGCAAATATTGGCAGGTAGTTTTGGTTGGTTCGTATTTACTTAAATTCCAAGCTTCGCTGAGGGTGCTCGCACAGTTATTTACAACTGCCAGAAAACTCAGCATATCGTAACAAAAAGCAATACCTTATTCCCAAACCCCAACATATCGATCCCAACCCAATCGCGTGAGCCGCGAGAAACGATATGTATCATCGGCATGCCGCCATGGCCAACTCCGAAAATTCTATCTATCTCCACGGGGGCTGTTGATGCGCCGCAAACCCGGTTCCAGTCAAGTAAAGAAATATCCATCCATCGACAGATCGCTTTCTCAGCGATCACCCATCGCGGCATCCATCCCGCTGTGGGGGATACTGAGATTTCCAAACTCTCTCTCGACTTATTCACTCGCTCGCTTCTTCACTGTAGCAACAGGAACCCCCGTCCGGAAATTGCTCAAGTGTGAGAAGGAGAGAAGGAAGCAAGGAAGAGATGAAAAAAGTTGTCCACCGCACCCCCGCTCACTCGCGGTGAGTAACTTATCTCCCTTTCTGGTGTTTTTCTGTGGGGGGAGCTTCGGGAAGGGGCAAGAGAGTGGAAGCAAGGAAATAGAATCCTGTTGCACGATCTCCGATATGGGAACTCCCTCATCATCACCACCACCGCCACCAGTCCCAAAACGTCCCTGCACAATGTGTTGTGAGCGCGACAATGGCATGTTGTCGGTTCTTCCTCCCCACTACCACAATAACCACTTCTATCGGTGCCACCACCATTGTACTACCAAAACTTGTTTGATCATTTTGCTCGACTTGGGGAGACAAGAAAAGCGTGGACTGTGATACAGCACAGCGAGCTCTGAAATAATAATAATAATAATTCTTCACAGCCTTGATTGGGGGGATCCTGGACGGTGCATACCCAAACCGCCGGAATGGGCGGATATCGGTACTGTACTCGAGTACGGTTACAATAAAGTTGGCGGGCACGTTAGAAGGAAGCAAAAAAAGTGAAAAAGAAAGGGAAAAAAAAGGACCTTCCCGGAGCTCCTCTACACACCTCTTTATGCCACGCAGACTGTAGAAGAAAAAAAAAGTGTGTGTGTGTGATGTAAAAAAGAACCTGATTCCAAATTTTGAGCAGAGTTCTAGTGCGGAGCGGAGTACTATGGGGAGCATCTATAGATAGATAGATACGATCGCTAGCAGAATAGATTGATCAACGACGGAATCAATCGGTTTCGGCGGCAAGGTAATTTAAGCCCGCATGCTCGGTCCGCGGGTGGCTTGTTGAGAAATTTTCTCTCATTACCCAGATCAGACGGGAAACACGATTGAGGAATTTTGTTCCGTTTCGTTTGTTGCGGATGCCCTCTCCACGCGTGGGTGCTAGGGGATAACGAGAGTGGGTGGTAGGTGTGGGATGTGTTGGGGGTTTTTTTCCCCTCAAGAGTTTGAATTTGCGGTGCCGGTGTTTTTACAGGTACGACGAGTGACCGGACAAGACGGGAATTGGTTTTGTCGTTGTACTGTGCTGTACTTGCAATGCGGACCATACACGAATAACTCTCCCTTCTTGTCCAGTCATTATGACTGTACAAGTAAGTACTTGTTATACCTGGTCTAAAGTATCTGCAAATGAGACTGGGAGCCCTTTTATTAGTTTTTATTAGTTTTTATTTTGCTTGTTGGGTAGTTGCGTAACAGTAGCCATATTCACTATTGCTAGACACAAGTACCGGTACTTGAGTAGAGTACAGTTCAGCAGATTTATGCAGACAGAAGTACCTTGTGCGTGGGGTAGTAGTCCTGGTGATGAAAATGGAAAGTGGTAGCGTGTCAAAAATTTTCTGCTGTATCGTCGGTGGAGATGAATTCCGGGAAAAGCGTTCTCGAAACTTCCGATATCGTGGTCCTCACCCTACCGGGATACGAGGGTACTCCTTCACAGTATGGGGTTTTGCTGGATGGGTTAAGTACTGTCCAACTTATAAGTCACTGTAGCTTGATTGTAAATATCTCCGGCCACGATTTCAGCTTGCAAGCAAAGGAATCCTTTGTGGGTAACTGAACCGATAATCCCCGTCCTAGCTTTGCAGAGCTCTTTTTTTTCAGAAAGTAAGAAATCCTCTGCATGCCAGCTTACGGCATTGCAGCTTTTCTTTTTCTTCCTTTCTCTCTCCTCCCCTTCTTCAACTATTTGATCCGCGGCGTTTTGGGAAATCCGTCGCTTAAGCAATTTAAATAAGGTTATACCGCTGTAACCGCCTTTTTTTTCCACACCCGCATGATCCGAGCTCGAGGTCCAGTCGAGCGGTCCAAACTGTGGCCCACCCTTCCCCCCTGTGTTACATAAATGCAGGTGAGACAACTCTCGATCGAAGCCTTTCCACATTTTTGCTGGTGAATCTGCTGAAAAGCGCAGCGCAATTGTTAACTGCAAGGGATCGAGTCCTGAATCGGCGCCGGCTTCCCATTCCCTCAACTCGCGCGCTCCTCCATTCTCGGAGGAGCGCACGAGCTGAGAATTTCTGAGGGCTTTGCCTTATTTCTCGAGGGAAGTTTGCAGGAATCGTTACGTTTACTCGGCATCGTGGTATTATAGGAGTTTTTTTTATTGATGTGGAAATTTTCTTTGATTCCTGGTCCTTGTGTATTTTGGTTGCTTTTAGGGTATAGTTCTTTTCTGGCTCTCGGTGGGTGCGCTTCAGTGCTGCCGAGCGTGTGGGCGGCGGTGGCGGCGGAGGCGGAGGTTCCTCCCCTGCTTTAACTTACTCTGTATCTGTGCGAGTAGTACGTACCGTACCCGTGACGAGGAGATGTTACATGCCGCCCCTGCTCCGGGCACAAGTGCTTCATAGGCCCTCCTCTAGAAATTCAGTTATGCACTCCAGGCACAGGGAACGAATGAAAGCCAGTTCCAGAAAACCGACAGTGCGGGGGAGAGAAGATGAAGGGGGACAAGAAGGCCACCATGAAATGGCCAGTGCATGACACCCCAAACAACAACAGTTTGGCAGCCTCTGGTTCCCAACCCGACCAATCCAGCGATCCTGCTTCCCAATCAACGAAGATCATTTTGAAAATCGACACCCCACCATAACCTTACAATTTAGGGAACCTTGGCAATGGCTTCACGCCTTGCTAACTCTCCACTCCTTTCTTTTTTTACGTACTTGTATCGAATGGGGAACGTGACTATCGGTAAGTGGTTCATTGATCGTGATCGAGATTTTTTGGGAAAGCGTGGAACGGGCTTATTTATTTATTATGACTTAGTAAAACTATTTGCTAAGTGGAGCAGCAAAGCGGATCGGAATGTAGGGTATTTTCTTCGCATACCGTATTCTTTGGCATTGGTCTTCCGGGGCCATCTTTGACGCTTTCGGTGGCTACATAATGTTGGTGATTACCGCGATCGAGTGATGTACTGTACTGTACTAGATTAGTAGGGTACACGGAGAGAGGGGGAAGTGGGTACAGTACCATAATGCCCCACGATGCTTACTGGGGGCATCGTGCGTGGGGCCAAAAACTCTACTCGTACTATCAGAGTCGGGCACGTATGTCGGCTCACTTGGGGCTTAGGCTCTCTTTTCCCTTGTACAGCACTTGTAGAGCAACTAAAAATGTATCCTGAAATGTGTTGTTCGACCTAGGCCAGAGTCAATGGCTACCATACCCACCGTCTAGCCTTGACTTGAGATGAGGTGTTATGCAGGTCACCTCAGAAACCGTTCCTAGCTCTGGGGTGCATAAAATCCGGGGGACATACTTGTACCGTACGGTACTCGAGTAGTGGGATCTGGGCGGAAAGCTCTACAGTGAGTAAGTAAGCAGGAGGCCGACAGAGAGGAAATACGGCTTGCATTGCATGTGTGCTGTACAAGTACATCTTTGCTTAAAGTAACTCGCTTAGGGTACTCGTACCTCCACGCAACGGAGGATCAATTTCCCCCACTACAAGCCATCTAGACCTTTTTTTTCTTCGAGACAATAAGGGGCAGGAGGTTGGGGAGAGTGCCGTTAGGACTAGTTACTGGGAGGGAGGGGTGTGTGTGTGTGTGGGGTTGGGGGGTGGGGCGTCTTAGATCTCGTCAGACTCCAAACAAGCCCGACTATAAACATACACCTTCGCACTCCCTTTCCCCATCGAAATTGAGCTCAACCAACCCGTTCAACCTCAACCTCGACCTCGACCCCAGCTTAGAGCGGAGATAATCCGGATCAACAATCAGACTCTACGAAGTCTCTTTAGCGCACAGCCCACTCCCCCATATATAAGAATGACTTCGGTCCAAAGCATATACCAACAGCCCTACTTCACGAGGGAGTTCGAAGACTTCATGGATATGTCCCCCCTATCGCCGGAGGACCTCGAATTGGTGCCTATTCTGGACAGGGAAGATAATAGCGACCTGTCTCGTCCAGACTCATCTATTAGTAGCTATAGCTCTCGATCCTCTACAGATAGTCTATTCATTCCCGACAGCCGTTTCCCATATATCCAAACACCACAGAAATATCAACTCCCTCCACCACCTCCTCCAACACCATTCTTGGCATCTCCACTAGTATCTCCACTAAAGCACGGGCTCGAGGATGATAGAGACTTGTACTCCTCACCGTTCGTGCTTAGTGCGAACTTGTTAGAGCTCGGAGAAACGCTGGGAGACCTATTTGTAGGGTCGGATCGTGAATATAGGGAGATGGAAGAAAGCCCATACATTCCCTTTCAGAACAGACAAAAGGTTTGCTAGAGCTACTTGGTTACTTTTATATGAGGTATTTAGCTAACGCATCAATGCAGCTTCTTTCCGAATCATGGTCCCTACCCTGCTCCTTCAGCGACCCAACAAACTACCCGCCACTAAATGTCGAGGCATACGATGATGAAGGTTATTGCCTTCCTCTGCGATCAAGCTTCGACGAAGCACTATTCGTGGCCAGAAAAGCACCAGGTGTCTGCCCCACAAACCGCACGAATAACCCAACCCCCCCCACACCCCCTCCTTCGAGATGCTCAGAAGACTCAGAAGAGAGGCCCTGGTCACTATCTGAAGTCGAGAAACGGCTACAGCTACTAGCCAACGAACGGGGTCGAGCGGAGGAGCTACAGGAACAGGACGAATTAGCGGAACTGGGGAGGTCCGCTCGGAGGTCACACAGAGGGGGCGCGATGAAGAAGATCTCGAGGGCTTGGAGGGGTTACTTGCACCGGTCGTGAATAATTTGATGCGGTTATCCTTATTACGTGTTGCAAATATATCTTTTTTTTTTTTCTCGCTCATCTCCCGATCGATCCTAGGGCTCGGGGCTGAGTTCCAATGTATCAGTTAATACCATATACCCCTCCCCCCACCATTCTTGTACAAAAATTACAGTCTGCGGTCTGCTTTCGCCGCTATTTTCTTTAGGAATTTTCATTTGGTGTAACCATTCACTTCTTAAACTTCCATTTAGGGTATTTTTCCTTTCCAGTTTTACAAAAAAATGGGTTCAGGGTTGGTCATTGGGAATTTTGTGCTATTTTCTTTTTTTCAACCATACTCCCGGGTTGGGGGGACATTTCCGGAGAGGTCGTTGGCATTTTTTTAATTTTTTTTTTGTTGTCTGGGGATTGGAATTTGTCTGTTAACGACTATTTATTTTGTCTGTATTTCTCAGTACAGTACATGGGTTCCTCGAGGGGGCAATAAATAAAAGATAAATGTTTGTGTCTATCATAATAACATTACTCATACCTAAATAACATTCCATCATTCCTACCCTGCCTCGTCCTTTTGGTGGGATCCGGTTCGTTCCCCCCGTCCCCCCTCCTCAGCTGAAAAGCTACGTTGTGGAGGAGAGGAGGGGAGGGGAGGGGCATAATCTGGCGATTCCTGATCCGGCTTTTTTCACTCCTATGAACGCTCCACCCACTTCCTGCTAAGTTCCGATGGACGCCTAATTCCAACCCCGCATTTTTACCTGCTACCCTGGCGGACGAGGGGAGGGATGGGAGTCTTGGGGGTAATGATGGTGGAGGGGAAGATGGAATAGAGGGGGGAAAGCCCCTCCCCTCGAAGTTAAATCATACAGTATCTGCTTGTTTGCAGTTTTTTCCCACGTGCTTTCAGAGAGCCTAACCAATTAAGGTAACATGCAGCAAACATGGTTGGGCACTTTTTGTTTGATTCATTATTCCATTTGAAATGTCGGCAGCCGATATTGACTAGAAGGGGGATTGGAGGAAGGTTAAGGAACAGTGACAAGCCGGAAACAACACTTAGCACGGACACTCTGGTATGGTATCCTATTTTAAAAACCTAGATTGGCTTTTCGTCGCGCACTAGTCAATTGCACACAGTTTGTGTTGCGCTGCAACCACCCCCTCCGCACGCACGCGTGAGTGAGTGAATTGGCGGACGGACGAACGCTCACGAGTTCGTCGTGCGCCTTTGGATATGGTGGCCCGGGAGGATCATCATCACTTCTATCGTTGATCAATAACTCCCTCTGCATCTACCCCTTACTGCACTACCGGTATTTTTGAAATCTCCGGCAATTCAACTTTTCTGCTTTCCCCCTTACATACACATCAAGCTGGGGTAAACCGGGGTCACTCCTTGCATCAATTCATCATACCCCCCCCCCCCTTCGCTCAAAGTACTGTATTCAACCCGGGAGTTCTTAGAAGCAAACAAGGACCTCTTCCCGCTAAATATCATTTCCGACTGCTTGGGCATGGATCAGCTGGTCTTTCACTTACATATATGCGGGCATCCACTACCTTCCGACTAGATGTAGGGGAGCCACTTTTACTATAAGCTCGATCGACAGTTTGACATGGCAAAAGAGATCAAGCGGATATTCTTCATTGTTTGTTTGTGATGCACTCTATCCCTTGTTGCGAAGGAGGTTGCCGTAATAAAGTTAGCAAGGGGGAGGCGGGGAGGGGAGGGGAGAGGAGGGGATCTTGCACGAATAAGATTATTATGATACCCTTCTGTATGTTTGTACTCCCTTCTTACTTATGAAGGGGATTTTAAACGATTGCTCACTTCCTTACCTCCATCCTCGAGATCATTCGTACACAAAAGAAAAAAACTACTCTTGATCCATCCCAAGATCACCAACTTAGGCCCCGAAGCCCACGCTATCCACATATACATCCATCATCCATCCACCTATCCTAACCTCGATCTCCACAACCTACTCGACCCCTGTGACCACCACCCACCGACACGAGGGTGAAAAAAAAGGGAAGAAAGAGAAAGAGGAAGAAAGAAAAAAAGTATCACTCGCAGAAATATACCCTCCTGACACCGAAAAATCCCATTCATTTTATTTTTTTGCTGCGCCCTCGGATCGAAATCGAACTTCACACCTCTCGCTAAGATATGTGTCACTACGCACTCTCCATCTACCCATGCGGCGACTCTTACATCCTCCCCTCATCCCTCTGCGGCAATTCCCCTCGATGTGCCGTTTTTGAGGTGGTCTCGGCCCAGAGGCTTATGGTCGATTGCTTCCTTTGCCAGCGCTCCCCGAGGAGGCGGAAGTTGCCTGCTAGAGCTCGGGGGATTTATGCGCCGAGTTGAGGGGAGGAGGGGAGGAAGGAGGGGAGGAAGGAGGGGAGGAAGGTGGGGTAGATGTTAGGGGCGGGGTCTGGCTGGTGAGCTAGGCTATATTGATGTATGAGTTTTGGGTTTTGATATTCGGTGTGTGCGGTCGTGTGTGAAATGAGGGAGGAGAGAGGAGGAGGAGGAGGAGGAGGAGGAGGAGGAGGAGAAATGGGGCATATACTTGATGACCTTTTCTTTCCTTTCGGTGGGTGTCGATGTTTTGGTGAACATATCCTCTATACGAATACTAGCACCCAAGCAAGCAAGCAAGCAAGGGGGAACATCAACCTTCAGTTACTTTGGGATTGCTCTGATGCTTCTCATTCGTTGGTAAAAGTTGTCGTGGTATTATATATAATATTATTATTACGATAAAATTATAAGTAGCAAAAGAATTCCTCTGACCGAGCGAGCGAGTGTGACTTGCTTACCCACAAGACCTTAGCAAGATAAAAAACTAAACACTACGAGAAAAATAAATTGAAAACATCAAGCCTTTTCTTCCTATTTCCCCGCTCCTTCAGATCCGGAACTCAAACTGGTATCAGGATAAACTCACGCACTATCACTCGGAGTTTAGTGCATGTAAGTTACTGTGGGAACGATGGCCAGCTGGCCAGCTGGCTGGTTGGTCTTTTCCTCTTCCTTTCTTTTCACTCTGCTACTAAGCTCACAATCCAGCTATCATACCCAACCAAGTCTTTGATATATCGGTAAAAATCTTGATATGTCACTCTCAAGCGTGAGATTGCCTCAGGAGAAAGGGGGGGGAGTGAAGCATTCAATTTCTAGCCTTGCAGCGCCTCTTGGCGGTGCAGGCGGCTCCCTGGGGAGAATTTATTATACAAAGCGCTTATAATGGCCCTATTCTGTCCGAAGGCTCATCGACGCTCACTCGGATGTAGTAACTTGCCTTAACTAAGTTTGTTCACTATTTTTGAGAGGCGGGCATGGCGGCTTACCTACCTATGATACCTACCATGAATGCGTGATAGTAAGCCTTTATATAACTCCTTCTGGAGTATGGTATATAGAACAAAGCCCACCCCGGGTCCATCCCGGTTGGCTCATAGTGGCGATACAGAAGTACGTCTTGTCTTGCCCAGTTCGGCTTTTGGGAGTAGTGGATGCTATATGGTTGGCCTACCAGGTCAACCAAGACCTCATGTAGAGCGTTTTTTTCTCTTTTTCCTAGAGGAAGATTGGTGAGTTAAGTGATCTGGGAGTAGTGTAGAAACCACCCAACCATGTCCTCGTTTTTTTTTTCCGGGGGCTTTTTTTTTTCTGCCCCAGAACTTCTTCGATTAATCTACCTACTGGTGTTTATTTGTCCATTGGTGGTTTGGATATCGTGGCCTTTTGCTGTGCGAGAGAGAGAGACTGCGGTAGGTTATAGCTAGTGATTGCGGGAATCGGGGTTGGCGTTGGGGACTTGGTTTCTATACTCTTCCTATTGCGAAATGGAGAGGTACCGGGTAGTTAGTGTATCATGGAAGAGAAGTTTTGAGTACAAGTATTAGACTTAAGACATCTGCTGGGGGCGGACGTCACTGGAGTGGAATCCCCCATGAGGGAGTAGTGAATACGGGGATAGCGTCGGGCCACACAAGCTGGGAAACAGGTGTGTGGTTGTTTACTAAGAGCAAGAGAAGAAAAAAACACCCCCGTCTGATTCTTTGGTGTTTTCGTGCTATGCCATTCAAAGTCAACTAACATCTCAAGAGGCTCTGTGAGGATTAGCTAGCTTTAATCCTTTGTCATGGCTTCCTGCACTAGCCACCCGGCTCCTATCCAGCTACGTGAAGGACTAATTTAAGATAACCAAACAAGTTGCCCTCTACCTTCAGACTCCGAGTGACATACTATGACCAGCCCATCGGAGTACTCACTCACTCAGGAATTAACCTCCCTGTTATAGAAAGCTTAATTATAGCCTCAGATTTCTGAAAACTATTCGTGAACCCCTTCCTTCCCCGCCCTTCTATGTGCTGAACCAACAAACTGACTCAACTGAACCCCCGGATCACAAACCTCCGATAGTTCGTCTCGGGAGTATGATAGGAGCCTGATCACAACTCGAGATAGTCCTTCATTCCTAATCCCTCGCCCGCGCAATAGCAAGCCGGCGGGGCAAAAGGAGCTAACCTGAATACTCTACCTAAAAAATAAAAATAAAAAATCAAGGCTTGAGCAACACACCCATTTTCTGTCCAAAAGGCTCGAAAGTAGCCCCTTGCTCAATGTCCTCAACGTTTACCCCCCCCCCCTCAAGGCATTAATGGTAGTTTTTCAAGATAGTCTAGCATCCCTCATCTCCCTTATTCGCCATCCCCGACCCACTAGACCGGGGAGAGATTTCTAAGCCTGGTTTCGGGGATCTTGGGTTTAACTTTTCGAATGGGAAAACCCTACCAGAAAGTGTTTGCCCTTCCCTCCTTCCCTCCTTCGTCATCGAGTTCCGCACTGTTTTTTGCCCGCAGACTATTATACATAGTGCAAGCATCTTTTACTATATACCATGCAATTTTTATCGATAGAGTAACTAGGGCCCTCTATTTCCCTTGATCCCGTCCTCCAGGTTTAACCCCGGGACGAAGACAGCGGGTTAATCTAAGAGCTGATTAAGGTAGCTGGTATACGGCCTGCATGGCTGCTCACCCATTCCATGTGAGAGGGGACTGTGATATTTCAAAGCATAGTCGGGGGGGCATGTCTGGCGGTCCAAAGCATTAACAGGGTATCATATCATATCAGCGATCATGGTGGGGGTTTTTTTTTTTGACCAGCGGAACACCGGCAGCATTGTGGTAGTTGCGCCTCAGGGCAAGAGTCCCTAGGTATATACTCGAGTACAGCAAATCCCTTATCCAAACAGGGGTTAGGCTTGCGTTGGGGGTTAAGGTGGCAAGGAGTTGTGGTGTTATCTATCGGACGTGAAAAACATTGTCCGCTTCTCGCCCCCAGTGCTTAAGCAAGCCGGCCGATTCCTTAGCCATTTCTCCTTTCTTTGTATTGTATAATGGGAAGAAAGAAATATGATATCATTGGATGAACTACGATTAGGGGTTTGTACATAGGAAATCACTCGTTGTCATTCCTACTCGCACATCCCTAGCCAGAGAATCCCTTGGCTAGCCAAGATTTCAAGGGACCACTCATCAGATGTTCGGTCAGAAGCGCTGTACCAATTGTTTTTAATTGGCTTAGTTAGATTCTCCATCGTTTGGCTACGTAGCGCTTCTGGAGGTTCCAGTTTGGTCACAACTCCTCCGGCCATCTACTAGTAGAGTATGCTGGATGTACGAACTTGGCCCCCTCATTAAGAGTTGCCCACTAGTGGGTTCGCCGGTGGAATTAGGCGGGGAGCTATGTAAGCGAAGACCCCTATCATATAAGATCTTCATTCCTCGCCAGAGGATGCCTCGGCAAGGGGAATCACCACATGTCTTGACTTATTTCGGTGGAAAGGGATCGAGCCTGGAAAGACATACCATAAGTTAACGTTCTCACGAACCATAGACGGGACGCAGTCGGATATCAATTTCTATTCCCTCGCCCCGGCGCGTTCCCATGTCCTTTTTATGATATCATACCATAAAATTAATTTTCCAGTTATCCTTCAAATATACCTACAGTACCCTACACTTACCCGAAGATCCCCATTCCTTTGTGGAACGTGAGAGTAAACCTTTTTAACCATCAATTAGTCCCCGAATTACCGCCGATATATTGACAACCGAAGATCGTTCTTGAGATCGAAGGTGGATGCCCCAATCCTGCTCGGTCTATTTTCGCTAAACGCGCGTGACCGGTGGTAATTCCGCTGTGACGGTCTCCTCTGAGGAGCCCGAACGCCGTTTGATTTCCCAGGACTTAATATCCCGACGGCTGCCAAAGTTGTTGTAAAACCCAGTAAATTTAAGTTTTGGTCGGTTGTGCGGATTTGACCGGGCCACCACCATCACCACTCCACTACCGTAGTTCGACCAGACCGGCTCGGAGGCATATGCACCCAAAATCCTTTCGGCTAACCTGTAGGCCGAAGGCTCTCCTACTCGAGTGAGCTGCCGGCCGTGCTATATAAGTCTACTATGGTAGAGCGGGGCGCTTTAGGGGACTTTTCGGGAAGCTCGGAAAGCTCGGCATTCCGTCCCGTGGGATACCATGCACCCCACCAACTCACCACAATCTGCTGTACGAGTACTTGTGCTCGTATGATACGAACAGAAATATTTTATCCGGTGCACACACCCACAAAATGATACTACCGTAGCTAGGCTCTACCAGATAAGGAATTACCTTTGATCGACTGCTCGAGCACTGTACCGCTCCTGGCCAGATTTGAACTTCCGACAAACTACTCGAGTACTTAGCTACGGTACTCGAGCATAGTGAGGTGTGAGAACTAGGGGTTGAGATTGTATTTATACCATTTTGTATAATACGGTATAATACGGTATAATACGGTATATTATTATAAATACCGTATTTTATTTGACTTTTAAAAAAATATTTACGAAATATTTAATGTAAGATATGGTACGACAATATAGAAAATGAGAAATACTACTTCACATTATCTAGGACAAGGTTACAAATATGAGTTTGTTATGATACTACAATATTCGAATTTCAGAAAAAGCTTTTCAATGAGCCTGAAGAAGCAAATTTCTCAACTGAGCTCTTAGGGCAAATAATTATTTACAACTAATTATCATAGGGTTTGGGCTTTAAGCTTAACATTTGAGGGTTAAAAACTTTAGGGCATGTATGTATTGTATGTATGGTATAAAATTCGAGGTCAAAAATACCGCATTTTATATGATAATAATATACGTATTTTTGAAAGCCCTAGTGAGAACCCGCCTGCATATCCACAAGCGACCGCACTCAGGCAGAATGATGCGGAGGAGAGAGCTGGGCAACCCGAGGAACCCCCCTCCCCCACTCAAGATGCCCGAGGTCCTCCCCTCCTTCCCACCTGGAAAGGAAAGAGTGATAAAGATTCGGGGCCAAATGTGGTGGACCGTATGGGGTGTGTGCTGCCCTATAACTAGCATTATACGTGGCTAACTATGCCTGCGAATGAACTACTTGTAATTGGGAATATTATACCATTCGGTGAAGGGGGGAAGCTGGCCAGAAACGGGAAAACTTATTTTTCCCCCTTTTTTGCCATCCGGGAGTGGTATGATATCAGGGGAGACGATCCTACTTTAAATATATAAGAGGACAATTTTCCAGCTGCTGGCGGAGCCAAACCTTTCAATCAACCCCTAACATCTGATGGAGTCTGGTGGAAAGCACCAAGATGAGAAACAATCGCGCAATCGCAAAAAAACTCTAGGTGGAACGGTGGATGTGGAGGAACGAACGTCTGGGTGGCTACCCTCCCTCTAGCTAAGGACAGGCTAGGAGATATATCTCTCCGTCAAACTAACAACAACCTAACACTCCCGAAACACAACAAACTCTCTAAAGAAATACACGCAATCTAGAACCATCCCGATATCCCTTCATCCACTATGCTCCTAAAGCCTGTGCCCTGCCAGCACGCCGACTCCCGTATGCCTAGTGACATAGGGTATGAAAGAAACAAATGAACCAAATACCCGATGCCTCATACCCTATGACATCAACAAAACCATGAAAGAAATATCCTATGCCGAGCGGCATAGGATGTGAGAACAACCCACGACAAAACACCTAACCGCCGAAAACCACAAAGCCATATGCCCTATGCCCGTCCGCCTCCTAACCGCATAGCCTCAAACCCGCAAACCTGCATATCCATCTATCCGCACAACTGCATACCCCATGCCCTATAGGCCACTATCCAACAACATCTAGCAGGTCTGCCCGTGAAGCCCTATACCCGTCGCCTAAAGACTATCGTGCTCACTGTAGTAGAGCAGCCTCCACACATCCGGGGATCGATGGGTATAGTACCGTACAGTACTAGTACAGTGCTCGGGTAGAGTAGATTCCACAAAGGCTCAATCGTCGCGAGTGGGAAGGGGTGACTGCGCGGCCTCTCCCTCTCCCTCCTTACCTCGATCGCCTTTCCTTCCATATTCCTACCCGCCCTGTGCCATAGCAATAATGAGCGACTTTCCAGTATGTTTCATACCAATACGAGTGAAAATACAATAACACTCTAGCCCTGAAATACTGTAATCGTAGCCTAGTATTATGAGTAAACGGCACTAAGGTTTCATGAACCTACTAAAAGAGGGGGAGGGGGGGAGAGGAGGGGGAAGAACAACCCAAAGCTCTAGAGAGTGAGCCCCACAACAAAATATCCAATTTATTCATCTATCCATCCACCAATGTGCAAGCATGCCGCCTGCGGCCGAGCAGTGGAGGTGATTCGAGTCTCATGTCAAATGTCCTGCCAACATTTAATCTGATTACCCATAGATTGTCCCATATTCCCTTCCCACCCCGAAAGCTTCTCAGGAACTTATATTAAAACGGCCATCGTGTTTTAATATGATACTCACTCACTTGGTTTGCCTACTACTTGAGCTGCTTGAGGAGTTATGGAGAGAAAAAATCGAAAAGAAAGCGAAGAGAAGAAAAACCTCCTCCTCATCTGCCACCTAGAGGGAAGACAAATCGTCGTTCCTATCGATTACTTTTCCTAACCCATACATCTACCGGATAACAGCCAACTAACGTAGGGGGGGAATGAAAGAAAAGGAATGAAAAAAAGGGAAAGAAACGAAGGAAAGACAAGACAAGAAAGCACGAGTTATTGTGAATAGGGATATAGGTGGTCAGTTAAGAGAAATGAAGGGGGCTCTCCCCATCGAAAAATGGGGAACCTCAAAAATAATGCTTTCTGGTTCAAATCTCGCCGAACTGCGGCGGTCAGAGAAACAAAAGAATACTAGAAAAAAAGGAACAAAACACACGAAAGCAAAATATAAATAATGGAAATAAAAGAAAAGGGGAAAAAATCCACCCATCTTTTCTATTTCCCCTTTCCTTAAAGAAAATCAAAATGTATTCCTACTGCTCCAAGCCAAATGGTGATAACAATGCAAAAGTGAAAACGACTCATTGTTAAGTAAAGAGAGCTAAGGAAAAGGGGGAAATGAACATACGGAAGAAAGTGTTTAAATTTACAGCACGCGTAAAGGAGAGTCGGTCGGTCGGTTGATAGATAGTGAGAGGCATTTCCCTCTGAGAGAGAGTGTGTGTATGCGTGCCTGTATACTCTATATAAGCAGGTCATCCTACTCTCCGCTGCCCTGCGTTGTTCCCACTCGAGGACATGTCTTCATAACTAGTCCTCGTTGTTTGGGAGCCATGACCAGAGTCCCTAAACGAGTGGGCCAACCCGCCCATCGAAAATGACTCACCGCTTCCTTGAGAATGTGATTGGGGTAAGGAATGCATGGGAGGCGAAGGAACCCATTGAGGTGGGAATGGTGGAGGTAGCGAGATTTGGCCCACCCCCTGTGATTGTTTCCTCCTCTGTCGCTTCTCCTGTTGCTTGTGCGCCTCCTCCTCCTCCTCCTCCTCTTCCTTGGCAGAAACTGACAAGCTTTGTAGCTGCTCGGGGGTGGGAAAAATCATGCTCGTGCGCAGGGGTTGGGCGTTCTGCATTATATTGGGACAATTGTCGTGGTTAGGGATGAAGCTCGTCTGATTGTGGTTTTGCTGCATGTAATGAGGAGGCGCCTCCTGCATAGCGATCGGGTTATCAATGTTCGTGTGAACAGGTATCCCAGCAAATGGAAATGGATCTGTAAGAAGACCACGAAATATATCGGGGAAATCTTCAAGTGGCTGTTCTTGGTTGTTCTCCATCTGGCCTCCCATATTATTGTGAGATGGTTCCCGATGATACCGATGACTGTAGTCTCCTTCCCCTTCCCCTTCCCCTTCCGTCCCTGTCTCTCCCCTGGGGTTCTCTGCAACTTTGCTGCGGGCTGTTGAATACGCTTTGCCATCTTTGTTTCTTCTCTTCGAAGGAGGGAAGTCTCTCTGCACATCTGACGTATCACCCCCAATCTTAGGTGCCGCCACAATAAGCAATTTCGACAGGACAGTCCAAGATCTCTCTGCTCCAAGATTGTCCTTTCCCATAGCTCTTAACCACGAAACCACCTTCTTTGAATCTTTCAACAAGCCATCTGCCTGCTGGGGGTTATGTTCTGCCCGCATAGCGATCTCCACCATCAAAACAGTTCCAGCGGAGACCAGATAGTGTAAGAGACACCACCAAGGGGACCTGCTTATCAGGCCGATAGGGTTCGGCTCATCAGGGAGTAGTGCTATCATTTCACGAGCAGCCTCGATACAGGCAGCAGCCGCAGACCGGTTAAACCCACGCGAGCGCTTGGATTCGTTGGGTATCCGATAATCCAGCCGACAAAGACAAGGCCGATTGATAATTATGCGGATATACTGGTACTGAAACGCCAAGGCCATCCTCTAGCGTAGGGTCAGAGACGCTAGCCCCCATAATCATGCCTACCCGATCTTACCTGCCGACAATAAATCTGATCTCTATGCCTTTTTCCAAAGTCCAAGAGCAAAGGAAGGTCTGCTCGCCATTTCATAATCCTTAATTCTAGCGCTGATATGATCCCCTGGATGTCACTCCAACTCCGACCTTTAGTAGCAGGGCGGTACAGCTGAGCAAGGGCCTCTGATATTATTTGATTGAGCTTAGTGTGTTCTATGAAATAGGTGGCGGGGTATTCGGGGATTATAGAAGAAATTGGTAGAGGCATCGACGGGCCTTGCGCATTGGCGGTGGCGGTGATCCTAGAAGACAAACAGTTGGAAACCAAAACATATATATCAAGATTGAAATGCGGTGGGGAAAACCTTGATATATTGGACGAAGGGGACGGGGGGGTCATGGCTTGGGAGTACCTCCTAAGTGCCGAACCGAAAGCCTCTTCGGATGGGTATTGCTCCTGCTCAATAGGCCTTGGCATAGGTACACTACAATCCTTGTTTTGGATACAAGCCGGCCGCCCCGTCATAGTGCATAGCAAGTGGTCGAGAGAGTACAGTGTGTACCACATCCGAACTCTCATTTCTTTCTCTACTTCATCAAATTCTGGGACATCATTGCGCAAGTTCAAGCCTAGGGTTTGTGCGTAGCGTACAGCTAGACCAACAACATTCCATGCGCTGGTAGTCCAGATACATTCGGTCAGCCATACCTGAAGACGAAGAAGAAAAGGAGTATACGATGCGGTGCGATCATGACGGCAAACAAACCACCTGATCCCACTTCCTAGCAACGTTCAGGTCGGGGGTATGGGTAGATAGATACCGATTTGTCTGATTACTAGCAATCAAATAGATTCCCGCTAGGCTCACAACTTGTACCTGCTGCAGATCCGGAACCTCAAACATACTGCCCTCATCTAGACTTAGTACTCGCGCCCGAGCAAAGTACCGGAGGTGCTCCAATTCCGACTCTCCTTTCCATTCTGCGTTGATAAGCCTCCCATAGAGAGCACCAATGGCAAACATCAAATTTAGCATGGCCAGCCAGCGTTTCGAACTCCCTGGGGGGAAGAAGCATTGGAAAAAAGCGTCATATTGGGCCATGAAAAGCCCCTTCAACACAATCGGAAAAGTCGGATAAACCGTTTCAAAGAAAGCACCCAGCAACTGGTCGGCTGCGTCCTTCGGGGGGAGGTAAAATGGGTTGATGTCGCCTCCGGCGATCGAGACCGACAGATCATCCAGGTGGTAGGTGGGAGTTTCAAATTGGTAGTCCTCATCATCCTTTGCGGCGTGAGCTATTGACTCCAAAGTCTGTCTTTTAGTTGAAAGTCCAGATATATCAGAAACCGAAGTTGATCGGGAACCGCTCGTCGCGGTAATACCTGATGTAGCAGTTGCTGCACCTCCTGGAGGCAAGCTTTCCATAGGGGAACTCCTATGAGCCTCGTTGGCGAGCTGTTGAGCTACTCGTTGAATCCATGCCACTTCGCTGTTTTTGCCCATGTAGCCAGTTGGGTAGGCATTATCGGCAGGGTTAGGATCCTGTCTTATGTGGTCGACAGAACCAGTAGAGCCAACATCCGCTGTAACAAGAGATTCCCCATCACGATTCTTCACAGTAGATCGATATGGTTCTCTTTCGGGTGACTGCGATGCCAAGAAAATGCTGTGAGCGGTTATGCAAAGCAAGTACAATCACCCCAAAACATACACCAACCTCTTGCAAAGCCTTTTGGACCGCTAGTTTCCCAGCGCTGTCCACCTGGCCCTTTAACTGATCTATAAGAGTTTCGTAAACCTCAACTCTTTTCTTCAGCATAATCATCTCGCTAGAAAAAGGTCAGCGAAAAATATTCTAATCCAGACAACCCGAGCAAGCAATCCAAACTTTTTGGCCCTGTCTCGCTTTCCATCCGCGTAATAACAATTGTACTTGAAGTCTTGACAATGCTTGCAAGTTGGTCTGTGCCAGAACTAAAGTCAGCTATGCTAGCCGGGCTTAAGGAAGATTGAAGATTACCGTACCGTTCACCACTACACTGTTTACATCAGCGTGTTGGGAATTTGCGACAAGCCATCAGCACCGAGCTCAAGGTATTCAAGAATGCATGAAATCAAGCATTAATCCGACGGGCTAGGTTGAGGGCTGTGGAGGCGAACCTTTGTTTTTCGCTGCCTGCAGGGCTCACAAGCGTGAGATACCCTATGTTTGTCACTCCCGCCTCCAGAGCCACTATTACCTTCTTCCCCCCCCGCAATGCTTGACCTTCGGAGTCGAGGAATTGGAAGTTTTAAGGATAGTTGATTACTCGGTGATTGACCGGGCTCTTGCGAAGAAGCCGAAGAACTCTTACTCTTCCGAGAGGCATTGGCGAATGAGCTGAACCGAGAGTCCGTCATTGTTGAGAGGGACACTAAAAATCCAAGTGAGTCCAAAATAAAGGCGAGCGAAAGATAACGAGATTTCAAGGGCTAAAGAAAAAAGGGCAAAAGAGGGGCAAAAGAGAGGTATGAATATTTAGAGAAGACTATCCTAGATTTGCCCGGGCTTCGACCGGCTCTTTTTCTGGATGGTGTATTTCTAAACCTTTCCTCTTTCTCGAAATAAAGGGAAGCAGCCCGCGCAAGCAGGAGAGGAGAATGATGACAGGGAATAAGATCGTCCAGCCCTGACCCAATACCGGTATATTAGCTAGGAAGAGAGCACAGCATGAATGACTTGAACGCCGCCACTCAAACCCACACAGCCACCCGAAAATCCCCCCGAAGATGGAATAATAGGAGGGACAAGAACTTCTCCGGGGGCTGAAGGGGTGGTAGTCTATCAGGGGCTAGGGGAAGAGGGGAAGAGGGGAAGAACGTGGCAAGATAGGATATATGGGGCAGGAGTACTCGTACTTGTACCGCCTAATGGAGGAATAGATGATACCGGTAATAGCTAGTTGGAGGAGTGAATGTAGGGGGGGCTTCCAGTCAATCGTTTACTCTGTGAGAAACAGTGGCACTTTCAAGCAGCGGCCTCAGAACTTACTGCCGTGACAGGTTTAATTTAAGGTGCTCGCCTCGTCTCGTCTCCCCTGAGATGGGCCTGCAGAGTGACAAGCAAGATGTTCATACTCCCGTCAAGTTCTGGGAGCCAGGGCGCAAAGCTCTCCGGTTCCGAGGAGGACAGCTCTAGTACCAGTAAATAGAAGCTTGGATGCGGTTGGTGGATATTGGTGTCATCCGTTTGAAAGGATGGGAAAAGTAAGCAGATGAGGATCCGAGACTTGCTCCCGCTGATCTTGCTTTGATTGTGTGCCTCGAGACTCAAGTCGAGGGGCCATCGAAGGGTTCGTTTCGTTAGACTTGTCCACCGAATCTGCGATATGACGTCAGTGGAGCTTGGTGGGGAACCCTAGCTCCCCGACCAACTTCAAGAACGACTGCCCTCCCTCCCTCCATCCATCCATTCTTTTCTTATCACGCCCTTCCATAATACTCTTCTCAATCTGTAGTCCAAGTTGGGTGTTTTACCTGCTCAAGTGTATGTGCATTGCATGACCCGGTCATATGTCCTCTCATAAAGGACACCGTATCACACCAGGGCGTGGGAAAAATTCCGGCACATGAAGTGGTCTATTCGGATTCCGCTGTCAACACAAAGTAAATGCGTCGGGAATCTCCAAAAGGTGCAGGACAGCGCAGAATAGGACAGAGCTTATTGAATTCCGGTTTCAAAAGAATTAAAAAAAAAAGCAGGAACAAACCTGTCTTTTTCATAGAAGCGGGGGGGGGGGGTATGATGGAAGGAAAGGGGAAAATTACTCTGCCAGGGTAGGGGACGGCAAGGAGCACCCAAAGAGACCCTCTTTAGTGCCCTCTGACAAACAGTTGAGAGCAGAGAGCACAAGCCACTGCACCCGGTCTACAGATCAGGACGCCAGACCATTCACAATCCCATCCTGTAAGCTTGAAATGGCATCTCATGAATTGGATGTCATTCCCCATCCCTTGGCAACAATTCAAGTCTCGACAGGAAAGCCCCCGGTTCCGAAAACTTCCCCCGCCCGAGTACGGTGGGTACGGCAGGGACAAGTCCAATTTTGACCGCTCCGGATTAAGCCGTCAGCACAAGCGAGCATATCATAGAAACCCTTTCAGGTTTGCTTGTGCCCTCGAGCCCCATCTTGTTCCCAACCGGGGCACAAAGAAGCAGTTTCCTCGAGTTTATTGTACACGGGTGTAAGGGTATTTCGGGCGCGGTGACACAAGCTGCTTCTTCGTGTTACCGCGCCCGACTTTTTGCCATCACCAAAAAATCCTCACCAATTATCACTCAAATTTCCTAATCCGGTTTAGTCTACACATAAATGTAATGGTGGTGCGCCCGACTTTTTGCTACCCCCTTGTACAGTACAAACTCCCGAAGCAACACCGGCCTTTGCACAAGTACCGTATCATACGGTGCGGTGGGATACGGTAACAGGACCCGCACCTCAGCCACCCATCGCCGAAATTTATCCCATACCGGCATTCCCCCGCTTCGCCCCAAAGAGGGCCAAAAAGTCAGGGCCCGTCCAGGAACAATCCCTTGAGAATCATTCAGGAGGGCAACTGCTCTTCATGAAGGATTTCCTTCAAGGGTTTTGGACCCTTATTCAAGAGGGAAAACAGGAAAATCACAAGAAATCCACGGTTACCGGTATTTTGTCAACTCTAGGATTCATCATACATTTGGCAACAGATTTAAGATACTAGAGACTTTGCGGTTTCGCATCCAGAGTCAAATCATAGCAGTTTGGTTGGTCCGTAGCCACATTTTGCCTCACATCCAGGCTCTTTTCGCAAAGTCGCTACTAAAGAAATCCTAACAACCAAATTACTCTGCGAGCAAAGTTGATGAGACTCTAGATAAAAAGAAAGTTATCGTCTCATGCCACGCTCGCTTTGATAATCCACGTTGCGATGAGCCAATCGAAAGCCGTAGCGCAAGCGAAGCCCCCGGAGCCAGCACGAGGCCCTCGAGCCTCGAGCGACAAACACGGCACCTAACTAATGGTGGCTGGCTATCAACTTCTGTGTCCTCCACTCTACGGTACGAGTACTGTACCGTACTCGAGTAGGATCAATATTTTGCATACTCTCTAGGAATAATGTTGATACCGGCAAACACCCCCATGCTTACTCGGGTGTGGAAGTTAGTGATGGGATGGGCAGGGGTTGGCGATGTCAAAGCTTTTTACCCTTCCTAGTATCATACCTCCCAAATTAAATCATTTTTTTCCTCTGACAGTCATGAGCACGGGGACCTCAAACCCCTGTCAATCCATTCATTTATATCCATCCCCGAGTACTCGAGCACTCGTACAGCTAAATGACTCACATTTCCTGCACATGATTTTGTGAGAAGAGGACGTGGCTTCCAGCTCGAAGCACCCCGCGCCATCACTCCCAGGTGGCCCCGCACCATTCACCCGCGAACCCACTGCAGAAGTCCTTTCTCTTTTTGCCACTCAAAACACAGGTCTTGAGCGGATTCAACCGAGCCTCTAATAATAGCAGGGAGCGGCGCCCAAGCAGGCCAAGTTAGCATCTCTGGGCCCGTAAGAAAAGAAATGTTAACACGCTAACTAATTGCGGTCTCTTTACTGGAGTGCTGCTGATACAATCATGGAACACTCAAATACTCGCGGCGAGAATAAGTCCTGGACAACGGATGCCTCTACAATTCCCCACAACCCCCAACAATCGCAATACCACCATCGCTTAAGCCGATATAACAGTCAAAATGAAAGATTCTACCAAATATTTGGCTCCTAAAGAGAGGGAGGGACTCTAATATAGAGGCATTTGGTAGTATAGACATTACAGTTATGGTTGCCGTTGTAATAGTTATCGTCATGGTTCAATTTGGGGGGGTTTGTGGTTGCGCCCGTTGTCTCAGGGCTTATTCTCGGCGCGAGTACACAACCCCCTCAAATACTCGTACACATTCACTCCTGATTGCGCTCCTGATTGGCTGAATCTTAGTAATCCAAGGCTGCTAGCCAATCAGTGAGGAGTGTGTATTTGGTATTTCTCATAGGCATAAACACACCTTTTCTGGAGGCTGGTCGAGAGAAAAGAAAAAAAAAACTTCCCGCCTTCATAGGCACAGAGAAGCCGAGCGGTGTACAGTACCGGTAGCCGGATGGGTGGAAAAGTAACTTTATGTCGGGGATCAAGATGATATGTTGTGGGGAGTTAGCTAGGGCCCGTATGGCAATCACGAATAGGATGTCGTGTCTACTTGGTCTTTCTACACGAACCTATTGTACTAAGGTTAACTCTCCAAGACTCTTCAACTTGATTCCTCTTTTCTCTGAATTCCTCCCCTTTCTCCCCCCTTACTCTATGTATTTTTCTACTGCAAACCGCGAAGCTTAGTACAGTACTGGCAGCCGCCGCCACACTACAGTGTTCTTGGTAGAGATTTCTTTATTTTTTTTATTTTTACGACCAGCGCCAAACTACCGGTATGTGCTAGTCTTGGCAAGTTCTTGCTGTGTCCCATCGAGAGGGGCTCTTTGGGGCAGTTACGATTCTCCCGTCGATATACGGGAAAAAAGTAAAACCTTGAACTGAGCCTTCGAAGTGATATCCGGGGCGCGGGAGCGCTCTCTATACGAAAGCTATTGATGATTTTTGATTCGCTATCCCTTCGTGCGTCCCAGTTTTCACATACTTTTAGCGTTGCACTAGTAAGATAGATATGGCAAGAAAGGTAATGATAGACAACACACCGAGAGAAATCAAAATCAAGCGAAGTACTCCTACTCGTACCATAGCCAGGAGCGAATCTATGCAGAAAACCCTGTTTCCATCATGGCAATACTGAGCAGTACTCACTTAGCACTATTCTAAGCACTACACCACCTCTAAAGCACAAAGTTTTTTATATCACGATTACCCAAATAGGCTAGGTTTTGAATGGGGGTGCAATCTCAGCAGTGAACAGGATACCGGTACCACCTTCATATTCATCATATGATACTTACATCATGCTTGTCACAATTATTCCTAACTTTGCTCTCTTTAGTTACTTCACCACCGATCGCTTCCACTACCAGCTCTACGGGTCCTTAGCACGGTGCTTGAAAACACACGAAGGGATATCTCAGTGGCACCCGTAAACTTTCTATCATCGCACTGCCTGCCCACCGCCGGAAAAGGGGGGCCGAGGGTTAGTTTTAGCATATCAAGGTCCCTGGCATGCAAAGCCAATATGCAGGCTTTCAAAATTGGAGATCACAAGCAGGTCTTGGGCGAACCTTGCAGCGAACTCTCTGCCCTGATTTCTGGTCCTGAAAAAAGTGAATTTTCTATCACTTTCTTTTTTTTCTTCTTCTTTTCTTACCACCTTTCCCCCCACAAAGAAGCCTTGAAACCAGTACTCGAGTACTGTACTTGTACGGTACCAACATCCATCTGGGCCACTCGAGTACGAAAAATCTAACCGGCAACCAAATCGGTCCAGTGGCATCTCCTCTGATCCATTCCCCACATTTCGATCGACAATGCAAGCCGCTTCAAAGGCTCTAGTCAGCCCAGTAAGACACGCTCGAATTTCTGTCGGCTTCTACGCCCAACTAGAAATGCAGATACCGTATGTCCGAGATGGATGACACTCGGACTGTTCCGCGCTAGCAGTCTACCAACCTTTTTTCTTTAAACATATTGACAACAAGCAGCTCGGATGCAAACCCATTTTCCAACTTTAGAATCCTACAAGATCGAGACTAATTCTGGGCGCTCAAGCACGGCACAGCATCATATCGTAATCCCCTCGAGGGGACAACGAAATTCAGTGCAGCCAAGGATTGCGCAATTCTCAGTCACTTTGCCACAGGATCAGCAAGTGGTTAGCCACACAGGTCGAGAAACTGCCAGAGTGGCTGCGGATTGCGCAATTCTTGGGTTTCGTTGTCCCACCCCTCCAAGGGATACATTTTGGCGTGGGGAGCCCAGGTGAAATTGAGAGAGTTCTTAATTGTTTTACGAGTACCGGTAGTTGCGATACCCAACTAAGACCCGGAGAGCCGCAACCACACTCACACCCACTGTACCGGCATTTAGCAAACCCTACGAGTAGAAAGAAAAAAGAAAAAAGGGAGGGAAAAACCTGTTATTCGACACGAACCAGTTTCACTTACGATAACTCAATTCCGATCAAACACCCAGCACCCTACCACCGGTTCAACTCGAGTGTGCTGATACAAATCGGAAAAGTGATCGTCCAGACTTGTTGTTACAATAAGATGATTGCGAAAAAGCTGAAAGCTAGCGAGTTTAGCACAGAGAGGGGATTCAACCGTGGCATGATAACAGGGACTTTGCGGTTTCGCATACAAAATCAAAAGTAGCAAGTCAAAATAAGAGCCTCAAATGCCGGTGGCCTAGCCACGTGAATTTGCTACTCTTATCCCATGGACGGATGAGAGGTGCAGATTCCCCGCCTTCCTAATCAGGCTGTTGAAAGCGGAGATCTCGGCAGAGAATTACAAATCATTTCCTCATGTGATATCAATTTTATCTAGTCTGAACGAGTACTTAGAATCTTGATATGAGACGAGAATGTCTGGATCTTAATTCTAATAGCATTAAGGATAGATACAAGCATATTAAACACAAGGCTTAGGAATCCTAGGTATTCCCTAGTCTTCCTTGCTTAGGGCCGGTTTGGCAGAAGTGAAAGTATTCCGCTCTTCAACCATTTCTGTGTGAAAATGACCGTCTCTGTGTTTTCAAACAGAAAGAAAAGGGTCATTAATTTTGTATGGGGAAATGGAACGAAACCCGTGAATTCAAACAGGCTCTTAGCCTGACATTCCTTACGATAACCGCCACTATACTCTTTCTCTGCCTCGCTAATTCTGCTCAGTCTCTTTGCCTCCATTTCCTTCACCTTCCTCCCCACTTCGCTTCATCTAGAATTCTTGACCTCGCTCCCGGTTCCTACTTCCTCGTCGGCCTTTCAGATTACTTTGTCCTTTATGCCAGAGATAAAGAATTGCAAAAATGTAATTGCTGTTCTTGATCTGCCAAGGTCATACTATCAATCACATCACAAGGTACCGGCTATTCATAATAGTGAGTTGGCTTTAAGGAAAGCCTCCGACCACTACTATCTAATCGGTCAGAATTCACATCCTCGCAGCATAGAAGCAGCTTCAATACACCTTCATATCCTCTTGAGGCAGCAAATGACAATAGGGTTCAGCTACTACTGTCTGATCACTCGGGGTTGGCATTCTCGTGCTCAAGAGAGTCAGACTAGACCTTTAGATTCTCTCTAGACAGCATATGCTTGTGTTCAGCAGATGCTATATGCTGAAAGATAGGTGAAAATACAACTTGAGTGAGAGAAGGCCAACCCAGGCAGGCGAGATAATTATGATAAAACACTACTCTTCAAGCCTCTTGTAACTGCGGATAAATATGAGAAAGTTGTGCAAATTCTACTCAGGTGGGGAGAGGTCCACCCTTATAAGTCAGATCAGTTAGGCAAAACACTGCTCACGCTTGATGCTTACAATAGGCACCACACAGTGGTGAAAATACTACTCGGGCAAGAAGTAGTCAATTTTCCTTTCGTTCCCTTCAAGTGTGTTTCCCTTTGCTGCCAGTGTTTGCGTTCCCCAATGCTAATAAAAGAAATACAGGTTTCAAAAGAACTTGCGGTTTGTATCTCCGTAGCCGATTTTCCTCTCTATACATAAACCCAGTAACTTTACCAGATTGCCACTCCTACTCATACCAATCCCTGGTTCGACCCCAACTCAAACCCCTTTTCTAAGCCCTTTATCTAAGTCAGTACTGTAATGTATAAGTTGTGTATGACAAGGGAAGTCAGCTATGAAGCCTTCGCCTTAAGAATAACTTACACTATGGAACGGTATGAAATTCTTTAAAGCATTGGTTTCGCTTACAAAGAGGAATTTCGCACAACAAGCACCATATACCCGTATCGCTAACCTTTATCGCATTTAGGATCTCTATTCGGTGACGGGCTGGAGGGGGATTTTTAGGGTCTCCATTAATTTTTTTATAACGGCAGTACTAACATTCCCGCTTTTTGTTCGGCTGAAAGGATTGCTGATGTGTGCCGGTGGAACGAAAGGAAAGCGGAGGAAGCGAAGTTCTTATAGTAATATAAGATTTGGATTGCGGTTTAGGATCTAAGTTGAGGGGGTGAAGTTGGGCCCAACTGGCCTCAGCAAGTGCAAAGGCAAGCTCCTTTCGAAAGAGTTTATGCTGATACTTGGGACAGAGTGAGCGAGCAATAAGGTAAGCATTTGTGATTGTTGTATCTAGTGCCCAAAACCAAAGTGGAAGCCAGTTGCGTCGGCTAACTTGATGACAGGTATAATTGCTGCGTAGTTGGTCGGCAACATCTACACCCCCCATATGCTGGTTATAGTCACTAACCAGAGCAGGAATAGGGAGTAGTTTTTGATGCTCATCATCAGCAAATGGCTTGCGGGCAGCAGCAGCGTTTGTGCTTGTTTTTTTGGGTCGTTTGCGGTTACTCAGGACTAGCTGACGGAGATCGTGGATTGTTGTCAAAAAATGAACCGTATTGTTATCCTGCCATAAGGCAGCACAAACACCATTGACAACTACCCCAGAAAGGTGATTCCACTCCAAAATTCGAGAAGTAATATCCTTGCTAATTGTGAGTTCTGAAGGAAAGTTATGCCGCTTTGTCCTTGTGGTTCCAGCTGCCCCAATCCCATGATCTCGTAAGTGCTGAAATAGCGGAATACTGGTGAAATAATTGTCCATGTACACATTAAACTGATGTGACTGGAAGGGGAGAGAGAAGACAAGACGGCATACCACTTGAGTGGTGGGAGAGAAACCTTGGGAAAGCTTCTTTTGTTGCTCCTTCGTAAGTCTATCTTGCTTTGAATTCAATAGAGCAAGGGATCGTTCAGTACTAATTTGGGTAAGAGGTTCTGTTTTCCGTGTAAAGTCGCTCGCCTCATTTCCACTAACTCCAGAGTAAAACATAAAGGTATAAGTATATCCTTGGTCACATAGGGCATATATTTTATACCCTTGATCGATTGGCTTTCCTGGGAGTTTTATGGTATGAGCTGACCGGCCTTTACATAGGACCATCATCTCATCAAATGAGACATTTGATGCTGGAAGATAGTGTTCCTGGAAGCACTCTCTGAGATGTGATGCCAAAGGTTCCATCTTACGCCACCAGTTTGCTCGATCGTAAGTTTCATCTGGTGGTGAAACATGCAAGTATCGTTTGATTTGCTGATACCGATTACAGGACATAAACTCCATCAGGGAATTTCGCATTTCCGATTTCCAGTAATCATCGATTGCAGGTAAGGAATTAACTCCCATCCAGATTTGAAGTGCAATGAATATTCTAATTTCCGAAATACTAACTGGATGCCAAGGTCTACTCGAGAGTTGGCTGGGAGTTTCTGAAGGCTTACTTCCAGTAATTGGAGTATGAGTTGAAAAGCCAATGGGAGAGGCGGTGGATTGACCTATCGAAGGCAGGCCAGATGTCAAGGATTCATGGGGCAGTTGGGGTATTCTTTGGGAGAGAATGGGAATTTGGGAATTTGGGGCTGGTGGATCTTGGGCTATTGAGGCAGGCTGGGTATGGTGCAAAGAAGAAGCTGGAAACGTTGAAGGTAGAGGGGATACTTGGTTGAGTATAGTAGAAGAAGAAATAGTTGGTAAGAAACTATCATTTCCAGAGCGTTTGATTTCGGCATAGCGGTTTGTATTAGCAACAATTTCAGCTAATATATCGTCGGTAAAGAAAAGGGAAAAAAGGTCCAAAGGTTTAGGGTCGAAGCTAATGCTGGGAGGAATGATCGGAACAGCTAAGTGAGGTGGAAATGGGCTCTGATATGCTTCAAATTCTGGAGGTTCGGGAAGACTCTTCAGAATTTTCTGATCGTGAGCTGAGATCACTTTCGGCTTCTTTTCTTTCTCTCCGATTTCTTTTCGCTCTTGGTTTCGCTTTTCCCCTGGAGTGCCTTTACTTTTTTTTCTCTATTCTGTTAGTAATTGAACTTCTCTATTCTCAATTTGTGATTTGCAAATCCTAACAAAACAACAGATCTTCCCTTAGGCCACACGAACACTCTCCGAATGCTGACTGCTACCTCCAGAGTTCGACTTTCTTCGTTTGATTTGATATACTGTGGCTACTGGGCTGACAGCTCAGTTCCATATCCTGAACTCTGCAAGCTGCATGGGTCAGGACGTGAGAGTGTTCGGGTGGCCTAGAAAGCTGCCAACTTAGAATCAATATTCTCCACATTAGCAAACTTACTATTGGTTCGCCTGATGATTCAAAGACCATAGGATGCTTTTGCAGTGAATTCTGTTCTCCAGCTTTGTTCATTTCAAGTTCCCCAAGTGTGAACCTCTCTGCTGAATTCATTTTGGTTGATTTCATCACTTCTACGATCGCTCTCAATCAAATTAGATGACGTTCCATAAATTGCTTACTAATATATATTTCCTTTGAAATCTCTAACCTAACTAGGAAGGCGGGGAATCTGCACGTCCCATCCGTCCATGGGATAAGAAATGCTTTCAACCCTTTCAGTATCATCATGGAATAACATGAATGAAATTTCGAGGCAGCTAGTCCTGGTTTCCAATGTCTGTATTACTGTTCTTCTTTCTAGACAGACTTTATCATTCAATCAAAACATTCCCTAATTTTTACGGACACACCCGGATGACAGCGCGGCCGAGCTGAAATTGGACACTTCTGTACGGGAATTACCACTTTCAGTATTCAACTTCAACTCGGCAGCGCATGTAGCGTAACCGGAGATATATTTCCGGCATTTCTGGGAAATACCTTGCTTGTTTATATTGCCTTTACCGTGAAAGGAGCACACTGGCACATCGCATCACCGAAGCTAGTAACCATTTGCCAATGGAACAAAAAGAAACAATAATCAACCCCCTCCCCTTCCCATACTAAGGGGAGAACAGAGAGGTATCCAAACGGGCGACTGCTTCCTTACCCGCCTCCATCTCCTTGACCTGCATTCGAGTACCCCCCCCTTCCTGGCTAATTATGCAATGTCCTTAGTAACTATCTCCAGAACGGGTACGAACCTCCTAGCCAGACACAAACAGCCATGTTTACACATGATATCATTGACCTCCAGCTCATGATTCAGCATGTGGAACCCCGGATGTGCACGGTAGATTCCCTCTACCCTCCTATCTACGTGTGCTTATGTACGGTACTCGAGTACATATCTGCAGGATGATGTCAGCCAAAGGAAAGCACATTACACGCGGAGATACCCGACCCCCCGCCCCCTTGTCCTCCTCGCCTTGAGAATCTTACCAGCGCGAAATCGTGCAGAACAGAGGAATCCTAACCCGACCCTTTTCAAGACAGACTTGGAAGGGATACCAGCAAGGATGCTGATTCGGACCGAGGCCTTTTTCCCTTTTAGAATTTATTTGTTGGCTGTTTAACAATTATTATTTTTAATTTTTTCCCCATTCACTAGATTATCACCCGTGACATTCCAAGACCGTTGCAGACAGGTTGCGTCTTGCTATATTCACAGACTATCACTCGGGTTATAGTGCAGGGTTGCGGGGGGGGGTATTGCTGACACTCCTGCTATGTAGGTCCCCTCCCAACCTGCAATTGAATAGTGAGCCACCAACAATGCTGGGAAGAAGCTAGAATTCCCCACGAGCGTGATTACTATCCGTTACTGCTCCGTTCTCGGACTCCCCTCCAACAAATAGTCTCGAGAAATAAGTAACCTTTATACCGATCCCGCCCCCACGAGTCAATAGAAGTCGTCAATTTAGACTATGGGGCATAGATAAGCTCCCGATAAGCACCATCCCGACCCTCCCGGCGATTTACGCTCACGTGGCGCCAGACCATTCGCGGCCCATCCCAAGTTTTCTTTTTCCTCTCTCTCCCAACTCTCCCTCGCGCACTCGGTTTCACCAGTGTACTCGTGATGTCCTGACGTTTGTGAACACAACTGCTATTGCATACACCCAAAATTCAGCTTTTTTGCCCGGATCTTGGCATCATGCAATAGTGGTCCTGTTCACAAACGTCAGGACATTACAAGTAACGGTGATTATCACCGAATTGGTGGATTCCTCCTTTGTCTTACTTACTTCTCCAAAGATAAGTGAGGGAGAGATCCTCGATTAAGCTCCAATAAGACATCAAGCTCTCTACCCAGATCATTGGGTTTCACTTTTTTTCTTTCCTTTTTTTCTCCCTCCCCTCCCCTCCCCTTCTTCTTTTTCTGCCTACTTTTTCCTTTCGCACTATCCTACTGGATTGGGAATCACATGAGGTTCGGCGCGGTAGGATTCCCGATAATCCAGGAACAAATACCGCATATATTCAGTAATCAATCGATCGAGGGTTTTACTCTTTTTTTTTTCTTTTTTCCTGCTTCCAAGTCTATTTCTATGGCACTCTAGCCTTATCTCTCCCGCTATCAAACTATCGGTCCCCCCCTTCTTCTTTTTTTTTTTACAAAAAAAGAGATGGTTCTCTTTCGATTAGGTTTATCGCGTTTTGAATTCCCCCTGTCATTTCAAATAATTGGCAAAAAAAAAACCCCCCCTATAGCAGCAAATCACATACGCGAGATAAGAGTGGATATTCCTAGTATGAGCTCCCTTTCCTCGCATACTCCACCAAGTCCTGACAATATCGGTGCCCAATCCCTCATTATTGGCCATGTGTCTTAACCCTACAACCTCGAACTCTATATCCACTCTCAAGTATGTTCCTAAATGTCCCAACCTCCCCGCCCTTCCGATTAGCCGGGCCGCACCCAATGGCAACCTCGTGGGCTCGTGCTGAACGTCTACGAATCCAGCCCTCTCGATGATGGGTTCCGACCCGCGGCGTCCACCAGGGGGGAGTGGGGGGGCGGGGGTGAGGGTGAGGGTGCAAGAGGGGGGCTGTTTCCCTCCTTTCAATTTCCTGTTATTCACTTGAATTCTTGAACAAGCAGTGCTCCCAAGTCCATTTCTAGCACTAGCTAAATGTCGTGTTTATCAAGCCAAAGGAGCCCCTGTCGAGTGACCACCCGCCCCCCGCATTGCCCACTGGGAAGTGGACGTCCTGTGGGAGCATAGTGTGTGATATGGTATCCGTTCCCCCACATTATCCTCACAATCTCCTGCTTTGCCGGCGATCTCTCCACATATTTGAGGGCTGCTAGCACACCCGGCTGGCTAAATTATGCTAAGCTTATTCCTACAGCCCCTACAGTAGGATGTCGTCCAGGTGAGATTACTCAAGTAATGGCCCGCATACCCCAAAAAAAAAGCACGGGTAAGCAGAGATCTCAACGGGACAAGATAATCTACCAAAAAGTCTAATGATATAGATTTTTGCTTTGTGCGTCTTAATTACTCAAAAACCTGTTTTTTGAAAAACTCCTAAGTTAAGGCCTTTTTTGAGAAGTTATAGATTTCTTTTTTTTATCAGGGTCGCTTTCTAGGGGGGGCGGATTTTCATCGCATTGTCCTCCAGTGTCCGGGTTATTAATAATCTTGCCAGGAGTTGTAGTATTAAAGACATTTCTCCCTATTCCTGAAATAGGATTAGGTGGGTAAGAGAGTTGCTTGAGTTCCTGTTTTTTTGTACTAATATCAAATAAGTCATATTGGTTTGGCTTGGTGGTATTGCTGCGAGGGGTAATTGGTAGTCGAAAAGTTGTAAAACATGTGGCGCAGGAAGTCGAGCCTGTTCAGGATATATGAGGTATTTTTAGAAATATAGGAGAAGTGAAGGGTCGGCAGGAAGGAAATATCAACCTCTCTTTGCTCGAAGTACATAGAATACGTCAGAACAAATTGAGTGAGACACACCCTAACCAATTTTTAAGCTAGCCATAAATCCTACTTTATTTACTTGGCAATATACATGAGCAAAAAAACTGCCCTGCGCCCTGTTGCATCCTGTTCGCCCCGTCCCCCGGATGTTCCAGGCGCTTATAACGTAAACTCCAGTTCTGGGTGCTTCCGCCCGGGCTCATTTCGTCAGGGCACTACCTTTTTCCGTCCGGACGTACCAGGTGCACCCTGGCACAGTTTGCCTAGCAACCATACCCCCAGCGCAAAACCCCTCCCGCCTGCAGCGCCGGAAGCACCTGTGCGCCTGCCACCTCTCCCAGAAGCCTTTCGACTGCGAATTCTCTCCTCCCAGACGCGCCCAGTTCCTTCCCATGATACTCCCCTCCCTCTGAACCTCTCCCAAACGCTCCATTACCCCCCCCTTTTCCTCCCTTATCCAGCGGACGTTTTCCTACCACCCTCCCCGTCCTTCCCGTCCGCCGGATGCCCGTTGCGTATTCTCCAGCATCCACCGGACGTTCTCCTACTCCTCTTTTTTCGCCCTCTACCCTCCACACTCTTCTCGTCCGCCGAACGTTATACCGTCCGCCGGATGTTATACCCACCGCCTGACATCTTTCCCTACCCTTTGAGCCATTGCCTGCCAGACCTCTTAGTATTCATCCACCCGACTCATTACTATGACTTTCTTGCCTATAACCGCCCGCCCGCCACGCGGCCTCTACACTA